>Ga0209273_10002833_pt1 | contig 12683 bp, 15 predicted proteins | sample tdAd471_FD_187126 | JGI IMG/M metagenome (GOLD analysis project Ga0209273, IMG submission 187126) | Marine sediment microbial communities from the Atlantic coast under amendment with organic carbon and nitrate - tdAd47.1 (SPAdes)... | ecosystem: Environmental > Aquatic > Marine > Coastal >...
GTGATCCATCGGCTTCTCGGCGGGCGCATTCCCATGACCCATGGCCGCGTGATCCATCGGCTTCTTGGCGGGCGCATTCCCATGACCCATGGCCGCGTGATCCATCGGCTTCTTGGCGGGCGCATTCCCATGACCCATGGCCGCGTGGTCCATGTCTCCATGGGCCATGCCCATGTCCGCCATGGTCAGCAGCGGCGCTTCCCGCAATTTCGGCACCGGACCCGTAGCGCCAGGCTCTGGGCTCAACGTCGCTCGCGTAAACCCACTTCGGCCCATGCTTTCGGCGAAAACAGTGTACGCCTTTGCTTCATCGGGTTCGACGATCACGTCGTAGGTCTCGGATACGCCGATGCGGAATTCATCAACTTCGACCGGCTCGACCTCGTTGCCGTCGGCTTGGACGACGGTCATCTTCAGGCCAGGAATCCGAATATCAAAGTACGTCATCGCCGACGCGTTGATGAAGCGAAGCCGAACGCGTTCGCCAGGCTTGAAAAGGCCGGTCCAGTTCTGGGCCGCGCTCTTGCCATTGATCTGCGCGGTAAACCCCTGCACGTCCTCGATGTCCGTAGGCATCATGCGCATTTCGCCCCAGTCGGCTCGGTCCGAGAGGGTAGCGTTCAAGCCAAGTCTTTCGACATCGGCAAGGAAGTCAGCAAGCGTGCGCTGCTCCCTGTTGTAATAGTCCGGCGTCATCTTGAGATTGCGCAAGATGCGATGCGACGTATGTGGATGGGCGTCGTTCAACACCATGACGTAATCGCGGTCGCTATGCATGCGTTCGCCATCTTTAGGCGTAATAACGATGCTTCCGAAGGCGCCCTCCGGTTCCTGAAGGTTGGAGTGGCTGTGGTACCAGTACGTTCCCGTCTGCACGATCGGAAACGTGTAGGTGAACGTCTCCCCCGGTTTGATCCCGTCGAAGCTGATCGTGGGCACGCCGTCCTGCTGATAGGGCAGGATCAATCCATGCCAGTGGATCGAGGTGTCCTCGTCGAGATTGTTGGTGACGTTGATCGTCACCTCCTCGCCTTCCGTGAACCGGAGGACAGGGCCAGGGGACGAGCCATTGAAGCCGACGCCCATTCGCTTGAAGTCGCCAGCGTCGATTTCCACACGGTCAACCACAATGTCGTACTCGCCAGCAAGCGATTGCCCGCTAACGACCGAGGCGACGGCGAGCGCCGCCCCGGTCAAGAGGATTCTTCCATATTGCATGTGTCGGCGCTCCTTTAGCGGACGTTGAAATGGCCGACCATGCCGTCTTCGTAGTGGCCGGGAACGTTGCAGGCGAATTGGACCTCGCCTGACGTACCGAATTTCCAAACGACTTCGCCTTTCTGACCTGGCTCCAGCAGGATCGAGTTCGGGTCGTCATGCTTCATGTCGCCCATTTTCGAGTGGTCTATTCGATCTACGGTCAGGGCGCCGGATTCCATCATCGCCATCATCTCGCCACGGTGGCCCATGTGCATTTCAGCCGTGCCAATGTTGAATTCGTGGACGAACTCGCCCTTATTCTCGATGATGAAACGCACGGTCTCGCCTTTCGAGACGGTGAACGACTTCGGGGAATAGCGGTTGTCCGTCATGGTCACCCGCAAGGCGCGGCGCGCCTCTGACGCATCGCCAGCGCCGCCGAGGGCGGCATCGGTCTTGTGTCCATGGCCGCCGCCATGACCATCGCCATGTCCGCCGCCATGACTGCCGGCTGCGGCTTTCTCAGCTTTTTCACCATGGCCGTGGCCTTTTTCGCCGGCGTCGGCGCCGGAAACGGCAAGCGAAGCGGTGAGGGCGGCCGCGCAGACCGCAATAAGATGTTTTTGCATTGTTCAGGCTCCTGATCGCGTCCGACCCCCCTTCTAAGGGCTCGTTCGGTCGAAGCGCGAAGTTGGTAAAGACGATTGCTTGCAAGATCTGCCGCCGCTTCCGCAGCGACGCATTGATCAGTTGCTAGGAAGCGTCTCGAGGGGGCCTGAAAATTCCGTAGAGAGGGCCGGCGGCATCCGCGTCGTTGCCCACGCGGAACTTGGCTGCGGACGGTACTGCAAAGGCGACGTTCGCAGCGCCTGCAAAAATCGCCGCGCCGCCCGCCCCGGCGATACAGCAATGGTTCTCATGATCGCCATGCGTGGCGCCGCGGGCCGCATGAATGTCGTCGCAGTCGGCCTCGGGACCGCCATGCGAATGCTCTGCGGGACCGCCATGCGAATGCTCTGAAGGATCTTCCGCCGCCACTGAAATATCCGGCGCTGCGGATCCTAGGGCCAACCCTAGTCCGACCAGAAGAACAAATACGATGCGTATCCAGCGGTTCATGTTGACGCCCACGAATTGCGCATGATGCTTCTAGCATATTCGCGCGGCGGCGTATCGCAGGATCGAAGAAGATTCGTCACGTCGAGTTGATACTGCTCGCGCACCGCAGTTCGCGCACGTAGGCCGTTGTCTGGGCGACCTGTCGGTTCGAAAATCCTGGCCACGCTGGCATGTACCCAAATCGCCAATGATGTTGCCGGACGCAATTGTGGGTCGCCGCCAAGAAACTGCCAACCCGCCGCAACGAAGACGATGGCGGCAAGCGCGCTCAGGAACAGCCGCTTGCCGCTCATGCTTCCCGCCGCTCCTCGGGTTCGCTCAGCTCGTCCAGGATTGGGCAATCTGGACGGCTGTCGCCCTGGCAGCGCGCCACAAGGTCTGCAAGCGTATCGTGCATGCCCCGCAATTCCGCAATCTTTGTCTCGATCTCCTGCAGGTGCGCTGCGGCGAGTCGTTTGACGCTGGCGCTAGGCCGCGACCTGTCCTTGTAAAGATCCAAGAGTTCACGGCATTGCTCGATGCTGAACCCAAGCGATCGGGCGCGGCGAAGAAACGCCAGCTTGTGCAGTTCGACTTCGCCGAAATCCCGATAGCCGTTCGGTCTACGCGCCGGCTCGACCAAGCCGATATCTTCGTAGTACCGGATCGTCTTCGCCGGCAGCCCACTCTGTTCCGCAATTTCGCCGATGTTCATCGACCGACCTCCTGAGACAAGAGATAGGCCTTCCACTTACTGGAAGGTCAAGCGGCCATTGCGGTGCGGTGTATCCATGTGCCGCCGTGTCCGCGCCGGCCTGCTTTTCTGCGACGATGGTAGCCAGGGCGTTGACCGAAACGTCGCCCAAACATCGGGCACACATTTGAGTGAGCCGCTCATTAAACGGTTGAAGCTCTAGCGGCTAGAGGTGCGAGAGTGCTCATCAATTGTCAGGGAACTATCCGGTTGACGTACCAACGACTCGGGACCATCTCATGTGTGACAGGCCAGCGCTAGAAATTGAAGTCACGCCTGAGATGATTGAGGCGGGGGCGGCGGTGATAGCCGATTACGACCCGATGTTTGAGGGGCCGCGCGAGTTAGCGGCGGATATATACATCGCAATGACTGCGGCTAGTCGAGGGGTGGGGGTGGCGGAATGTCTTTCGCTAGTCGAACGCGGGATCGACGTATAAGCGACATTTGATAAAGCGTGGCAGAGACACGATACCGCTCTCGGGCCTCGGTAATTTTTTCCAGGCTATGGATATCGTTGCCGGTGGCTTCGCATCGCTCTGGCATTGTAAGCCGCTCACACGCTAGGGCAACGGCCGGTGTATTGAAATCTATTTTCTGGCCATTATGGGCGAAGGCATTGCGTACAAGCCGAATAACTTCAAGATCGTCGCAGGATTTTGGGCCGATGATGCCAAGCGCGAATGCCATGTGGACTTTTGCGTTAAATGATCCGAGTGGTTTATCGCTTCCAAACAAATCTCTAAGTTCGTGGCGTATCATTTTGTTGCGGATGGCAAGCTCGATTGCGTCTTCAAGCGCTGTTGCGGCAATGATTGCAAACGCGCGATCTTCGGCAGTTGTGAGGTAGTCAAAGAACTCTTTAAGTTCGATGTCTGTGGGGTATCGGCGTCGAGCCAACTTTCGCAGGGTGGCGAGAGAGGACGGATTTCGTGACACAGGACGATCCTAAACGTGGTGTGGATGAGCAGGAACGAGAGCGCGACGATATCCTTCGTCGCCTGCTAAAAACGCCGCCGCAGCCGCGCAAGCCTAGCGGCAGCGGGGGCGGTAAGGCCAGTGAGAAGGGCAAGCCCGATGGACGCCGAACTCAGAACCGCGATTGATCGCGCGTTTATGGGGATGACCGCAACGACGGTCATCGTCACCCGAGAGAAGATATTTGCTGCTTTAGATCGGAAACTTCACGATGAAGCTGTGACAGTTCCCGATCAAGCGCCTGCGTCAGAGCCAAAAGGCCCGCATGTAGATCATGGTCTGCGGGTGTCTGTCGCGGGTCGATGTGGTTGTTAATGGCGTCCTCGAACATCTGCTTCGCTTTGTGGAATGTAGACACGTCATTTCTCCCGCTGGTTGGAATTTCGCCAGCGTAGAAAATGCCGCGCCTTCTGCCTAGGCGTTCGCGGCGTCACAAGGTTGTTGATAGGTCAGCCGCTTGCCCTGACTGCCGGTCAGCAACTTATCGGCCATCTCGCCGTCATTCAGGCCGCGATTGTTATGGCGGAAATCGAACTCCGCGAGGTAGCGATACAGATGCGCCTCGCTGACATTGTGGAATGAGCCCATCACGCCGCGCTTGAGGAGCGCGAAATAGCTTTCGACGGTGTTCGTGTAGAAGAAACTGGACCGCACATATTCGTTGGCGCTGTGGTTCACGGAACCATGCCCCGCGTACTCGCGGCCGACTGCTGGATAGACCGTGCTTTCGTCGGTCATCAGGTAGGACTTCCGATCCGCGTTCTTGCGGAGGATCGGGCGCAGCGTTTTCGCGTTGACGTTGGTGACATGGAAGGATCGCACTTCCCCGTCACGCTCAACGAGCGAAACGACGGCGTGTTTCTTCGGAACGGGTTTGCCGTTGTGGGCGTTCTTGGCTTTGCCGCCGACATAGGTTTCGTCAACCTCGACAACCTTGTTTGCGCCGCCAATCGGACCCGGCGTCGGGTCAATGGCGCATTCGCGGAGGCGGTGAAACAGGAACCATGCGGTTTCGTAGGTAACGCCAAGCATCCGCTCAAGCTGCTTGGCCGACATGCCTTTCTTGCTGGACGCCATTAGTTGGGACGCCAGCACCCATTTGCAGAGCGGGATTTTGCTGCGCTCCATGACCGTCCCAACGGTGACGGTGAACGGCTTGCGGCAGTCCTTGCACTTGTGAACGCCGGGGCGAGTGCTCTTACCCTTTAACTTCGTGATCCGGTCGCCGGTCACGCCGCAACGCGGACAGACAGGGCCATTTGGCCAAAGCAGGCCTTCGATATGCGCCCGCGCCGCGTCGTTGTCGTGATAGATCGGTTTTGTGAGATCGACTTTGGCCATATCACTGATTCCCTTGTTGAAAGGGATATGGGGATTGGCCTTTGGTACGTCAAGCAGATAGTTCCCAATTGTCAACGTGGGCGCGCTATCTGGGGCGCCCCAATATCAAACCAATAGAATTTCCGGACGGACCTAGATGGCTCAGAATATCACAGAAGCCTCAAGTTCATTTCTGAACTCGAACAGGCTGTCCGCCGGCTTCGGCGTCTTCGTACTGCTCCTTGCCGCCGCTTTGGGGATATTTTGGTTTGGGATCGTCAGCCTTGGCGAGGCCTGGAGCACAGCGGAGTACAGCCATGGGCCACTTATTCCGCTGTTGTCACTAATTTTATTCCTGAAACACCTCAAAGATGTTCCTAAATTACACCCGTCTGTGAAAGCCCAATACCCTGGCCTCATTGTTATTTTCCTTGCATTAATCGTAGCCGGCGTCGGAAATATCGCACGCATTCCAGACATTATTACCTACGGCATGATCGTCTGGGTCTACGGCGTAGTTCTTGTCATGTTTGGAGCCAAGCGAGGAGCGCCTTTCTGGGGGTCGGTCCTTCATTTGGTTTTTATGTTGCCGTTGCCCGCGTTTTTGTATTGGCAGGTGTCGATAGCACTGCAGGGGTTTTCGGCAGAACTTGGCGTGAGCTTAATCCGCGCTATGAATGTACCGGTATTTTTAGACGGAAATGTTATCGATTTGGGGCTTTACAAACTCGACGTAGCTGAGGCCTGTTCAGGTCTTAGGTATTTATTCCCTATCATGAGTTTTTCTTATATATTTTGCATGCTGTACAAGGGTTCATTCGCCCATAAAGCAATTCTCTTGTTATCCGCAGTACCGATCACAATTTTGATGAATTCCGCTCGTATTGGCATGATCGGCGTCCTCGTCGATGCGTACGGAATTGAGCAAGCCGAAGGTTTCTTGCATGTGTTCCAAGGCTGGGTAATTTTTATCCTCTGTATATTATCTCTATTCGCACTCGCTAAAATCCTTCAATTAATTGCGCGTGACAAACGGCCAATTCTTGTTGCGCTTGAACTGGATTTTGCGAAGCTGAGCCAGCAGGCCAAAAGAGTTCTTACAATCCGCAGCTCTGCAGGGCTGCTAATTGCACTTGGCATGACTGGAATGGCGTCTGGGGCTCTCTATTATTCACCAAAACCCAGCGTCGCTGATCTACAGAGAGATCCGCTATTCTTATTTCCAACAACTATCGATGAATGGAAAGCCGGCCCGCCGGCAAAGCTTGAGCCAAACATCGAAGCCGTATTGAAGGCCGATGACTACCTTCTGGTGGATTTCGCTTCAGCGAAAGAGCAGGCGCCGGTAAATCTGTTCATCGCCTGGTACCGGAAGCAGACTGAAGGAAGTGGTATCCATTCGCCAGAGGTGTGTGTTCCTGCCGGCGGCTGGGAGATGTCCAAAATCGAGGTAGACACTGTTAAGGTGCAGGGTGCAGACGGAAGTGAAATATCTGTTCCAGTAAATCGGGCCATCATACGAAAAGGCCTCTCAAAGCAATTGGTATACTATTGGTTTGAGCAAAGAGGACGCCGGCTGACGTCGGACTACGTGTCGAAGGCGGTTACCGTATTGGACGCTATGACGATCGGCCGAACTGACGGTGGCCTGGTTCGTCTGGTGACCCCGCTCTCGAGCGGCGAAGAAGAAGGTGATGCCGAACGTCGTCTGAAATCCTTTATGTCCGGAATGTTGCAGATATTGCCGGAGTTCGTTCCGGAATAGCCAAGCACGACTGATCTCAGCTCGCAGCAACATCGAGGTTCATTGCAGCGGCTGGCGTGCTGGGTCGCGCAGCGGCAGCTCTGTATTGATTTCACTTCGAGGTTTGCGCGCCAAAAGACAGCCAAGCGACGCTGCGACGCACATAGCAGTCTCAGTTCTCCGGACCCTTCGCGCGGATGCTTAGGATCGGAACCTCAACCGTTATCGTCGCTCCAGATTTGAAGTGGAGGGCGATCGGAAGAATATCGCCCTTTTGCAACGGCCTGTTGAGGCCAATGAGCATCATGTGCAGGCCGCCTGGTCTCAGCCGGACAGAGCCGCCCGCCGGGATCGTTATCGGCCCGGCAGGCTGCATAGACGCAATACCGTTGACGGTGTTGCTCTCGTGCACTTCGGCGCGTGCAGCGGCAGGCGTCGCTACATCGATCAACACAGCGGCGGTCTTTCCATTGTTGCCGATGGTCATGTAAGCGACGCTGGGCCGGCTGGTTCCGATCGACGCGCGCGCCCACTGCTTCTCAACAACGATCCTTGCGGACTCAGATCCGGCGCCGGACGCGCTAGCGCTCGCCAGACACGCCAAAGCGATCGCCATCAACGGCGCATAGATGAATGCTCTCATAGTCGCTCCTTGAGATCCCGCACAATGTCCTCGACCGGGGTCCCGTAGGAATATGTGCGGATGAACTCTCCTGCCGGATTTACGAGATAGAGCGCAGTCGTATGGCCCATGGTGTAGCCGTCTGGCGCGCCTTCCTGTTGAATTTTCTCGAAATATACGTGGAAACTCGTCGCCGCAGCGGCGATGGCGGACGCGTCGCCGGTCAACCCGACGATGCCTGGATGGAATGCCGCGACGTAGCGGGCGACGTTTTCCACCCGATCACGTTCGGGATCGATTGTGATAAAAAGGGGTTGGATGCCGTCGTGCGCAGACCCAAGTGCGTCCATAACGGCGGCGACGTCAGAAAGCGTCGTCGGGCAAATGTCTGGGCAGTTTGTGAAGCCGAAGAACACGAGCAGCCACTTCCCCGGCCAAGCGGCTTCTGTAACGGCTTGGCCAGTATTCGACACCAACCGGAATTCCGGCCTCAATTCAGACTTTTCATCTGCAGCCGGTTTGGCTGTGTCGTGGCCCTGGTAGTCGATCGCGACGATCAAACCGAGCCACGCAACGAGTCCCACGCCGGCGCAGGCCCATAGGATTTTTTGGAGTAGCGTAAGGCGCATGGTTCTTCCTGAACAGAGAGGTGCGTTCCTGCAGGCTCTAGCCACTCGAGGTTCAAGCGGCGCAAGCGTAAATCTTTCACGCATCCGGTATCCGGCTGAAATTCTGTCGTCGTGACAGTGACATAACGGCAGTCGCTGACGCAGGCGACGTTCAATGCAATCGGAGCGAAAGTGGAAGCCAGAACTCGATTACGGAGGGTCACCCTTCATCGCGCGGCGAATTTTCGGCAACGCGAATTGTCGCTGTTCGTGGTAGTCGATCGTACTGACAAACCGGCCTTTGGCGTCGAACATAAAGACGCTTGATGTGTGGTTCATCGTGTAGTCCCCATACTCGGTCGTCACTCTTTCATAGGTCACGCGGAACCCGCGGGCGGCCCGTGCGATCTGCGCATTTGCACCGGTCCAGCCGCGAATGCCTGGGTGGAAGTAGCTAACGTAATCCGCAATCGCACTGATGGTGTCGCGGGCTGGATCGACCGTAATGAAGATCACGTTGAGCCGCTCGGCATCCTCGCCAAGCGCGTCGAGCCAATCGGAAATGTCCGACAGGGTCGTTGGGCAGATATCCGGGCAGAAGGTGAAGCCGAAGAACACCATTGAAGGGCGCCCAAGCAGCGTCTCGGGACCAACCGGCTGACCATTATGATCGGTCAAGCGGAATTCCATGTCGGTCAGCGAGAGCGGTCGTTGATTCAGAGGCTCTGGCGCGCCCGGGCCGTCCACTTGCCACCATCCGACGAAGAGCATCAGGCCGAGCGCGACAAAGGCCGCCGCGCTGTATGCGAGAGCCTTACGACGTCTCATCAGCGCTCTTGGCGCCGACGCGCAGGCGTCGCCCGTCGCAACTGAACTAACGTCCGGCTTGTTCGTCGAGATAAGCAATACGTCCGGTTCATGCAGATGTCCTGCCAAGTCTCTATGATCGCGTTTAGCTCCGTGCCTGCTCGAACCAAGTTCGTCGCCTCGCGATCAATCGCCTAGGCAGCCCTCTGTCGGACCAGGGCGTTGATCGCTTCGATCACCATGACGGTGGCGAGAACGACGAGCGCGACCGTCGCCGCCTTCTGGTACTGAAACGCTCTAACGTAGGTCTGAATATAGAAGCCGATGCCTCCGGCGCCGACGACGCCCAGGATGAGCGACTCCCGCAAGTTCAGTTCGAAGCGGAAGATCGTATCGCGCAGGATCACAGGAGCCATCTGAGGCCATACGGCGAACAGCAGCGACTGCATCCGATTGGCCCCGGCGCTTTCCAATGCAAGGCTCGGCGCGGCGTCGACGTCGTCGATCGCCTCGGCGTAGTACTTGCCGAGCATGCCCGCGCCGTGCAGCGTGATGGCAAGAATGCCCGGCAGGGGGCCAAGGCCGACAGCGCTGACCATCAACATCGCGACAAGAATGAGTGGGATGGCGCGCAGGAACGCCAAGAGCATTCGAACGGGCATGGCGACGAACTTGGGGGACACCCGTTCGGCGGCGAGGAAACCGAGAACGGCGGACAGGACGACGCAGCCGACCGTGCCGATGACGGCGATCCGAATTGTCTCAGCCATGCCGTCGCGAACCTCGCGCCAGACCGACAGATCCGGCGGGAACATACGGTCCAAAAAATCACTAAGGCGCGGACCGGCGGACGCTACCCTGGCAAGGTCGATCTCCGTCGTCGCGGCCGCCCATAGAACGACGCCGGCGATCAGCAGCGTCGGCCATGTGAAAAATGCGCGCGGACGATCGCGCCGCAGAGAGGCGTTCATACGACCAGGCGCAGGTTGGTCGACGTCGCAAGATCTCCGTCATCGTAAATTTCGGCGAGCGTCGCGTCGGTCACGTTGTGCGTCGGCGAGTTCAGCGCAAGCCTGCCTGCCTTCAATCCGACGACGCGCGTCGCTATCGAAAAGGCGATGTCAGGCTGGTGCGACGTGAACACCAGGGTTGTTCCTCTCGAACGCGTAATCCGGGCAAGCGCGGCCAGGACATCCTTCGAAGATTGCGGGTCGAGATTGTTGATCGGCTCGTCGGCCAGGATCAGGTCAGGTTCTTGGGCCAGGCATCGGGCGACCGCCACGCGTTGCCGTTGTCCGCCGCTTAGCCCATCGACCCGCCTGTGTTCCAAGTCTGTCAGGCCGACGTCGGCGATAGCCGAGCGAACGGCGCGCTCGTCATCGGCGGAAAATCGACCGAGAACGCTGCGGCCGACCGACATCCGCCCCAGACGCCCGTTCAATACGTTTTGAAGCACGGACCGGCGTTCGACGAGCGCGAAATTTTGAAAGACGAACCCGGTCTGCACGCGCTGACGCCGCGTCGGCGCGCGACCGCTCGAAAGATCTAGGCCGTTGACGCGCGCCGCGCCGTCCCAACCGCGCAGCCGGCCGTCGAGCAGCGAAAGCAACGTCGTTTTGCCGACCCCCGAAGGTCCGATCAAGGCGACGATTTCACCGGCATCTACCGCGAGACTCACATCGGTCAGGACCGCCTGCGAATGTCCCGGATAACGATAGCCGACGCCGTCGAGCTGTAACGCCAGGCTGTCCGTTTGTCGGCTCATTGCAACATCCCGTATCGCTTTGCGATCCGGCGCACCGGTTCGAAGGCGGCCGGATCGGCGACCTGATACCCGTCTGGTCCATAAAGAAACTGTAGAAGGCCGCGGTTCTCGGGTCTGTTCAGCTTGAGCATTGCTTCAATGAAGGCCGCCCGCATGCCAGGGTCGAGACCTTGGCGCGCGACCACGACATGGGAGGGAATCGGCTGGCTTTCGGCGATCCATGTCACTTCCTGCTGTTGCTCGGGCGTCAGCAGCATGTCGGCGTACTGACTGGCCGCGGCGGCGTCGACGATCCCTTCCGCGACGGCCTGCATCGCCTGCTGATACCCGCCGGCGAAATAGACGTTATCGAAAAACGCCCCGCCGCGCGCGCCTTCTGCGACGAGCCCGGCTTGGACGAACAGGTCCAGCGGGAAGAGATAGCCCGACTCGGAAATCGGATCGGCGAACGCGATATCGCGGCCTTTCAAATCCTTGAGCCGCTTGACGTCGCTGTCCCGTCGCACGAACACGCGGCCGCGATACTGCGCTTCGCCCCGATATACCTCCGATAGAAGCGCCTGCGCGCCGACTTCGGCTTCCGCCAGGACGAAGGGCAACGCGCCCATAAACGATATGTCCGCGTCCCCGTTCCTGAGCGCCTCGACCGCCGCCGCGTGATCGGAGGTGACGAAACCCTTGACGGGCTGGTTGATCGCTTTGGCGAGCCACGCCGTGATCGTCGGGATGTCGCCAAGCAGCTTTTCCGGATTCTCCTGGGGGATGAACGCCAGGCGCAGGCCTTCAGGCGCGGCGAACACGCTGCTCGGCAGGAGCGATAGCATTAGCGCGATCGCCAGGAAGCAGCGCCGGAACGGCATCTCAGTACATCTTCTCCGCAAGCGCCGCCTCCCTCAAAACAAACGCCTCCCAGCGATCCTCGGCGAGCGACCAGTCGTCGTCCCGGATCGCCGCGCCGACACTATTGAGGATGTTCGACAATTCGTAGACATCGGGCTTTGCCGCCTGATTCGTCATGGCGCTCGCGTCGGCCGCCAGATCTGCGGCCACAGTGTCGACCAGCAACAGGGCATGTTCCCGATCGCGGCGCGGCAGGAGCGCCGTGAGCGACGACGCGAACGTGGTCAGCTCTTCGTATGTCAGGCGGAAAGCGGTCTCGCGATCGTCGAAGCGCTGGTACGGCTCGTCGGCATCGCCAACCGCCTCCAAATAGGCGGTCAAGTCGGCGCGTTCGTCGTCTGTCAGCCCAAGCCCGTATCGCTCGTCAAACCAACCCACGACGCTGGCCAATGTCGGCAATGCGCCGTCGTGCATGTAGGGCGCGGTGAAACGGGCGCCCAGCAGCGTCGGCGTATCGAACGCGCCAGACCGATCGCCGTCATAGCCAGGCGTGGCCGAGCCCACGTCGTGCGCCTGCCGATCCAAGAAACTGGCGCTCGGAACATGGCAACTCGCGCAGGACCGGCCGTCCATCTGGCTGAATGGACGTCGGAAAAGGGTTTCGCCGCGCCGGGCGGCTTCGGACGCCGCCGCGGTCAACCGGCCGTCCGCCGTCAGCTTGCTGTTCGGCAGGAAGTCGAACTCCCGCATGTAGACGACGAGCGCGTCGAGCATGAACGGCGTCGGCTCCACGCCGCCGAACTCGTTCACGATGACGTTTCGGACGAAGTCCCGCAGGCTGCCCGAACGGCCGTCGCGCCCGTAGGGCCCAGTGAGGCGGATGCCGCGCAGGGACGGGATGTCGAGCGGATCGTCGCGCCTGTCGTTCGCGATCGGATTAAAGAAGG
>Ga0209273_10002835_pt1 | contig 12673 bp, 10 predicted proteins | sample tdAd471_FD_187126 | JGI IMG/M metagenome (GOLD analysis project Ga0209273, IMG submission 187126) | Marine sediment microbial communities from the Atlantic coast under amendment with organic carbon and nitrate - tdAd47.1 (SPAdes)... | ecosystem: Environmental > Aquatic > Marine > Coastal >...
CGATATCAACGCATTGAACGAGGTGACAATCCAGTCCTTCGATATTCATGGGGATACGGGCGCGACTTTCGATGTGGAAGTATATGCCAAGTCCGGAACATGGGTTGGATCTGAAAATAATCCTGGTGCATGGACCTTAATTGGTACAGCCCCCGGAGTTGTATCTAATGGCGACGGAGTAGTTACTCCGTTGAACCTTACACTTAATTATGTTATCCCGGCTGGAGAAACACATGCGTTCTATGTAACGCCAACAGATTTCTCTACAGGAGGATTCAATTATACAAACGGTACAGCAACTGGTAATGTATTTGCGTCCGATGCTAATATCGAGTTCTTAGAAGGAGCTGGTAAAAATTATCCGTTTACGGGTACTACATTCCAACCTCGTGTATTCAACGGAAACATTCTGTATGAAACAGGATCTGGTGGTGGTGGAATGGTGATAGACTTCACCTGTGATGACCTAGGATTAACAGAAGTAACCATCTTTGCTACAGACGCTTCTGGAAATGAATCGTCATGTACCGCGATTGTAAACGTGATAGATGATACTCCTCCGGTATTAGTATGCCAGGATGTAACGATCGAACTAGGACCAGACGGTACTGCCGATATCAACCCGGAAGACCTGTTGGCCAGCTCACCATCTACGTATGATGTAGTGACCATTAGTAGTGATAACCAATCCGGTACGGAAGGATTTACAGATCTTACCGTTCCTGTTACCGCTGCTGAGGTTGTAAGTTTCGATTGGGATTATACTACGCCCGACGGCCCGGCTTTCGATAGCTTTGGATACTTGTTAAATGGTGTCTATACAGAGCTTACCGATCCTCTTGGTGCCTTACAACAAAGTGGAAACAGTGGCCCGATCAATCTGGCCCCTGGAGATGTGTTCGGTTTCCGTTCGTACTCTCTTGATGGACTCTTTGGAGCCTGTACCACTACAGTAAGTAACTTTGTCCCTGGATTCAACGGACAGTTCGATCCGGCTAACTGGACAGTAACCCTTACCAACTCTGATGGAGATGCATTCTTCGTAGAGATCCCGGGAGGACCACTATCCTTTGACGCCTGTGGTATTACTGTACTAGCGGTAGATATCACCGAGGTAACTTGTGACGACATCGGAACAGATTACGATGAGACGATCACGATCACTAACCCTGCCTTGATGTCTTCTAACGTATTCTCTTTCACCGGAACACCCACAGGAGCTACAGCAGATGCTGTCCTTGAGGTAATGACCTTTGGTGATATTGATGGAACAGGAGCTAACGAGGAGATGTGGACCATCACCGACGAGGACTCTAACGTTACAGGTACTATTGGTGCCACTGGTTCTTTTTCCGATCAGTGTAATACAACCCTTACAGAGACCTTTATGATCCCTGCAGCCATGATCGATGCTTGGGCAGCAGACGGACAGATAGATTTCACCGGTACCGATGTAGCCGGAAACATTAACACCGTTCTTTGTGGTGGTGACTTCCTATCATTACGATTAATGTATTCAACTGGAGGAAACCTAACCGCAACGGTATTTGCTTCCGATGCTAGTGGTAACCTGGCGGCTTGTCAGTCTATGATCACGGTAGTTGATGCCCTGGCACCAGAGGTGACCTGTCCGGCAGACCAAACCGTAGATCCGGGACCAGGTAACCTGTTCTACACCGTACCAGATTACTGGGCAGGTGGAGATGCCACAGCAACCGACAACTGTACCGATCCGGTAACGGTCTTTACACAAGATCCTCCGGCTGGTTCACAAATTACCGACGGGGTGTACACAGTAACACTATGTGCTACCGACGAATATGGAAACGAAGGATGTTGTACATTCGAGCTCACCGTAGAGAGTATTCTTGGTGCAGCAGACAATGAACTGGGAAGCGCCATTAGTATGTATCCAAATCCTGCAGCAGAGCAAGTAACTCTTGCCAACGGATCGAACATCCTACTGGATAACGCAGTGATCTATGATATGAATGGCAAACTGGTAAATACCATCGACCTTCGCAATATGGGAAGTGAAATGGTAATCGATATATCTCAACTGGCATCTGGAGTCTATATGGTTCAGATAACAGGTGAAGAATCGACAACAGTGAAGCGATTGATAAAAGAATAATCGAAAGATTATTTAACCAACCAAAAGAAAACCCCTTCCGTTTCCGGAAGGGGTTTTTAATTTATGTGAAACTTTAATTACCTGGCAAGAACACCTTGCTTATCCATAACAGGTAACTCCACACTATTGTCCTCAATAACCGAATGAGCCGGTAGCTCAAAACGCTTATCGTATAGTTTATTACCGATGAAATAGGTGATCGTAAAAAAATTATTCAATCGAAGTACACTGTCCTCAAGGAATTCGATCTTCGCATAAGCCTTAGCAGGCAACAGCGCTAAAGAGTGCCTCATTGGAGCTGTTAGATCTTTGTCGTCGAAGCCCTGGGAAACGATCAATACAGATTCTAAAGGCATCGTACCATCGTTGATGATATAGGCGTTCCAATCGTTTGTATTAAAGTCCTGGTTGAACTCCAGAACGGCTGCAATGTAGACGTCCTTAACTACGGGGATGTCTATATCTTTACGCATTTTTTACAGAGAGCTTTTAAATTGCTCCAGGAAACGAATATCATTCTCACTCAGCATCCTGATGTCGGGGATCTGATGTAGTAAAAGTGCCACACGATCGATCCCCATTCCAAAGGCAAAACCGGAATAGATTTCAGGGTCGATCCCGCAATTAGAGAGTACATTAGGGTCTACCATGCCGCATCCCATGATCTCCAGCCAACCGGTTCCTTTGGTCATCTTATAATCGGTTTCTGTTTCCAGACCCCAATACACATCAACCTCGGCGCTGGGCTCTGTAAACGGGAAATAAGAAGGCCTTAAACGTATCCTGGATTTCCCGAACATTTCGGTAGTAAAGTATTGTAGTGTTTGTTTTAGATCGGCAAAACTTACTCCTTTGTCCACATAAAGTCCTTCCACCTGATGGAAGAAACAGTGCGAACGCGCCGAAATGGCCTCGTTCCTATACACCCTCCCTGGGGATATTGTTCTAATAGGTGGTTTGTTATTTTCCATGTAACGCACCTGCACAGAAGAGGTATGTGTTCGGAGAAGGATATCGGGATCTGTTTGAATAAAAAAGGTATCCTGCATATCCCTTGCCGGATGATATTCGGGAAGGTTAAGTGCCGTGAAGTTATGCCAGTCGTCTTCTATTTCGGGCCCTTCAGAAACATTAAATCCAATTCGCGAAAATATATCGACTATCTTATTCTTTACAATAGAGACAGGATGCCGTGATCCAAGTTTGATTGGTTCTCCGGGTCTTGACAGATCACCATAGACCCCTGATCTTTCTTCAGAAGCTACCAATGCGCTCTTCAATGTATTCACCTTTTCCTGGGCAAGTGATTTTAAGGTATTAACTACCTGGCCGTATTCCTTCTTCTCATCCTTAGATACGTTTTTAAATTCGGCAAAGAACTCGTTCAACAGTCCTTTCTTTCCCAGGTATTTTATTCGGAAAGCCTCTACTTCTTCCTTAGATTTTGCCGAAAAAGTTTCTACTTCGGCAATATGTGCTTTTATCTTATCTATCATGGTCGAATCTATTCGATCGCAAAACTACATAATTTCTATTCAATCACTTCTTTTTCCAGGAAGTAATGTACTATGGCTTCTTTCATTAAAATACTCTGTTCCCCTGCTTTGAGCGAAGGAAGTTGGGCTTCTATTTTATAATGCGGCCATCCTTCTTCGTCGAAATAATCGAAGGAATAATACCCATATGGCTCTAGCAACCTGCATATAGCAATATGCATAAGATTGATCTTCTCATCCTTTTTGAATTTCCTGTGCAATTGCCCCAATTCCTGAACTCCCACCAGGTAAATTACCGCGTCCAGATCCAGGTTCTCGCCTTCAGCGAAGCGATCACTTAATTGCTTCACCAGATCTTCCCATCGTTTTTTTAATATTTCGTCTCTTGCCATAAAATGAACTGCAAAGATAATTCAATAAATTTCCAAAAACCACCTTTTGTCACTCCCCCATTGATTTATGTCCTTAAAACATAAATGCTATCTTTACGTTAAACCTCAATATGAACCTCATTGATATTGTAATAGGAGTTATTCTTCTCATCGCTTTTTACGTTGGGTATAAAAAAGGCTTATTTGTAGCTTTGGCCGGCCTGGTTGGACTAATTGCGGGTGTTTACGGCGCTATTTATTTTTCAGATTATGCGGCCGGATACATTTCTGCCTGGTTCGACTGGAGTGAGCAAACGGTCAATCTAGTGGCCTTTGCCATTACCTTTCTCGCCATTGTTTTTATAATTTCGGCTGCGGGCAAGTTTTTTACCAAGATTGCCGATTTCGCCATGCTGGGTGTACTCAACAAGTTACTGGGAGGTGTTTTCAACGCCTTAAAATATGCCTTTATAATAAGTGTGATCTTTATGTTTGTGAATGCTTCTGAAACCTATAGTATCATGTCTGAAGAAAAACGGGAAGAATCTGTATTATACGAACCTGTAGCGTCACTCGGACCCATGATACTGCCTCATATCCTGAAAGAGGTGGATAATTTCAGAAATGAAAATAATTCTGAAACAACAGAAGAGGATCCCACCGCCGGAAATTAACCCCGGATTACTTTACCGTATCCTCAACATTTTCCTTGATATAGGCTAGTACCTCATCGAAATCACTGAAAATATGTTCATGTGGGATCAGGTCCGGAATGATATCGATAGATTCCATCATAACTCTTGGCTGTGTCTCTAAATGGACGAGAATTACAGTAATGTTGTCCTTATTGAACCTATACAAAGCTTCTTCCATTGCATAAAGGCCCGATTGGTCCATATAAGGGACCTTGTCCATTCTAATAATTACATGGGAAGCGGTTGTTGGAATTCCTCTTGCCATCTCCTGAAAATCATTGGTGTTACCAAAGAACATGGGGCCATCAAGGTGTTTAATGAAAACTTCCTGCTGTAATTCCTTCGGAAAATTGAGCTCATCCTTCCATGGCATTCCTAATCCATTGGCATCAGACAACGGAATGATTTGAGAACGGGCTGCCGTCGCATCACCAATTTTCTTCATAAATATCAAAGATGCCAGCACAAGACCAATCCCTACCGCATAGATCAAATTCCAGAATACTGAAAGCACGAGTACAACCAACATTACAATGATCTCAGCCTTAGGCATATTTGGAATGGCACGTAATCCTTTGTAATCCATAACACCAATTCCCACAGTAACCAGAATTCCTGCAAGAACCGCCGCAGGAATCTGTGAAGCCAACGGACCCAGGGCTAAAAGAACCACCAGCAATAAGATCGCCGCGATCATTCCAGAAAGTTTAGTGGTCCCCCCCGAATTGATATTAACAACTGTACGTATGGTTGCTCCTGCTCCCGGTATCCCGCCAAAAATGGCAGCAATACTGTTCCCAATTCCCTGGCCTATGAGTTCCTGGTTTGGCTTATGCTTGGTCTTGGTCATGTTATCTGCAACTACCGATGTGAGCAATGAGTCGATCGCACCTAAAAATGCCAGCGTTATAGCCGTAAAAACATAAGGCGATATCTGCGACAGACGGAAATTACCAAACATCTCGAAATGTGGGATTGGAAAACCAGTAGGAATCTCCTCAATTGGTCGATAGTCTAATTTCAGAAAATAAGCTCCAAGAGTCACAACCATTAGTGCCACAAGAGTACTCGGGACTTTAGTAGTAATACGTTTAAACCCATAAATAATAAATATGGTAATAAGCCCCAGGATCACTTCCAGCCAATTTATGTTATTTAGAGCTCTTGGTAGTGTATTTAAAGAGCCAATTACTCCCGAGCTATTATTTTTAGCAAGGGTTGTTGCCTCTCGTAAGATCTCACTCTCCTCAATTTTTTCGGCCCTGCTAACGGTTTCTCTGAAATCTTCCAACACCAGTATACCTTCCCCGGCTTCATCCTTTCGTATCTTATCGAGTAGAACTTCCTCAGCCTCGGGTTTGAATTCGTTAATATATTCTGTATCATCTTCGGTATAATATCCAAGCATAGGCAATATCTGGGTCACTAAAATAATAACCCCGATCGCTGTCATGAAGCCGGACACTACCGGATATGGGATGTATTTTATATATTTTCCTAAACCCACTACTCCCAAAACAACCTGGATTAATCCTGCCAGTAGGAAGACCATGAGAATAAACGGTAAAGCAGCAGACACGTCTCCATCGTTCGCAGCTATTATCCCGGCTATTACCACCATAGATAAAGCGGTCATGGGCGCTGTTGGTCCGGAAATCTGTGTGTTGGTACCTCCAAATAAGGACGCAAAAAATCCTATAAATATAGCGCCGTACAATCCCGCGTCCGGTCCGAGCCCGGACTGAACCCCAAAGGCAAGAGCAAGTGGTAATGCAACAATTCCGGCTGTGATTCCGCCGAAAAGATTCCCACGGATATTAGTAAAGATATTTTTAAACATATGGTTGGTAATAGTTTATTGTTTTAACAAAAACGTTAAACAATCAAAAATAGAAATCCCGTGAGAACTTCCTGTTAAATATATACTAAAAACTACAATTCTTTGATATCTGCGGAAGGAATCCATCCATCTTTTCCATCTGCCAACCTAATTCGCACCCAATTTGTTTCCCGGTCCAAAACCTGAACCTTGGTCCCTTCATGGATCAAAAAACTTACCTCCCCGCCTACAGAAGGTGCATCTTTTACCTCAACTTTTTCAGAGAAAACAATTGCGGGATTATTATTTTGGTAATCGGCATAGGTAGTAAACGCCATGGCTACGCTTGCCATTAATAGAAAAAGAGCTACAATTGAGGAGGCAAATAAAAATCTCTTTTTTCTTTCTGAAGCCGAAAAATAATAGGTAAGAAAAAGAAACACAAAACTAAATGTAAATACTACCCCGGCGGTTGCCCAGCCATCAAAATCTGTAACTCCCGAAATACGTTCATACCAGGTTTTAAACACGGTTTGTGGTAAGGGTTCTATTACATCTACTCTTGCGTTTTCAGCGAAAGCCAGATTGTTTTTTATATCGGCATCATTAGGATCGAGTATTCTCGCCTTCTCAAAATAGTAAATACTCGGGCCTATATTGTTTAACTTATAATGTGCATTACCCAGATTAAAATACAATTCGGGCGATTCTTCACCATTATCCACGATCTGCCTCCAGCTATCGATCGCCTCCTGATAATTCTCCGCTTTATAGGCTTCTTTACCGGCATTGAACATAGCATCTGTCTGGGCGAATGCCGGCGCAATTACTAGTAATAAACCCGTTAATATCAAGAACTTCATCTTCATTGTACAAGCTGTTTATCTATAGTTGAAATAACCGATACTGCCTTATCGTAATCCTGTTGTATGGTTACATTAGAAGCCGGAGTATACCTGGCATATTCGCAGCTTTTCAGGATACCGATAAAAATATCAATATTAGTTTGTTCAGCTCCTTTCTGCTGAAGTAGGGCACTAATTTTTTCTTTACTGAATTCGCTGGTCTCGATAGCGAGTTTGGCTTTCAAATAATTGTGTAGCGCTCGTTCCATCGCTTCATAAAACACTACTTTATCGCCCATCGATCTTTTTGCTTCTGAAAGATATTTCCTGGCCAGCTTGTCTGCCTTCCGAAGTTTATTTCCCTGTATGTCCGCCAGACGTTGTTTGCGTTTTCTGCCTGCGAATATAAATAGTGGGATGAGTAGAAATGGGCCGCCCAGAAGACTCCAGAATAGGGCCGACTTAAAGAATGGTGTTTGTGATATGGGCTCCAGGTTGGTTTTCAGTTTGATATATTTAAACTGATCTTCGTTAAATACCACAACAGGATTCTTGCTGGCCGATGTGCTTTCACTACCACTGTTGTTAGTTACCGGACCATTCATCACATTGAGAACGATCTCATTAGAGCTAAGGGTTTTATAGGTTTCCGACTTTGGATCGAAATACGAAAAACTAATGGGACGGATAGGATAATCGCCTTTAAATTGCGGAACTATGGTATAGTTATCAGTTATGGAACCACGCATCCCGTCTGCCTGAGTATTTACATTATTTGTGCGCTCAGGCTCGTAAACTTCAAGAGCACTTGGCAATTTAACCGAAGGGAGATCGAATAATTTCAAATTACCTTTTCCACTTACCTTTACACTTAACTGCATCGCTTCGTTAGCATCCAGACTCGTTTTATCTGTGGTTACATCGAAAGTGAAATCACCAACCGCACCATTGAAATTGTCTGGTCGCCCTTCTGCCGGCAATGGCTTTACATCAATGGTTCTGTTGCCCGCCGATATGGTTTTGTTTACCCGGGTCATCAATCTGCGTCCAAACAGATCCCGTTTGTTTGTTTCCACGTCGATGGGAACATCCAGGGTTAGAGGCTCTATACTCAGTTTGCCGGTTTTTTGAGGATACAACACTGTAGTCTGTACGATGATATAGCGATAATCCGTTCTTCCGTTGTACTCCCCTTCATATACTGTGAAGTTTCCCCGATTGGAAATCGTCTGACTCCAGAAATCGGCGTATTTAGGGGTGTCTATCTCCCTGAACCCCCTGGTAAGATTAACATCGTTAGAAACATACAGTCTGTACTGAATGGTGATCGCTTCGTTGAGGTATGGGTTTGTATTGGAGATATTCGCCACCAGATGCACATTTTCGCTGGCAATATATTCGGCATTATCACCATCTTTCGGTCGTTCAACAGCCGCCGTTACCTCTACCTTAACCGGGGAGGTTTTATAAGTTTCTCCATCAATTAGGATAGTGGCCTGGCCGATGGTAAATGTTCCCCTCGATAATGGCGTAAGATAATAGGAGTAGGTCTTGGAGTAGCTCCGTTTTCCATTGATGTACGAATTACTGATCGCCTGGTTAGGACCTCCAACCACCCGAAATCCATCAAAAGATGGGGGATTGAAATTATCGCCATCCTGATTCATCTCAAAATCAACTCTCAGACGTTCGTTCACTCCAAGTTTATTCTTACTCACTTTCGCTTCAAACTGAACCTGGGCATAAATACCACCAAATCCAATGAAAAGGAATAATATGAATATGAAATACGAGCGTTTCATCGTTTACCAGTCTTTATTCGATTTAACTTTTGCTCCTTTTTGTTTGCGTGCATTGATCTTATCCTGAACCTTCTTCTCCTCATTGTTCATGGCCTCTAACAGGTTCTTTACCTGCTGAGGAGATAATTGGCCGGGAACCGGTTTCTGCTGCTGTGGACTGTCCTTTTCGCCCTCTTTCTGGTCTTTGGGATCATTAGGATTTCCACGATCATCCTTATTCTCGCCATCTTTATTCTCATCCTTTTCATCTCCCTTATCCTCATTCTCCTTTTCGTCTCCTTCATCTCCTTCTTTATCTTTGCCGTTGTCGTCCTTATTTTCGTTCTGATCTTTATTTTCCTCGTTGTCCTTGTTCTCCTCATCCTTGTTGTCGTCACCTCCCTGTGGCGGATTCTTCTCCAGCATTTCCTTCGCCAAGGCGAGATTATAACGGGTTTCTTCGTCGGTAGGGTTATTTCGTAATGCATTTTTATATGCTTCGACCGCTTCCTGGTATTTCTTTGCATTCATAAAGGTGTTCCCCAAATTATGATAGGCTTTGTGCTTTTCAGGTTTCGAGGCGGCAACTTCGGCGGCCTGAACATAGCGCTTCATAGCTTCATCGTTTAGAGCCTTGTTATAATATGCATTTCCCAGATTGTATTTTCCTGTTTCGTTTGAAGGTAATAAAGCTATCGCCTTCCGTAGGTCTACTTCAGCATCTATGAAATCATCCGATTTCAATTCGGAGCTCGCAGAGCGTAACAAATTTGTGGCTTTCTTCTCTATTTTTTGCTGTTCCTTGTCATTCTGAGCTACCAACATTGTAGTGATTAAGAAACACAATGGTACAAACCATCGTTTCAAATTAATCCTGAAATATTTATTTAATTGTCTTTCCATATCATTATTCCTTTTCATTAAATAAATTTAATTTTCGTACCCAGGCAGTTTTCCGTTCTAATAGTAATATATCAACTATTAGCAAAAATAATGCAGCGGCCAGAAACCATTGAAACTGATCTTTAAAATCTGTAAACTGCTTGGCCTCGAATTCCTTTTTATCCATACCATTTAAAATAGCGGTGACTTCTTCTACCACCTCCTTGGTATTATTACCTTCAATGTACTTTCCGTTAGCCTGTGATGCAATCTCCTTCAATCGGTCTTCTCCTAATCTGGTGATCACCTGCTCGTTATTCTCATCTCTCTTATAATACTGCAACACCCCGTTTCGTTTTATCGGTATGGGCCCTCCGGCAGCCGTTCCTACTCCTATGGTATAGATCCTTATTCCTTCCGAAGCGGCCTCCTCGGCGATCTCGGAAAGGTTACCTTCGTGGTCCTCTCCATCGGAAATGATAAATAAAACCCGGTTGGTCTGCTCCTCATCATCGTAATAGGTCTTAGCCATGGCGATGGCTTCGGTGATAGCAGTCCCCTGAGAGGACACCATATCGGTGTTCATGCTGTTCAGAAACAATTTAGCTGAAGAGAAATCGGTAGTGATGGGAACCTGTGGAAACGCACTTCCCGCATAACCAATAATCCCGATTCGATCCCCTGCCAGACTGTTAATGATCTGTGTCACTAATTGCTTGGATTTCTCCAGCCTGTTAGGCGCAATATCTTCAGCAAGCATACTCTTTGAAACATCAAGGGCAAAAACCACATCCACACCTTCACGTTTCACCGTTTCAAGTTTCGTGCCTATTTTTGGGTTAACCAGGGCAAAAGAAAGAGCAGCCAGAGCCAGACAAAACACAGATATTTTTAATATCGATTTAAACGTTGACCTGTCCGGGCTTAGTTTCCGAAGCAAATTACTATCTGCAAATTTCTTCTGTGTACGATGTTTCCATAACAGTACCAACAGGAACAGCACGGCCACCGCCGGGATGGCGAACAGCAGGTAAAAATATATGGGTTCCTCTAATTGATACATTGTTGTTAGCTCTTTGTTTTAAATAAAACTTCTAAATATGGTAAATCTCAATAAAAACTCCAATCCTAGTAATCCCAGGGCCAGCAGCACCAGAGGCCGAAATTTTTCTTCGTAGTTGGTATATTTAAATTCTTCAATATCTGTCTTCTCAAGCTTGTTTATCTCGTCATAGATCTCATTGAGTTTGGTGGTGCTTGTAGCCCTGAAATATTGCCCCCCGGTCGTTGCGGCAATCTCTTTTAACAGCTCCTCATCGATCTCTACCTGTATACTGCCGTACTGAAAACTTCCGTCGGGCCTTATCCCAATTGGAGACTGGGCCATGCCGTTGGTTCCCAGGCCGATCGTATACACCTTGATTCCAAATTCTACTGCCAGTTCGCTGGCAATCTTTGGGTCGATAAACCCGGTGTTGTTCACTCCATCCGTCAACAAGATGATAACTTTGCTTTTCGCCCTACTTTCCTTTAGCCTGTTAACCGCTGTAGCAAGACCCATTCCTATAGCGGTCCCGGGATCGATAACGGTGTTATATCGCAGGCTTCTTAAAGACGAAAGAACAATACTCTTGTCGCTGGTTAGCGGTGTTTTTGTATAACTTTCACCAGCATATTCCACCAGGCCAATCCTATCGTTAGGTCGGGCGTTTATAAAACGTGCGGCTACGGTTTTTAAGGCTTCCAACCTGCTTGGCCTCAGATCGCGAGCCAGCATACTTGCCGAAACATCTATCGCCATAACGATATCAATTCCCTTTGTAGTTTTTATCCGTGTAGACTCGTCCACGGTACGAGGTCTGGTTAGTGCCACAATGATCGCGGCCAGAGCCAATAATCTAAGTACAAATAAAAACGGACGTAGCTTAGACAGCCAGTTCTTACTGGTCTTAAATCCCTTCAAACTTGAAATAGACAGGGTGGCAGTTTGCCGGTGGCGTTTCCAGATATACCAAACAACAAGGAGAGGCAGCAATAATAGCAGCCAGAAAAACTCGGGATTTACATATTCAAATCTGTTCATCACTTCGTCGCTTGTTGTACGGGTTGTTGTACTTCCAGTTCTATCGAATTACGAATCCTATCCACCAGCTGTTCGGCGTATGGATCGGAGTCCAGGGAAGCGATTATCACCTGTTGTAGGGCTCCTTTCTGCCCAAACACCAACATTTCATAGTTCTGGGTATCGTTTCCTTTCACAAATGGGTTATCGCTTTCAAAGCTTCCGTAGGCTTTTAAGCCTTTTATTCCTTTTTCGGTTTCAAAGCTTTCGGTTTTAACAACCATATTCTTAGCTCCCTGTGCTTCGAAAGCTGCAAGGGAAGATTCGAGAATCTTTTCAAGATCACCTTCCAGCGGCTGTTTGTACAAGGTGGTGTTCACCACTATATAGAAACGATCCACAAGGCTGCCGTACACGAAAAGTGAGTTATTCTCAATTTCCTGTTCCGTTGCTTCCGGTAAATTGAGTTCCTTCCGTTTCAGCACAACAGGAGTTTCCATGATCACTGCCGGCACTCCATATTCAGATCGGTACCATTGTCCTTCCACCAGATCTTTGGTAGGGTGGCCAATGATATTGTCCTTTAAA
>Ga0209273_10002837_pt1 | contig 12669 bp, 8 predicted proteins | sample tdAd471_FD_187126 | JGI IMG/M metagenome (GOLD analysis project Ga0209273, IMG submission 187126) | Marine sediment microbial communities from the Atlantic coast under amendment with organic carbon and nitrate - tdAd47.1 (SPAdes)... | ecosystem: Environmental > Aquatic > Marine > Coastal >...
AAGGACAGCAGGTCTTTGCCTATCTGAACCTGTGCCCTCACTACGGTCGGTCGCGGCTGGGCTGGAAGAAGGACGAATTCCTCAACGGGAACAGAACCAAGATCGTCTGCTCGGCACATGGGGCGTTATTCAACATTGAAGATGGCGCTTGCGTCGTTGGCCCGTGCCTGGGGCAGGCGCTGGCGCCGCTCGATGTTGAAGTGGTGGGTGGCGAAGTCCACGCGAGGCTTGAAGACCTGCCGCCACGAGAAGCAGGGCAAAGGCTATCCGCTTGATCAATTCAGGTGCATTGGGGAGGAACCATGGCACGTAAAATCATCGACCTTTCGGTTGTGCTGACAGATAGGTTCGCCTCTGACCCGCCCGGGTTGGGGCCAACAATCAACTATCTTGACCATGCGGGTGGTGCGGCAGAATTTACCCGGATGTTCGGGCTGCCGGATGGCGCGCTGCGTGACAATGCCGGCGCTGCCGCGGAACGCTGCGACCTCACTACACATAATGGCACCCATATGGATGCTCCCTGGCACTATCATCCAACGATGAATGGCGGCGAGCGGGCCATCACTATTGATGAGGTGCCGCTGGAATGGTGTTTCGGTCCGGGTGTGAAGCTGGATTTTCGCGAAAAGCCAAACGGCCACACCATCAGCGCGGCTGAGGTGGAAGCTGAGCTCGAGCGCATCGGACATGCACTGCAGCCGGGAGATATCGTTTTGATCAATACGTCGGCTGGTGCCCGTTATGGAAAAGACGACTACCTGGCCTCCGGGTGCGGGATGGGACGGGAAGCGACGCTCTATTTGACGGAACGGGGGGTCAAGGTTTGCGGGACCGATGCCTGGAGCTGGGATCCGCCGCTGATGACACAGGTTGCCCGAGCGAAGAAAACGGGCGACTGGTCGGTGTTTTGGGAAGGCCACAAGGCCGGGGCCGACTGCATCTATTGCCATATGGAGAAACTCGCCAATCTGGATCAGCTGCCCGGAACCGGCTTTGAAGTCATTGCCCTGCCTGTAAAGGTCGAAGGCGGTTCGGCTGGCTGGTGTCGGCCTGTCGCAATTCTCAATGAATGAACAACTTGGACTGGAGCAAGCGGTATGTCTCGTGTTGATATGGAACTAACCCGGCCGGAAATCCTGGCTCGCAGGATCACAGGTGCTATTTCAATGCTGGCCATCGCCGGTATTTTGTCAGGTGCAATGGTCATTGTGGCGGACGTGCTTGGGCGCTGGCTGTTCGGTTCGGCGGTTTTCGCCATGAACGAAATCATGTCCCTTACTTTCGCGGTTGCTGTTGCCGCGACCATGCCTGCGGGTGCGGCGCATCGTGTGAATTTGAAGATTGACCTCTTCGCGCAACTGACGGGACCCCGACTTTCCGCTTGGTTGAACACGGCGGGTTCGATCATGTTGCTGATATTTTTCGGTATGCTGGCGTGGAGCCTTTGGGGGATTGCGGGGAAATATGCGACGCAGGGCCGAGCAACCGCATTGTTGGTGATCTCACTTTCGCCTGTTTATTACGCCATAACAGCCTCCATGGCCGCCGCAGCGATCGTGCAAGTTGTCAATATCTGGGCCGACATCGGCCGGGCCCTGTCTGTAAAGTCAGAGCAGAAATCTCACCCAATCGTACTGGTGATAGCCGCCGCCCTTGTGCTGGCCGTCGGAGTCATCGGGTATTTTGCCATTTTCAATTTTGGCGTCATCGAAGAATTCGTCCTGACGAAACCCAAAGCGACCGTACTCATCGCGTTTGGTATGCTTTGGTTGGGCGTGTTCGCGCAAATCCCGCTGGCGACCGTGACTGCCAGCATCGGGGTCGTTGGGTGTATCGGCGTGATCGGCGCCGAGGCTTCGATGAATACTTTTGCAGGGGACGCTGCGTCTTTCCTTCGCAATGATCAGGTCGCGACTCTGCCTCTATTTTTGATCATGGGCGCTTTCTCGGTCGTGGCAGGTGTATCGGGTGACCTATTCCGTTTGGGGCACGTGCTGCTCGGCCGGTTCAGGGGTGGGCTTGCCTACGCGACAATCGCTGGCTGTGCGGGTTTCGGCGCCGTGTCCGGCAACTCTGTTGTCACCTCGGCTACATTCGGTCGGATGGCCCTGCCGGAAATGAACAAGCTCGGATACGATCAGAAGCTGTCGACCGCGACAATCGCGGCGGGTGGAACGCTCGGTGCATTGGTGCCGCCGTCTGGTGTCATCATTCTTTTTGCGCTTTTGACGGAAGAATCCATCGGCAAATTGTTCATCGCAGCTATGATCCCCGCGATCCTGGCTGTCTTTCTTTATTTCACAGCGGTTTTTCTGGTCGTGCGAATGAATTCAGACTCAGCCCCGGCTTCAGAGAAAGCGACCGCCTCGGAAATCTGGCAAGCATTTATTGGCGCTGGGCCGGTTGTGGGGATGTTCACCGTTGTCATTGGCGGATTGTACTCCGGCATTTTCACTGTGACCGAGAGCGCAGCGGTGGGGGCAGCTTGTGCTTTCTTCCTTGCTCTCGCGCGGGGGCGCTTGAACCGAAAAGCCATTCTTGATGTGTTTTCGCAGACCACAGGAACCGTCGCCATGATCTATTCATTGATCTTTGGCGGATTGATGTTTGCTTTCTTCGTCAACTTAGGTGGCGCACCGGATATGGTGGGAGCTTGGATTTCAAGTATCGACGCCAAGCCGCTGTACGTGTTGATCGTTTTGATCCTCATCTATCTCCTGCTCGGGTCGGTCATGGACAGCTTTGGCGTCATGGTCATCACGCTCCCTGTCGTCACGCCAATCGTGTTGGACCTGGGCTATGATATGCTGTTCTGGGGTGTTCTGATGCTTGTGGTGGTCGAGATCGGGATGATCACGCCACCGTTTGGAATGAACCTGTTCATCATCAAGAACATTGATCCCAATGTACGGTTGTCGACTGTTATGCGCGGCGTGCTGCCGTTTGTCGGCGCGGACCTGATCAAGATCATCCTGCTTGTTGCCTTTCCTGCGCTTTCGCTTTGGCTCCCGTCAACGATGAATTAGCGATGGGAAGAAGCGTTACACGAAAAGACCGGCGGATGTTTCGCCGGTCTTTTTGTATGCGGAAGTTCATGGATTGAACGATGTCATACCTTTCGGTTGGTCGCGGGCGGTGCCGGTGCGAGAAAGAGGTGCATACAAGGATATTCGCACTCAACAAAAAGGGCCGATGGATTTCTCCACCGGCCCATTGATTTCTTGTGACTCTAGCCTGTTGGCGATCAGTTTCCGCTGGTTGCCTCAACGGCCTCGGCCATTGCCGCAATCCACTGCTCAAGGATTGCTTCGCCACCGTCAACGCGGCTCGTGTAACCTGCGAACACCTGTTCAGACAAAGCGTCTTTCAACGCGGCAGCGTCTTCGTCTGAAATCGCTCCGATGGTGTGGCCCTCCTGGGCTTTGACATACTCCAGGGAGTCAGCCTCCCACTTGTCAACCTTCGCACCCATTTCGCGGGACACTTCACAGCCCGAGTTTGCATCTATGGCCGCACGCGCCTCATCAGAAAGTGCGTCATAGCGTTCGCGTGTCATGAAAACCATGCCGGTTGCACCACCAAGGGGAACTGTCATGTGATCGCTTGTCACCTCATCCAGCTTGAACGCCGGGAACGCAGTGAAGGTCATGAAGTTTCCGTCGGCCGTACCACGCTGCAGCGACTGGTAATGGTCAGGTAGGTTGATCGACAAGGGCGTCCCGCCATACGCAGAGACGATATTCGCCGTAATAGGGCTGCCAACCATGATCTTTTTGCCTGCCAGATCGTCCATCTTGGTGATCGGAGACCCGTTCAGATGGATCGATGATTGGGGGAATGGCAAGAAGAACAGGGGGACGAATTCGTCAAGCTCGTCGCCAAAGGCGCCGGCCTCATAGAGGTTACAGAAAGCCAGCGCGCCGGCTTCTGCACTGCCTTCAATGAAAGGCACGGTTGAAACAAGCGATTTTGGGAAACGGCCGGGGTTGAAGACAAGCATGCCCCACGCAATTTGCACAACGTCGTCGGTTATACGATCGACATAGTTGCGCGAGTTGACCAGCATTTGGCCGTGCCGAATCCTCACCGTCAGGGCATCTCCGCCGTCGGCGTTCAGCTTTTCGGCCCACGGCGTCATGATGCGTTGGTTGATCGGGTGAATCACCACATTGCCGGTGCCGAACATCAGGGTTTCCGCGGATGCGGCGATTGGCGACAGCGCAGTTGTTGCGGCAAGTGCCATTGCAGACAGAGTTCTCTTCATCGGTTCCTCCAAAAGAATTTGCCGTCGAAACGGTTGCATCTTAGCATTCTATGCGAATTCGCAACGTTTCGGAATTTGATTGAATCAATCACAAGCATTCACGTGTTGAATGCAATTGGTGGCCCGATTCGTTTGGGCCAATAGTGCAATCATTCACAAACTCAATACCATACATTTCCCCTTTTCGTTTTTCGAATGCATCTGAACAGTTTATTCTACCTGCTCATGAACAGGCTAGGGCTGCAACCCGCATTCACGGTGTGTTCAAAACCGCAATCTTTGGGAGGAAAAGATGAAAGCTCTTACACTCGCAGCCGGTCTCGCGATCCTAGGTGGATCAGCCGCAATGGCAGGCGACTTCAACTTCACTGTCACCAACATGATGGAACCCGGCAAATTGACCGGCCCGATCATTGTTGTTGACGCGGCGCGCGCCGAAGCCACGATGTTCAATGGCGGCAAGCCGTCCGAAGCATTTACATCCATGATTCTTAACGGAGATCCGCGCCCGATGAACGGCACCATGCCCGATGCGGTTGCAGGCCCGATTCTGGGAACTTCCGGCCCTCCGGGCGTTCTGATCAACGGTGGCGAAACCGCCTCTGCTGACATGTTCATCGAAGCGACGACGCTGCGTTTTTATGCACGCGCCAACTTTGGTGATGACTGGGTTGTCAGCGGTGTTTGGGATATCGCCATGGGTGGCGGCGAAGTGATGCTGCACGCATACGACATCGGCTCCACCGAAGGCACAGGGAAAATCACCGTGGCCCAGGAGAATGTTATCAAGCTGGTGATCACCGAGAACTGATTTTCGGGCACCACCTGCATAAACAAAAACACCCGCCAAACCGGCGGGTGTTTTTTTGTTTGGGGTGGGCGGAATTAGTATTCCGCCAAATCCTGCCCAATGGAAAACTTGCCCGAGTATACCTTCTTGACGCGCTCAATATAGCTGTCGGCGGTATCAGGCGTCGCAATGCCCGGCGCGAAATGAACCGCGACAACTTCTTTCACGTTCGCACGGGAGGCCAATTCTCCCAACTCTTCCGCGCCAATGTGGTGCTTTGAAAGGTGGCTTGCGATCATTTGCAGGCGCTCCTCGGGAATACTCGCATTTCGCGCGCGAACGCGCTGCATTGTGACATCAATATCCATCAACTCACCGATCATCAGATCAGCACCGACAGAGAGCTTTTCAAGCGCTTCGCACGGGCCAGTGTCTCCGGTGAACACAACACTACGATCAGGCAGATCAAAGCGCAGCGACAGTGAGATATGTCCGTCCTCGCCAAAATGCTCTTCGGTTCGAAAATGTGTGTTTTCACAGCAGGACATTTTGATGTCGCCCAGTTCGATTTCGTCACCAGGCGCGATCTCTACAACTTTAGTAAAGTCGCGTGGGTGCGGCAGGTTCTGGCCCGGAACACCAAAGCCAATGTCATTAGGGACGTTACAAGCGTCACACAAGCCATCCACAATTGATTGGGTGCCTACTGGGCCGTAAATCGTCAATGTATTGGGCCTTTGGGTCATCATGCTTAAACCGAAGAAGGCAAAAAGGCTGCCGATGTGGTCAAAGTGGTGATGGGTAAGGAACAGGTGGTTGATTTCCCGATACTCGACCCCGGCACGGACAAGCTGCCCCATGGCGCCCTCACCACAGTCAATCAAGATTTTTTCTTCCCCATGAACCAAAAGATGGGCCGGCTGCCATCTTTGAGGGTTTTGCATGGGGCCGCCAGCGGTTCCCAGAGTGATCACTTTTGAAGATGAGGACATTGCTTCATTCCATTTTCATTGATGTCTGAGGCAAGCATACGTCCCCCGAACCCATTGCAAAAATTGATTGCAGTAATGTCTATCATCCAATTAGGTGATGGGAGGAACGCCGTTTTCAGCCTGAGTGATCAAAGTGTAGAAGCACTTCAGCAGGAAAGCGAGGGTGAAACCACAGAAACCTCGGCAAAATTCGCGTCGAGTGTTTGAGAGGAAACTGAGAACAAGATGTCAGCACAAAACGGCCCTTCCCAGCACCCCATCTCTGGTTGCTGCTCGGCAGAAATCCTTCAAAAATTTGTTGAATTCGGCAAATCCGGTATGATGCTGCAAGATCTGGCGAAATGGCATGGGAGACGCGGCGACGGGCCGAGATGGCGATCTTCGAATACATAAACGGGTTCTACATTCCGCGTCGAAGGCACTCAGCACTGGGCTGGAAAAGCCCGGTCGATTTCGAACGGAATGTGGCTTAATCGAACACTTGAGGTGGCACGAAAGCGTGACAGGTCCACATGACCGGTACCCAATCCAACATTTGAAGCTCCGATAAAGATTGAATATTTGTTTTCGTCAGACATAATAAATCCTCACGTTTATCCATTTTTCTAAAGTGACTCAATCCAACAAGCTTTTGCCGAGAAGTACAGCTCTTCCACATTGCCTTCTTCATCCGAACGCCAAAAAACCTGCATTGAAGTCTTTCCACAAAATGACTCGACGTAGAGTCGCGCCTGGGAAAGGTAATATCCCTTTTGTTCTCTTTCTTTTCTCAATTTCACAAAGTCGATTCCGGGGGTGGAAAAGAGAGTCGGTGAAATCGTTAACTTTTCTTTGGGAAGATGAAATTTTTCTGAGATCAGCCACTTGATCAATTTCTTTTCCTTCCCCCCCTCATTGAAGTTTGAAACTTCTTCCAAAAGGCGGTCAACTGTTCGCCCTTTTCGATTGAGATCAATTGAATAGGTGATACCGAAGCCCAAGAAAGAGACAACGGAGACGGCAGCCAATATTTTCACCAATGTTCTAAATCTTATCCGCATTCGTCACCATCAGCTTGAAATTGGCGAACTCCGCGTCATTCGCGTCCAGCACGCCGTCACCATTGCTGTCAAAGACCGCTCCGCAGCGCCTCCATATCGCTCGTCGCCGTCAGATCCCATTCTGTGAAGACAAATTCTTTCCTCTCAAGGTTTGTCCACAACCCAATTCTTCCTATCAAAGATCGCCCCAAGAATAGTTCTCCTTCTCCCTAGCACCCTGACGTACACAACAATCACCAAATGGTGAGGCAACTATGTACTCGATAGTCCTTGCACGCGTGCTCTGATACCCAACCTTCTGCCGCCCTAAGCTAGATTTTTCCGCCTTTTCTCAGCATGGCGGGCTGGTATCGTGCAAGTTGGTCAGATGCGACAGCCCCACCGGAACAACTGGGCTGTCCCCATGTACATACTCGTTCTTGGCTCCAGCCCTTTGCAAGGTGCCCGATGCATCCATCGCAGCACAGACGAAGAGGCCATGGGCGCGGTCGCCGCGCCGCGAGCGACAAAACGACAGTGATCACATCCGCATGCGCGGTACCTTGTTCGGGTCCAGTTTCAGGTCGACAATGATCGGACCTTTTCGGGCGTTGATGGCCTTTATTGCAGCTTCCAGTTCCGCAGGGGATGTCACCTCCACGCCCTCACCGCCCATTGACTTGGCGACATCTGCGAAAGACGGCCAGTCAAATTCGGTCAGCGACGGGTCCATTTGCCGATCGAGCATTTGGATATGCTCGGCCCCATAGGCGGAATCGTTGCAGATGATCACGATCAGATCGCGCTTGGTGCGCACGGCGGTGTTGAACTCGTTCGCGCCCCCCATCATGAAGCCGCCGTCGCCCATGAAGAGCACAACCGGACGCGTCGGATCGCCATGCGCCGCGCCAATCGCCTGCTGCATGCCTTGTCCAATGGCCGCAAAATTGTCGGTCATGTGGAAGCTGTTAGGGTCGGGAACAGAAATCCGGCACCAAACCTCGGTAATATAACGGCCACCATCTGTCAGCATGATGCGGTTTTCAGGCAGCGTCTCGTTCAAGCGATCAAGCGCGTATTCAAGATTGATGCAACCCTCCGTGGATTTGTCCGGATCTCCCTTTGGATGCGCCGAGATGTCATGCGAAGGCAGCTCCCTGGAAAACCCTGAGGGCGCGATTTCAGCCTCATCCAGCCAGTAAAGGATATTGTCGGCGGTTTGCCCGGCATCTGCGACCAGAACCGCGTCAGGTTGGTAGAACGCGCCAACGTCAGAAAGGCTGTTGTTGACCTGAACCACCCGTTTTCCTTTCAGCAGCTCGCCGCGATCCGTCGTCAGGAAATGCATCCAGGCGCCAAAGACGATGACGCAGTCGGCGGCCGCCATCACGTCATAAGCCTCTGCGGTGCTGAGCGTACCGAAGTAGCCGATATTGTTGGGGTGACCTCTGAAAAGTCCTGTGCCCTTCAATGTGGTTGCCAATGGCGCTTCCAGCCGGTCTGCCAGGGCTATCAGCTTGTCTTTCGCCGCCGCAGCTCCGGCCCCGGCCAGAATCAGCGGCCGTTTGGCGGAGGCGATCATGCCAATCGCCTCTTCATGAACAGCACCTTCGGTGATGGTGCTTACGATTTCGGGCAGTGGGAATAGGACGGGCTTGTGGTCGACCTCCGCCCACATGAAATCCGTGGGGATATTCACGACGATTGGCCGTCTTTCCTTGCGGGCGCGGTAGAATGCCATCGCCACATCCCGCGCAGCCGTTTCGGGCGCTTTGACCTGCTCGAACCCGGCGCCGGTGGCTTTGACCACTTCGCGCTGGTCGATGTTTTGCGGGTGATGCGGGGCCGTGACGGGCGTATCACCGCACAAGAGGATCATTGCGCGACGCGCAACCACACCCTCCCTGAGCGCGGTAAAGCAATTGGTCAGACCGGGTCCCTGGGTCACGGTCGCAACGCCGACTTTGCCTGTCACCTGGGCATAGGCTTGCGCCATCAGCACGGTGCCGCCTTCATGCGCCGCAGGTACCATCTTTCCGCCACATCCGCGGACAAAGTGATTTGCCATGAACAGGTTGGCGTCCCCGACCAACCCAAAAAGGGTGTCGATGCCATGATCGCGAATCGCTTGGGCGATGGATTGATGCATGTATTGTTTCGGGTCTGACACGTGTCTGTTCCTTCAAAGAATGTGCGGCCGAGAAATGGCCATGTCTTGCGATGCCTTTGGCTGCGCGAGCGCGTGTTTTCGGGCTTCAGTGAGACACAGAAGCCGGAACACTGGCCTTTCCGATGATATCTGTCGTGATGACTCCTGACATATCATCGTTGAACTTGCGATGGTCAAGCAAACCTTTAGTCATCAACGCGGGTCCAAAATGGACAGCCAAGAAGGATTTCCACAGTCACCCACCGACAGTCGCATGGGCTATTGCGAATAGCGGAGCGTGCAGCGGTGGAGTGAGGAGCGTTGCCGTGCTCAAAAAAATTGGGTGGATGATGATTGATCACGATTCATCCTCCAGGAGGTATTCTCACACAAAACTCTGGATCGTTGACATCGCGCCATCGAGCGCCTTGCCCTCTGAGTCCTGCAGTGCGGTTTCCCGCAGGCGGGCGACCCAATCGGGGCCGTCTTCGCGGTCGGCGACCAGCACGGCGCCTTCCAGCACGCGATCATATTTCGACAGACCGCGGGCATGGGTGTCGGAGTAGCCTTTGATCAGACGGCGGCATTTGACGATCTCTACCGCCATGGCGTAGCGGTCCGGCAGGTGCGAAAGGGCCGTCTTAAGCCAGGTTTCCAGGTGATCCATCTCGACCGCGTGACGTCTTGTCATGGGGCGCCAGGCCTTCAGGCCGCCAAGGAGATAGAGCCCGGTAAAGGCCCAAATCCTATCGCTTTTCCACCGCCGACCGTGGTTGAACCAGCGATCGATGCGCGCCATCCATTTGGCGTCGCTTTCCAACCGTGCACCCAGGCGTGCTGGCAGAAGGCTGACAATCTCTTCTGCGCGCGGGTGCAAAAACTCTGTCAGGTGCATCACCTGATCCTCCCCGACGCCCATTTCAGACCGGATATCGCCAAAGCGCTTGGCGCGTGTTTTCTGATCGGCCACCCGAATAATGTCATCATAGGCCATGGCATTGGCGATGTATTTGGCCGCTTCCGTGCTGAGCCGGTAGCCTTGTTCCGCTTCATCATGGGAAAGTACCTGCTCGACTCTGTCCAGATACTGGGCCCCGTAGGAGAGATCCTGGAAATCCACCACTTTGCGCAGGCCGCGCAAGGCCATATCGGCCACCGGATCCGGCCAGGCTTGCAGTCGATTGGTCAGCCGGTGCCATTCCCGGACAAGCTTCTCCGGGCCTTGGATTGTTTCCACGTTGCGTTTCGTGCCGGTGCCTTCCGGTTCATCCGCAGCCCTTTCAGAAGCCGCAGAAGCATAGCCAGTGGCAAAGGCCTGCAACGAGGTTTCAACCCCCTTGCCCGACCGGCGGATCGCATTCTCGAACGCTTCCCTGCCGAATGGCAAAACGTCAGCACCGGCGAGTGCTCCGAACAGCGAGGCGGAGATAACCGACCCAGCTTTGACCGCCGCCTGTTCCATGTCGGCCATAACGACTCTTTTTGCAGCGATTTCCGCTGCCGCCATCACCTCTTCGGCACTGGCAATGCCGTGGCCAGGCACCATCTTTTCACTGACCGCCAAAGCGCGGTGGGTTGACGCGATCAGCACTGTGCGGTCCGGGGTTATGAAGCCGCGCATGATCGCGCGGCCGGCCTCCATGAGTTCCGCAGCGATGAGGATATCGACGTCGCCGCCCGCCGGGGCAAGCGAGAAGACCGGATCCGGCTGGCCGGCTTTCTGTGGGGCCATCTCGATGTAATAGATCGTGGCCCCGGTGCGTTGCGCCACGCCGGCCACGCTGGTGGCCTGAACCGCGTATCCCTCAGCCCGGGCCAGGCTTTCGATCCAGTTCGTCAGAACCCCGCCGCCCTGACCGCCCACAGCCATGACTGCCAGTTTGATAATGCCGCCCAGCCTTTCGTCTGGCTGGCGCGCCTCAAGTCCAGGCGCCACTTTCATGACGATACCTCTGACAGGTCCAGCCGCCGCTTTTGGCGCCGGGATTGCAGCCAGCCGATCCAGCGGCGGCGTTGCCGATCGAGCCAGTGTTCGAAACCGCCCGGATTGTGCACGACGTCCGCCTGGTAAAAGCTGGGGCAGAGAATAGCCGCATCTGCAACCTCGCCGCAGTTCCCGCAGCCGACACAGGTTTGGTCGATAGACGCCACGGGATCGTCACGCAGAGGGTCGTCGAGGGTTTTGAGGCTGAGCGAGGGACAGCCCGACAGCCGGATACAGGCGTGGTCGCCGGTGCAGATGGCCTCGTCCACCCCAAACCGTGGCGCCTCGATCCGGCGTCCCTCAGCGATCGCCTTGCGCTTCTGCGGTTTTTCGCGGCGCTGGCGGTTCAGCATGCATTCGGAACTGGCAACGATCACTTTCGGGCCGTCGTATTCAGTTGTCAGCGCCTCGTGGATCACCGCGCGCATCTTCGCGACGTCATAGGTGCGATCGATCTGCCGCACCCATTGAATTCCAACGCCTTTCACCGCATCGGCAATCGGGTGCTGGGTGGATTTTGTCACGCTGTCGGCGCGGCTTGACAGAACATCCTGCCCGCCGGTGGCCGCGGAATAGTAGTTGTCGACGATGATCGCGACGCTGTCGGATTTGTTATAGACCATGTTGCCGATGGAACTGCTCAGCCCGTTATGCCAGAAGCCGCCATCGCCGAGGATCGAAACCGCGCGCCTTTCGCCTCCGCCGTCGAAGGCCGCATTAGAGGCCGGGCCGAGCCCGTATCCCATGGTTTGCCCGCCGATCTCGAACGGCGGCAACGAGGCGAAGAGATGGCAGCCGATGTCGCCGGAAATCTGGTGCTGGCCCAGCTCCTCCTGAACCAGCTTCATCGCGGCAAAGATCGGTCGTTCCGGGCAACCGGTACAAAAGCCCGGCGGGCGGATCGGCACCGTTTTCGAAAGATCCGGGATTTCAGTCTTGGGCGTATTCGGCGCCAGTACTGACGACGGCAGCATGTCAGGTGCGGCCTGTCGCAGGAAAGTCTCGATCCCGTCAAACATGACTTGCCCGGTATATTCCCCGGCCAGCGGTAATACATCCTTGCCGAAAAGGCGGACATCATGCCCTGCACGATAGAGCATCGAGCCGAGCTGTTGCTCGATGAATTCCGGCTGGCCTTCCTCGATCACCAGTACCGCGCTTTTACCCGCGCAAAACTCCAGAAGTTCATCGCGAACCAGCGGGTAAGTGACGTTCAGGCAGTAAATCGGAACATCCGTTTCGCCGTAGAGATCGGCCAATCCGAGCCTCTGTAACGCCCGGATCACACCGTTATACATACCTCCTTGGCACAGGATACCGACGGGTGCATCCTTGGGCCCGAACAGCTCGTTCAAATCCTGCTCGCGGATGAACTTCTCGGCATCGGGCCATCGCTTTTTCACCTTGTCCTGTTCGTGCTGATAGGACATGGGCGGCAGGACGACGCGGCTGAAATCCTTTTTCGGGC
>Ga0209273_10002839_pt1 | contig 12666 bp, 9 predicted proteins | sample tdAd471_FD_187126 | JGI IMG/M metagenome (GOLD analysis project Ga0209273, IMG submission 187126) | Marine sediment microbial communities from the Atlantic coast under amendment with organic carbon and nitrate - tdAd47.1 (SPAdes)... | ecosystem: Environmental > Aquatic > Marine > Coastal >...
CCTCTGTCTGACAGCTTATTTCCCGCCCCGCCGCCGGCATGACTACTGAAACCCGTATCGTGAACAGACTTACTCCTGACCAGGCCGACACCATGCTGACGCTGCAAAGTGGCATGAACAGCAAGGTTGACCCGGCATGGCAGGTTGCCCGCTACCCCTACCTGCGCGCCGTGGTCATCGAGGGTGCGGAAGCCATCGAACACCACGGCTGGAAATGGTGGAAACATCAGCAGCACGATCTTGCCCAGCTGCAGATGGAGCTTATCGATATCTGGCACTTTATGCTGTCGGAACTGCTGTTGCAGTTCCAGGGCAGCCTTGCCCCGGCCGCAGCAAGGTTATTGGGTGAAACTGATGGTGAATCGGCGCAATCCATCGACTTTGACGGGAAAACGTATCCGCTGGAGGAACTGGACCTGGTGGCGAAACTCGAGCTGCTCATCGGTACCAGTGTAGCCCGGCGAATCGAAATCGGCCTGTTTGCCTCGATCATGCGGGACTGCCGCATGGATTGGGATAACCTCTACCGGCAATACGTCGGCAAGAACGTGCTGAATTTCTTCCGTCAGGACCATGGTTACCAGCAGGGAACCTACCGTAAAAGCTGGCACGGTCGGGAGGATAATGAGCACCTTGTTGAGGTACTGGCGGCGCTGGATGCCCGGGATGCCGGTTTCCAGGAAAAACTCTATGCAGCCCTGCAGGAACGCTACCACCGGGAGTAAGTAAACACTGACCTGCCGTCGCAAAAACCAGCTCCCGTGGCCAGGAGGAGGCGAAAACACCCGCAAGGTGCGGGACGGCGGGTGTAATCCAGGGCATCCTGGCACCGCTTTCGTCGGAATACGGGGCTGAAATGCCGGCCGGCGCGACGGTTACCTTGAAGCTTCAGGCGACTGCTGCTGGCGCCTACTGGTAGTAGGCGTTTTCCTTCTGGGAATGGTCAGTGACGTCCCGTACTTCGGTGAGCTCGGGAACCTGCTCCAGCAAGGTTTTTTCCACCCCGTCTTTCAGGGTGACGTCGACCATGCCACAGCCCTGACAGCCTCCGCCGAAGCGCAACACGGCAATGCTGTCCTTGAAGATCTCTTCCAGCGTGACGTTGCCCCCGTGGGATGCCAGAGCCGGATTGATTTCGTTATACAATACGTAGTTGACCCGGTCTGCCAGGGTGCTGTCTTCCCCCAGGCGGGGCAGCCGCGAATTGGGCGCCTTGATGGTAAGCTGGCCTCCGCCGAAGTCGTCCTTGGCGAAGTCCACCACGGCGTCCTCCAGGAAAGGCATGCTCTGCTGCTCGATATAGGCCTTGAAGCCCTTGTAATCCTTGACGTCGTCGTCTTTCTTCTCCTCCCCGGGACGACAGAATGAAATGCAGGTCTCGGCACGGGGAGTACCGGCATCAATGATAAAGATACGGATGGCGATGCCGTCGCAATCCTGCTTCTTCAGCAGTTCGGCAAGGTAGTCCTGGGCAGGTTCTGTAATAGTGACCATGTAACTTTCCGGTAGTTCAATTAACCGACAGATCCGTGGATCTCCCGGTGATAGCATTGCATGTAAGGGGCGATATTTTAACGCAGATCCACGTACAGTTAAATACCTTAGCAAATTGCTTGGTTATTTGGGAAATTCATCGATAAAACAGCCTCTTGTTCTGGTAGAATTGCCGATTTTTTGAAGTTGCCACGTGGCGGAGCCGCCCCTTGACCCGGATTGGGAAACATGAATACAGAAGCGCGTAAACAACAGCTGGTCGCAGCACTGCAGGATCGCATCCTGGTACTCGACGGCGCCATGGGCACGATGATCCAGGCACACCGGCTGGGTGAAGACGAGTTTCGCGGCGACCGGTTCAAGGACCACGCCAGTGACCTGGCGGGGAACAACGATCTGCTTACCCTGACTCAATCTGAGATTATTTTTCAGATTCACCGCCAATACCTGCAGGCCGGGGCCGATATCGTTGAAACCAACACGTTCAATTCGACGGCAAGTTCCCAGGCGGATTATGGCCTGGAAGAGCTGGTTTACGAGCTGAACGTTGAAGCCGCCCGGCTGGCACGAAAGGCCTGTGACGAAATTCAGCCGGAAACGCCGGACAAACCCCGGTTCGTCGCCGGCGTCGTCGGACCGACCAGTAAAACCGCGTCCATATCACCTGATGTCAACGACCCGGGACTGCGCAATACCAGCTTCGACAGGCTGGTGGCAGACTACCGCAATGCCGTAAGCGGTCTCATCGCCGGGGGCGCGGATATCATCCTGATCGAGACGGTTTTCGATACCCTCAACGCCAAGGCGGCGATCTTCGCCGTTAACGACTGCTTCGAAAAAACCGGCGCGACTTTACCAGTAATGATTTCCGGGACGATTACCGATGCCAGCGGTCGCACGCTGTCGGGACAGACCGTCGAAGCGTTCTGCAACTCGGTAATCCACGCCAACCCGCTGTCCATCGGCTTCAACTGTGCGCTGGGCGCGGAACAGCTGCGTCCCTACGTGGAGGAAGCCAGCGCCCTGCTGCCCTGCCTGGTCTCCACGCATCCCAATGCGGGTCTGCCCAACGAAATGGGCGAGTACGACCAGTCCCCCGGGGAAATGGCTGCCATTATCGAGGAGTTCGCCGCCAACGGCTTCCTCAATATCGTCGGGGGCTGCTGCGGAACCACGCCGGAACACATCCAGGCCCTGGTCCGGGCCGTGGCGGGCCATAAACCCCGTCGACCACCGCAGGTGGAACCGAAGTGCCGGTTGAGCGGGCTGGAGGCCCTGAACATCGGTCCGGACTCCCTGTTCGTCAACGTCGGTGAACGAACCAACGTCACCGGGTCAGCCCGCTTTGCCAGGCTGATTATCGACGGTGATTTCGATACCGCCCTGGACGTTGCCCGGGACCAGGTGGAAGCCGGCGCGCAGATAATCGATATCAACATGGACGAAGGCATGCTGGATTCCCGGGAAGCGATGGAACGCTTCCTGCGATTGATCGCCTCGGAACCGGATATCAGCCGGGTTCCCATCATGGTGGATTCCTCGAAATGGGAAATCCTCGAAACCGGCCTGAAGGGCATCCAGGGCAAGGGCATAGTCAACTCCATCAGCCTGAAAGAAGGTGAAGAGGATTTTATCGCCAAGGCCCGACTGTGCCGGCAATACGGTGCCGCGGTTATCGTCATGGCCTTCGACGAACAGGGTCAGGCAGACTCCCTGGAGCGGAAAAAGGCGATATGCCGTCGCAGCTACGAGGTCCTGGTGGACAAGGTCGGGTTTCCGCCCCAGGACATCATTTTCGATCCCAACGTCTTTGCCATTGCCACGGGTATTGAAGAACACGACAACTATGCCGTGGACTTTATTGATTGCTGCCGCTACATCCGCGACAACCTGCCCCATGCCCTGATTTCCGGCGGCATCAGTAACGTGTCGTTTTCATTCCGCGGCAACAACCAGGTACGGGAAGCCATACATTCGGTGTTTCTCTTCCATGCCATTCGTGCCGGGCTGACCATGGGCATCGTCAATGCCGGCCAGTTGACGGTGTACGACGAGATCCCGGCGGAACTGAAGGAGCGTGTCGAGGACGTGGTGCTTAATCGTCGTGACGACGGCACGGAGCGCCTGATGGAAATTGCGCCAAAGTTCGGCGGCGACAGCGCCAACACCGGCAGCAGTGAAAACCTGGAATGGCGTGACGAACCCGTGGAGGATCGCATTGCCCATGCCCTGGTGAAAGGGATAACCCGCCACATCGAGGAAGACACGGAAGAAGCACGGCAGAAATACGACCGCCCCATTCATGTCATCGAAGGCCCGTTGATGGACGGCATGAATATCGTTGGCGACCTGTTCGGCAGCGGCAAAATGTTCCTCCCTCAGGTGGTCAAAAGCGCCCGGGTAATGAAACAGGCCGTGGCCTACCTGCTTCCTTATATCGAGGCGGAAAAGCAGCACGGCGAATCCCGGGCCAAGGGCAAGGTGCTCATGGCCACTGTCAAGGGTGACGTGCACGATATCGGCAAGAATATCGTTGGTGTCGTGCTCGGCTGCAATAACTACGAGGTAATTGATCTCGGCGTAATGGTGCCATGTGAAAAAATATTACAGATTGCCCGTGAAGAAAACGTTGATATTATTGGACTCAGCGGTCTAATAACACCTTCTCTGGACGAAATGGTGCATGTTGCCAAGGAGATGCAGCGTCTCGATTTTTCCGTACCCCTGCTGATCGGCGGCGCCACGACTTCCAAGGCACACACCGCCGTGAAGATCGAGCAGCACTACAGCAATGACTGCACCGTCTACGTCCCCGATGCTTCCCGCAGCGTCTCCGTGGTGAGCACCCTGCTCAGCGAACAGGGCAAGCCGGAATTCACGGCCAGGGTCAGGCAGGAATACGAAACCATCCGCGAACGCACCGGCAAACGCAGCAGTAAACGACAACTGCTGAGTCTTGCCCAGGCTAACGACAACCGCTTCGTCGCCGACTGGAACAACCGTCCGGCAACGCGTCCCGGGTTTTTCGGCACCCGGGTGTTTGACGACTACCCCCTGGACGAACTCGTTCCCTACATTGACTGGACACCGTTCTTTATCACCTGGGGGCTGTCAGGCAAGTATCCCGCCATCCTGGACGACGATACCGTGGGAGCAGCGGCAACGGACCTGTATGGTGATGCCCGGGAAATGCTGGACCTGCTGATCACTGGAAAACTGATCACGGCCCGGGCCGTGATCGGCTTCTGGCCCGCCGCCAGCAACGGGACCAACGACGTGTTGCTGTACCGCGATGAGAAACGCAGTGAGCCGTTGGCCACCCTGCACTTCCTGCGCCAGCAGGCTGTCCGGGATGCCGGACAGCCGAACTACTGCCTGGCGGATTTTGTCGCCCCCCCTGACCAGGGACCTGACTACCTGGGAGGTTTCGCCGTCACCACCGGAATCGGCGTGGAGGAACTGGCCAGGCAGCACGAACAGCAGCAGGACGACTACCGCGCCCTGATGGTCAAGGCGCTGGCGGACCGCCTGGCAGAGGCCCTGGCGGAACGGATGCATGAGCGGGTCCGCAGGGAATTCTGGGGCTATGCCGCCGACGAGTCGCTGGACACGGACGCCCTGATCAGGGAGCGCTACCAGGGCATCCGCCCGGCTCCCGGTTACCCGGCCTGTCCGGACCATGCCGAGAAAACCACGCTGTTCGACCTGCTGGATGCCGAGCAGGCAGTGGGCATTGCCCTGACCGAGAGTTTCGCCATGATGCCCGCTGCCAGCGTCAGCGGCCTGTATTTCTCCCATCCCGATTCCCGCTACTTCAACGTGGGCAAGATCGGCATGGATCAGGTGAAGGACCTGGCGAGCCGTAAAGACGGGGACCTGGAGGAAATCACCAGGCTGCTGGCGCCTAACCTTGACTAGCCCGGAAATTTCACCAAACTCCTGCTGCGACCGCCCCACGGCACGCCCCTCGCGGCCTGGAACGGCCTCGCTACGGAATTTGGTGAAACCTCCGGGCTGGGGCCTGTCGCGAACGTAAGGCTGACAAGAACTCCCGGGATTAGGTAAACTGGACCTCCGGCGGCTTGCTCCGAGTCGTCGCCAGGTCAGGCACTCATCACGTTCCGTCAGTCTTTCCGACCCCTGGTTCAGCAAGCAACCGGCCCGGTCGTCCGCCGCAAGCCGGGTACTTGAGATCCCGGACTGATGGCACGACATGAAACAGACGTTATAAACCACCGAATACCGGAAAAGCAGTATGTACCGATACGATAACTACGACCACCAGATGCTGGCCGACCGCGTCGCCCAGTTTCGGGATCAGACCCGCCGTTACGTGGAAGGCAGGCTGAGCGAGGCGGAATTCCTGCCCCTGCGCCTGCAGAATGGCCTTTATATTCAGCGCATGGCGCCGATGCTGCGGATCGCCATTCCCTACGGCCTGCTGTCATCCCGACAGATGCGCAAGCTGGCCTTTATCGCCAACCATTTCGACAAGGGCTACGGACATCTGACCACGCGCCAGAACATTCAGTTCAACTGGCCTGCACTGGAGGAGGTGCCGGAGATCCTGGCGCACCTGGCAGAAGTCGAAATGCATGCTATCCAGACCAGCGGCAACTGCATTCGCAATACCACCACCGACCAGTTTGCCGGCTGCGCGGCGGATGAAATCGAAGACAGCCGCGCCTACTGCGAAATCATCCGGCAGTGGTCCACGTTTCACCCTGAGTTCGCCTACCTGCCGCGTAAATTCAAGATCGCGGTCTGCGGCACCAGGAAGGACCAGGCGGCAACCCAGGTGCACGATATCGGCGTGTATATCGTGCGCAATGAGCAGGGGGAAACCGGTTTTAAAATACTCGCCGGTGGCGGGCTGGGAAGAACCCCGGCGGTGGGTCACGTCATGTCCGATTTCGTCGAGAAGCAGCATCTGCTGACCTTCCTCGAAGCGATACTCCGTGTCTATAACCGGGAAGGGCGCCGGGACAACAAGTACAAGGCCCGCATCAAGATTCTAGTCAAGGAAACCGGCCCGGACCAGTTTCGCGAAAAAGTCCACGCCGAGTGGCGCAAAATCAAGGACGGCAGCATGACTCTCACCGAGGAGGAGATTCAGCGCTGCAGGTCCTTTTTCACCGCTCCGCCCTACCGCGAACTTGCCGACCGCTGCGACGAACTCGACCAGGCCCTGGCCAGGGACCTGCTGTTCGCCAGCTGGGTGCAGCAGAATGTGAAACCCCATCGTCAACCCGGTTACGCCATTGCAACCCTGTGCCTGAAGGACACCGGCACGGCGCCGGGGGATATTGCCGCCGAGCAGATGAACTTCGTTGCCGACCTGGCAGATCAATTCAGCTTCGGCGAAATGCGAATCAGTCACGAGCAGAACATCATTTTTTCCGACGTCGAGAAAAGCCAGCTTTACCCACTGTGGAAGTCATTGGCCGGTGAGGCGCTGGCAACACCCAACCTGGGCCTGCTGACCGACATTGTCTGTTGCCCCGGCGGAGATTTCTGCGCCCTGGCCAACGCCAAGTCCATCCCTATTGCCGAGTCCATCCAGCGGCAGTTCGATGATCAGGAACGTCTCCGGGACATCGGCGAGCTGACCATCAATATCTCCGGCTGCATGAACGCCTGCGGACACCATCACGTGGGCAACATCGGCATACTGGGCGTGGACAAGAAAGGTGAGGAGTATTACCAGGTGTCGCTGGGAGGTTCCGCGGGCAACCGGACCAGTCTCGGCACCATAATCGGTCCGGCATTTGCCCAGGAGGAAATTCCCGGGGTCATTGAAAAAATTGTCGACGTCTATCGACAGCGCCGTGAGCCCGGTGAAACCTTTATCGATACCTATGACCGACTTGGCAAAGATCCCTTCAAGGAAAAAGTGTATGCAAAAGCTGATTAGAGACGGCGCACTGGTGGAGGATCACTGGGTCCTGGTCAAGGAAGCCAACAATGCCGGTATTCTCCAGGCGCTGCCCGGGCGCAGTATCATCGTCCCTTACAAGTTCTGGAAATATTTCCAGGACGATATTGCCGACTTCGCCGGTGAAGTAACCATCTGGCTCAACAGTGATGAATCCGTTGAGGATATTGCCAACTTACTGGACCAGTTTCCGCTGATCGGGCTGAACTTCCCGGTATTCTCCGACGGCCGCTCCTATACCAATGCCCGGGAGCTGCGGGAAAACCTGGGCTACCAGGGCGAAATCCGGGCCATCGGCGATGTGCTGCGGGATCAGCTGTACTACATGAAGCGCTGTGGCTTCAATGCCTTCCAGCTGCGTCACGATCAGGACCCCGAGGCATGCCTGCAGGCTTTCGAGGATTTTCATACCGGTTACCAGGCCAGCATCGATCAGCCCCTGCCCCTGTTCCGGCGTCGCTGAAGCCGCGGCCGCCGGAACAGGCCCCCGGAAACTGACCCATGGAACCGGATTCCCTGCTTTTTTCCTTTTTCCTGATCTTTACCGGCGCGGCGCTGCTGGCCACGCTGGCCCTGGTATTCCGGCAACCCCTGCTGGTGGCCTACATCGCCCTGGGCGTGATCCTGGGCCCCTACGGCATGGCCCTAGTCTCCGAGGCCAGCCTGCTCAGCGACATCGCCGAATTCGGCATCATTTTCCTGTTGTTTCTGCTGGGCCTGGATATGAAGCCGGCAAACCTGGTGAGCACGCTGCGCAAGACCTTCCTGGTTACCCTGATAAGCAGCGTCGTTTTCGTCATGCTGGGCTACAGCACCGGACTGCTGTTCGGTTTTACCCAGCTGGAAAGCCTGGTTATCGGGGCGGCCATGATATTCTCCAGTACCATCATCGGCATCAAGCTGCTGCCAACCACAGTCCTGCATCAGAAACACATGGGCCAGCTGATGGTGGGTATCCTGCTTTTACAGGATTTTATCGCCATTTTCCTCATGGTTTTCCTGGATATCAATCCCGGTGAAGAATCCAGCGCGCTGCTGGTGTTTCTCGCGTTTCCATTCCTGCTGTTCGTTGCCTGGTTCAGTACCCGCTACCTGCTGGTTTTCCTCATCGGCAAGTTCGATCATTTCAAGGAATACATCTTCCTGCTGGCTATCGGCTGGTGCCTGGGTGTTGCGGAGCTGGCCGCCTTCCTCGGCCTGTCGGCAGAGATCGGCGCCTTCATTGCCGGCGTGTCCCTGGCCACCAGCCCCATTTCCCAGTACATCGCCTTCAGTCTGAAACCCCTGCGGGACTTCTTTCTGATCCTGTTTTTCTTTTCCCTGGGCGCCCAGTTCAACATCCTGCTGCTGGGTGACATTATTGTCCCCGCCCTGTTGCTGGCCGGACTGGCCCTTTCGGTAAAACCGGTGGTGTTTCACTACCTGCTGCAACGCTTCGAGGAACGCAACAAGCTGGCCTGGGATGCCGGGCTGCGGCTGGGACAGATCAGTGAGTTTTCCCTGCTGATCGCCTACGTGGCTGTCCAGTCCCAGGTTATCGGCGAGGAAGCATCTCTGATCATTCAGGCTGCGGCGATCATTACTTTTGTCGCCTCCTCCTACATCGTCGTCATGTTCTGTACCAGTCCCATCAGCATCAGTGAAAAACTGCGCCGGGATTGACTGGCTGACGTCGTTCTGACCGGCGGATTCAGCGGTCCAGGTTGAGTACCGTTCGCCCGACGGCCCTGCCGGCCAGCACGTCGTCCAGGCTGTCAGCCAGCTCAGCGAATCCGATTTCCGTGCCCAGTGATTCCAGGTCGGCAGGTTTCCACTCGGTAGCCAGCAGTCCCCAGGTCTCCCCCTTGACGGCAAGCGGCAGGTTGACGGAGTCCACGCCCAGCAGGTTCACGCCGCGCAGAATAAAGGGGAACACCGTCGCCGGAAACGTGGGCGAACCCACCAGGCCACAACTGGCGACACTGCCCCCATAGCTGAGACTTTTCAGGACATTGGCCAGGGTCTGTCCGCCCACGACATCGACGGCGGCAGCCCAGTCCTCCTTGAGCAGGGGCCGGGATGATTCCTCGGACAACTGATTACGGTCGAGGATTCGGCTTGCACCAAGGGAACGAAGAAAATCATGCTGTTCCGCTTTGCCGGTACTCGCCACCACCTGGTAGCCCAGCTTGTGCAGTATCGCTACTGCCACCGCGCCGACACCCCCGGTAGCACCGGTAACCAGCACGTCTCCCTGGTCCGGCTGCAAGCCATTGCGCAGCAGTTTTTCCAGGCACAGGGCAGCGGTAAAACCCGCGGTGCCAAGAGTCATGCTCTCCTTCAGGGTCAATGAGTCCGGACGCGGTACCACCCACGCGGCAGGAACACGAATACACTGTCCGAAGCCTCCCGATGTATTCATGCCCAGGTCATAGCCGATAACGATCACTTCATCGCCGGCACTGAAATCCGCGGCACTGCTCTCAATTACCTCTCCGGCAGCATCGATTCCGGGCGTGTGCGGGTAGTTGCGGGTCACACCCCGGTTGCCCGAAGCTGACAGGGCATCCTTGTAGTTGAGCGAGGAATACCGGACGCGGACGAGAACCTCACCCTCCGGCAGCTCGCTTACCTTTCGTTCAACAATCTGCCTGGTAAAGTTACCTTCGTCCTGCTCTTCGACGCGCAGCGCCTTGAAAGTCTGCAATGCGATTTCCCCCTCAAACCTGCGTTATTTGCCCGCCGGGCCGCCACTGCCCGGATTCAGGAATAGTAGTTTCTGGAATTACTTTTCTCCAGGAAAATGGATGCGGCGGAATCCACCATTCCCTTGAAGATGGACCCCACCTTGTCATGAATGGATTTTCTGAATTCATACTCCACCTCGTAGACATCGGCGGTCTCACAGGCGGCAACCAGGCACTCATCACTGGTTTTCAACTCGTCGACCATGTAACGCTCTTTCGCCTTGACGCCGACCCAGGTCTCCCCGGTGGCGATCTTGTCGATATCCACACTGGGCCGGTGATCCTTGACCCACTGCTTGAACAGGGCGTGCATGTCCTCCACATCGTCCTTGACCTTGTCTCTGCCCTTCTGAGTGATTTCCCCAAAGGTCGTCAGTGTTGTCTTGAACTCGCCTGCGGAGATGATTTCGTAATCGACTTCGTTCTTTTTCAACAACCGATGAAAATTGGGCAGCTGAACCAGTACGCCAATGGAGCCGATAATAGCGAATGGTGCAGCCACCAGGCGATCGGCCAGGCAGGCCATCATGTACCCGCCACTGGCAGCCACCTTGTCGACGCAGATGGTCAGCGGTATCTTTTTTTCCTTGATGCGTACCAGCTGGGATGAAGCCAGTCCATAGGCATGCACCATGCCCCCCGGACTTTCCAGACGCACCACGACTTCGTCCTGCTCACTGGCCAGTGCCAGCACCGCGGTAATCTCTTCCCGCAGGCTGGAAACTGCCTGGGCTGCGATGTCGCCCTTGAAATTAAGGACGAAAACCCGCTTTTTCTGCTCCTGCTCCTCGCTGTGCGCCTGCTTCTTGCTGGCCTTGGTTTCATCCTTTTCTTTTTTCTTTCTCAGTTTCAGATCCAGCTTGAGACGGTGCTTGTCCAGCACGGCCTTCTTCAGCGACTCCAGCATGTCATCGATATGTTCATTGACCTTGGTGACCTTGATACGCCCCTTTGCGGTCTCTTTTCGCTGTCTGTTTCCTGCCGACGCCAGGGCTGACAGCACGAATATGATGGCGAATGCCACGGTGGCGATTTTTGCCAGGAACATGCCGTACTCAATCAGGTACTCCAAGAGGTTTCTCCTGTTTCAAATCGGAAAGATGCTAATTCTGCCTGTTCTGCGTGCAAATTAAAACGCCTGGAGAAAGCAGCAGTCCGACGCTTCGCTTTTCCGGCGAACCCGGTACAGAGACGCCACCGGGCGGAATCATCGGTTACTGTCACGCTGCCAGCGCCGGCAATGATCCCTGATCAACCTTCCCGCCACACTGATGCCCGCCGACGGTGTATTGGGAACGTCTTCCGGGGTAAACCACTTGAGGTCCTCGATTTCGCCAGGTTCGGGACACAGCTCTCCGGCAACGTAATCGGCATAGAAACCGAGCATGAGCTGGGACGGGAACGGCCAGGACTGGCTCTGGGCATAGCGGATATTGGTAATCTCGATCCCTGCCTCTTCCTTCACCTCGCGGGCGACGGTTTCCTCCGGTGTCTCCCCCACCTCGATAAACCCGGCAAGGCAACTGTAGAAACTGGCCCGGTAACGCGTATGCTGCGCCAGCAACATGCGCCTACCGTCGGTTACCAGCATGATCACGCAGGGGTTGATCCGCGGATAATAACTGATCTCGCAGGCGGGGCAGCTCAATGCCCGTTCGCCGTGATGTGGCCGGGTGGGTGAACCGCAAGTGCCGCAATAACGATGAGAGCGGTACCAGCTGGTCAGCTGATTGCCCAGACCGGGAATCTGGAATTCCTCGGCCGGTTTTTCCATGACCAGTCGCCGCAGGCAAATGAACTCCGCGTCATCGGGGAGCTGAAAATCTTCATCCACATGCACCGCAAGATAACGCCGGTCCGATTCATTCACCAGCACAGGCAGGTGGCCGTCGTTCAACAAGTCCCGCAGCTCGGTGAGACTCCAGGTATAGCGACCATCGCGAAACAGGATTCTTTGCTGGTGGTAGACCAGTATCCGGTCTTCCCGGTGGCAGGAGGCAAGGGCAACGAAATTCGGATTATTCACGGATCAACCTGCCTGTAGCCTGAAAACCGGGCGAGCAATGTTTTTCCGGGATAAAAAATTCACCTGCCCCTTTCGAATCAGTGAGGCTTTTCCATGCCAAGCCAGATACAGTTGCCACCGCTTTTCTTGTCGATTTCTTCCAGGCGCTGTCGATGGGCATCGATTTCCCCGGGGTTGGCCCTGATGACCTTCAGTGGTGGACGACTGCCATCAAATACCTTTACCCGGCGCACCGCGACTGGTCCGCCGTCTTCTTCCGAGCCCAGTTGCAGACGCGTCTGTCCGCCGGTCATGGCCAGGTAAACATCAGCCAGAATTTCGGCATCAAGCAATGCGCCGTGCAAATCCCGCTGCGAGTTGTCCACCGAATAGCGTTTGCACAGTGCATCGAGACTGTTCCGCTGCCCGGGATGTTTCTGCCGGGCCAGGGCAAGACTGTCGACGATGGCACAGTGCGTCTCCAGCAGGCCAATATCGGCATCCAT
>Ga0209273_10002843_pt1 | contig 12656 bp, 10 predicted proteins | sample tdAd471_FD_187126 | JGI IMG/M metagenome (GOLD analysis project Ga0209273, IMG submission 187126) | Marine sediment microbial communities from the Atlantic coast under amendment with organic carbon and nitrate - tdAd47.1 (SPAdes)... | ecosystem: Environmental > Aquatic > Marine > Coastal >...
GGGCGAGCATTGGCAATACGGGAACTTCAACAACATTTAACGTGACGGGCCTTACCGCCGGCACGAGCTACGATTTTACGGTATTTGCCGAGGACGCCGCTGGCAACGTATCCGTGGTGAGCAATACGGAAACGGTGGTGACACTATCGGGAACTGGTATAACGGACTACACCTCTGAAAATGCGAACAATGCAACAGCGGATTGGACAGCACGCGATTTGTTTGCCGATCGAAATATGGGTATAGGTACGACCAATACCCAAGGGTATAGGTTGGCCGTTGCTGGTAATGTAATTGCTGAAGGTGTAAAAGTAGAGCTTCAAGGAAATTGGCCCGATTTTGTATTTGAGAAAGATTATGATTTACCAAGATTGAAAGAAGTAAAGGCTTTTATTGCTGCTTACGGACATTTGCCCAATATTCCAAGTGCCCAAAAAGTAAGAGAGGAGGGTATTGATTTGGGTGATATGAACGCCAAATTATTACAGAAAATAGAAGAACTCACACTTTACATAATATCTCAGAACCATGAGATCGAAAAATTAAAGGAAGAAAATATTAAAATCAATGATATTTTAAATAGACTTAAAAAGTTAGAGAAAAATTAACTTAAAACTTTGTCACTATTTCTCAGACAAAATAGTTTATAAATCTATCAGATGATAAAGAAAAATAAGATTAATATGCCCAGTACTTCTCGCTTTATGAAAAACAAATACTTGGTAGTTGTTTTAACTTTTAATCTGCTTTTATTGCAACAAATTACGGGGCAAAGCATAAGAAAAGGTTTTGATGAAATGACTGATTATGAAATAACTGAACTGGTCAATGCATTTTATCAATTGAGGCAAGGACCGGATTTGTTTAATGACCTTGCACAGTTCCATAGTGATTTCTTCAATTTTGATAATACTGCAGACCCAACGCGTTTAGACCTGCACTTTAACCTACCTGATGAACCAGAACGTGAAATATTTTTAGCTTGGCACCGTCGGCAAATGTTTGAAATGGAGCAAGCCGTCCAAGATATCAATCCCGAAATAAGCTTAGCATTTTGGGATTCTTCAATTTATCAATCATCAAATGATCAATTGTGGGATGAGGAGTTTTTGGGAAGTTTTGACACTAACTGGTCCTTGAACAGGAATTTTGGTCAGGGTGGTCCTCTACCTACGCCAACAGATGTCTCCAACCTGATGACTATGAGCGATTTCTTCGTATTCACTAATGAATTGGAAAGACGCCCTGTACATAGGGGAGCACATGTGTGGACGGGAGGTGTTATGCCCACCACACTATCTCCAAGGGACCCAATATTTTATTTTCACCATTCTTTTGTGGACAAGGTTTGGCAAGAATGGGAAGAAATTCACGGTACTTCGGCATTTATCACTACCTCCATGCTAAGGTATGACGGAACCTACGTATTTGATGGGCAAACATACCCCTCCGTAGACCCCAACGATATTACCGACTCAAGGGTTTATGGGGTTTTTTATGCGGAAAACGGATTGGCCCAATTGGATAATTATATTGTGACCAATACTTACAATCCTGAAGAAATATTTTATTATCAATATAATATTGAAGCTGGGAACAACTTCTTGGTTCCAGCGGGAGCAATTGCTCGATTGGAATCTGTAAATGAGATTAATTTGACCCCTGGTTTTGAAGCGGCTCCCGGATCAACATTTCAGGCCGCTATTGATACGGAAAATAATGTAGCGGGAAAAATTGCTCCTTTGTTTGCCAAAAATAGAGCAGTGAATCCCTACCCTTACTCCGAAAAACTGTATGAGCCCATTGTGTGGGAAGAGGGAGGGAATTTATTGGATGATAAGCCAATTATTTTGACTGCGGCGCCCAACCCGTTTACGGAGAAGATTACCATAAAATTAAGTGAACGCAAGGACTGTGTAATCGAGGTGTTCAACATGATGGGAATGCAAATAAGGGAAGAAAGGTTTGAAAACACGGACACTATGGTCATCAAAAATCTTTATGGACTTGCGTCAGGATTTTATGTGATTCGTGTTACCGACGCCAACGGAAAAATTTTAGTGGTAAAACGCATAGTGAAAATGTAAGCTGCCTTGTTAAAATTAGAAATAAAAACGAGGATGTCTAAAAAGTATTGAAACACGTCATTCTGAATTTATTTCAGAATCTCATCATACTTATAAATGAATCTTTATGAGAACCTGAATCAAGTTCAGGTTGACGAAAATTGCCTTTTTAGACCTCTTTTCTGTTTTATAAATAACAATTAATTTTTATTTCCATGATCCATATGTGCCGTAGCAGGGTCTCGATATTTGCAGCACTCGGGCAAATTGTTATAAACAGAGTCCAGAGCGATATGCCCTTTGGAGTCATGGCCGACCTCCGCAATTCTTTTTTGTATATCGGTTATGGTAACCTTACGTTCATCGATAATGGCCTCAAATTTTTTGGTTTCTGAACTCCACGAAGCGAACTTTACGCCTTTTAATTTGATTGCGGCCTTTTCTATCCTGTTTTGACACATACCACAGTTGCCCTTTACTTCAAAACTGATGGACTTATTTTTGTCCTGAGCTTGGCCCATGGCCATTATTAATAATGTAATTGCTGTAATTAATGTAGTTTTCATAACATGGTGTTTTTAGATTTTATATCGGAATCCCACATAGTACAAACTTTGTAAAACCGGTGCATATAATATGGTGCTGTCAAAATAAGTGCCAAAGGGATCGTTGCTCGATAAAATGGGATTGGGTTGGGTGAAATTACCAATGTTTTCACCGCCCAAATATATTTCAAATTTGTTGGACAAAACACGGGTAACTTGCGCATTCAATAGCATATAGGAATCGGACCATTCCGGTAAACGAAATTCCATAGGGTTTGCCGAGGTGTCGGGTAATCGTTGCCTGCCCAGCCAATTGGAAGTAAAATCGAACCGCCATTGTTTTTCACCTCTTTTTTGGGTCTCATAGTTCAGATTTATAAAAAACCTGTATGAAGGTTGTAGCGGTTTTTCCAGTCTACCCGTGTTGTAATCGGTGACCACATCAAAATACTTGTAGGTGGTTCTCAAATGGAAATCCTGCAATATTTCATAATTAAAATCTATTTGAACACTGTTCGAATAACTTTCCCCTTCGAGGTTATAAAATGCTATTTCCCTAGGGTTCTCCCAATCAACCACCACTTGATTTTCAAATTGAGTGCGGTAAAAGTCAATTGAAAAATCCATTACACGGTTCCATAGGTAGAGCTTCTGAATGAAGCTAACCCCATAGTTCCAAGCTTTTTCCGGTTGTAGCCCGTAATAATTTCCATTGTTTCCATTAATGTTTATTTGCCTTGATGAAGCGAACATTTGTTGGTTTTCGGCAAAGATGTTGGCACCTCGTTTACCTCTACCAAACGAGGCCCTAAAACTGGCCTTGTCCCACAGCGAGTATCTTAAATGGAATCGTGGTGTTAAAAAACTCCCTAAGTTGTTATGTCTGTCGGCTCTAATGCCCGCAACAAAACTAAGTCCCTCCAGGCTATCGTAAGTATATTCAAAAAACGCTCCTATGGAATTGTCGTAACGTGTGTAAGGGGTTTCGTTGACCATTTCATTGTACCCGTCATAGGTGAAACTTAAACCGCTTTTAAATTTGTGCTGGGTACTTCCAATAATGCTGTTGAAAATAAAGTTGGAATAAAAGGATTTATGATTTATATTGTATTGATTTAAACCATAAAAAGAGTTTTGATCATGAGCACTATATGCTGTCTGGAAACCAAAACTTTGGTAGGGCAAGTCTGGAAACACATAGCCAGCTTTGGCCGAAATATCCAAACGTGATGTGCCGATCTCGCTTCCCCAAGCATTAGTGGTCAATTTATCTTCGTCAATATCAAAATCGGTCTGCCCCAATTCCTTCGTATCAGAAAGATACTGTAGGTTGGCATAACTGACCCATCCACTCTCGGGATCCATAAATTGCCATCGGTTCATAAAATTTATTTGTCGGGCCAAAGGGGTATCGTAAAAAGAATCACCATTATCATCTATATACCCATTTCTAAGATTTGCATGCACGTAAAGCCCGACGCCAAGTTCGTCGGTTAGATTGTGATTTAGCCGGGTGTTGAACTCGTACCGTTCAAAATTGTTGGCGTAAAAATTAAGGAAAAACCGTTGGTCCGTCAGTGGTTTCACTAGTTCACTGTTGATGTGTCCGGAAATACTTTCAAAACCGTTCAAAACGCTTCCTGCACCTTTGGTGATTTGTATGCTCTCTATCCATGAACCCGGTATAAAGGATAGTCCAAAAACCTGTGAAGCACCTCTGATGGAAGGCATATTTTCTTGGGTAAACATTAAATAGGGACTGTTTAGCCCTAACATTTGAATTTGTTTGGCCCCAAGTACGGCATCCGAAACATTTACATCCACAGCAGGATTGGTCTCAAAACTTTCTGAAAGGTTGCAACAAGCAGCCTTCAACATCTCACGACTGTCCACAGAAACCACGTTTTGTACTTTAAAAAGTGATTTCTGAATTGGTGCGACCTCCTTTTCCACCACAACTTCGTCCAATACGACATTGGGATATAGCACAATGTTTCCAAGATTGGGGCGATTTACCGGAATGGTATCCGAGCGGTATCCCACCGAACTTATTACCAGTTGTTTTATATCTTTTTGATATGGTGTTTCAAAATAGCCATCAATATCTGTTGTTGTACCGATATCGCTGGATAACCAATACACATTTGCATTGGGTACCGGTATAGTTTTTTCTTTGTCGTTATATTCTAGAACCCTACCATTGACCTGGAATTGGGAATAACAACACTCTACGGTTATTATAGCGAGAAGAAAAAATACAAACCTCATTCCTGGTAAAAGCTTTCTTTAAATCAAAGCTACATCTTTCGAATCTCTTTAAGACATTTCACGGACTATTTTAACTATGGATTGTAGTTCATAGATTATTTTGGGAGTTAACAGAGTTTAGCAATGGGTTGAATTGCCAAGCACTAACTTTAGATTTGGAATTGGTTAGGTACATTTTTCCATTATGGGTATTTTCAAAATGACTTGGGCATGCTTTTTATTGATTCTTTTAAGTGAGGTCAAGATGTGCGATAAACGTAGTAATGCTGCTCAGGGATCGACTCAAATCCGAATCATAAACAGTACAGGGCACAAACTTACATCTGTGTCCCTGTTTTCGATGAAATTTAGGGATTTGTATCCAAATGACACGTCCGAATACAGGGCTTTAAATTTTAATCCTCTAGAGGATGACGATATGGTTTATTGTGAGCAGGATGGGGAAAAACTTGGAAGATATGTAATGCCGCCGGACAGCACCGCAAAATATTTTGCATATCGTTTGGACAGTGTTGGGAACGGAATATTATATGTTAGTTCATTTGTTGAAAAATGATATTTGACCGGAATAAAAATGACCCCCGTACAATTAAAAAGGGTATTTAAATGACTAAAATTTTAGAAGAGTTAAGGAATACTGCCTTTTGGTTTTTGGATGCCTTAAAAGGTGGACATATAAGAAGCCATTACAAGGAATTACAATGGGTTTTGGACAATCCACAATCGGAAAAGGCCAAAGAAATAAAGAAGCGTAACCTTCAAGAACTGTTGAAGCATGCGATAAGAACGGTTCCTTTTTATAAAGATATCTCCGAAAAGAATTGTGTCCTTGAAGATTTCCCAATAATCGACAAACAAATAGTAAGGGAGAATTTTACGAATTTTAGGAGCAACGCATACCTCAATGGATATAATCATCAGGTAACAACCAGTGGTTCCACGGGCAAACCCTTTAAAATTTTGCACAATAAGAACAAAAGGAACAGGAACACTGCAGACACCTGTTTTTTTGCAAATAGGGCAGGTTTTAGATTAGGGTCTAGATTGTATTATTTCAGGTTATGGGACAAACAATACAAAAAGAACAAATGGCTCACGCGGATTCAAAATATAGCAGCTTATTCGGTAGATGATTTTACCGAGGCCAATCTTGCCAAGTTGATTGATGACATGGAAAGTGATAAATCAAACAAAAGTATTTTGGCGTATGCATCCGCACTTGATACCCTGTCAAAATATGTGGAGGAACAGTTGGGGACACCTTTGGATTGTAAGTTTAACTCTGTTATTTCCATAGCTGAAGCCTTAAGCCCGGACGTAAAGAAAAGGGTCCAAACATATTTGGGCTCCGATGTGGTATCCCGTTATTCGAATAGTGAGAACGGTATATTGGCGCAACAGCGCGTTAACGATGTGTCTGGTAATTTTGAAATCAACTGGGCGAGCTACCATATTGAACTATTGAATTTAAATGAGGATAAGCCGGTAAAACCAGGAGAATTGGGAAGAATTGTGATTACCGACTTTTTTAATTGTTCCATGCCAATGATAAGATACGATACCGGGGATGTAGGGGTTATGGAGTTTGATACGAAAAGCCAGGCCATGGTTTTTAGCAAAATAGAGGGAAGAAAAATGGATATGTTCACCAATACCAGTGGGGAACCTATTTCTTCTCATATCATACACCATATATTGCAATTCAATGGTATTGAACAATTCCAATTTGTTGAAGAAGAAAACGGAGAGTACACCATAAAATTGAAAGTATCTTCCAAATACGATCGAAATGACGAGGGAACAATTCGTAATCAATACAAGGAGTATTTTGGGGAGGATTCCATTATACATATAGATTATGTAGCAGATATTCCTCTTTTACCATCAGGAAAGCGAAAACTCGTGGTGAACAAAGCTGTTTTAAAAAGGGGAAAACCAAAAATAAAAACAAATGTCACCTCGGATCAGCTTATAAAGCAACGAGTGGATGTTTAATAGGATGCCTGTTTAAAACATTTTACATTAGATTTTAGGACTTGCTCATGGGCTGTTGTAATTTATAACCTATACCAGCTTATGAAGAAGAGAATTAAAAATCTGGACCCATTGCGGGGGCTTCTGGCGATATTGGTATTGGTGTACCATTTACCTCTTGTCTCACGGGCGGTAGGGTTGCCTTATTTTAACGATTTGCCCATCTTCCATCGTGGCTACGAAGCAGTAGCGGTATTTTTCTGCCTAAGTGGTTATTTGATAATTGGTCTTCTTTACGATGAAAAGAAGAAAGAAGGGGCTATTGATATCAAGAATTTTTACCTCAGAAGAATATTAAGGCTTTATCCGGTCTATTATGTGGTAATGTTTTTTGGTTTTTTCTTTTACCATTTTTTACTGCCTTTATTTCATGTCCCATATCAGGTAGATTATGACCTGTACAAAGGATTGTTGCTTTGTATTGGTTTCTTGCCCAATGTTTTTACAAAGCTTTATGATCCGGGTTCCATACTATCCATTTTGTGGTCAATTGGTATTGAAGAGCAATTCTATCTGATCATAGCCCCGGTATTGTTCATTTTGCCATTGCATAGATTTGCAAAATACCTGTTGATCTTCACCATCCTATATTTTATCGCATTTCATACCGAGGTACTTTCTTTCTTGATGGGTTTTGGCTTTTTCTATTTTTTTATGTCCATGGGAGGACTACTGGCAGTATGGCAACGGAAAGGGTATTCTGTTGCGTTTAGGCCATTTATTTTACGATTAGTGGTTTATTTGATGTTTGCATTGCATATTACTTCCGATTTATTTCAATTTGAAAATGTTATGGTAAAAAATGGGTTTGAACTTATATTGTTTAACCTACTTATTGTCAATTTGGGCAATGATGAAAGAATTACGATCAGATCTAAATTTGCGAATTACGTTGGGAAAGTATCCTACGGGATATATATGTATCATATGATCGTAATCAATTTTGTACTGTTTGTTTTTTTGGAATTACAAAAGCGAATGGTGTTGAATACTTGGATGACCGTGCTGATGATCAATGCAATCAGTATATCACTGACCATTTTTATGTCCCATATTTCGTATAGATACTTTGAATCCTATTTTCTTAACCTAAAGAAAAGATTTAGGAAGTAAACTCATGTGGGATTAATTTAAATTTGACCCAGTGCCTTTTTTCTTTCCTCATCAAAATCCGGAATACCCGATTCTGCATCAAGAGCGACATCTTTTCTCAAGATTACTTTTAATGCAGTCTTGAACAAAATTTTTATATCCAGCCCAAAAGAAAGGTTTTTTACATACTCAATATCTTTTTGCAGTCTGGTATCCCAATCCAAAAGATTTCTACCGGAAATCTGTGCCAATCCGGTCACCCCTGGTCTTACCGAATGTCTTAGTTTTTCTTCCTTGGTATAATAGGGCAGATACCTTACCCGAAGTGGACGAGGCCCGATCAAACTCATATCTCCTTTGATGATGCTTAATAGTTGAGGGATTTCATCCAAGGAAGATTTTCTTAAAAAGGTACCAAATTTGGTCACGCGTAGTTCATCGGGAAGAAGCTTCCCGTTTTCATCGGTCTTGTCCGTCATGGACTTAAACTTAATTATCGAAAAGATCTTTTCGTCTTTACCGGGCCTTGGTTGCAAAAAGAAAGGTTTACCATTGTTAACAAACAAGAGGATAAACCATATTACCAAAAAGATTGGAAAAAGTAGGATAAAACCAAAGACCGCCAAAACAAAGTCCAAAACTCTTTTAAAAAATAACGTATACATAAGTGCTAGAGGTTTTTTAATAAACGCAGGCTTTCCTTCCGCATTGTGTTGTTCACATTTCAATAATCAAAATATAAACAGGCAACATAACAATTTGCTAAAGTATTGAAATCTGGGTTTAAGCGCTTGGTTTTTAGGGTCTTTATCTTAAAAGATGTTAAAAAAAGACGTAGTTCATCGATAAATAGCCTTCGACGAAATCCAAGAGAATCTAAAATTACGTACAAAGCGTGTATTTCGTCGAATAAATAGGTTTTTTGACGATTTAAATTTATTGAAGTGCTATTTTTAAACCCCATAATCCCACAGTGAACAAATGAAGCTATTTTTTAGAACCCCACGCACAATGACATTTTTGGCAATTTTTATGTTGATTCTTAATTCCTGTGCCAAAGATAACGACCTATTTGACCAATATGTATTAGAGCCGGAAGAAGTTGTTGAACCTGATGAGACCATAGATGGAACGGACGGTGAAGTTGACGAGCCCACTAATGATGGCGATAATCCTGATGAAGGAACTAATCCTGACCAAGACAATCCCTTTGATGGCATAGACTTTAGTACACCGGATAATCCAGAGAATACCAATAAGATAGAGGGTACTTACACGCCAACATCAATGGCTGACATTACCAACCCTGCTAATGCAAATCTAAAAGCTATTATATCCGAATCCTTTGAGTGTAACGGATGTACATTTGCTGCTGAACAAACCATTGAGCCGGCAGGTGGAATAATATCAGGATCGAATATAGATTTAAACGGGGCTTATATAGAAAACACATACAAACAGGCCTTTGCACCCTCAGTAACATTTAGCCAGATATATTCCGCTTCAAGAGTAAGTCCAGAAACCTTTGGTGCAATTTCAGGTGATGGTCAAGATGATACCGTTGCAATTGATGCAATGATAAACAACTGTTCATTAGCTGTAGGAGTAGAGAATGGTTCTTATATTAAAAACAGACCAACAAATTACAGAAGGTCAGGCACCTTAGATTGGAACATGTTTGGCTCCGTGGTCAAGGTAACCAGTGCTGCCAATTTTAATACTGGACAGGTTTCGGTCGATGCAGTTTTCGATATTACAAACCTTTCTCCAACTATATATAATGGAGAATTTGATGGGACCGATACGTATGGAAGACTTTTTTATCTTCATGGGCAAAATCATTTTGTTTTCCACAATCTTTATGTTCATAATTTTTATGCATCTTCAACATATAGGGCGGTTGCATTTAGGTTTTCAATCAATGCATCCTCTTCTGATTTCAAGTATGGAGAGTTCTCAAATTGTGTGATTGATAGAATTGTAGCCCAAGGAGATGGTAACTACAACAATGCACCGGCCGGTATATCTAAAGCTTGGTGGTATTCTATTTCTGGAATTAATTATGGAGATCCGTTCCAAGTGGTTCACAAGAACAATGTGGTCACCAATATTATTGGTGATGATGCGGAAGCTTTCTACGCAATACAAGGAGGAGGGTCTTTAGATCACAATAGCTCGTTTACTTTTGATAATGAAGATTATAGATACTGCACTAGAAGGGCTATTAAGGCTTGTGTTTCCAATGTGGAAATCAAGAACAGTTATTTTGAAGAGATTCCTGAATCAATGTTCAACTCTGCGCAACAGATGGGTACAATGATTGACTTCTTTAGTACACAGAGTAGCAATTTGATTCAGAATATTAGAGTACACGACAATGTAATCCGAACCGTTCCTGGAAATGATGCACATTATTATCTACTTTCTTTGACCGAGGTCAATGATGCCATAGTTACCAATAACACATTCACTATGGAGACTACTGGTAACTACGGAGGCGTTAGATTAGGATCTAATACTAGCTCTTATAATGGTGCATTGCAAAACATTAAGGTTACCAATAACACATTCAACAACTGTTATGTGAATGCTATGTATCAATATAGTCCTGTAAACAACCAACCAATAGATGTTGATGGAAATTTATTTAATTTTACATCATCGCAAGGTATTGACGTGGGTGCCTTGAGGTTTTCACAAAATAGTGGAACACAGGGGTATGTTAACTTCACCAACAACGCTATCAATGTGGATATGAACTCTCCTAACGGCATCAATGGAGTAATTGCAAGTAATGGTGTTAGCGTAGTAGGAGTTACAATAGATAATGTAGATGTTGCTTATTCCAATGGTACTTCTGCCAGACCGTTCGGGTATTTAAGAGGAAATTTTGACAGTTCAAACACCATAAAAAACAGCAGTTTGGTTGGAGCCAGTGGTACCAATGCACTAACAGTAATGGGAGGGTCTCAATCTGTGCAAGTTATAAATAGTACCGACGCTAGTGGTAATCCAATAACGGTAGAATAGATTTTTTAATACATACCTTTTAATAAAACCGAGACTCCTAGGAGTCTCGGTTTTTTTTTGTTAGCTATTAAATTTGCTTAAAAATATGGGCAATACACCCCCTATCCATAAAAAAGCGCATTTCATATAATATTACTTGCAATATCTGGTTTAATACACATCTTTGTAATAAATATAAAAACCGTGGCAAAAAAAGCATTGATTACTGGGGTGACCGGACAGGATGGCGCCTATCTTAGTGAATTTCTTTTAAAAAAAGGATACGAAGTACATGGATTAAAAAGACGTTCTTCCCTTTTCAACACTGATCGTATTGATCACCTATATCAAGATCCACATGTAGAGAACAGAAATTTTATTCTCCATTATGGGGATATGACTGATAGTACGAACCTCATCCGCTTAATACAGGAAATACAACCCGACGAAATTTACAACCTCGCTGCCATGAGCCACGTTCATGTTAGCTTTGAAACTCCAGAATATACGGGGAATGCCGATGGATTGGGAACTCTAAGGGTATTGGATGCAGTGCGTATGTTGGGCCTTGGGGATAAAACAAGGATCTACCAAGCATCTACTTCCGAACTTTATGGAAAAGTTCAAGAAGTGCCCCAAAGTGAAACAACACCCTTTTATCCTCGTAGTCCCTATGCAGTAGCAAAAATGTATGCGTATTGGATTACGGTAAATTATCGAGAAGCCTATAATATGTATGCCTGTAATGGTATCCTGTTTAATCACGAATCGCCTATACGTGGCGAGACTTTTGTAACCCGTAAGATTACCCGGGCCACCGCCCGTATAGCACTTGGTTTACAGGATAAATTTTATCTCGGGAATTTGGATGCACAAAGAGACTGGGGGCACGCCAAGGACTATATACGAATGATGTGGATGATTTTGCAGGCCGATGAACCCGAGGATTGGGTAATTGCAACAGGGAAAACCACAACGGTTCGGGATTTTGTACGAATGAGTTTTAGTGAGGTTGGTATCGAATTGGAGTTCAAGGGAGAAGGCGTAAATGAAAAAGCTTATGTAAAAGCTTGCCATAACCCAGATTATCAATTGGAGATCGGTAAAGAGATTCTAGCGGTCGACCCTAAATATTTCAGGCCTACCGAGGTGGAACTATTGATCGGCGACCCTACCAAGGCCAATACCAAACTGGGATGGAAACCCGAATATGATCTGGAAGCCCTGGTAAAGGATATGATGCAGAGCGATCTTAAGTTGATGCAAAAGGAACAGTACCTTAAGGATGGTGGCTATCGTATTCTAAACTATTTTGAATAGTATGAAATTGGATGCTAAGATTTATGTGGCTGGACATAGGGGGTTGGTGGGCAGTGCCCTTGTGAAGACCTTACAATCAAAAGGGTACAACAACATAATCGTTAGAACACATACAGAGCTCGATTTAATAGATTCCCGGGCTGTCGCAACTTTTTTTGAAGAACAAAAACCAGACTATGTGTTTTTGGCGGCTGCCAAGGTTGGTGGCATTGTAGCGAACAACACCTATCGGGCGGAATTTATTTACGATAACCTAATGATCCAGAACAATGTGGTTCATCAAAGTTACCTGAATGGCGTAAAAAAATTGATGTTTTTGGGC
>Ga0209273_10002844_pt1 | contig 12655 bp, 8 predicted proteins | sample tdAd471_FD_187126 | JGI IMG/M metagenome (GOLD analysis project Ga0209273, IMG submission 187126) | Marine sediment microbial communities from the Atlantic coast under amendment with organic carbon and nitrate - tdAd47.1 (SPAdes)... | ecosystem: Environmental > Aquatic > Marine > Coastal >...
GGGCGACAACATCGCGATGGACGTGACGTTGATTGCGCCGATCGCCATGGACGAAGGTCTGCGTTTCGCTATCCGCGAAGGTGGCCGCACCGTTGGTGCAGGCGTCGTCGCGAAAATCATCGAGTAAAGAGGCTCGGAAACAAGCGGCTCCGTCATCGGCGGGGCCGCAAGGCGGCATAGGGGTATAGCTCAGTTGGTAGAGCGGCGGTCTCCAAAACCGCAGGTCCCGGGTTCGAGCCCTGGTGCCCCTGCCACGCTTCTTTTGCGGTGACGAGGTTGCGGACGGCAGTTAGAAACTACATCTCTTGGGAATGACCCCGAGCGGTGACACAAGGGCAGGTTCTTCAAAGAAGCTGCAAGGTATGTAAGACCAATGGCAAAAACTAATCCGGCACAGTTTGTCCGCGAAGTCCGACAGGAAGCCTCCAAGGTAACCTGGCCGACGCGCAAGGAAACCGGTATCTCGACGGCGATGGTGTTCGTTTTCTGCATCATTGCGGCGATCTTTTTCCTGTTGGTCGATCAGGCTCTGCAGCTCGGCGTGAAATTCCTGTTCGGACTTGGAGGCTAATTCCATGGCCATGCGTTGGTACGTCGTTCACGTTTACTCCGGCTCGGAGAAAAAGGTCGCCCAGTCGATCGAGGAACAGGTCCGTCAGGCCGGTTTCGAGGATATGGTCGAGGAAGTTTTGGTGCCGACCGAGGAAGTCGTCGAAATGCGCCGCGGCGCCAAGCACAATTCGGAGCGTAAGTTCTTCCCGGGTTACGTGCTGGTCCGCATGGAATTGACCGACGAGACCTGGCATCTGGTGAAAAACACGCCGAAGGTGACCGACTTCCTTGGTGGTCAGGGCCGCCCGTCGCCGATCACCGACGCCGAAGCCGAGCGCATCATCTATCAGGTCAAAGAGGGCGTCGAGCGTCCGAAGCCGTCGATCACCTTCGAGGTGGGCGAGCAGGTTCGGGTCTGCGACGGTCCGTTCAATTCATTCAACGGCCTTGTCGAGGATGTCGACGAGGAACGTGCACGTGTGAAGGTCGCGGTCAGCATCTTCGGGCGTGCAACCCCTGTCGAACTGGAATACTCGCAAGTCGAAAAGCTTTGACAGGACGATCCGGAAACAAGTAAACCCCGGTCCGCCGAGGGATACGGTTTTCGGCACACCGCGTGGAAGGCCCGCCAAGGCCGGACCACGCACTCAGCAACGGAACGTGAGTTCCAACAGGTAAACTGAGAGAGATATGGCAAAAAAAATCGCTGGCTACGTAAAGCTGCAGGTGCCGGCGGGACAAGCGAACCCGTCGCCGCCGATCGGTCCGGCCCTTGGTCAGGCCGGCCTCAACATCATGGAATTCTGCAAGGCGTTCAACGCCGAGACGCAAAACATGGAACCCGGCATGCCGATCCCCGTCGTCATCACGGCGTACGCGGACCGCACGTTTTCGTTCATTACCAAGACCCCGCCGGCCAGCTACTTCCTGAAGAAAGCGGCCAAGGTCAATAAAGGGTCCGGTACGCCGAACAAAAACAAGGTCGGCAAGGTGACCATGAACCAGCTTCGCGAGATTGCGGAACTGAAGATGAAAGACCTCAATGCGAACGACATCGAAGCCGCAGCAAGCATGCTTGCCGGTTCGGCGCGTTCCATGGGCATCGATGTGGAGGGCGCATAACATGGCTCGCAAAGGTAAGCGTTACACGACTACGCTCGAAAACATCGACCGCAATGCGGTCTACACGATCGAAGACGCGGTCAACATCCTCAAGGAAAACGCCAAGAGCAAATTCGACGAGACCATCGAAGTTGCGATGAACCTGGGTGTCGATCCGCGCCACGCCGACCAGATGGTCCGCGGCACGGTGTCGCTGCCGCACGGGACCGGCAAATCGCTGCGTGTCGCCGTGTTCGCCAAGGACGCCAAGGCGGATGAAGCTCGTGAAGCCGGTGCCGATATCGTCGGCGCCGAGGATCTGATGGAACAGATCCAGGGCGGCATGATGGACTTCGACCGCTGCATCGCGACCCCCGACATGATGGGGATCGTCGGTCGCCTTGGTAAGGTTCTGGGTCCGAAAGGCATGATGCCGAACCCGAAACTCGGTACCGTGACCCCGGACGTGGCCGGCGCCATTCAGGCCGCGAAAGCCGGTCAGATTGAGTTCCGTGTCGAGAAAATGGGGATCATCCACGCCGGTGTCGGCAAGGCCAGCTTCTCCGCCGAGCAACTGCGCGACAACATCGCAGCCTTTGTCGGCGCCATTCAGCAGGCAAAACCGAGCGGCGCCAAGGGTACGTATTTGAAAAAAGTCAGCGTCACCTCGACCATGGGGCCTGGCCTTAAACTGGACGTGAACGCGCTTTAAGCGTAATCAGGTCTTGAAGAATTCGGCCGAAACGTTTAATCGTCCGGTCGAACAGGGGCGGCTCCGGAACTTTTCGGGGCCGTTCTGACCTGTCCGAGACCGTAGGTACACCCGTTGTTTTAGGGTGTTTAATGGAATTTTCCACCTGCATAGACAGTGTCGATGCCAATTCTTTTGATTGTATTTTCAATGGATTGGCTTGGACTGTTGTACTGGACAGGGCGAGCCGGCTTTGAGCAAGGGTGCGCCTTCGGGCAAACTCGAGATCAGAGCCAAAGTGCAACAGGGGTTCAATTTTGAACCGCTTTTGACTGGAGACGATCCGTGGACCGTACGGAAAAAACTGAACTGGTCTCGTCGCTCCGTGGAACGTTCGAGAATACTTCTATCGTCGTCGTGACCCATTACACCGGGCTCAACGTTGCCGATATTAGTGATCTTCGAGCGAAGATGCGGGACGCCGGCGCCAGCTTCAAAGTTACCAAAAATCGGCTCACTCGTCTCGCTTTGGAAGGCACGCCCTACGATCAGATCGGCGATCTTTTCACCGGTCCCACGGCCATCGCTTATTCCGATGATCCCGTGGCGCCTGCAAAAGTCGCAGTGGAATTTGCCAAGAAGAACGACAAGCTCGTCGTTCTCGGCGGTGCAATGGGAGACGTTCGTCTTGATGAAAGTGCCATCAAGCAGCTCGCCACCCTGCCGTCGCTTGACGAACTCCGCGCCAAGATCGTGGGTATGCTGAATACTCCGGCCACCAGAATCGCAGGCGTCCTTCAGGCGCCGGCGGGTCAGGTCGCACGGGTGCTCAGCGCACGTGGCGAACAAAGTGAAGCGGCGTGACGCCGTAAACGATTGTCAATAGTTCAAGCCTTAGGAGACTGATAACATGGCTGATCTTGAAAAGATTGCTGAAGAACTGTCGAACCTGACCGTTCTGGAAGCCGCTGAGCTTTCCAAGCTTCTCGAAGAAAAATGGGGCGTTTCCGCCGCAGCACCGGTTGCTGCTGCTGCCGCTCCGGCCGCTGGTGGTGGTGATGCCGCCGCTGCGGAAGAAAAAGACGAATTCGACGTCATTCTTGCGTCCGCTGGCGACAAGAAAATCAACGTGATCAAAGAAGTCCGTACGATCACGGGTCTCGGCCTCAAAGAAGCCAAGGACCTCGTCGAAGGTGCACCGAAACCCGTCAAGGAAGGTGCCAAGAAAGACGAAGCCGAAGAGATCAAGAAAAAGCTGGAAGAAGCCGGCGCGACCGTCGAACTCAAGTAAGCTTTCCGGTGGACGCGGTCGCTTCGGCGGCCGCGTCGCCGACTTTGCATTGGCCATCCGTATTTTAAGGCCGGTGCCGTTATTGGTTAGAACATTAGTTCAGGGAACGCCTGTTCCCCGCCTGAATATCAGGCACGACACTGCAGAAGCGTTTTTGCCCGCATAGGCCTTGCCGCGGCCGGGAAAGTGGAAACGCAGAAATCGCGGGTCGGGATCATCGGTGCGGCATACCGTTAGGTCTCTCCCACATGGAAACGGACTCCGTTCGTGCGCAGGGAATGGCGCTCACACGGAGCATTAGGAAATCGAGGGACGTAATGGCGAGCAGCTTTACGGGACGCAAACGCGTGCGGAAATATTTCGGTCGGCTTCAGGCCGCCGTTGAAATGCCGAACCTGATCGAGGTTCAGCGCACTTCTTACGAACAGTTTCTGCAGCGCGACACCCCCAGAAACGAGCGCACGGATACCGGCATCCAGGAAGTCTTCAAGTCGGTGTTCCCGATCAAGGATTTTTCCGAGCGCGGTACGCTTGAATTCGTTTCCTACGAGTTCGAAGACCCGAAATACGACGTCGAGGAATGCCAGCAACGCGGCATGACCTATGCAGCGCCCCTGAAGGTGACGCTCCGTCTGGTGGTCTGGGACATCGACGAGGAAACCGGCGCCCGTTCGATCCGCGACGTCAAGGAACAGGACGTCTACATGGGCGACATGCCGCTCATGACCGGGAAGGGGACCTTTGTCGTCAACGGTACCGAGCGTGTCATCGTCTCGCAGATGCACCGTTCGCCGGGCGTCTTCTTCGATCACGACAAGGGCAAGACCCACTCCTCGGGCAAGTACCTGTTCGCCGCGCGTATCATTCCCTACCGCGGCTCCTGGCTCGATTTCGAATTCGATGCCAAGGATCTCGCCTATGTGCGCATCGACCGTCGCCGCAAGCTGCCGGTGACGACGCTGCTTTTGGCGTTGGACAACGACGAAACGACGGAAAAGCGCGCCAAGGCCGCAGCCAACGATACCACGCTGGCGCCGGAAGAAATCGCCGGGATGACGCCGGAAGACGTACTGCGGTACTTCTACGACGTCGTCAGCTACGAGCGCGTCAAGCGCGGCTGGAAAACGCCGTTCAATCCGGACCTGCTGCGTGGCGTCAAGCTGAACGCCGACCTGATCAACGCCAAGACCGGCCGTGTTGCCGCCGAAGCAGGCACCAAGATGACGCCGCGTCTGCTCCGCCAGCTGGGCGAGAAGGGCATGGAAGAACAGGTCGTCACCGATGAAGAACTGATCGGCCGCTACGTCGCCAGCGATATCATCAACCCGGAAACCGGCGAAGTTTACGTCGAGGCCGGCGATGAAATCGTCGAAGACACGCTGGAAATGCTGGCCGAAGCCGGTGTCGATGTTGTCGAAACGCTGGCCATCGACCACGTCAACGTCGGTCCGTACATCCGTAACACGCTGGCCGTCGACAAGAACACGTCGCGCGACGAAGCGCTGATTGACATCTACCGTGTCATGCGCCCGGGCGAGCCGCCGACCCTGGAAACCGCGGAAGCGCTGTTCCACGGTCTGTTCTTCGATTCCGAGCGTTACGACCTTTCCTCGGTCGGCCGCGTCAAAATGAACGCGCGTCTCGGCTTCGAAACCGAAGACACGCTTCGTGTGCTCCGCAAGGAAGACATCCTCGCTGTCGTCAAAACGCTCGTCGAGCTGAAAGACGGCAAGGGCGAGATCGACGATATCGATCACCTCGGCAACCGCCGTGTGCGTTCGGTCGGCGAATTGATGGAAAACCAGTACCGCGTCGGCCTTTTGCGCATGGAACGTGCGATCCGCGAGCGGATGAGCTCGGTCGAGATCGACACCGTCATGCCGCATGACCTGATCAACGCCAAGCCGGCCGCGGCTGCGGTGCGTGAATTCTTCGGCTCCTCGCAGCTGTCGCAGTTCATGGACCAGACCAACCCGCTGTCGGAAGTCACCCACAAACGCCGCCTTTCGGCGCTTGGCCCGGGTGGTCTGACGCGTGAACGCGCCGGCTTCGAAGTCCGCGACGTTCACCCGACGCACTATGGCCGTATCTGCCCGATTGAAACGCCGGAAGGCCCGAACATCGGTCTGATCAACTCGTTGGCCACTTTCGCGCGCGTCAACAAGTACGGCTTCATCGAAACCCCGTACCGCGAAGTGAAGGACGGCAAGGTAACGTCCGACGTCGTCTACATGTCGGCCATGCAGGAAGGGCGCTACACCATCGCCCAGGCAAACGCCGAGCTGGATGCCAAGGGTCAGTTCGTCGACGATCTCGTCAGCTGCCGCCGTGGCGGTGACTTCCTGCTGTCGCGTCCCGAAGATATCGATTACATCGACGTTTCGCCGAAACAGCTCGTCTCCGTCGCTACGGCGCTGATCCCGTTCCTCGAGAACGATGATGCCAACCGTGCACTGATGGGGTCCAACATGATGCGCCAGGCGGTCCCCGTGATCCGTGCCGAAGCGCCGTTCGTCGGCACCGGCATGGAAGCGGCGGTCGCACGCGATTCCGGTGCGACGGTCGTTGCCCGCCGCTCGGGTGTCGTCGATCAGATCGACGGCGCGCGTATCGTCATCAACGCCACCGAGGAAACCGATACCTCGGAAACCGGCGTCGACATCTACAACCTTCTGAAGTTCCAGCGTTCGAACCAGAACACCTGCCTGCACCAGCGTCCGTTGGTGAAAGTCGGCGACATGGTTCAGGCCGGTGACACCATCGCTGATGGCCCGTCAACGGAAATCGGCGATCTGGCCCTCGGTCGTAACGTGCTCGTCGCGTTCATGCCGTGGAACGGTTACAACTTCGAAGACAGCATCCTGATCTCCGAACGTATCGTCCGTGACGACGTGTTCACCTCGATCCACATCGAGGAATTCGAGGTCATGGCCCGCGACACCAAGCTCGGTCAGGAAGAAATTACCCGCGACATTCCGAACGTCGGTGAAGAAGCCCTGAAGAACCTGGATGAAGCCGGCATCGTCTACATCGGTGCCGAAATCGAGCCGGGCGACATTCTTGTCGGTAAGGTCACGCCGAAGGGTGAAAGCCCGATGACGCCGGAAGAAAAACTTCTGCGCGCCATCTTCGGCGAGAAAGCTTCCGATGTCCGCGATACGTCGCTGAAACTGCCGCCGGGTGTTGCCGGGACGGTGGTCGAGGTGCGGGTGTTCTCGCGCCGTGGCGTCGACAAGGACGAACGTGCGCTGGCCATCGAGCAGTCGGAAATCGAACGTCTCGCGAAAGACCGTGACGACGAACGCGCGATCCTCGAACGCTCGTTCTCGCAGCGCCTGAAATCGCTGATCCTCAAGAAAAAGGCCGTCAGCGGTCCGAAGGGGCTGAAGGACGGCACGGTGATCACCGAAGATGTACTCGCCGAGTACACCGTCGGTCAGATCGCGCAGATCGTTGTTGCCAATGACAAGGTCATGAGCGACGTCGAGGCCCTGAAAGCCAAGTTCGAGAGCGACATCGCTCTGCTGCAGGCACGTTTCGACGACAAGGTCGAGAAACTGCAGCGTGGTGACGATCTCAGCCCGGGCGTCATGAAAATGGTCAAGGTCTTCGTTGCGGTGAAGCGCAAGCTGCAGCCGGGCGATAAGATGGCGGGCCGTCACGGCAACAAGGGTGTGATTTCGAAAATCATCCCCGCCGAAGACATGCCGCATACCGAAGACGGGACGCCGGTCGATATCGTGCTGAACCCGTTGGGCGTGCCGTCACGTATGAACGTCGGGCAGATTCTCGAAACCCACTTGGGTTGGGCCTGCCGTGGTCTCGGTCAGCAGATCGGCGAACTTCTGGACACCGGCAAAGCCGCCCAGACGGTCCGCTCGAAGCTGAAGGAAATCTACGGCGAAAAGAACTACAAGGATGACATCCAGTCGCTCGACGACGACGAGGTCATGGAGCTTGCCAGCAACCTGCGGGCCGGCGTGCCGATCGCAACCCCGGTCTTCGACGGGGCGCGCGAACCGGACATCGTCGAGATGCTGGAGCTGGCCGGTCTCGATACCTCGGGTCAGGTCACCCTGTTTGACGGCCGCACCGGCGAGCAATTCCATCGCCCGGTCACGGTCGGCTACATCTACATGCTGAAACTGCACCACCTGGTGGACGACAAGATCCACGCCCGTTCCATCGGCCCGTACTCGCTGGTCACCCAGCAGCCGTTGGGCGGTAAGGCGCAGTTCGGCGGTCAGCGCTTCGGTGAAATGGAAGTGTGGGCGCTTGAAGCTTACGGCGCCGCTTACACGCTCCAGGAAATGCTCACCGTGAAATCGGATGACGTCTCCGGCCGGACGAAGGTTTACGAAGCCATCGTCCGTGGCGACGACACGTTCGAAGCCGGGGTGCCGGAATCCTTCAACGTTCTCGTGAAGGAACTCCACGCACTCGGCCTCAACGTTGAACTCCGCTAACCGGTAACGTCCCGAATAAAGGAAAAACGCTATGAACGAGCTTTCGAAAATCTTCGGTCAACAGCAGGGGACGCAGCGGTTCGATCAGATCCGTATCTCGATCGCGTCGCCGGAACGTATCCTGAGCTGGTCCTTCGGTGAGATCAAAAAGCCGGAAACCATCAACTACCGGACCTTCAAGCCGGAACGCGATGGCCTTTTCTGTGCCCGCATCTTTGGCCCGGTCAAGGATTACGAGTGCCTGTGCGGCAAGTACAAGCGGATGAAATACAAAGGTATCATCTGCGAGAAGTGCGGTGTCGAAGTCACGCTGCAGAAAGTCCGCCGTGAACGTATGGGCCACATCGAGTTGGCTTCGCCGGTTGCGCACATCTGGTTCCTGAAGTCGCTGCCGTCGCGTATCGGGCTTCTGCTCGACATGACGCTGAAGGATCTGGAACGGGTTCTGTATTTCGAGAACTACGTCGTTGTCGAGCCGGGCACGACGCCGCTCAAGATGCACGAGTTGCTGACGGAAGAGCAGTACCAGAACGCCATGGACGAATATGGCGAGAGCGAGTTCACCGTCGGTATCGGTGCTGAAGCGATGCGCGAAATGCTGATCGCGATCGATCTTGAAGAAGAGCTTGAGAACCTCAAGATCGATCTCAAGGAAACGAATTCCGAAGCCAAGCGCAAGAAATTCGTCAAGCGTCTGAAACTGATCGAAGCGTTCATCGAATCCGGCGCCCGTCCGGAATGGATGATCCTGACGCACATCCCGGTCATTCCGCCGGAACTGCGTCCGCTGGTGCCGCTCGATGGCGGCCGCTTCGCGACGTCGGATCTAAACGATCTGTACCGCCGCGTGATCAACCGTAACAACCGCCTCAAGCGCCTGATCGAGCTGCGTGCGCCGGACATCATCATCCGTAACGAAAAGCGGATGCTGCAGGAATCCGTCGATGCGCTGTTCGACAACGGTCGCCGTGGCCGCGCCATCACCGGTGCGAACAAGCGTCCGCTGAAGTCGCTCAGCGACATGCTGAAGGGTAAGCAAGGCCGCTTCCGTCAGAACCTGCTTGGTAAGCGCGTCGATTATTCGGGCCGTTCCGTGATCGTTGTCGGTCCGGAACTCAAGCTGCACCAGTGCGGTTTGCCGAAGAAAATGGCGCTCGAACTGTTCAAGCCGTTCATCTATGCCAAGCTCGAATTGTATGGGCGAGCCACGACGATCAAGGCCGCGAAGAAGATGGTCGAAAAAGAACGTCCGGAGGTTTGGGATATCCTCGAAGAGGTTATCCGCGAGCACCCGGTTCTTCTGAACCGTGCGCCGACGCTGCACCGTCTTGGTATCCAGGCATTCGAGCCGGTGCTGATCGAAGGTAAGGCAATCCAGCTTCATCCGCTGGTCTGTGCCGCGTTCAACGCCGACTTCGACGGTGACCAGATGGCCGTTCACGTGCCGCTGTCGCTCGAAGCTCAGCTTGAAGCCCGCGTGCTGATGATGTCGACCAACAACATCCTCAGCCCCGCCAACGGCAAGCCGATCATCGTGCCGTCGCAGGACATCGTTCTCGGCCTTTACTACATGTCGCTCGATCGTGAAGGCGAGAAGGGCGAAGGCATGGTGTTTGCCGACGTCAGCGAAATCCAGCAGGCGCTGGATGCCGGCGAAGTGTCGATGCACGCCAATATCGAAGCCCGTTTCCATACGGTCGACGAGGAAGGCGAGCCGACGATCGTCCGTGTCAAAACGACGCCGGGCCGGATGCTTCTTTCGGAAATACTGCCGAAGAACAAGAACGTTCCGTTCTCGCTCATCAACCAGCTTCTGACCAAGCGCGAAATCACCAACGTCATCGACGAGGTGTACCGTCACTGTGGCCAGAAAGAGACGGTGATCTTCGCCGACCGCATGATGGGGCTCGGCTTCAAGCACGCTTGTCGCGCCGGCATCTCGTTCGGCAAGGACGACCTGATCATTCCGGACTCGAAAGTCAACTTGGTCGGTGAAACCGAAGACAAGGTCAAGGAATACGAGCAGCAGTATCAGGACGGTCTGATCACGCAGGGCGAAAAGTACAACAAGGTGGTTGATGCCTGGTCGCACTGTACGGACCGTGTTGCCGACGAGATGATGAAGGAAATTCAGAAGATCGAAACCGGCAAGCCGATCAACTCGGTTTACATGATGGCGCACTCCGGTGCCCGTGGTTCGGCAGCGCAGATGAAGCAGCTTGCCGGTATGCGGGGGCTGATGGCCAAGCCGTCGGGCGAGATCATCGAAACGCCGATCATCTCGAACTTCAAAGAAGGCCTGACCGTGCTCGAATACTTCAACTCGACGCACGGCGCACGTAAGGGCCTGGCCGATACCGCGCTCAAGACGGCGAACTCGGGTTACCTGACCCGCCGTCTGGTCGATGTCGCGCAGGACTGCATCATTCTCGAAGAGGATTGCGGTACCGAGGGGTACATCACCGTGCATCCGGTTGTCGAAGGGGGCGACGTCGTGTCGCCGCTGTCGGAACGGACGCTGGGCCGCACCACGGCAGAGGATGTCATCCATCCGATTACCGGCGATGTCATCATCAAGAAGAACAACATCATCGAAGAGCCGCATTGCGCCATCATCGAGGAAGCGGAAGTCGAAAGCATCCGCATCCGTTCGGTGTTGACGTGCGAACTCACCGGTGGTGTCTGCGCCGCGTGCTACGGTCGTGACCTTGCACGCGGGACCTCGGTCAACATGGGCGAAGCGGTCGGCGTCATGGCCGCTCAGTCGATCGGTGAGCCGGGTACGCAGCTGACGATGCGGACCTTCCACATCGGTGGCGCCGTGCAGCGTGGTACCGAACGCTCGTACATCGAGTCGGTTGCCGACGCCAAGGTCAAACTGATCAATTGCACGACCGTCAAAAACTCGCGCGGTATCCAGATCGTCATGAGCCGTAACGCCGAACTGACCCTTGTCGATGGCAAGGGCCGTGACCGGGCCAAGCACCGTATCCCGTACGGCGCGCAGCTTATGGTCAAGGACGGCGCCAAGGTGACCCGTGGCGACAAGCTGGCCGAGTGGGATCCGTACACCCTGCCGGTGATTACCGAGAAAGAAGGTGTCGCGAACTATGTCGACCTTCAGGACGGTATCTCGCTGACGGAACGGACCGATGAAGCGACCGGCATTTCGTACAAGGTCGTGACCGACTGGAAATCCCAGCCGAAAGGTTCGGACCTGCGCCCGCGCATCACGCTGCGTGACAAGAAGGGCGAGGTCATTGCCCTCGATACCGGTCACGAAGCGCGCTACTTCCTCTCTGTCGATGCCATTCTGTCGGTGGAAAACGGCCAGGAAGTGCACGCCGGTGACGTGTTGGCCCGTATCCCGCGTGAAAGCGCCAAGACCCGGGACATCACCGGTGGTCTGCCGCGCGTTGCGGAACTGTTCGAAGCCCGCCGTCCGAAGGATCACGCGATCATCGCCGAGAGCGAAGGCCGCGTCGAATTCGGCAAGGACTATAAGAACAAGCGCCGTGTCATCGTGCAGCCCGTCGACGACGGTTCCGAAGCGACCGAATACCTGGTGCCGAAAGGCCGGCACCTGTCGGTTCAGGAAGGCGACTATGTCCAGATCGGCGATGCGCTGATGGATGGTAACCCGGTGCCGCACGATATTCTGCGTGTGTTGGGGGTCGAAGCGCTGGCTGAGTACCTGATCAACGAGATCCAGGACGTCTATCGTCTGCAGGGCGTGAAGATCAACGACAAGCACATCGAGGTGATCGTTCGTCAGATGCTGCAGAAGGTCGAGATCACGTCGGGTGGCGAAACCACGTTGCTGGTCGGAGAACTGGTCGACAAGGTCGAGTTCGACAAGATCAATGCAAAGGCGCTGGAAAAAGGCGAGAAGCCGGCCGAAGCAACGCCGGTTCTGCAGGGCATTACCAAAGCCAGCCTGCAGACGCAGTCGTTCATCTCGGCGGCATCGTTCCAGGAGACCACCCGTGTCCTGACCGAAGCCGCTGTTTCCGGCAAGGTCGACGATCTGATCGGTCTCAAGGAAAACGTCATCGTCGGTCGTCCGATCCCTGCCGGGACCGGCTCGGTGATGAACGAGTTCCGCGAGATCGCCGCAGGCCGCGATGCCGAAGTGGCGAAGACACTTCCGGCCGAAGAAGCTGCAGAGCTTCTCGATGCACCGGCTCCGGCCGACGCCGACTAAGAATCCGGCGTCAAAATATTTCGAAGCGGGCGCGTGTCCTTCGGGGCGCGCGCCCGTTTTGATTCGGGAATCGCCGTGAAAACGGGCCGAATTAACCATCTAGGGCGCCAATTTCGTTAATTTCGGACTCCTGATTTTGCATTGCAGCAAATTCAGGCTCAATATTTGGTGTCAAACGGTGCTGCTGGCACTACATGCTGACTAAATACCTGTTTTTACGCCATTTTTTTTCACAACTTTCCGGTTGACGCGGGCAGGGGCCACCTATATGTTCCGCCCCACTCAAGGGATTGGTGGTAGCCGCTTCCGGCTAGACGCAGTCGTAGACTTGGGTGGAGATAAAAATTTAG
>Ga0209273_10002845_pt1 | contig 12651 bp, 16 predicted proteins | sample tdAd471_FD_187126 | JGI IMG/M metagenome (GOLD analysis project Ga0209273, IMG submission 187126) | Marine sediment microbial communities from the Atlantic coast under amendment with organic carbon and nitrate - tdAd47.1 (SPAdes)... | ecosystem: Environmental > Aquatic > Marine > Coastal >...
TGCTGAAGCAGATCCATCCCGAAGATGTAGACCCCCACCTTGAGCATGGAGAAGACGCCCGCCTTCACCACGGCCACGGCGTGCAGCAGGGCGGAGACCGGCGTCGGCGCAACCATGGCGTTGGGCAGCCACGGGTGGACCGGCATCAGCGCCGCCTTGCCGATCCCGAAGGCGAAGAGCACCAGAAGGACGGAGGAGACGACCGGCGTCACCTGTCCCTCGAGCAGACCGCCCGCGATAAAGTCGGTGGAGCCGGCGAAGAATTGCGTCGCGATCACCGCCGGCAGCAGGAAGCCCACCGAAGTCCCCAGCAGGATGGACAGATAGATCTTGCCGCCCCGCTTGGCCTTGTCATCGCCCTTGTGGGTGACGAGCGGATAGGTCGACAGCGTCAGCACCTCGTAGAAGAGGAAGAGCGTCAGCAGGTTGGCCGACAGGGCCACGCCCATCGCGGCAGCGATGGCGATAGCGAAACAGACATAGAAGCGCGTCTGGTGGGTCTCGCCATTCCCGCGCATATAGCCGATGGAATAGAGCGAGTTGACGATCCAGAGGCCCGCCGCCACTGCCGCAAAGAGCGCACCGAGCGGTTCCAGCTTGAAGGCCAGTTCCAGCCCCGGGACGAGTTCGGCCAGCCGCAATTCCGGCTCACTCGGTGCCACCTCGACGAGGTAGGCGACCACGAAGGCCAGCGCCACGGCGGTGGTCAGCGTCGCGGCCTCACGCAGATTGGGCGACTTGCCCAGGAGTGCGATGAAGGCCGCACCGAGGACCGGGATACCCAGCGCCAGTGCGAGAGCAAGTTCGGGAGTCCACATGGTCTAGAAGCCCCCCATGACAGCATTCGCCGCGCCGCGCGCCAGGTTCACGATCGGCGCTGCGTGGAAGAAGAAATAGATATTGGCCAGGGCCAGAATGCCCATCGGCACCGCCATCAGCCACGGCACACGCTGGACTTTCGGCACCGCCCCGCCATGGGTCGGCGCATTCTCGAACCAGATCGGCATCAACAGGCGGGCGACATAGGCGAGCGCCAGCAGCGAGGACAGGATGAGGGCCGCAACCGCCCACCACCAGCCATTCTCGAGAGCGGCCAGGATCAGGTACCATTTGGAGGTAAAGCCGATCGTCAGCGGCACGCCGACCAGGGACAGGCCGCCGAAGGTGAAGGCTACGGAGGTCGCGGGCATGGACTTGCCCATCCCGGCCAGATCCTTGACGCGGCTGACCCCGTAATTGAGTGCGAAGGCGCCGAGCGCCATGAACAGCGCGCCCTTCATCATCGCATGGTTCATCAGGTGCAGCAGACCGGCCGCAAGACCGTCGGCCGAACCAATCCCCAGACCCAGCATCATGTAGCCGACCTGCGCCACGGAGGAATAGGCCAGAACCCGGCGGGCATCGGTCTGGAAGACCGCCTGCACGGAGGCGACAATCATCGCGATCGTGCCCACCACGGCAAAGACCCAGGTCGAGGACAGGTCCACGAAGGTGACGTCCGGGTGGTAGACCGAGAAGAGGAAGCGGATCAGCGCGTAGAAGGCGACCTTGGTCGCCGTCGAAGCGAGGAAGGCGGTCACGAAATTCGGCGCGAAGGCGTAGGCGTTCGGCAGCCAGACATGCAGCGGGAACATCGCGGCCTTGAGACCGAGGCCCACGACGATGAAGGCAAACCCGGCCTGGGTCACACGGTCATGACCATTTTCCGCCAGCACGCGCGCCATGTCCGCCATGTTGAGCGTACCGGTCGCCATGTAGAGGAAGCCGACACCGATGACGAAGAAGGTCGCGCCGATTGTTCCGAGCACGAGATAGTTATAGCTCGCTGTCAGGGCACGGCGGTCCCGGCCAGCCCCCATGGCGATCAGACCATAGGTGGACAGCGAGGAAATCTCGACGAAGACGAAGACGTTGAAGGCGTCACCGGTCACCGCCACACCCAGAAGGCCCGCAAAGCAGACCAGGAAAGTGGCGTAGAAGATGGCACGTTTGCCCTCGTCCACCTCGTCCGCCACGCTCGGCAGGGCGTAGAGCGTACACAGGAAGCCGATAATCCCGACCAGGGCGAGAATGGGCAGGTTGAGCGCGTCGACGCGGTATTCAATCCCCAGCGGTGCGGCCCAGCCGCCCAGCGCGTAGGACATGACCGCATCCGCCTGCACGCCTGCGAAAAGCGGCGGCAGCATCAGCACGGTGAAAGCCACGCCAATCAGCGCGATCACCCAGGCGATACGGCCATTCGGCATCACGGCCGCCACCGGCGACAGGATGAGAGGAACCACAACGAGCAGGACAGGTGCGTGCTGCGCGAGTGCGGAGGGGATCAGGGCCCCGAGCAATTCCATCATTCCCGCCCTCCGGTCTCGGCGGAATAGTCGGCCGCAGACAGGGCCGTATCCTCAATGGTGCCATAGGCTTCGCGGATGCGAACGACGAGCGCCAGGCCCACGGCCAGCGTCGCCACGCCCACCACGATCGCCGTCAGGATCAGAACGTGGGGCAGCGGGTTGGAGTAGAGCACGCCGTCAATCGCGCCCTCGACGTGTACCGGGGCGGCATCGGCGTGATGCGCCGCATCGGCGACGTGCTGGACCGCGTCCTGCGCGTGGGAGGCTGCGCCATGGGCCGCCTCTTCGGCATGGCCGGTATCGGCGACCGCCGGTTCTGCATGCGCAGCTTCGCCGTGCGCAGGTTCCGCATGATCCGCAGCGTCGTGCGCCGGAGCGTCGTGGACCGGAGCGTCATGCGAGCTGGCCGCGGCCGCCGCGTGACCGGCCTCGGCCGCATGGCCCTCACCGTGGTCCTCGCCATGATGGGCCGGCGGCAGGATCGGCGGCTGACCGCCAAACACCTTGCCCACAGTGATGTAGAGCAGGCAGACGGAGGTCTGGAAAATGGACAGGCCTACCAGGCGCTTCACCAGGTTGCCCGTGGCCACGACCACATACAGCCCCATCATCATCAGGACGATGATCGGCATGTAGATGGCGCGGTCGGCGAGAATATCGAACATGTCTACCACTCCTCGTCCTTGATGTCCGGGACACGGCTGGCAAAGGCGTAGAAGATCACCAGCATGACGGACGAGACGGTGCTGAGCACGCCCAGCTCGACCAGGAGAATGCCGTAATGCTGCCCCGAGCGATGCTCGTAATTGGGATGCAGCACGTCATAATCGAGGAAGTTGGCCCCGAGGAAGAGGGTTGCGAAACCGACCCCGACGAAGATGAAGACACCCAGCGCTGCTCCCGCCTGCGCGACGGAGGGCGGAACCGCAGCCTTGGCCGCATCGAGGCCGAAAATCAGCGCATAGAGGATCACGGCGACCGCGGTGACAACACCGGCCTGGAAGCCACCACCCGGGCCGAAATCACCATGGAATTGCACGTAGAGCGCAAACACCACGATCATCGGGATGAGCAGTTTGGAGACGACACGCAGGATCAGGTGCGGGCTCATGCCTTGTCCTCCCCGTCCTTCTTCCTGGAGCGCTTGGACCCAAGACCGAGCAGGAGCATGACCGAGAGGGCCGCAGTGAAAATCACCGTGGTCTCACCCATCGTGTCATAGCCGCGATAACTGGAGAGCACGGCGGTGACGACGTTCGGGACCGCAATGTCCTCCGGCGTCTGCACCATGTACTCATAGCCGACATAGCTGTTCGCGATGGACATCGCATCGCCATAGACCGGCATGTCCGGGATGGCGAAGAACAGCGCCGCACCAGCCGCCGTCACCATGACGAGGGCCATCCAGTGACGCGTGGCACCGCCCGGCTCGGCCTCGCGAGCCGTCAACAGCATGGCGCCGAGCATCAGCACCGTGGAAATGCCTGCGCCAACGGCGGCCTCGGTGAATGCCACGTCGACCGCGTCGAGCGAGACAAACCAGGCCGCAGACAGCAGGGAATACACGCCGGTCAGCATGACGGCGGCGAAGAGGTTGCGCATGCGCACGACCGCGAAACCGACCGCGAGCAGCATCGCGATCAGGCTGTAGTCGAGGATTTGAGTGAGGTCGAAGCCCATTACTTGTCAGCCTCCCCTTGGTCCGGCTTGTCGCCCGGATGGCGCGGACGGAAATGGCCCAGATCCGGCGCCAGACCGGCCTTGTGTGCCGCATTGGCGACCGCATGGGTGGCCGTCGGGCTGGTCAGGAAGAGCATCAGCGCGATGAGGGCGAGCTTGGCGACGGTCTGCCAGTCATTCGCCTGCAGCATCAGGCCGAGCACGATGAGTTCCGCGCCGAGTGTGTCGGTCACACCGGCCGAGTGCAGGCGGGTGTAGAAATCCGGCAGGCGGATCACACCGATCGCGCCCGCGAGCACGAAGATCAGGCCACCGACCATGGTCGCGACGGAGGCGACGAGACGGCCGTGTTCGAAGAGTTCGGTCCAGCTCATTCGTCGTAATCTCCGTCGACAGCGCGACGCAGCGACATTTGCGCGAGGGCGATGTCGAGCGAGCGGTAGCGGAAGAATTTCAGGATGGCGATGGTCGCGACGAAGTTGATCAGCGCATAGAGCAGCGCGATATCGATCGCGTCCTGGCGCTCGGCGATCGCCGAGAAGACCAGGAGGAAGAGGATGGTCTTGGTCCCGAAAGAGTTGGCCGCCAGCACCCGGTCATAGAGCGTCGGCCCCTGGAAGAGGCGCGCAAGCATGATCGCCATCGCTCCGGCCATGCCCAGAGCGATCAGGAAATTGATGATATCCATCAGACCTTGCCTTTCTTGCCGTCCGACGCGAGGTCGGCGCGTGCCCCGATTTCGGCGAAGCCTGCCGGATCCGTCATGCTCTGGTCGATGGCGTGGACGAGGAAGGCATCCTCCTCGATATCCACCGTCACCGTGCCGGGCGTCAGCGTGATGGAATTGGCAAAGACTGTATGACCGAGATCGGAGACCTTGGTGTTGACCGGCACCCGGACCAGACGCGGCTGGATGTCGATCTGCGGGCGCATCACCATCTTCACGACGGCGATATTGGCGTTGACGATTTCACGCCCCAGCCACCCCCAATAGGCGAACAGCGCCGGGAAGGGTTTCAGAGGCACCGTCTCCCGGTCGAGTATGCGCATCCGGAATGACAGCCCGACGGCGGCCGCAATCGACAACACCGCCATGACCAGCAGCACCGTGTGCTCGCCTGACAAAGTATAAGATCCTGAAAGAACAAGCCATAAGACCACCAGAATGGCAGTCAGGCCGAGACCATAGCCCATGGAATCTCCCCGCGCGGAACCGTGCGTTTCACGTCTTCTTAACGAGATGGGGAAGCCTTGACCAGATGGCGCGGCTGCCTTTCGCACAGTTTCCCGGCACGCGTCCGGAGGCGAATAATTCAATTCACAGGCGAAGTATCCGGCCTCATACCGGCGGCAGGACAAAAAATGGCCCCGGTGCAAGTGGCACCGGGGCAGGATCATGCCGAGGCATGTGAGTGGATTGGAATGTGGCGGTCCGCTTACCGGTAGCCGCCGACGCCGCCGTCGAGCATCAGCGTCATGCGCGTCGTCTCACGGCGTTCATAGCGGGCCTCGCGGCGCATTTCCTCGGTGTAGCGTTCTTCGCGGCGCAGGAAGATCAGCTTCTCGCCCGGACCGTAGCGGCGCAGCAGGGAGCGTTCATTGCAATTGCGGCGCGGTTCCTGGGTCACGCAGCTCAGCATGCCCCCCGGCGTGTGACGCAGGGCTTCGCCCTTGCGGCAGGCAATCGTCGCAGCATCTTCCCAGACATTTTCACCATCGACCCGCCAGCCGATCATCACCTGCATCGCCGTACCGGCCATGCAGCGATAGACCTCGCCATCATAGGTGCCGTCGATCCGCTCCTCGCCATCGACCTGGGAGGCCGGGTGCGGCGAGCCGCTGTCGTCGACACAGATCGCGCGGATCACCCGCCATTCCTCGACGATGCGGGAGCGCTCTTCCTCGTAGTATTCGTATTCCTCTTCCTCGACGCCAACGACGTTGAGGCCGGTGATCGCGGTCGCGGCCGGAGCGGAGGAATAGTTGGCATAGCCACCGCCACCGACATAGACGGTCGCACCGGCATTCGAGCGGGCGCCCGCCATGGCATTGGCGTTGGCGCTGGCATTCACCGTCGCATTGACGTTCGCCGTGACATTGACACTGGAGTGGACATTGACGCCGACATTGATGTTCGGGCCGTTCACATGGATGTTCGGCACGTTGACCGTGTGACCGCCGCCGTGATTGCAGCAGCTGGGCGGCGGGGGCGGTGCCGGGTTGCAGCAGGCATTCCCGCCACCGCCACCGATCACGGCGTTGGCCGGGGCTGCGAAACTGGCGGTCAGGCAAGCTGCCGAAATGATCAAGGCGTGCCGAGCTGAGACGCGCATGGTCGATCTCCTTCAAGTCTGCCCCCTTCCCTGCAAGGCCCGGGCCGGTTTCGGACCGGGCTTCGCCTCACAGGCGTTCCCGCCAATGGAGACAGGTCCGGACGGTTTTCTCCCGCCACGGGTATGGCCCCGTTCTTGAAACGGGACAGGTCGAATGTGTCAGAGGGGAAATGACCATGCGCCACGCGCAATCGAGAGCCTTGCACAGCTACTGGCAGACCCTGCGTCTGGGCAGTGCCGCGCCGCAGCGCAAGGATATCGAGCCTCAGGATATCGCCGACCTGCTCGGCTATGTCTTCATCCTGCGCCGGATCGATCCGGCACACCATGTGTTTCGTCTCGCCGGCACGCAGCTGTGCGAGCTCTACCAGCGTGAATTCCGCGACCAGAACTTCCTGAGCCTGTGGCGCGGTCATGACGCGACGCATATCCAGGCCGTGCTGGAATCAGCGCTCGCCGGTGCCTCTCCCGCCTCGGTGGTCGCCCGCGCCAGCTCCATGGACATGAACCAGCTGCCGGTCGAGATCAGCTTTTTCCCGCTGCGCGGTCCGGAAGGCCTGGTTGACCGTATTCTCGGCCTCTACCAGCCGCTCGACGATGTCGACGCGTTCAAGGGCCGTCCCGCCATCCGCACCAGCCTGCGCGAAATCCGCCCGCCCGCCATGCCCGGACATCTCCTGCCTGTCTCGCGCCGGCACACGGTTCGCAGTGATAATTGCGCTGCAAACGACCGATAATGGCAAACGCTTCTTAACTCCTCGGCTCTAGTCTGGCCTTCCCTGATGGAGGCCTTGCATGTCCGAAGAGCCGGGACGTCTCGATCGTCGCAAGATCAAGATTGCCGCACGCGGTGCCCAGGAGCGCCGACGGCACGCCCGCGTGCCGCTGCAGCTGCATGGCCGGTTCTGGTGCCAGACAACGGGTGAACATGCCTGCCGCCTGATCGATATTTCACCCGGCGGCGCCCGCATCGCCGGACGCGCCCTGCCCGCCAGCGGCGAACGCATCATCGTCATGGTCAACGGGATCGGCCGCGTGGAAGGTCATGTGGTCCGCGTGGACGGTGAGGAATTCTCCGTCCGCTTCACGGCGACCGAGCGCAAGCGCGACAAGTTGGCCGACACCATCACCTGGCGTTTCAACAAGGACCGGCTCGGCCTGGATGAGGACCGCACGGCGCCGCGCAAGCCCGGGCGCGGCCGGGCCCGTATCCTTCTGAATGACGGCGTGGTCATCCAGGCCAATGTTGTCGACGTATCCGTCACGGGTGCGGCCTTCGAATGCCTGGAGCGCCCGCGTCTCAATGAGGAAGTGCGTGTCGGAGAAATGTCAGGACGGGTGGCCCGCATTCTGGACAACGGGTTTGCGGTCGTGTTCGATCCGCCCGAACACCGCCACGGCGACCCGAAAGCCGCCTGACCCGCCTTTTCGACCGAAAGATGAAAGCGTCCAGCGGATTAATGTGTACTGCGGCCCGAATCTTGCCGTATCTGGGCAGTAGATAGTACGAGTACCTGTGCGAGAGAGATCGATATGCCTCGCGATGATGGAATCGCAATGTCCTGGTTTGTGAAAGTCGAAGGCCGCGTCTACGGCCCCTATACGCCCACGCAAATGCGTGCCTTCGCGGGTGAAGGGCGTATTGCGGCGCATTCCCTGGTCTGCGCCGAACGGGATGGCGAGTTCGCCTCCGCGTCCGACATCGAGGATTTCAAGCCCTGGTTTGTCGAATCAGACGGCGGCAACAAGGTGGAAAAGCGGGTCACCCCCGGTGCCCGCCCGGCGAATTTCGTGGTGATCACCGAGATCCATTCCGACAAGGGCGGCGATTTCCGTCGCGCCCTGGAAGCCTATGGGGACATGGAAAACATCACCGCCGGCGTCTGGATGCTGCGCGGGCCGACCACGGCAGCCGTTCTGCGCAATGAGCTCTCCCACGTGCTCGACCGCGAGGACAAGCTGCTCATTATCGACGCCTCGCACGACCGCGCCGCCTGGTTCAATCTGGGCCGCGAAGCCGACCAGAACATCCGCAATCTCTGGGGCCGCGCGAACTAGATTCGCCGCCCGGTCCGTCCGCTAAACCGTGATCTCGCGCAGCTCGTCGCGATGGCGGCGGTGATTCTGGACATAGTGCTGGGCCGACGCCTTGAGGATTTCCGCCATGTCCTCGCCGAGGGTCCGGATCACCTTGCCCGGCGCGCCGACCACCAGGGAATTGTCGGGAATTTCCTTGCCTTCCGGGATCAGCGCGTGCGCGCCGATAATGCAGTTTTTCCCGATCTTGGCATGGTTGAGAATGATCGCGCCAATGCCGATCAGCGAGTTATCCCCGACCTCGCAGCCATGCAGCATGGCCTGGTGCCCCACCGTCACCCCCTTGCCGATCTTCAGCTGGATACCGTGATCGGTGTGCAGCACGGACAGGTCCTGGATGTTGGAATCCTCGCCGATGATGATGCGATCCGTATCGCCGCGCACGACGCAGCCATACCAGACGCTCGCATTGCGATGCAGGACGACATCACCGATGACCCGGGCATCGGGCGCGACCCAGAATGCTCCATCTTCGGGCAATTGCGGCACCGAATCGCCCAACGCATAAACAGCCATCGAATTCTTCCCCCAAAGTTTTATGAAATTCTCATAACGCCGTCGTTTAGACTCTCTTCATCGCGCTACACTCAGACTGTAGTCACGATTCGGAAGCGCACTTTCGTCTCGTATAGGAAACTCTAGCAGGAGGCTCGCAAGTCGGCATGCCCGATCTTCGCAACAGCCCGCCACCCGGAAGACAGCCTTCCTCACCGCACCTGCCGGAGTCCCTGATTTCGTCCCAAACGCAACGCGTTCTTGCCCCTCTGCCCTCGGCTGAGGGGTTTTTCATGTGTGGAGGTTCCAGCCATGGGTAAACGGTCCGTCAAACGTCGCCTGAAAGCCGGTGAATACAATTCCGGCCACCACCAATCCGAGGAGGACAAGGTCCAGGCCCTCTTCCCCGGGACCCAATGGTCCCCGGATGACAAGGAACCCATGCGCGATCAGCGCTTCATCAAGAAGGTCAAGCCTCGCTCGAAAGGGCAGGAGAAGCTGATGAAGTCGGTCGACGAGAAAAACCTCGTCATGGCGCTGGGGCCGGCCGGGACCGGCAAGACCTATCTCGCCGTCGCCAAGGGGGTGGAAGCCCTCGAGAGCGGCCAGGTCAGCCGCATCGTCCTCTCCCGCCCCGCGGTGGAGGCCGGCGAGAGTATCGGCTTCCTGCCCGGTGCCATGGAAGAAAAGCTCGCCCCCTATCTCCGCCCGCTCTACGACGCCCTCGCCGACCGGCTCTCCCCGAAGAAGCTCAAGGCCATGATGGCCGAGGGCGTGATCGAGATTGCCCCGATCGGCTATATGCGCGGACGCACGCTCAACAATGCCTTCGTGGTGGTCGACGAGGCCCAGAACTGCACCTATGTGCAGCTGAAAATGCTGCTGACCCGCCTTGGCTGGAACTCAACCATGGTCATCACCGGTGACCCGGCCCAGTCCGACCTTCTGCCGGAAATGTCCGGGCTCGCGGAGATCGCCCACAAGATGGAGGACCTCGACGATATCGCGGTCTGCCGGCTTGAGGCGAAGGATATTGTCCGCCACCCGCTGGTCGCGACCATGCTGACCGTGCTCTGACATCCGCCAGGCTGAACACGATACGGCGCGGGCCCCCGGGCTCGCGCCGTTTCTTTTTGCGAGTTCGCCAAAAAGTTGAATTGACCTGAAAAAATTTAAGGCGAATACTCGGTGCGTCAGGAGGCCCGATGCCCTATTCGCGCCAATTCGATCCTGTGTCCCGACGATTTGAGACGCGCTTCTATGGCGAAGTGCCGGCGGACGAAATCGTTCAAAACTATATGGAAATGATCGAGTCGGAGGCCTGGGGGCCCGATGTGACGCGACTCATCATCGTCGAGCAAGGCGCTGACCTCTCGGATCTCACCCTGGAATTGTTCGAAACCCGTTTCGTCAAACTGCTCGAAGACACGGCCGCGATAGCCGGGCCGCCGAACAAGAACGCCTGGGTCATCGAATCCGACGTCACCATGCCGATCGCGAAGACCTGGGAACTCATGCCCCAGGCGGACGAGCTGGACGTATTCCGGACCTTCTCCACTCGGCAGGAAGCCGTGGAGTGGCTTGAGCGCTAATGCAGCGTCACCGGCTAGCGCCGGTAGGCGATGAGATCCCGCAAGGTGAACGGGTGCGTCTGGCCGCGCTTGAGACCGAGCTGTTGCATGCGGGCCTCCTGCAGCTGGCGTCGGCGGCGTGTGCGCAGATAGGACACGGCGACATAGGCGAGGATCAGGACGTAGGCGACGAATTCGGCGACCCCGTACCAGTCGGGCAGGAAAAGCCAGACGCCCAGCGCCAGCAAGAGCGCGATGATGATATCGACCGGCCAGCCCTCATCGAGATTGAAATAGGCGACGGCGGGAAAGGCGGTCAGGTCCAGCTCGCCCTCCGGATCGATCCGGCCAACCATCTCCTCGAACTCCGCAGCCTCGACCGTGTAGACCTTGTTGATCACCGTATCCGGGGTGATCTCGCGCGCGTGCGGAGGCAGGTCCTCATTGAGGATCATGCAGGCCCGCATCAGCCATTCGCCATCCTGCAGACGGCCATATCCCGCATACCCGCTCACGCCCCTACTCCCTGATCTCGCGCCACAGCCAGTCCGCAGCCTGGGCCGGGGTCTGGCGCTCCAGATCGACCAGACGATTGGCCTCACGCATCCGGGAACTGTCAATCTGGCCAATCAGCACGGAGAGCGCATCGGCCAGGCCCGGCGTTTGCGCCGCCTCCGGTGACAGGAGGATGATCGCGTCATAGGGCGGCAGTACGGACTGGGGGTCGCGCAGCACAACAAGATCATAGGCGGCGATCCGGCCGTCCGTCGTATAGGCGCTGATCACATCGACCTCGCCATCGCGGACGGCGCCGTACATGAAGGCCGAATCCATCGCCCGCGTCCGGATCGCGCCCAGCCCGTAGGTGTCGCGCGTATTGATCCACTCGGACCGGGTGAACACCTCGGCGTCACCGCCCACCTCCAACCGGTCGGCCAGCGGGCCCAGGTCCGCAAGACTGGACACGCCCAGCGCCTCGGCCTGATCCCGTCGCATCGCAAAGCCATAGGCATTTTCAAAGCCGAGCCGTCCCAGCGACAGGATGCCGTGTGTCTCGATGAGCCACCCCGCCGTCCCGGCAAACATCGTATAGCGGTCCGCCGCTGCCTCGCGGCTCATCACCGTCGACCAGATCGTGCCGGTATAGTCCACATAGACATCCAGCCGCCCCGAGCGCAGTGCGTCGAAGGCAACGGTGGAGCCGAGATTGTCGAGCACCTCGACCTCGGCCCCCGCCTCTTCCAGCACGCGCTGCATCAGCTCGGCGAGAATGTACTGTTCGGTAAAGGCCTTCGCCCCGACGGTGATTTCCAGCCCCTCAAGGCCGGCCCCGGTCGGGCGGTCTGTCGCGACGGCCTGCGTCTCCGGCGCCTGGGTCTGCGGCATTGGCAGGTCGATGAAGCGCGGCAGGACGGAGGCGAGGACGAGGACGGTCAGCGCGGTGCCGACCTGCATCGCCAGGGTGCGGCGGCGGTCGCGCGCAGCGATCTCCAGCAGGCGGATCATCTGGTCGAGCACGATGGCCAGCCCCGCCGCGAACAGGCAGCCGAAAATGACGGAGAGCCAGTTGCGGGTCTGCAATCCGGCGAAGATGTAATTGCCCAGGCTCGGCGCGCCGACGGGCGTTGCCAGGGTCGCCGCCCCGACGACCCAGACAATCGAGGTGCGCAGCCCCGCCACGATAACCGGCAGAGCCAGCGGCAGTTCGACCTGCCAGAGCTTTTGCCGATCCGTCAGACCCAGACCGCGCGCCGCTTCGATCACCGCCGGATCCACGCCCTGCAAGCCAACAATCGTGTTCCGCAGAATCGGCAGGATGGAATAGAGCATCAGCGCCGCGAAGGCCGGGGCATAGCCGATCGTGCCACCCAGAAGCGGCACCATCAGCGCCAGAAGGGCAAGACCGGGAATGGTCTGGATGACGCTTGCCACGTTCAGCACCGCCTCGGCGACCGGGCGACGCGGCGCCGCGAAAATCCCCAGCGGCAGGCTGATCAGACAGCCCACGAGGATGGCAGACATGGACAGGAGCACATGACCGGACAGCAGGTCCGGCAGTTCGGCCAGGCGCTCGGAGAGATTGACGCTCATGCCTCCAGCTCCCCGATCACCCGCATCTGGCGACGC
>Ga0209273_10002852_pt1 | contig 12630 bp, 6 predicted proteins | sample tdAd471_FD_187126 | JGI IMG/M metagenome (GOLD analysis project Ga0209273, IMG submission 187126) | Marine sediment microbial communities from the Atlantic coast under amendment with organic carbon and nitrate - tdAd47.1 (SPAdes)... | ecosystem: Environmental > Aquatic > Marine > Coastal >...
AGGAGTTCGACATTCGGTATCAGCGCGATGTTTTCCGCTTTTATCGATCGGATGCGGCTTCCGCCGTAGAAGGCGGCGCCGATGTCCGCACAGCGTTGGCGACATTTGGGGTGGATGCCAGCCACGGTTACGAACGAATTCATATGCACGCGCTTCGTTCCCTTACGGAGCTCATGACCGTATATGCGGCGAGCCCGGTTGAGATTGAGCGTGATGCAGTGGCATTTGGAAGCCTCAAGGGCTTTACGAACTTGCCTATGGAGCGGGCGCGCCAGCGCCTGAAGCCAGGCGCTGCATTCGCCTCTGCTGCGGCGCGGTCGCCAAAAGGCAGCGAACCAGGGAAAAATGAAAAATAGGCGCTGCTTATGGCATTCGGTCTGTTGAGTGTTGGACTTGGCCCACGGAACTGGTCCAGCCCGAAAGGTCGCATGACGGCTGGACCGGAAACCCGGTGAAGCCCACTAAGGCGACGGACTCTACCTAAAATCTGGAGTAAACTAAGAGGCTCAAGTTATACGCGCCTGACATCGGCGATTTCGCCTATTGGCGCCGAACTGCCGACGGACGCCGTAGGAGCCTATATCCGCTTCGCCACCGGAATCCACCTTCTCAAGGTGGCGCAAGCTCCTAAATGAATTGCCTCCTCTTCGCACTTCGACCGGACCCAATCGAGACCTGCGGCGCCTGGTCAGGCCTGAAATCCCTCCGTGGGGCGCCGGTCCAATCCGCAGCCTGGGTGCCTTGGCCCATAGACGCTAAGGTTCCACTATGAACAAAGCCGAATTGGTAGTTCCTTTGCGATGAAGTCGGCTGGTAGGCGTTTGGACCGCTCGGCGACGTTTCGCCAAATCTTGGCCCTCGGCGGGTTGCTCACAATTGTCTTCGTCGGCCTTATTTTCGCGCTCACCCAAGAGGCAATTCTAGCTCAGACAAATCAGCTCGGAGCCTGGATCGAAAGCCTTGGACCGTGGGGGGCGCTCGCCGTCGTGGGGCTGATGATCGTGCATTGTTTCATCCCGTTCCCAGCGGAGATCCTCGCTTTATGCGCAGGCGCGTTGTTCGGGACGATGGTTGGAACGGCGTTAGTCTGGACGGGCGCCATGATTGGCGCTGCGCTGTCGTTCGGCCTCGCACGCCTGCTGGGCCGGGCGGCTGTCGTTAGGCTCCTCTCCAGCTCCCAAGCGGCGTCCCTGGATGCTTGGGCGGAGGATCAGGGTGCGCTTACCCTTTTGATCAGCCGCTTTGTGCCAATCATCGCATTCAACCTGATCAACTATGCCGCCGGACTGACGCAGGTCAGCTGGCGAACGTTTCTTTGGACGACGGCGATCGGCATTTTGCCTCTGACGACATTGATGGTGTATCTCGGCGCCGCCATGCGCGAACTCCAGTGGGAATGGCTCTTTGGCGTATCCGCTATAGGCATCGCCGCGATCTGCGGCGCTCATTGGGCCGCCAAACGGCGAGGTTGGCTGCGAACCGGCCACCACCATCGATGACGCCCTTCAGGCCAAGCGTCTCCACAACTGCTTACGGCGCTCTTCCGCCGAGCGCCGTAGGCGCGGATCATGTCCGCTTCACCCCCAACATTGGCCATAGGCCGTTCGGCAGAGGATGACCCAAATTTGCCATTAGGTACATCAGAACAGGAAGTCGGCTTCAGTGATGTCGGCGACGTCTATGTCGACCAGGACGATGAAGTCATTCGGATCGGCGATGTCGCGAATGCGGGTGTCCGTGTCGCCGGAACCAAAAGCCTGGATCTGAAGATCGTCGATGCTGTTGATGGTCGAGTGCTGGCGGAAATCCAGGAACTCCAGGCCGTCCTCGAAGTCGAAGATCTTGTCGAATTCGAAATCGTCGATCATGACGAAGCGGTCGATCCCGGCGCCGCCGAAGATGTTGTCCTTCTCGCCGCCGCCGATCAGCACATCGTCGCCGTCCTCGCCCTGCAGGCTGTCGCGGCCGTCGCCGCCCTCGATCACGTCGTCGCCGTCGCCGCCCCGCAGGCTATCGTCGTCGGCGCCGCCGTCCAGCCGGTCGTCGTCCTCCTGGCCGCGCAGCTTGTCGTCGCCGTCGCCGCCGATCATCAGGTCCGCGCCTTCGTTGCCGAAGAACAGGTCGTCGCCGTCGCCGCCGTCGATCTCGTCGTCGCCCGCACTGCCGCCGCCGCGGTCGTCCCCGGAGCCGGCGCGGATCACGTCGTCGCCGTCGCCGCCGTCGATGTCGTCCGCGCCGCTGCTGCCGAACAGGTTGTCGTTCCCCTCGTCGCCTCGCAGCGTGTCCGCGCCGGTGCTGCCGAAGAGCGCGTCGTTCCCTATGCCGCCGAAGATTTCATCGGCGCCGGCGCGGCCGATCAGGCGGTTGTCGGCGTCGTCGCCGCGCAGATAGTCGTCGCCGAGCGTCGCGGCCACGTCCTCCACGCCTTCCAGCCAGGCCTTGTCCCGGTTGGAGGTGACCGCCTTGCCGTTGTCGAGCTTGACCATGACGGAGCCGTCGACGTCCCGGAGGTCCAGTTCGTCCTCGCCGCCGCCGCCGTCGATCCGGTCGCGGCCCAGGAGGCCGAAGAAGATATCCGCGCCCGAACCGCCCTTGATGACGTCGTCGCCCTCGCCGCCCTCGATGACGTCGTTCTCGCCGCCGCCTGAAATTTCATCGTCGCCGTCGCCGCCAGCCAAGTCGTCCGCGCCATCGCCGCCTTCCAGGCGATCGTCGCCAGCGCCGCCGGTGACCACATCGTCACCAACGCCGCCCCGGAGCGCATCCGAGAAGTCGCCGCCGCCCAATCGGTCGTCCTCGCTGGTCCCGTCCCGGTCGATCGGCGCCGTCGCGCGGCCAAAAATCACGCGTGTTTCGCCAGCGGCGACGCGGCCCAGGGGATCCGCGCTGTCCGCGCCGATAATCAGATCGTCGAAGCCGTCATTGTTAATGTCGCCGAAGGCCACGGCCTCGGGATCGTCGCCAAGGTTCATGGGATCGATTGCGAAGCCGTCGGCGCCGTCGAGCGTCGCGACGTTCAGAACCGCCGGGCCAGGCCCGTCTCGGCCGAACACGACATAGGTTTCTTCGCTGCCGCGTTCGCTGCTGATCGCGATGTCATCGCGACCATCGCCGTTCATGTCGCCAAGCGCCACCCAGTCGCCGAGGAACCTCAGCCGCTCATCGCCGTCGATCCGAAAACCGTTTTCGCCGTTCAGGTCCGCGAGGCCGATCGTGGAGTTCGGCGGGAACGGCCCGAAGACCACGGCGACGGACCCCGCGCCGGCGCCGCTGAAATCGGCGCCCCCGAGCGCGAAAACCAGATCGTCCAGGCCGTCGCCATTGACGTCGCCGGCGTTCACGGCGCCGCCGGCGGCGTCTCCGGAATAGACGCCGGTGATCTGAAAGCCTGCGAAGCCGCGCGCGTCGTCGAGCGAAAGCACGGGCTCCACGCCGAACGGCTTGCCGAACAGCACCGAAACGGAGCCGGCGCCGTCTTCAGGCACGTCCGTGCCGAACGCGCCGACAATGGCGTCGGCGAGACCGTCGCCGTTCAGATCGGCGAGATCGACCGAGCCGCCTATTCGAGCGGAATTCGCGTCCCCTTCGAAACGGAAGCCGTTCGTTCCATCCAGGTCAGCCCTGGTGAATTCGGCCGGAAAGCCATCCGACGCGCCGAATACGACGAATGCCGCGCCTATACTGTTGCCGCCCTCGTCGCCATTGAACTCGATCGATCCGACGATGAAATCCTCAAACCCGTCGCCATTGAAATCGCCGACGCCCAAGGCGTCATCCGTGCTCGAGCCCACCGCGTCTTCGTTCGTCGCGCCCTCGAAGCGAAACCCGTCGGTTCCGTCCAGGTGTTGAAGGTCGATAAGCCCGTCCGACGAACCGTCGTCGGCGTCCAGGCCGGCCAGGCTGTTTCCGAAGATAACGGCGACCTCGCCGAAACCGGAGTAACTCGATTCGAACCGCGTTCCCGTATCGGCGGCGACCATCAAAAGGTCCCCGAAGCCGTCCCCGTTGATATCGCCTATGGCGACCTGACTGCCGAGCCGACCGTAGTAGCCAAAGGGCCCGCCAATGATGTGGAAGCCGTTCGAGCCGTCCAGCGCCGCCAAGTCGACCTCGGCCGCTGGCGCGGTTTCCGACCCGAAGACGAGGAAGGCCGACCCGTCGTAGGAATAAACGCCGTCGTTCGCGGCGTTCCTGGCCCCGATCAGGAGATCCTCGAAACCGTCGCCGTTGATGTCGCCGGCCGCCACCGCGCTTCCCGACGTATCGAACTCGTCGGGGCCGATCAGCTTGAAGCCGTTAGAGCCATCCAGGGTCGAGGGATCAAAGATTGGGGGGAAACTCATGCCACTTCTCCGTCTGTTCTCTACTGACAGTCAGCTCAGTGGGAATGTGCTCGCCTAAGATTCAATTCAGATATCACCACGCGAGCCGGCGCAGCTGGTCAAAGTTGAGACGCGGCGCAAGGAATTGTCAGGCTAACGCCTGATTGCATGTTTTCCGCTCCCTAACTTCGCAAAATCGGGGGAAATTATATTTCTTCGCGGCAGCTATTGCCTCGAACAGCCCACGTGGGCCACCCTGTCAGCCCCAAAAGATTATCAGAGTAGATTGACAAGCCAATTCATAGATATAAATCGTAAAATGTTGAAAAATACGATGATGCGAAGGATGTTATGAGAAAAATACATTATTTAATATGACTTGTGAATCGTATAAATCTTCGGTACGATTCTGATATTGGATTCTTGCTTTGTGAAAATCGCATGTGAGAACATTGAAATTTTACGAGGGGCGCTTGTATAATTTCCATGGGTCTATCTTATCTCTGTCGTCAAGGCGAACCGAGCGCGATGGACGCTTCAGAACGATGTGGCGGCCTTGTTGGGATTTTAAGCGAACGCCGAACTGACGCTGGAAGCACAGGCCGACGTTGTTGGCTCGCTTGGCGTCCGGGAAACGAGCATGAATGGCATAGACATCGCACCCCAGAGAATCGGCAGTTTTGCAGAGTTGATCGCACCCGAAACGGAGGAGAACTTCTTCTCTACTATCTTCGGAAGGCGCTGGGCGCACTTGAAGGGCGATCCCGCCAAGGCCGCAGCCGTCTTTGACTGGAACGCCATGAACGACGTCCTGGCCATGGACGTTTGGAACGCCGGCACCGTCACGATGATGTTAGACGGCAAGAAGGTGCCACAGCAGGCTTACTGCCAACAGGGGGTCAATCGTATGAAGGCGACCGGCCTCTACCCTGACCGCGGGCGGATGCTGAAGATCCTGCAGGACGGCGCGTCCTTAGTGCTGAACGACATGTCGAGCCTGCACGTCGGAGTGCAATCGGTGCAGGAACTATTGAACGCCACCTTCAATGGACGCGGGGCGGCCAATCTGTACTACTCCCAGAAGCAGCGCCGAGCATTCCACTCCCATTTTGACCGACATGAGGTGTTTGCGCTCCAAATCCATGGGACGAAGACCTGGAAGATTTATCAGGGCCGTGCCGACAATCCCATCGAGCATCCGCAATTCCAGAACATGCCCCAGATCGACTACGACCGGATGAAGGGGCCACTAGACCAGGAAGTAACGACAGAACCAGGCGACATCCTCTACCTGCCGCGCGGCCAGTTCCACGACGCTTTAGCAACAGATCGGGACTCCCTCCACATCACCTTCAGCTTTGTCATGCCAATGGGGCTGCATCTCATCTACGATATGGCGAACCGTTTGGTAGGCGATCCAGCCTTTCGCGCCGACTTGCCCCGACTTCAAAGCCCTGGCGGGGAGGAAGCGCTCGCCAAGCGCGTGACCACCCTCCTTAATAGACTAAAGGAGACTTATGGCGGCCCCCAGGGTCAAGAAATCGCAAAGTCCATCGTAAGGAATTTTAGCCAGAAGCCGACCCAGCGCTTCGGCATCCCGAAACATCGGAATCGATAGCTCCAAGGCGCGAAGACTGGCGGCAGAGTGCAGTCAGGCTGTTATTCAGCGCCAAACCAGAGCCCCGCTTTAGTTGCTGTCAACCTTATGAATTAGAGACGAAAATGCTTCAATGCCTGTGGCCCCAATTGGCACCGATCGGGCCCCCAGATGCTGGTCGAATTCCCAATAACAAGAGCAAAATGGGGTGCTGTCAGACGAAACTCAAAGGTCTCTGAATGACGGGGCAGGGTGGCCTTCAGGCAGCGAGTTGCCGCCACTCCGCGAGTGCTGCCGCGCGGCGCTGCTTGAAGATGGATCGACTGACGAGATGACGTTCGAGGTTGAAGTGATTGTGGAGGGAGGATTGAACGGCGGCGAAGCGTTGGAGGTTTTTGATGTCCCGGAACCGGGCCATGGCGCCTTCGCGTCGTCGGAAGACCTGATGTGAATTTTCGGCACGGTTATTGAGCCATCGGCCCCAGCGTTGACGGGCTTTGATCCCAAGCGATTTCAGCGCCGCGCCATAGGAGACGAGGCGGTCGGTCACGATGATCTTCGGGCTGCCGTGACGCTTCATCGCGCGGCGCAGGAAGGAGAGGGCGGCCTTGCGATCCCGGCGTTTGGAGGCGAAAGCCTCAAGGACTTCGCCTTCGTGATCGACGGCGCGCCAGAGATAGAAACGCTCGCCGTTGATGCGGACGAACACCTCGTCCACGTGCCATCGCCACAGCGAGAAAGACTTGTTGCGGATGCGTCGCTTGCGCAGTTCGGCGGCAAACATTGGCCCGAACCTGATCTGCCAGAAGCGGACGGTTTCGTGGCTGATGTCGATGCCGCGTTCGAACAGGAGGTCCTCGACCTGCCGGAGCGACAGCGGATAGCGGACGTACATCATCACCGCGAGGCGGATCACCTCCGGTGAACTGTTGAAATAGCGGAAAGGATTTCGCATCCGCCGAGGCTATGAACCGACGCGGTGTGCCTCAAGCCAAATTCGTCTGACAAAGCCCCTCGGACTGATCAACGGCCTTCGTGGGCCGCCTGCAGAAGCAGCATCCGCATGACAGGGACCACCGCAAGACCGTCGGCAGGCAGCGCCGGTGACGGGAAAGGTGCGATCGGCGCACGCCCAAGCGGCGTTCCTCGCTGCGTTGGAGCGCCCATTCCGGGCTGCGTGGGCTTGCCGTCGACCAACCGAAGCGTTACCAGGGCATTCAACGGCTTGATCGCCGCCCCGAATGGCGGCACGTCCATGGGGCGGGAGCCAAACGGGGAATCCCAGCATAGATATCACAGCAGACCAAACCGTTTGAGCCGAATCTGTTTCAGGGCCATTTCATCGGTTTGATCATGGCAGACGAAGTTCCAACAGGTGCCTGGACGTGTTTTCAGTGACCTATTCAATTCCTGGAGTACGATTATGAAACTGACAACGATGACCATGGCTGCGCTGACGGTGGGCGTATTTGCCTTGGTCCCGATCACTGGCGCGACTGGAAATGCGGAAACGCCATTGCCAATGACTGCAGCAGCTGCAGCGCCGCAAGATGACGATCATGCCGGAGAAGCTGCAGATGCACACGGTGATGACGACCACGCCGATGAAGCCAAAGACGCACACGGTGATGACGACCACGCCGATGAAGCCAAAGACGCGCACGGTGATGACGACCACGCCGATGAAGCCAAAGACGCGCACGGCGATGACGACCACGCCGATGAAGCCCAGGATGCGCATGGCGATGACGACCACGCTGGTGAAGCTGAGGGCGCACACGGCGATGAAGGCGGTGGCGATGTTGTCAAACTGGCCCCCGAAGTCGCGAAAGAGGCCGGAATCTTACTAGAGCAAGCTGAGTTGGGAGCCTTGGGCGAGTCCCTCAGCCTGCCAGCAGAAATCCGCTTTGACGCAGACCGGATGGCAAATGTCACGCCCAAGGTGAGCGGAGTCATCGACCGGCTTTTGGTTGGTGAAGGCGACACCGTTGCCTATGGAGATACGCTGGCACTGATCACAAGCCGCGAGCTTGCAGGGTTGAAAGCGAAATGGATGATTTCGAAAACGAACGAAGCCCTTGCGGCACAGTCGTTGACGCGCCTGGAAAGGCTGTGGGCGAAAAAGATCACATCTGAGGTAAATGTCCAAACGGCCCGCGCAGAGCATGAATCGGCAAAGACCGAAAGTGAAGCCGCGGAAACCGAACTGCATGCCGTCGGAATTGACCACGCCGCTCTCGAAAAAATAGCCACTGCTCCGGATGGCAACAATGCCAATGCCTATCTGACTGCACCACTTGCGGGAACAATTGTACGACGTGCGGCGACGCTGGGAGAAACGGTAACAGCCGGGGATTCCAGCGCCAAGGTGCTGTTCACGATTGTCGATGACAGCGTGGTTTGGGCCGATATCGCGGTTTACAAGCAAGACATCAGCCGCGTTCGCGTTGGCGCGCCGGTTGCCCTGAAATCAGACGCGGGCGATGTCATTGCGCAATCAACAGTGGCATTTGTCCTGCCCGTTATTGATGAGGTGTCGCGCACGGCGACGGCGCGTGTCATCATCGACAACTCTGACAGGACCCTGACCCCCGGCCAGTTTGTGATTGCAGATCTCAGCGTCGGCAATGCCGCGGAGGTTTTGCGCGTGCCACAATCCGCCGTGCAACTGGTAGAGAACCGTCCGTCTGTTTTTGTCCCTGTTGACGGCGGGTTCGCACCACGCGCCGTCATGGTCGGCACAACCGCTGGCGGCTATGTGGAAATCCGCAGCGGCCTTGAGGAAGGCGACCTCTTTGTCTCTGACGGGGCCTTCACACTCAAAGCCCAACTTGAAAAAGACGCCTTTGGCGACGGCCACGGACATTAGGATAGCTGATTATGACTGATTTTATGCACCGCATCGCAGGCGGCTGGCTTTTGGCGGCCATTGCGGCTTTTGCGATGACGCTTGGCGGGCTTTTTGCGTTTCGCGCCTTGCCTGTTGATGCCTTTCCGGACGTGACACCCGCGCTGGTTCAGGTTTTCACCGAAACCGAAGGGCTCGCCCCCGAAGAGGTTGAACGCTATGTGACCTATCCAATCGAAACGGCGATGTCGGGCCTGCCCAAACTCAAAAATAGGCGGTCGGTATCGAATTTTGGGCTGTCGGTGGTGAACCTCTATTTCGAGGACGGGACGGATGTCTATTTCGCCCGTCAGGTCGTGGGCGAGCGGCTCGCCGAAGCGCGTGGCAACATCCCCGACGGGTTTGGCGACCCGCAAATGGGTCCGATTTCAACCGGGCTTGGCCTCATCCTGTATTTCCGCCTGGAAGATCAGACCGGCGCACGCAACCTTGTCGAGATGCGCGAAATTCAGGACTGGATCGTCAAGTATCAGTTGCAGACCGTGGCGGGTGTCACCGAGGTTTTGTCCCTTGGTGGCTATGAAAAGCAATATCAGGTCAGGCTCGATCCCTTTGCGCTGCTTGCCTATGATATTCAAATCGCCGATGTGATCAGCGCATTAGAGCGCGGAAACAAAACCGAAGGGGCGCAATTCCTCGAAATCGGATCCGAACAATACACGGTGCGCGGCGTTGGACTTGCCAAGACAATCTCTGATCTCGCAGAGATTGTCGTCAACGTGGAGGACGGGCGCACCGTGCGCGTGCGCGATCTGGGCCACATCATCGTTGGCGGTGGCGTTCGGCAAGGTCTTGCAACCGCCAATGGTGAAGGCGAAGTTGTCGCAGGGTTGGTTCTGAAACTTTATGGCACCAACACATCCGATGTCATCGCGCGGGTCCAGAAGCGCTTTGAGGAAATCAACGCAAGCCTGCCGGATGGTGTACTGGCGGTCCCCTACTATGATCAGGGAACGCTGGTAAACAAGGCCTCCGCAACCGTCACGACGGCGTTGTGGCAGGGGGCTGTACTCGTAGCGTTGGTGGTGTTTGTCTTCCTGGGCGGCTGGCGTCCCAGTCTGGTTGTGGTCCTGTCGATCCCGTTTTCCGTAGGTTTTGCGTTTATCGCAATGTACGTGCTCGGCATCAGCGCCAATCTGATGTCATTAGGGGGGGTCGCCATCGCCATCGGGATGATGGTCGACGGGGCGATTGTTATCTCTGAAAACGTGAATCGCAGCTTTGAGGAAGACGACGGCTCTGAAGAGCCGCGTATGTTGGTTGCCCGATCTACCGCCGAGGTAATCGCACCTCTGGTGGCGGCGGTTGCCGTGGTTATCGTTGTTTTCCTGCCGCTTTTCTCGCTGCAAGGGGTTGAGGGCAAAACCTTCCGGCCCTTGGCGGCATCGGCTGCACTCGCCATGACCGGATCGCTGTTCTATGCGGCCCTGATTGCGCCTTCCATGGCCTTTTCGGTGATGCGCCGATCCGGCAAGAAGGCCCCTGACAAGCCGGGGCGGACTGTCGCGATGGTCAGTGGTGCGGCCGGGTTCTTTGTCCGTAACCGTTTTTTCGCCATTGTCCTGTGCGGCATATTTTTGGCGGTGGGCGGTTTTACAGGATCGCGACTTGGTTCCGAATTTACGCCATCGTTGGAGGAAGGCGATATTCTGATGCGCGTCACCATGGCACCCTCGATTTCGCTTACCGAAGGGACGAAGACGACGACGCTTGTGGAAAAGCGGCTGTTAAAGAATTTTCCTGAAATCAAGTCCATCGTGACCCGTATTGGGCGTGGTGAGGTTGGCGCGCATGCTGACCCGACCAACAGCGCCGAAGCCTTCATCGAGTTGAACCCGGTCGATCAGTGGCGGCCCGACTTGTCTGCCGAAGGTTTGCGCACGGCGATTTCGGAAGATCTGGAAAGCTTTCCGGGGATTGTGGTGAATATCGGCCAACCCATCGCGATGGCTGTTGATGAATTGCTGACCGGCACACGCGCCGAACTGGCCGTCAAAATCTTTGGACCGGATTCCGAAATTCTGTTGGAGCGATCACAAGTCCTGCAATCACTCCTGCAACAGGTTGAGGGGGCTGCCGAGGTACAGGCCGACCAGATCACCGGTGCGCCGCAACTTGTGGTAACCGTGGATCGGTCAGCCCTTGGTCGCTACGGGCTTGATGTTGAGGACGCGTTGGATGGACTGCGTGCAGCCGTCGGCGGGGCCGAGGCCGGATCACTGTTCGAGGGCGTGCGACAGTTTCCGATAATGGTGCGTTTTGACGAAGAAAGCCGCGACACACCGGAGGCGATCAGACGCATCGTGCTGGAATCGCCTTCGGGCGCACGGGTGCCGCTGGACACAGTGGCCAATATCGAAACTGTAATCGGTCCACGCCAGATCACACGCGAAGATGGCGAACGCTTCATCACGGTCCAGTCCAACGTGCGCGGTCGCGATATCGGCTCTTTCGTTGCCGAAGCGCAGACGTTGACGGACGCTCAGTTGGATCTACCGCCCGGGTATCGTTTGGTCTGGGGCGGCCAATTCGAGCTTCAGCAACAGGCGAATGCCCGTTTCAAAGTGGTTATTCCGATTACGTTGGGCATCGTTCTGCTGATCCTTTTGGTAACCTTTGGTCGCCTGAAATCAGCGATCCTCATCCTGTTGAATATCCCCTTGGCGCTGACAGGTGGTGCGATGGCGCTCTGGCTGACAGGGTTACCGGTGTCGGTGCCTGCTACCGTCGGGTTTATCGCATTGTTCGGCATCGCGTTGGGCAACGGTATGGTATTGGTCAGTTTCATGGATGATTTTGCGCGCGCCGGTCGCAATCTGGAGGCTTTGGCCATTGAGGCCGCAGGGCTGCGCGCGCGTCCGGTACTGATGACCGCCATGACGACGGCACTTGGGCTGGCACCATTGCTCTTCGCCACCGGCGTCGGTGCCGAGGTCCAACGCCCGCTTGCCACTGTGGTAACCGGGGGGCTTGTTTCGTCAACCGTGCTGACCCTACTGGTCATGCCCGCCCTGCACCGCTGGTTTGCACCCAGACAAGGTGGGCATCATTCGCTTGTCGAAACGGTCCATAGGCATGGTGCGCAGCCAACATCTTAGCCGAGGCACACCGAAGGACCTATCTTCTAAACTACGTCATATCTCCAATCCAGGAAGTGCAAGACGATCATCCGGTAGCTTCTCCATGCCCGCTTTCGTTGTCTTGGGCGTGGGGGCGGCCGAATTTCGATGTTTCGTCACAGACGTGGTATGGCATTCGGTCGGAACGGCGGCTCGTCGAGGATGTTCATCTCAACCTGGCCTACAGGTGGTTCTGCATTAAAAGTGGTGTGTGAGGCCGACTAGGCCGAACACCGTTTAGGCGTGAGTGGAGCGAGCGCCCTTGTGTTAAATATGAGTTATATATGATTAAGGTCGTTCAATCGGGTCAAGGCGCCGATGAGGTGTTCGCCGGCTATCATTGGTATCCAGCGATGGCGAATGCGACCGACCCCACTTCAGCCTATGCCGATGCTTTCTTTGATCGATCGCACGCCGCATTGTCTGGCCAATTGACCCCGGAGTTCATGCTTGAGGATGACGTCAGCCTCCAATTCGTGAAAGATCGGTTCGCTGGCGGCGGTTGTTTGCATCCAGTCGATCAGGCGTTGTCGATCGACACCAATATTATGCTCGTCGACGATCCGGTGAAGCGGGTCGATTGTCATTCGATGGCCTGGGGCCTGGAGGCTCGCGTGCCATTCCTGGACCATGATGTCGTCGAGCTCGCCGGCCGTATTCCGCCCGAGCACAAGCTCGCGCAGG
>Ga0209273_10002854_pt1 | contig 12627 bp, 8 predicted proteins | sample tdAd471_FD_187126 | JGI IMG/M metagenome (GOLD analysis project Ga0209273, IMG submission 187126) | Marine sediment microbial communities from the Atlantic coast under amendment with organic carbon and nitrate - tdAd47.1 (SPAdes)... | ecosystem: Environmental > Aquatic > Marine > Coastal >...
ATCACACGATCGCCTGCATTAAGGGCGCCCCGCACTTCGACGCGGTCGCCTTGAGCCGCACCCGTTTCCACCTGAATGCGCTCGGCCACATCTTCTTCTGTGACGCGGAAGACGTAAGTACCGTCCGCGCGAAGGATGATGGCATCGCGCGGCACGGCCATCACTTGGCGGGGTTCGTTGGTGGGAACCGACACACGCACTGGCGTGCCGATGATGCCGCTGCCTTCAGGAAGCGCCACGCGTATTTCGAAAGTGCGTGTCACCTGATCGCCAACAGGCACAATCGTCCGGATGTCCGCTTCGAAGGCAACATCACCGCCAAGACTTACTGGTAAGCTCTCTGATCCTTCAAGATATGGCGCAACGGAAACCGGCGCTTGTGCTGTCACCTCGAGGTTTTGCGTATCCACAAGCCGCGCAACGACGGTGCCCGTTGCGGCGTATTCGCCTGCTTCCACGAGGCGTTCCACAACCCGGCCCGAAAAGGGTGCCGGCATTTGCGAACGTTCAATATTGTAAAGAGCGCGGTCTCGTTCGACGCGAGCCTGGATCAACCGCTGTTCGGTCTGTTCCATGTTCGAGACCGCCTCCTCGACGCGTGAGGCAGCCGCATTGTTGCGCTCGGCAAGCTCACGCATGCGGTTGGCATCGGAGCGCTGATAGCGATACACCGCTTCGAGGCTTGCCACAGCCGCCTCATTTTCCTGAAGCTGCAAACTCAGCAGCCGCTGATCAAGACGCGCGATGGGCTCACCTTCTTCTACAAAGGCGCCAACTTCGGCAATCCACTCGATACGGCCTGCAACTTCCGACGAGATTCGCGAATCATTTCGGCTGATGATTGTCCCTGGCACTTCGAGATGCGGTGACATGAGCTCATGGGTCACAGTATCAGCGCGCACGTTCGCCGGCGGAGGGCCGTCTTGCGCCCACGCCGCGGGGGCGGCGAGCAAAGTGATCGCGAGAGCTGCGCTGGCAAGCGCGCGAGACTGTCGGGTTGGATAAAGTTTCATACGACTTCCCCTCAACGGCCGGCCGCCGGCACCGGATCATCAAGATCACGGCGGCGACGGCTCGACGGTACAACATCTTCGCCCATGCGGAGGAGCGTGGGCAGAAGGATTAATGTAAAGAGCGTGCTGACGGCCATACCGCCAACGATTGTGGCGGCGAGGCCGCGATAAATGGCGCTGCCTGGGCCCGGCACAAGCACAAGCGGCAACATGCCCATGATGGTGGTCATCGTGGTCATAAAGATTGGCCGCAATCGGACCTTGAGAGCTTCACCCACCGCCTCACGGCGGTTTAGACCTTCGGATTCGGCCTGTCGGGTACGCGCCACAAGAAGGATCGCATTATTCACGACGATCCCGGCGAGAATGATGAAGCCGATCATGGTTAGAAGGTCCAGATCCTGGATCGTGAACCAATTGAGCACTACAAGTCCCATGACCCCACCAAAGGCGGCAGGCGGGAGAATAAGCAGAACCAGCGCGGCATCCTTGAACGAGCGGAACATGCCCACCATTAGCAAGTACAAGACACCCACCGCCACAAGAAGATTCGGCCCCATTTGGCTGCGAACGCGTTCGAGTGAGCCTGCCGACCCGCCATAAGATATGTTGCCCTCCGCGCCAAGTGACGCGCGGATGACCGGCTCTACATTTTCTTCAATGATCGCAATCGCCTCTTCAAGTGCCACATTGTCCGGCGGCGTCACGAATATCGAAACGGTTCGGCGGCCATCGACGCGAACGATCTGCTGTTGCTCGACGCTTTGCTGGATTCGGACAAGATCGCCCAGTGGCACCACGCTTCCCGATGGGGTCGCTAACGGAATAGACGCAAGTTCTTCAGGCGTCGACCATTCCGGCGTCTTCAGAAGAATATCGATAGAATTCTGCCCATCAAAGTATTCGCCCATGAAGAGGCCATCGCCAAGTGCACGCACAATGCTCGCCACTTGCTGGCGGGACCAGCCCGCTTCGGAAATGCGCCTGTCGTCCGGAATAACATTGAGCGTTGGTTGCCCAAAACTTGGTTGGGGGTTGGGGTTGAAGCTTGCTCCGACATTCTGAGGTTCCGTCGGTGACCAAAGCTCGCCAAGCGCGCCCATGCCTGCCTGCACTGCCGGGAATAGAACCTCCGGATCATGCGCCTGCACGTTCAACACTATCGTGTCGGAACTACCAAAGCCGCCAAAAAGATTGCCCTGGCGCCCAAACCCAAATGTATCGGGAAAGCCTACGAGGATTTCGGAGTTCACAATCTGCGCAAGCTCATTCACTCGCGTCTGATCAAGTGCGCGAATACCGAGGCTGCCGCCACCGGGAAACGAAAAGATGTAGTAATTGCGGAGCGCGGGTTCGCGTTCCCCATCAAGAAATGGCTGCAATCGCTCAACGATTGGCTGGAGGATTTCTTCGTCCACGGTATCGAGTGAGGAGCCGGGGGGAAGCGCAAGGAAAGCGTCCACCGCGTCGCGCCTCACTTGCGGGAGGTAGCTTTGATCGGGGGCGAGCTGGGTCGAGGCGATCAGCGGCGCAATAATCAAAATGACAATCCAAGCCCGGCGCGCGAAGCGTGTGCCCGTAAGCGCCATCAGAAAATTCGCTACACCGTTCCACACGCGGTGACTTTCTTGGGTGGATTCGATGTTCTTGAGAAAGTGCGTCGCAGCTGTTGGTAACACCATTAGCGCCACAACAAGAGAGACACTCACGGCAATCGCGATGGTGAGCGCAAGGTCAGCAAAAAGCTGGCCTTCGGCGTCATTGAGGAACATCACTGGCACGAAGACCGCCACCGTAGTCGCTGTCGAGGCAATAAGAGCGTTCACTACTCGGCTCGCGCCGATGCGCGATGCTTCGATCAGGCCGTGGCCATGTTCGCGCTGGCGCACGATCCCTTCGAGCACAACGATTGCCGCATCAAGTACCATCCCCACTGCAAAGGCGAGCCCCGCAAGTGAAATAACGTTGAGCGAGCGGCCCGTGAACTGAAGTACCGCAAGCGTCGCAAAAAGGCTGATGGGGATTGTCATCGCAATAATAAGCGTTGCCCGCATATTGCGTAGGAAAAGCCACAGCGCTCCCACTGCCAGCAAAATGCCTATAGCGAGGTTCGTCGTCAGAAGACTGATGGCGCGCTCGATAAAAACCGATGGGTCATAGGAATGCGCCATGTGAAGACCGCGTGAGGGCAGCAGAACTTCATTCATGGCGTCCATTTCGGTTTTGACGGCATTCACCGTGGTCAAAACATTCGCGCCGTTTGACCGGAAAACGCGCAGGCCAAGCGCTGGCTGACCATTCTGATATACCGCGGCAAAGCGATCCGCACGCCGGACATCCACTTCAGCCACATCACCCAGGCGCACGGGGCGCCCATCGCGCCAATCAAGAATTTGGTTTTCCAGATCATCGGGTGAGAATTCGCCCGTAAAGCGCATCATGTAAGAGCGGCGGCCAATGTCTACAAAGCCGCCCGTCACGTCTTGCGCGCGCCCAGCCACTGCTGCGATTTGCGGAATCTCGATGCCATATTGTGCGGCCAGGAACGGGTCAAAAAGAATTTCCAAGACCTCAGGCGCATTACCGGGACCCTGAAGCTCCGCCGCCGCGACGCCGTCGATCGCCTCAAGGCGCGGCACCACGTTTTCATTGATGAACTGGCCCTGCTCAATAATCGGAATATCGCTACCGGGCGTCGATTGAATGAAGAGGTATATGAGCGTGTCGTTTGCATCGCCCGTCGCTGCGCTTTGCACTACTGGCGGGTTCGCATCCGCCGGCAAAGGCGGCAGGCGGTTCATGCGGCTGATCACCTCGATGAGCGCCTGATTCATATCGGTATCGACGCTGAAGGTGAGATTGATATTGACGAAGCTCGGGTTGATGTTGGCGCGCATTTCCTCGAGGCCGGGCATGCCGCGCAGAACCTCTTCCTGCTCCTCTACAATGACCGTTTCCATTTCCTCGGGGCTCGCCGCGCGCCAGAAAGTCTGCACAGACATCTGAGGCTGTTCGATGTTGGGAAACAGTTGGATCGGCAAGCGCACCGCCGCGATAACGCCAATAAACATGACAATCGCAATGACGACGGCAACACCGGTCGCGTTCTTAAGACAATAGTTAATCAGCCCCATGGCCCAGCCCTTCCCGCATTCTTACGGGTTACCTGATTGAAATGCGCCCCCGCCTATGGCGCGCGGGGGATGAAGAACCCCGGCGCACCTAATTTGCCGGTTACGGCCCTCGCAAACCAATCAGAACTTCTCACGTGTGTGTGACGCAAAACCCGCAAGATACCTTGGTATTCAAGTCCTTGTGAGCCACACGAGCGTCACCCGTTCGCACCTGACGGTGATATAGGGCAATAGGTCTGGTGTCGCCTTACAAAGCAGTAAGGGTTTTTTGCTTGCCGAATGAGCACAAGGCGCCCTAACCCCCACCATTTACGGTGTAGCCTGGTCCGCTCTTGCGTCGCGTGCCTGCGGCCCCTTGTTTTTCGCGTTCGCCAGGAAAGATTAGAATTCATCCATGAAAGCTTCACCGGACGTGATTGGGTTCATCCTCGCCGGCGGCACCTCCCGGCGCATGGGCGGCTCGCCTAAGGGCCTGCTGCCGATCAAGGGCGAGCCGATGCTTGCCCACGTCATTCGGCGATTTGAGAGACAAGTGGACGCGCTCTATCTCAACAGCAATCTGCCACTGGATGCTTTTGCGGATTTTGACATGGAGGTTGTTGCCGACCTTGTTGGGGCGAGCGACGGTCCGCTGGCGGGGCTCATCACCGCCCTTCGCACGACAGGGACGCACCATCCAGATGTTTCCTGGGTCGCGACCATTCCGTGGGACTGTCCTTTCCTGCCCCTTGATCTGGTGGAGCGCCTTGCAGCACACGTTGAGCCAGGGGGCGGGGCGTTCGCGAAGAGCGGAAGCCAGCGCCATCCCCTCGCCGCCCTGTGGTCGGTCGATCTGCTTCCCCAGCTTGAAGCTGCTTTTGCAGAGGGAATGCGGTCGGCCACGGCCTGGGCCGAAGACATCGGCGTAAAAGAGGTGGCATTTCCCGCGGAGCCGGCGGATCCGTTTTTCAATGTCAATTCGCGGGAAGATTTGGCCGAAGCCGAGCGGCGCATTCGGTCTGGCGAAGAGTAATGGTACCGCCTCCCTGAATTGAACAGGGGACCTCTAGATCCACATTCTAGCGCTCTAACCAACTGAGCTAAGGCGGCCCAAATTCACGAGAACAAGGGCATAGACACTAAGGCCCGCACCCTTCAGAAGCGCGGGACCCTAGTCCGTTCAATAACCTAATTCAAGCGAAGACAACCCTCAATCAATGGGCGGTCTTAGGCGCGCAGATCGCGGCCAATGGAAAGGCTCTTGAGCACCACATCACGCTGCATTTCGATATTGCGGCGGCCAAATGCAAAGAACGCGGAAACCGCACGCTGGCTTGCGCCAAGGCTCGCGGCCTGCGCCTGACTGGCCGAGGTCTGCCAATTTGCAATACCCGTATCCCAGGTTCTCGTAGGCGCCGTAGGTGCTTCTTTCGGCGCCGATTTGCGCGGGGCAGGTGCTGGTTTAGCGGCCCTTTTGGTAGCTGTCCTGGGGGCGGATTTCGCCTTTGGCGCTGCTTTGCGTGCCGCCGCCTTCCGTGTGGTTTTGGGGGCCGCTTTCTTCGCGGATTTCTTGGCCGCGGGCCGGCGCTGAACTGCTTTCGCCATCTCCAATCCTACCTTTTGCTCTCTCATTTGGGGTCGTCTGGGGTTGCTCTCCGATCCAGGAGAACGCGTTTATGTTGCACTGCAATATCAATCTTTGCAATGCAGCGCAAGACAATCTGATGCGGGGCCCCCCTCGCGGTCCTTTCGAGTATCCTGAGAAAGCGATTCGGCGTCATCAGGCGTTCCGGTGAGGAGGGTGCGATATATGGGATTGAACAAAGACACCGACGAAGAAGCCGGCATTCAGGTCGGCCCCACCGACCGGGGCATGGTGCGTATTTATGTAAACGGTCCAAATGTGGACCTGCCTATGGATTTCGATCCCGATGAGGCAGACGAAATCGCCGAAGAACTCAAAGTCGCAGCGGCGGCAGCACGCGCCTCGAGCAAACAAAACAAACGTTAGTGGCGCGCGCTTTCCTGTTTCGTTAGCATCGCCGCGACCAACACTATCTTCCATGGGGGCATAGACTTTGGATCGACGTCCTGGCGTCAATCTTCCTCGACTTGACGAGATAACCGAGCCTGCCTGGGTTTGGGACATTGATCGTGCGCGCGTTGTTGCGGCGAACGAGGCGGCGCTCAGCTTTTGGGACGAGCCGATGCTGGCCGATCTTTTGTCACGCGATTTCGATCCGCGCGATGACATGTCAAATGCGATCGATCGCGCCACAACGTCGCCTTCGGGTGAGCCGACGCTCGAACAAATTCTGCCGCTGCGTGCCGTTGGCGGGCCCCGCCCTACGCGCTGCCAGATCGAAGCCTTAACACTGCCTGATGGCCGCAGGGGGGCGCTAATCAAGGTCATGGGCGAGGTAAGCGCGCCCGATCTTGAGGAAACTAAACGCCTTGCCAGCGCGGCTTTGGAAGCGCCAACCGCGCTGATGAGCGCTGATATGTCCGGACGCATTGTTGCCGAGAACGAGGCGGCGCGGGAGCTTTTTGGCGAAGGCCGCGAGCTAGAACTCGGCCAACGCATTGGGTCAGGTCGCATCGCAACTTCATTAATCGAAGAATGCATGGCCCATGGGCGCGCGAGCCGTACGCGGACGATCCCCACACGGTTTGGGCTGAGACTATGTCGATTAACCGCCCGCCGGGGTGAGGATCCGATCACCCATCGGCCGACAATTCTTGTTCAGGCGATGGACGTTCAAGACGAACGGGCGCGCGTTTCGGAAAACGAAGCCTACGCCGCTGCGCTTGCGGACTTTTTACGCGCAAGTACCGATTTCTATCTGGAGCTCGATTACGATTTGCGCATCATGCGCGCCTCGGCGGGGGTTGCGCAGTTGCTTGGCATTGGCGGTGACGATCTTGTGGGCATGCATTGGCGTGAGATCGCGGGCCGCAGCAATATACAGATTTCCCGCGAGATTGATCTCGCACTGGGCGCGCGCTCTGGGTGGGAGGACGCGGCGCTCGAACTCATCGAAGCTGATAGCCGCAGGCAGTATTTGACAACCGCGCATGTGCTCACAAATGACCGGGGCGATTTCCGGGGTTATCGTCTTGTGGCCCGCGCCGCCGAAGCGCCGAGCACCGCCGCAGGCGTCATGCCCTTTGAACCCGCATCAGTTGGCCGCCGCCGCGCGGCATTTGCGGAGATGGTAGAAAGCGCGCCCTGGGCATGCGTGGTCCATCGGGATTGGAAGCCGCTCTATATCAACCGGGCCTTCACCGAGATTTTCGGTCTCGAAGAAGGTGCAATGGACGAGCCCGAAGGCATCCCCCTCGCCCAGTTTTTGCCCGGCGCGGAAGCCGCGCTGAGCGAAGACAATGCACGGCTCATGCAGGACGATCTCGCCTATGCCGTTCGGGAAATATCACTTTCCCGGGGTGAAGACGCCGCGCCGCAGATCCTTCAACTGCGCGCGCGCCGCATCGATTGGGAAAGCGCGCCTGCCATCGAATATGTCATCGAAGATGTGAGCGCCTATCGCCGCGCCGGCGCAAGCGGTGAGGCATCATCGTCGGCCTTTACCGCGATGCTCGACATGATGCCCGAAGCGGTTTTCCTTTTGCGCGCCAACGGGCGCATCGAATGGGCGAACCTTGCAGCGTTTCGGATGTTGGAGCTGCCCGATGCGGGGCCCCCACCCCATGACCTTTCCGATGTCTTGAGCCCGGAAGATACAAGTTGGGCACAGGACTATGTGGTCGGTCTTGCGAAAGGCGGGCTTGCGCATCTTTTTGCCGAGGGACGCGAAGTTGCGGTCGTCACATCAAGCGGCGACCGTGTGCCCGCGCTTTTGGCGTTGGAACGGGTTGGGACGGGCGAGCCTTCGCAAGTGTGCGCCGTCCTTCGCGACATTTCAGAGTGGCGCAACGCCGAAGAAAAACAGAACAACGCGCCCGCCGAAGCCAAAACGCCATCCATGGGCAGGACCGAATTTCTTGCAAAGGTGAGCCATGAATTGCGCACACCGCTTACCGCCATCCTCGGGTTTTCCCAAGTGATGGCGCGGCAAGAGCTCGGCCCCGTCGGCAACCCGCGTTACGTGGAATATGCCAAAGATATTCTGAATTCAGGCGACCACCTTCTCAGCCTTATCAACGACCTGCTCGACATGTCCAAAGTGGAAAGTGGCAAACTGAATTTAAATTTCGAAAGCGTCGATCTCTACCACATGGCCGAGGGCTGTACGCGCCTCATGAGTCCGATTGCAGGAAGCCGGCAGGTAACCTTGCGCCACACCGTTGACGACACATTGCCGTCGGTTGTGGCGGATGAGCGCTCGGTGCGCCAAATCCTGCTGAACCTAATCTCAAACGCTCTCAGATTTACCGAGGAAGGTGGCGAAGTTTGCGTCAGCGCCGAATTGGACGAAGGCGGCGGGCTTGTACTTGCGGTCACAGACACCGGTGTGGGGATGAACGAGGAAGAATTGGCATTGGCTCTCGAGCCATTTGAGCAGGTGGAAAAAACGGTTTCCGAAGGCACGCCGGGAACCGGTCTGGGCCTCCCCCTCGCCCGGGCGCTGACCGAGGCCAATCGCGCCTTTTTCCGCATCGAGAGCGCGCCTCGAGCGGGCACTAGGGTCTCGATCACCTTCGCCAGCACCCAGGTGCTGGAGGAGTAACCCCCCTCCAGAGGCCGAAATCAGGCCCCTCGGGACCAATTTCCTGCGCCATAGTTGCGACCCATTCTCAAAAGATCATGGCCTTTGGGCCTTCCGGTTCTTTCCGGCCCAGCAGACATGCCGCTATGATGTAAGGCCCAATCCTTTTCCCGCCGGAGCCCCCGCGCTCGTGCCCATGGAGAGTTGAACATGCGCCGTATCCTCGTTGTCCTCGTCGTGCTTGCCGTAACCGTTGTCGGCATTCTTTTGGTGGCGCCGAATTTCATTCCCACCGATATCTACAAAACGCAGATTGCTCGCGCGGCAGAAAGCGCCACGGGCCGCGCCCTCGCGATTAACGGCGATCTCAAAATTGCGTTTTTCCCGCGGTTTCAGCTTGAACTGAATGACGTGACCTTTGCCAATCGTGAAGGCGCAAGCCCCGATGACATGGCCACCATGGATCAGCTCGCTATCGGCCTTGCTGTGATGCCGCTGTTGCGCCGCGAGGTGGTAATCGATCGTCTGGTGCTTCAACGCCCGGTGATGAACCTTGAGATCGACGGTAACGGTCGGGGCAATTGGGAATTCGATATTGAAACCGATCAGTCTACGGAACAATCAGACGAAGGATCGGATGGCGAAGGTTTTGCTCTCAATGAAGTAAGCCTCGGGGATGTGCGTCTGGTGGACGGTGACGTGCGCTTTCGCGATCGCCGCAGTGGTGCGGACTATCACCTTCAGGATATTGACCTGACGGTGTCGCTGCCGACACTGCAGGGCCCCCTCGGGCTCGACGGGCAAATGACCTATAACGGTGAACGTCTCAATTTAGATACCGAGATCGCCTCCCCTCGTGATTTTGTGGGCGGAACGGCAACGGCCACGCAAATCGCGCTTCGCTCCGATGTGGTGCGGCTTGATTTCAATGGCTCCGCCGCTACGGCACAAAGCGGCGCACTGCCAATCGCCGGTGGCGGAGATGTGGAATTGAACGTGCCATCGGTGCGCAATCTTGCGGCATGGACAGGCTCTGCCATTGAAAGCCCCGGCGGGTTCGGCCCGTTGCGCATCACGGGACGCGCGGATGCAAACGGCAATTCGGTCAATTTTGGCGATGCAACGCTTTTGTTCGACGAGATGACCGGCAACGGCAATTTCAATTTCAATCTTGGTGGTGCGCGGCCAAGGGTGGTTGGCGATCTTTCGCTGAACAAAGTCGACATCCGCCCCTACATGGGCGAAAGCGGTGGCAGTAGTGGCGGGCGGCAGAGCAATGCCTCGTCCGAGTGGAGCGATGAACCCATCGATCTTTCCTCGCTTCGTGCGTTTGATGCGGATCTCAGCATTGTCACTGACGAAGTGATTACACCGACGTTGCAACTGGGTCGTTCGACACTTGATGTAACACTTCAGAACGGCGTGATGACGGCTGTGGTTGAAGAAATGGATCTCTATGAGGGCTCCGGTAATGCGCGTTTTGAAGTTGATGCGCGGAACGATGTGGCGGTCATTCGCGAGCAGTCCACATTCAGCCTTGTTCAAGCGCTTCCGCTTTTCACCGACTTGGCAAACTTTTCTTCGCTTGAGGGCGTCGGCTTGGTATCGCTCGACGTTACCACTCGGGGCCGCAGTCAACGCGACTTCATTAGTGCTCTCAATGGCGACGGTGAAATCCGCTTCAATGACGGTGCGATCAAAGGCGTCAACATTGCGCAGATGCTTCGCGCGGTGGGATCGGCACTTACGGATGTAGAAGTTCCGCGCGGGCCGCAGCAAACCGACTTTGCTGAACTAGGCGGCACGTTTCAGATCCGCAATGGCGTTGTGAACAATGTGGATATGCGGTTGCTCAATCCGCTGCTCAGGATCACCGGCGCCGGCGATCTCAATCTTGTCAACCGCACCATCGATTATCGGATTGTTCCGCAAGCCGTTATGACGCTCGAAGGACAAGGCTCCACCCGCGATATCACAGGCGCCACGGTTCCGCTTCTTGTCACGGGGAGTTGGGACAGTCTGAGCTTTGGCCCAGACCTAGAAGCGATCGGCCGCGGCCTTTTGGAACGCAGCCTGGGCCTCGGCCAGCAGCCCACAGGCGCTGGAGATGAACCGGCGGCTGAGGGTGAAGAAGAAGAGCCCTTGGACCCAGGTGAGCAGCTTCTACGGGACCTTCTGGGCGGTGGAGGCGGGGGTTCCGACCCGGCGTCAGACGGCATCAACCCTTCCCCCGAGGACGACGCCCCACTAGAGGGCGAGCGCCCTGTAGAGGAACAACCTGAAGAAGAGGAAGAGGAGCTTGACCCCGCGGAAGAGCTCTTCCGCCAGCTCTTGGGCGGTGACTGAGTTGTGTTCAAAAGGCCGGTTTCGCCTACTTGCATGAGGGCTCAATTCGTTTACCTTAACGCCCGCTTCGAGTTTTGAAGGAAGCAGCCTGGGCCTGGCTGCGGGGAGCGGGGGCCTTCAATCAGATATCTCGTGGAGGACTTTCACAAATGAACAGATTAATCGCTGTGGTCGCGATGGGCGCCGCAATGACGCTTGCGGGAACAGCGCTTGCCAATGACACGCTCGAAGCGACCTTTGGCAACGCAGTTACTGTGTCAACGGCAGATGGCACAGTCGTCGCCACATATTTCATGAACGCCAACAACACATACGAAATGGAAACCGCGGAAGGCCGCACAGGCGGCATGTGGAACACCAACGATGCGGGCGAAGTGTGCTTGACACCGACCGAGGGTGAAGGCGGTTGTAATGCACTGCCCGAAGGCGTCAGCGTTGGCGAAAGCTGGACCGTCGAAGATGGCGAAAACGGAACGCTTACGATCGCGATCGTCGCCCAGTAAGTATCAACAAACGAAGAACCGTTGATCGGGAAATTGATCGACGGTTCGACATTCAATGCGTCAGCCCCCGATGGAGCATGACGTCATTTATAATTGGAGACTTCAAATGAAAAAAATCCTTAGCGTACTTGCCGCCGCTTCGGTGCTTACTTTCGGCGGTGCTGCCTATGCAGATAACCTTATGGACGACACGTTCGGAAACACGGTTACCATTGCCGATGCCGAAGGCAATGTCCTGGTCTCATACTTCTTCAACGAAGATGGCACTTTCTCGATGGCAGGAGCAGACGGCTCTTCCGTCGAAGGCACGTGGACACTCGACGGCGACAACATGTGTTTCACCGCCGGCGAACAAGAAAGTTGCCAGGAAATTGACGATCGGGCCGTTGGCGAGAGCTGGACCGAAACGCAAGAGGATGGGTCATCCATCACCATCTCGATCGTTGAAGGCCGCGGCTAAGTCACATCAATCCAAAGTCATATGGAAGCCGGTAGCTTCTAGAGCTATCGGCTTCTTTGCTTCTGAATGAACCGTAGATGCAGCCCGAGGCAACAAAACGCCGGTCGCGTTTTGATTTTCAATTCATCCCCCATCCTTATTTTCACTCTGCCTGATCAAACGGAAGGAGACAGAGGATGAAAAGGGGATTGGCGGCACTGGCCGCATTTGGAATGTTGGTGGCTGCAAATGGCGCCTCGGCGACGGGCCTTTTGGACGCCACATTCGACAACACGGTCACCATCAGCACAGCGGACGGCACCGTGCTCAGATCGTTCTTCTTTAATGAAGACGGCACCGTTTCCGCGCGCGTTGGCGATGAAACGATCGAAGGGGACTGGACACTTGAGGGCAACACACTTTGCCTTACGGCGCCTGATGTTCATGACTGTAACGAAATCGGAGAGTTTGCCATTGGTGAAACCGTCGAGTTTACCGATCCCAACGGAACGGCGTTGTTCATCAACGTAACGCCTGGGCGCCAAT
>Ga0209273_10002855_pt1 | contig 12623 bp, 11 predicted proteins | sample tdAd471_FD_187126 | JGI IMG/M metagenome (GOLD analysis project Ga0209273, IMG submission 187126) | Marine sediment microbial communities from the Atlantic coast under amendment with organic carbon and nitrate - tdAd47.1 (SPAdes)... | ecosystem: Environmental > Aquatic > Marine > Coastal >...
AGCCCGGGGCTTTGACAGCAGCGATTTTCAGGCCGCCGCGCAGCTTGTTGACGACCAGGGTCGCCAGGGCTTCGCCGTCAACGTCTTCAGCGATGATCAGCAGCGGCTTCTGGGATTGAACAACCTGCTCCAAAATCGGCAGCAGCGGCTGCAGGCTGGAGAGTTTGGACTCGTGAAGCAGAATGAGCGCGTCGTCGAGTTCAGCGATCATCTTGTCCGGGTTGGTGATGAAGTAGGGAGACAGGTAGCCGCGGTCGAACTGCATGCCTTCCACAACGTCCAGCTCTGTTTCGAGGGACTTGGCTTCTTCAACCGTGATGACGCCTTCATTGCCGACTTTCGCCATGGCTTCAGCGATCATGGAGCCAACTTCGGTGTCGCCGTTAGCGGAGATCGTGCCGACCTGGGCGATCTCGTCATTGGACTTCACTTTTTTGGAGTGGTGAGCGAGGTCTTTGACGACTTCAGCAGCTGCCTTGTCGATACCGCGCTTCAGGTCCATCGGGTTCATGCCGGCAGCAACGCGCTTCATGCCTTCGCGAACGATGGCCTGAGCGAGAACTGTTGCCGTCGTGGTGCCGTCGCCGGCCACGTCATTGGCCTTTGAAGCGACTTCGCGCAGCATTTGTGCGCCCATGTTCTCCAGCTTGTCTTCAAGCTCGATTTCTTTTGCAACGGTGACGCCGTCCTTCGTGGTGCGCGGGGCGCCGAAGGATTTTTCGATGACAACGTTACGGCCTTTCGGGCCGAGGGTGACTTTCACGGCGTTGGCAAGAATATCGACGCCCTTCAGCATCTTCTCGCGGGCGTCTGCGCCGAAAACTACGTGTTTGGCTGACATGTTGGATTACCTCTTTTGAGTATATCTGTCTGATCGAAAACGATGGAGTGGAGGCGCTTAGCTCTCCAGAACACCCATGATGTCGCTCTCTTTCATGATGAGCAGTTCTTCGCCGTCGACGGTCACTTCCGTGCCGGACCATTTGCCGAAGAGCACGCGGTCGCCTTTTTTGACGTCGAGCGGAATGCGCTCATTGTCGTCACCGATGGCGCCAGCGCCGACAGCAACGATTTCGCCTTCCTGCGGCTTTTCCTTGGCGGAGTCGGGAATGATGATCCCGCCCTTGGTTTTCTCTTCTTCCTTGACGCGGCGCACGACGACACGGTCGTGCAGGGGACGAAGTTTCATTGGTTTTGCCCTCTTGTCCTAATTGACGAGTTCTCTTGAATGTCTAGTCGTCAGCGCGCCGCCCAGGGGTTTAGCACTCGCCTGTGCTGACTGCTAACGGTGTTGCGGAGTTAAGGTCGCTACCTGTCAGCGTCAACAGGGAAGTTGCGAAATTTCTTCGAGTTAATCCGGAATGGACACACCGTTTTTCTGGCGATGGCGATTAAGCATGCCACTGGCAGACGCTGGCCAGGTTCTGCCCATGGCGGGCGCGGAAACTGTGCGACAGCTATCATTCCTGCAGCATGATGTACATGCGCCTCAGCGTGACGTTTCCAAAAGGTGAACGCCGGTTGCGGAAAGTTTTGTATCGGATTGACGATAAAATATTCTTCTTGTGGGAAAAGGACGCTCCAGGATGGGAGAGTGAAGGTGTCAGATCGAACCAAAGATGTAATCGAGTCTCTGACGTTTTTCGCATTTGTAGCGATTACGGCACTCTGCTTGTCATTTACGTTTTCAATTATTGTGTATTCTCTCGGGCTGCCAGCGGACCCTGAGAACTTTATTGTCGCCAACCTGTTCATCGCGACCTGTGTCGCTGTGCCGACAGGTGCCATTGCCGCTCAGCACGAGTTTCGGATGCGTATTTATCAGCGCACCCTGGAGGACATTGCTTCCACCGATCCGCTGACAGGCCTGCTGAACCGGAAGTTCTTCCGACAGTTCGCTGTCGAGGAGCTGGCCCGCATGAAGCGCACAGAGGTGACGTCCGCCATCGCACTGTTTGACCTGGACTACTTCAAGGCTGTCAACGACCGCTACGGTCACGGCGGCGGCGATGTTGTACTGCGCGAGATTGCAGCTGTGGCCTATTCCGAGTTGCGTGGACCGTTCGACCGTCTTGGCCGCTGGGGTGGTGAGGAATTCGTCATCATGCTCAGCAATGTCGAGATCGAGCAGGCCCAGAGCGTCTGTGAGCGTGTGCGGGCATCAATCGAGCGGCACATGATCTTTCTGGATGGCCAGCCGGTTAACGTGACGGCCAGCTTTGGTCTGGCGCTTCTTCCGCCGGGCGCTGACTTCGACAAGGTTCTTGAACAAGCTGACCACGCTCTATACGATTCCAAGGCTAAGGGACGTAACTGCGTGTCCGTTCTGGGAAGAGCCCAACGGGTTGCGGCCTGATGCGTCTGCCCTGACGGGCGGAGCATGGGGGGATCATTGAAGCATGTCAGCACTACCGGAAACGGATTCCGGCGCCTCCGCGAGTGTGCCGGAACTGGCTGCAATTGCTGCTAGCAGACCGGAATTCGAACAGGCCCCGCGTATCTGGTCCGAAGTTCTCGTGCCCGAGCTTGCCCGCCGTGAATTAGATCGCAGGGCATCTATCAACCGGGCTGTACGCAACAGTGTGATCGCGGCCCTTGGGGTGCTGGTCATCTTCATCGCCTTGCACATTGCGGGGATAATGGACGGGCTGGCGTTCAATTTCCCCTTGATGTTCTTTTCAATGTTTGTGGCAGTGGCGCTGTTTGCAGGTATCGCTTGGGCGCGTGTCTTCAATATGAAGTCCCAGACCAAGCAATTGATCCTCTCTGCAGCCTGTACGCCGCTGGGATTCAAATATGACACGCTCCACCCCAATCTGGAGGGAGTTGAAGACTTCAAATCTCTTGGCGGCCGCCTGTCGGACTGGATGAAGTATCATAATTCCGGGGGCGGCCCGAAAGTTCAAACACCTTTCGGGGAGTTTGAGGCGTTAAATGGAGACAGGGCGCCGACACCAGCCTATGAGATTTTGAAAGCGGCTGGTTTGTTTCGGGGGCACTCCAAAAGTCGCTTTGAAGATCTGATTACGGGGGAGCGCGCCGGCGCGAAATTCGCCCTGGTCGAGGCAACCCTGGCGACGAGCGGCAAGAACAGTACGACTGTGTTCAAGGGCATTCTGGTGCATATCGAGTATCCCGAGCGCTTTCTCGGTCGTACCTTGATGGCCCGGTCCGGCTGGTGGAAGCGTGGCCGCAATGCTGCCGGCCTCAAGAAGGTTGACCTTGTCTCGAAGGAACTTCAGCGCGCCTTTACGGTTTATTCGACCGATCAGGTAGAGGCGCGTGCCTTGCTGTCGCCTGACAGGATGGAGCGTCTCATCGCCCTTGAACGCCACTTCTCAGGCGGCAAGCTGCGCGGTGTGTTCGAGGATGGCCATATGAGCCTCGCCCTGGAGGCTGGCGACCAGTTTGAAGCAGGCTCCATCTTCAAGCCGCTTGTCGATGCAAGCCGGTTCACCTCCGCGCTGACAGAGCTTGGGCTTGTGTGTGATTTGATTGACGGTTTCCTGACCCGCGACTGGGTGAAGGGACGGCTCTGAGAGGCCGTCTTATCGTGTGTCGTATTTGTCGGCCTTGCGATCGCCCAGCAGCATGCGCTGTTCCAAACGTCGGCGCAGGGAGGCGTAATAGGCTTCCAGAAAAGCGATGTCGGTTTCTCCTGGCTGGGGCTGCCAGCCGATCTTTGTACGGATACGCAGTGCGACTTGGGATTTCACCTCTTCAGTTGAGTTTCTCAGCACATCTTCCAGAACATGAAGCTCGTGAATGCCATAGGCATCGGCTTGTTCCGGCGTGAACGCAAACCTTCCCGGCAGCGCCTGACTGGCCGCAGAGGAGGAGATATCGCCCATCAGCTTGGTCTTGGGCGAGTGGATCACCCAGGTTCCGGCGATCAGGTCTCCGACCCGCATCTTGTCCTTGTTGAAGACAGGGAAGAACAGGAAGATCCCGGACCAGACGAGGCCCAGAAGGGCGATCCAGCCCGAAACGCCTGTGCCGCCCATCATCAGAAACTGAAAGGGCAAGCCGACTTCGATCTCACGGATGAAGTTCCGCGCGAGGACGGAATTGGCGGTCAGCCTGCCGCCATTGCGGGCCGCTACGCGTATGCCAAGCGCGCGTTTGCCCGGCGTGGCGGATTTCGGCCCCAGCTCAAAGAAGATGTAATAGAAGTTCCGAACGAAAAAGAAGAAGACCAGCCAGACGGCAAACGCGACATTCGCGCTGCCGCTTCCCATGGCGCGCATCGCATAGCTTAGCCCGATCGATGTGGCGATCACGATGGCCCACTGGATGGCCACATCGATCAGGAAGGCCCCCGCGCGTTCGGCGGCGGTAGACAGTTTCAGATGAATGACCGCGCCTTCCGGCGTCACCAGCTCGCGGGCCAGCTTGGACTGGCGCTGGGTTTCCAGCATGCGCGCGCGGCGGCGCTGGTCGGCTTCGATCTGAAGGCGGCTCAGAGTCTGCGGGGCGTGAGGGACTGTTGCGTTCATGGCTTCGCCTCGTCCCGGCGCGGCAGGTAGAAATAAGCTAACCACAGAAACATCATTCCGATGGCAATCGCATAGCGGATCACATCACTATTGATCATCTGACGACCGAAGCCTTCCAGTATGGCGGCCACGATCAGCATTATGACGCAGCCCATAGCAATCGTCGCGGCCTTCTGCCCGGCATGGCGCGCAGAGGCGAGCCGGGTCATCCGTCCTGGAAAGGCGACCGCCCCGCCGATCACAAACCCTGCCGCGCCTGCCAGAATGATCGCGAACAGTTCCGTCGTCCCATGGATCATCAGCCAGCCGGTGAATTCATAACCGAGGCCCTTGCTCCAGAAGACGGCATACATCGATCCCAGATGGACGCCATTATAGATCAATAGCCAGGCTGTCGGGATGCCGAAGGCAAAGCCAAGGGCGAAAGCGAACAGGGCGATCTGGGCATTGTTGTTGAACAGGAAGCTCGCAAACGAACTCAGTTGACCGTCTCCGGTCGTTGTCGGGTCGTGATAAATTGTGGAGCGCAAATAATCCACTGTCGCGTCGGGATTGCGCCCTTCCCAGAAACTGTTGCCATGGAAGGTCCAGAACCAGTCCATGTCCTGCATGCAAAGGAAGAAGGCCAGCGCGCCGCCTCCGAACAGAAACAAAGTTGCCAGAAGCGTCGGCCCGATCGCTGCGGAGACACAGGCCGGCCAGTCCCTGCGCAGGAAGTCCATGATCCGCTCGCCTATCGACGCGCGGGTGCCATAGACGAAGAAATAGGCCCGTGTGCATAGGCTTTCGAGATAGGCTACGACGTTCTGGTCAAGAGAAATGGAACGTGCCACTGAAAGCGATGATACCGCCTGCCGGTAGAGTCGCGGCAGGGCCATCATGTCTTCATCGCTCAATGCCTTCACGCCATTATTCTCGGCGCGAGTCAGGATCAAGTCCAGCTTTCGCCAGTCGGACTCGCGCTCTTCGCGGAAGCGATAGGATTTGAGAAGGTCGCTCACAGCATGTCCCTCTGCTTGATCTGGATGTAGCGCGAGATCAGCTCCGCCCCGAACTCTTCCGGCCGCGTTTCGATCACCTGCACGCCCATGCGCTGCAGTCGGCGCAGTACGATATCGCGCTCTGCCATCAGTGTGTCTGCGATCACGGCGCGGCTGACATCCTCGGTCGTGAGGGGCTGGGCGTCGACCATGCCGGCCAGGGCCTCATCCTCAAACGTGGCAAACAGAACCAGATGGCGGTCTGTCAGGCGTTTGACATTTTCCAGCATCAGTTCCGCAGAGATCGTGTCCACGAAATCCGAAAAGATGATGATCAGGCTGCGTCGCTCCAGTCGGCTGGAGAGGTTTGACAGGGCAAGGGTGAAGTTTGCCTCTTCCGAGGAATAGTCGAGTTCTGCCGCCAGGCTCTGCGCTTTGGTGAAAGCGCGCCGTCCCGCCAGGAAGCCGCTCATCAGGCCAGGGCGTTCATCAAACCCGTAGATCATCGTCCGGTCGCCATTGCGTAGCGACACAAAGCTGAGCAGCAGACCGGCATTGATTGCCCGGTCAATCTTCGGCACCCCGCCCAGCGGCTCGCTCATCAGGCGGCCCGTGTCGAAGGCGAAGACAATATTGTGGTTGCGCTCTGTCCGGAACTCCTTGGCCAGCAGATGCCGGTGGCGGGCTGAATGTTTCCAGTCGATGGCGCGCCGGTCCATGCCGGTTGTGAATTCACGCAAGGCGTCAAACTCGCTGCCATCGCCGCGATCAATCTGCATCTTGATGCCGAACTCCGCGTCCCGCGAATACAGCCGAATGGCTTCATCCTTCACCCAGCGGATATTGGGTGTGACCGGGATGTCCTTATTCAGCTCCATCACGTGCCGCTTCTGCACCAAGCCCAGCGGCCCCTGCCATCGGCTCCACAGCTTCACCAGCTGCGCCATGCCGCGCCGCAGGGGCGTCAGCTCAAAGGCATAATTCCGCTCACGGTCATTCCAGCCGCGCAGGCCCTTGGCCGGCAAGTCCTCCAGATGCTCGTTCACTTCAAGCAGGATCTCGATCCGCCGGGGCAGCGCCCCTGAGGAGAATTCCATTGTCAGGTTCACAGGGTCAGTTCCGCCGACATAGAGCAGGGGCGGTGCATCCACCTTCACCTGATAGGCGCGCAGTCTGGCCCCCACCATGGCGTCCAGCAAGATCAGGCCGCCAATGGCACCAATCCACCCGGCGCAGACTGTCCACAATTCCGGACGCATCAGCGCGATCAGCACCATCAGAGGCACGCCGAGCAGCATCAGGAAAATGGCGCGGGGGGTTGGAGAAATCACCGGGGCGCAGCCGTCTGTTCGATGATGGACGCAAGCGTTTCGTCGGTTGTCTTGCCTTCAATCTCCGCGCCGGGCGACAGCAGAACGCGGTGACGCAGCGCAGGCAGGGCCAGCAGCTTCACATCATCCGGAATGACAAAGTCCCGTCCGTCCAGCGCCGCGCGGGCTCTGGCTGCGGTCGCAAGCGCTGCTGCCGCACGCGGGGAGGCGCCGGTTTCCAGGGCGGGCGATGTCCGCGTCGCGCGGATGATGTCCACGATATAGGCGATGATGTCGTCCTGTAGGCGCGCTTCAGCCACAGACGCCACGGCCTCCGCAAGCTCCTCGGCTGAGACGACAGGTTCCACGCCGAAGCCTTGCGCAGTCTTCATGCCGGTGCGCGTACCATGCTGGGCGACAATGGCCAGCTCTTCCTCCCGGCTTGGATAATCCAGCGTATGCTTGAACAGGAAACGGTCGAGCTGCGCTTCGGGTAGGGGATAGGTGCCCTGTTGCTCGATCGGGTTCTGCGTCGCGATGACGGTGAAGCGGTCGTTCAGGCTGTACGTGTCGCCGTCAATCGTCACCTTGCGCTCCTGCATCGCTTCCAGCAGGGCGGCCTGTGTCTTGGGCGGCGTCCGGTTGATCTCGTCCGCCAGCAGCAGGTCTGTAAAGATCGGCCCCTTGGTGAGGCTGAACTCGTTTGTCTGGAAGTTGAACAAATTCGTACCCAGAACATCTCCGGGCATCAGGTCCGGGGTGAACTGAATGCGGCCAAAGCCGAGAGAGATAGAGCGGGCAAAGCATTGTGCCAGCAGTGTCTTTGCCGTTCCGGGCGGGCCCTCCAGCAGAACGTGACCGGAAGAAAACAGGGCGGTCAAGAGAATATCGACGGTGCTGTCCTGGCCCACAACGGCCTTGCGCACCTCGCCGCGAATTCTGTCCGCCAGCGCCTTGATGTCATTTACGTTCATTCACGGATCTCCCAATAATCCCCTTGCGCCAGCGATACAGGTCGCGAGCCTTGTTCATGAGGTCTTCCCGGTTTGCAGCAGGTGCGCGCAGTCCGGCTTCCATTTCAGAAAAGCACTTTCCGGTCTTTTCATCCGGGCCAAGACGATCAAACAGGGCGGTCAGTTGCGCTTCGGTCAGTGTCTTCGGGGCGCCTATGTCGCGCGCCACGCGGCGGCGGATCATGTGCAAATATCCAGGTGCCATACGGCTTTCCCGGCGCGCCATGGTGACGAGACCTGCGGAATTGTCCGCTAGTGCCTGTTTTCCCAGAGCGATGGCGCGGCCTTCCCGGGCTGGTGGACCAAAGCGGACCAGCGCCGCCCAGCCGAGCAGCAGCGCGCTGGCCAAAGCGGCAAGCGTCGCGCCAATGAATGGAATGTCGAACACCATCTGCATGAGGTTTTCAGACCGGACAAAGCCATGCAGCGTTGCGTCAAAAATGATCGGCTCGGCATAGTCATAGCGTAGATAGTCGATCATCTGCACAGCAAAGCGCGCATTGGCGATGTTGGACAGGCCAAATGTGTTGATCATGTCCGGATCGCTGAGGATATAGATTGGCTGATCCGGCACCTTTGAGAGCAGGTATCCTCCCCCAAAGTTCGCAATCGGCACAAGGCTATCGCTGCGCAAGACCTGCATCTTTTTGTCCGGTTTCAGGGCCATCTTGCCGAACGGTGTCTCGGTTTCCCATGGCACATCAATTCGGTCGACCTCTGCATCGATGGAAAGATCCGACAAAAGATCATTCACGGATGCCGTGCGCGTAAGTTTGACATCCCTTTGCCATTTCGGATTCATAGGGTCCGGTTGTCCAGTCCATTTGGGCAGGACAAGCAGAGTGGTCCGTCCTGGCTCATAGGCTTGCAGTTCTTCTGACATGCCCCGGTCGGCAAGTGTCAGCACAAGCAGGCCCCAGTCCGATTCTTTCAGGGTTCGTTCGGAGCGGGAGATTTCGACCGGATAATTCTGGGACTCCAGCAACTGGACAAAGCCATTATATCCCAGCGCCGAGGTGGAGAACGGATGATCACCCGCCCTGTTTTTGTCACGCAGTTCGGGCGACCAACTGGCCAGCACCATGATGCCGCCAAAGGACAGGATCGCAATCGCCAGAAGAATGCCAACGACACGCGCGGAAAAGGGAGACTCTGTCTGGGCGTCCCGGCTCATGACCATTCCCCGCCAAAGGCAAAATCCTCATATGAGGCGCGGGCCGTTTTCCAGTTGGCCTCATCCACGTCGCGGCCGCCGAAGAAGCTGTGCTCTACGATCCGGATGATCGGGTTCAGTGCGGCACGGACACGGTCTGGCAGGTAGCGCAGGCTGCCGATTTCCCGTGCGGTCAGAGAGCGTGGCACGCCGCCTTCCAGACGGGTCTGGATGTCTTCGATGGAGCGGAACAACAGAAGGTGTACGGCCTCGGCAAACTTGCCCTGTCTTGCCAGGGCGTCCGCCTCTTCCAGAAGGGTGCGCGCGACAGCAGCTTCCGGTCGGTAGTCCGGAATAATATCATCGCCATCCTTGTCTTTCTTGCTGCCATCACTGCCAAAGCGCACCCGCAGCGCTTCCCCGAACAGGAAATAGAGAACCCCGCCTATGATGGCGATGATGACCGCCCAGAACAGAATTTGAAACAATGGGCCCAGAATGTTTAGAAACTCGAATAGCGCCCGCAGCCAATCAGGAGGCGGTTTCATGTCCGGCGGCTCGACTGGTTCGGCCTCTGGCCGCTCCAGCTGCATGTCTCCATTCCGCAGGAAGTCCCGATGAGCACGGTCCAGCGCGTTTAGGTCTGTTGCCAGCGGTTCATTGGCGTCGTCATCATCCGTTGCAGGGGCGTAGACCGGATCATCATGCAGGCCTTGCGACGCCCCCTGCTGAGCCGCAACAGGCCAGCCCATGGCTGCCGTGATCAGCAATGCGGCGCAAAGGCGTCCGGTCAGACTCAAACAAATTCTCCCCACATGGTGGCGGCACCTACCGCCCTGACTCTTCCTGACTATTTCAGAGGTTGCAGACAGCTTCAACGGCCTATTGCTTAACGGGTCTGGGATGCCGATATAGCGCCCTTAAGGCAGAGATGAGGCAGGATATGGACAAGGCAGAACTCTACAGGGATCTCAAGGCGGAAATCGATGCGGTCGTGGCGGGCGAAACCTCGATCACGGCGCGATATGCCACAGCCGCCTGTATCCTCGCGCAGGCCTTCAGGCCCCGCTTTTTCTGGACAGGTTTCTATGTCGTGGACCCGCTGAAAGAACGTGAATTGGTCGTTGGCCCCTATCAGGGAACCCTCGGCTGCCTGCGTATTCCATTTGGCAAAGGCGTCTGCGGCCATGTCGCCGCTAAGCAGGAGCCAATCATCGTGCCGGATGTGCACGCTTTCTCTGGCCACATTGCCTGTGACTCTGCGACCAATTCCGAAATTGTCGTGCCGGTATTCGATGGCGAGGGCCGATTGGCGGCTGTCCTCGACATCGACTCAACAGAGCACGATGCTTTCGACGAGATCGACCGTGACGGTCTAGTTGCTATCTGTCAGGGGCTCCTCACCGCCTGATGCGTCCGGGGCGGATAGGCCAGAGGTCTCATCCGCCATCAGCGGCAGGTCGGTTCCTGCAATCAGGTCCAGACGGTCATTCAGGGTCTCTTCCAGAATGTCCAGCTTGCGGGCACGCAGGCCGGATATGCGCTTGATCTCATGGTTCAGCTCAAGCCAGACGTCGCGATCCGGATCATATTGCGGCCAGTCCGGCACGCCTTTGCCGTTAGGATCGCCCGTCTTGGCAAAATTGGTCCAGTAGGTCTGCATCGCCTCTGTTAGCGGCATATCATCATCATTGGCGGGCAGGATGCCGCCATGACTGCCGAACACGAAGGGAATCTCCGCCGCATGATGGGCGCCCAGTGTCTGGCGTTTGCTCGGCGGCGTGCGCGTGAATTGGTAGACCCAGGTCGGCTGGCCTGCCTCAGTATTATGGCGGGCCATAAAGCGCGTATGTACGCCGAACAGATCATCGCCCAGCATGTCGGTTGCGCCCTTGTCCCATGTGGCCAGGCTGGTCATCCCGTACAGGGCTTGCAGAGCCTTGGCCGAGTTTTGTCCGAACACGCTCGCCAGCGCCGCTTCGCGCTCTTCCAGACTGCCTGTAATGTTTGGCCGCAGGATGGTGGGGGATTTGAAGGCATCGTAGAACAGCGTCGCTTCGTCTGCATTATAGCCGACCAGCACAGGCACATTATTGATCCTGTCCTCCCGGATCGCCTCTCCAATCGCTTCCGGTAGGATCTGGCCATCCACATTCGGCAGGAAATAGGCCGCGAGATCCGGTCGGCTATCGATGCGGGAGACAATCGCGCCTGACGGAATGGCGCGCAGCGTGTCTGCGGTTGCAGCATTGTCGACCAGGGTGGACAGGAATTCCTCCCCCACATCCTCTGCGCTGCGGACGCCGGGCAGGGGCGAGCGGGACAGGTGAATGGCACTATAGCTGCTGACGCCGCTTTGCATGATGGCCTTTTGATACAGGCCGTTGGCCATAGGCGAAGCCATCAGCTCGCTGACCGATTGCGCGCCTGCGCTTTCTCCGAAGACGGTCACATTGTCCGGGTCTCCGCCAAACGCCGTGATGTTTCTCTGAACCCATTCAAGCGCAGCGATCTGGTCCAGCAGGCCGTAATTGCCCGACGTGCCGGCTTCTTCCGTGAGGGCCGGGTGGGCGAGATAGCCGAACGGCCCAAGGCGGTAATTGATCGTCACCAGAACGACGCCATGTTCCACCAGGCCATTCGCCTGATACAAGTCTGTTGAGCCAGTGCCCGTCTGGTGAGAGCCGCCATGGATCCAGACCATGACCGGCTGAAGCTTTGGTTTTCCGCGATTGGCGGTGCGCACGTTCAGGAACAGGCAGTCTTCCACCTCTTCCGGCGCAGGCTGGGACGCAGCATATTGCGCCACAATCATGCGCTTCCACCATGGCATGCCGACACCTTTGGTAATGCGGCCGATAAAGTCGCCCAGACCGCCAGCCTGCTGCAGGCATTGCGGGCCGAATTCTCTCGTGTCCCGGGTAATCGCGCCCCATTGTGGCGGTGCTGAGGGCGCGGCCCAGCGGCGAGCGGTGGCGTAAGGTATGCCATTATAGACCTGAACCTCCGGATTATCCCGGTCGATCCCACCCTTAATGACGCCCTGATCAATGCGCAGCGGCTCTGTCTGCGCCATGGGCTCTTCGGGCTTGTTCAGCTGAAACCAGCCCCATACGCCTGCGGCCAGCAGAACGAAGAAAATAACTATACTCACACGCTTCATGGATCAGACCCCGCCCATACCGGAGAGACGCTATACTAGTTGAGCGAAAAAGTCACTCGACATGACAGTGGTTCAGCCCAGGGTTTTCAGCGCCCTTTCTGTTGCAATAACAAGGTCTTCCGTAGGCTCAATCCCACACGCCAGACGCACGAATCCCTCTGCCACCTGATCGCCCCAGCGGATTCTGCACTCGGCGGACGTATGAACCCCGCCAAAGCTGGTTGCGGGAACAGACATCGCATTGTTTTCAATAAACATTTCTGCTGTTTTGCGGTCCTTCAGAGTGAAGCTGACAATCGGGCCATATGTCCGCATTTGGTGAGATGCCACGGCATGGCTCGCATCACGCGGCAGGCCAGGGTAGCGCACAGACTGCACGGCAGGGTGCTTTTCCAGCATTTGCGCCAGGGCGAGCGCATTCTGGTTTGCCCGGAAAACGCGTAGTTCCAGCGTCTCAAGCCCACGATGAAGCAGCCAGGCATCGAACGGGCTGACAATCGCCCCGCCA
>Ga0209273_10002858_pt1 | contig 12614 bp, 7 predicted proteins | sample tdAd471_FD_187126 | JGI IMG/M metagenome (GOLD analysis project Ga0209273, IMG submission 187126) | Marine sediment microbial communities from the Atlantic coast under amendment with organic carbon and nitrate - tdAd47.1 (SPAdes)... | ecosystem: Environmental > Aquatic > Marine > Coastal >...
TCCTGATTACTTAAGATAGAGTTGATCTGGATAGACTCAGGGAAGGCTTCCTCCCAAGGGTTCTCTGCATTCGGGAACGTATAGGCTGCATCCACAAAACGCCAGCTAGGTGTTTCTTCTAAAGAATTAGTGACCCCCAACATGATTTTCAATAGAATGGTTAAATCATCACTATCTACCGTACCCGAATTATTCAAATCTGCTGCAATCAATTGGAAGGGCGAAGTAAATGGATCTCTACCCAATAAGTGATTATTAAGTCGAGTCATATCAGAGGCATTGACACCATTGAGATCGTCGCCATTTCTGAAGGGGCGGAGTTCATAGGTTCCTCCCAATTGAGCTTGCTGATACCGATAAGCACCCAAAGTATCTGTCATTAGGGTATCCATCATCATGGTGTCCATGACAATCGTATCGGTGACCATGGTGTCCATCATTAGGCCACTCAATTGTACTTCCGTATTCATTAAACGTTCTCCCTCCGTTGTGTAAATCATACCTGCTAATCGAGCCATACCTTCTACTGGGTCTTCTGTAACGACTTCCTCCTCCTCTTCTTCTTCCTCTTCTTCATCAGTTACGGCATCTTCATCTAAGTCACCACAAAGGTCATTTCTATTTAGCTTGATATAAGTTCTGCAAAGGTCAAAATTTGGCCCCCCCACGGTGCCATCGGGCTGTACTTGGTAAGGGTTATCAGCACTATCCCAGACATAGATTTCAACTTCTACTTCAACTCCATCTTCACAGGTGAAGACCAGGGCCGTATTGTCGATATCCGGTGTTTCTCCCACTCTATTAATGGAATAAGAGATGGGACCTGTGCAGTCATCTGCATAACCATCCACAATAAAATCAGAAGCCCAGATTTCCATGGCAGCAGCGTCTATATCTCCATCGCCATCAATATCGGTATTGGCTTCGAGCGGCATCAGGCTAGTTGATAAGCCATGTAAGCAAATCAAGGAAGGCGGATCACAATCCACTACTTCCACGGGTACCCGGATAGCATTGGACGTTCCGCAACCATCTTTGACATGAATCTCATAGGTATGATTGCCCAATGGAAGATACTGTGTGATGGTATAATCGGGATAGCTACCACTTAAAACCTCTGACGCAATATTATTAGCGTTGGTAAAAGGTATAGATACGTTATGTTCTAGCAAGAATACTTTGACACTAGCCGTTGCACTACATTCATCTGAAACGCTAAAAGAAAAACTGACCTCGCCAGGGCAACCTTCTCCTTGGTCTTCGCTGTAGCTACAGAAAGGATCAGGATTAGTTACAGCTACTTCTGGGGCTATATTATCCATTACCTTCAAGTGCTGGGTATACTGATAAAAGCCTCGGTTGTCATTGTAGGAAGAACCACTACTTAGCCATATTTTACGCCAAAATCCGGCATGACCAGTATGTCCGCAAGATGGATCTAACTCATCGGCAGAAGGATAGTAGTCATGCTCATTATCGGTGCGGTCGATATAGATTTTATTATCAGGTCGACGAATAACCCATACGGCCTCATCACCAGGTACATTGTCGCAGTCTTCATCTCGGCCAATAATGATAGGGTCAGAATGACCATCATATTCACACCAATTGATTACTCGATAAGTACGCAGTATCTTGTAACAGGCATCCGAACCTGTTTGGAATTTCAAATCTTCCTTACTGATAGCCAATAGATCACAACTTTCTTCTTCAAATTGAATATCCTCAGCTTCGGGTTCTTCGCAATAAGCTACTGCATCGGGTGGGAAACGAACTACATATTCATGAGCGGGAGCAATGGTTATCGTCTGCTCACAAGTTACCTCAGTTGGACTTCCCCAGCCACCAGATTGGTAATAGGCTTTGAACCGCCGGTTGATGGTGCCGATACCACAGTGATCGAGCGAGACTTCAGGGGCTAATTCGTGCCAGTTTTGGTTATCACAATGGTAATAACCGTTTGGCTCTCCAAATAGATCTTCTAGCAAATCCCAATTGTTAGGATCAAAACCTCCAGGTAGGTCATCACAACTAGTAATGACATCATGCGGAATACTACAACAGGGATCTGACCACTCATCTGCTTGGAGAGAAAAGGGGAGTACCAAACCACACACAAGGAATAGGCTGGTGCAAACCCTTGTAATTAAGGATGGGTCGATGTACATTTTCATAGGTTTAGCTTTGGTATTTATGCATTATCAATTGTTTACAGCCTAACTGCTATGTCCTGCAGTAGGCTAAGAATATGATTTTGTCAGACAGATGTGTGTATCTAATGGGCGTTAAGAAGAAGCGCTTGGTTGAACCAAAGGGTAGATATAGGCAGGCTCCTGCTTAGCAAACGATGTGGCGATTGATATGTGATATTGTGGGGGTGCACAACAAATTTATAAAATACTAATAAGAATTTCAAAGATTTTAACTAGATGTTGTAGCTAAGTTGTGCTGGGCAAGAAATCAGATGGGCTTGGGACAAAAAAAAAGTTGTCAGGATTTTGCTCAAAGAGCAAGCCCGACAACCGTTCCCCCTTACTTAAAAAAAGTAATTATGTTATGGTAACATATTATTTACAAAAATCCAAAATATTTCTGGAAAAAGATAATTCTCTAATAAGGAATAACAAAAAAAGTAAGAGGTTACCGAATTAAGGTGTAATACCCGCCTCCGGTAACCGTTCCCCCTTACTTAAATTCTTCTATCCGTACCTAGGTACGATTGGTTTTTAAGGAGATGCCAGTAATGGCTCTCATGTTATGAAAACAAAGTGCATTCAATGGCTCGTTTATTTAGCTGACACCAGATGACTTACGCATTTGGTAGGCCATGAAATATAGCGTTGAAACGAACGATTTGAGATTTACCTTGAAATGATTGTACTGATTTGACTATGAAGACTATGGGAAAAATGGAGCTTTCTATAGGATATCAAGCGACTCTAAAAGCTCTGATCGATAGGCCCTTCCAATGGGGATGTTTTTATCCTTTAGGATCAATAAATTACTGCCTAAATCAATTTTGTGTATATCCTGCAGGCGCACGATATAGCTCTTGTGGATACGCAGGAATTCATTGTTGGGAAGACGATCCATCAACCTTGTGAGGGAGAGTTTAATAGCGTATTTCTTTTTCTCTGTAAAGAGGTAGCAATAGTTTCCATCCGCGTGAATGTATTGAATATCCTGGGTTTTGAGCCGAACCAATACATTTTGAGTTCGAACAAAAAAGGAGGTATTCTCACTGGTTTGGATAATTTTTTCAACGGAGGGGCGTCTAGCGCCTGGACTGAGTACGGCTACCATTAGTTAGCGTGTTTATATTGTATAGTGGAAATACTGTTTTGAACTAAATTACACACTTATGACGGCCACTTTTTTCCAGGGTCACAATTTGGCGGTATTTTTTTAAAACTTACTTTTTTCTGTTCTCTTTATTAGGAGGGAGACTCTGCAATAGAATTTTTTCTTGGCGGTACTTTTTCCCCGCTCGCATAAACTCTATAGAAATGTGGTCACCGGGTCGATACAAGGCAATTTGTTCCTGCAGCGCTGGTACGGTAGTAGTCGAGACATCATTAATTTTTAAAATGACATCACCACTTTCGATTCCTGCCTGATCAGCTGTTCCTCCTGTCGTCAAGTTTTGGACATAAACGCCTTCCACTTGCGCTAAGCCTAGGTCATAGGCTATTTCATCAGTGACATCTATGATATCTACGCCGAGTATAGCCCGTTTTACTTTTCCAAAAGCACGGAGATCTGTGATGATTTTACGAACTAGATTGGAAGGAATAGCAAAAGAATAGCCTTCAGACACACCAGATTCAGTTAATATAGCCGTATTGATGCCCACCAGCTCACCCGTCGCACTAATTAAAGGCCCACCACTATTACCGGGGTTGACCACTGCATCTGTTTGTATAAAGGATTCAATAGAGTACTCATCACCTAAAATATCTATGGCCCGTGCCTTGGCACTAACAATCCCTGCGGTGACTGTCGAGTTCATATTGAAAGGATGACCAATCGCCAAGACCCATTCTCCGACATCAAGCAGGTCACTATTCCCCAATGGCAAAGCCAACAAGTTCTTGGCGTCAATTTTGATTAAAGCCAAATCAGTTTGAGGATCCAAACCAATCACTTCAGCATTAAATATTCTCTTATTGTGTAAGGTGATTTTTATGGTGGTAGCGTCCTCTATGACATGATGATTGGTCACAATAAACCCATCGGAAGAAACCAATACGCCCGATCCTGAGCCGATGGTATAATTGGTGGCACTTACTCCTCTAATATTGACAATAGCAGGCATAGAACGATTGACAATGAGGCTAAAGTCTTGTTGCCCAAAAGCCTTCGTTGGCGTTTTGGTCAGTAGGCTAGCCTTATTATCTAGTAATGGCTGCATCCCTGAACTAGCTTCTACGGTAATCGGAGGATACGAAAAGCGGAATAGCAAGAAGGTGGCGAAAGCAGCAAAAAAGGCCACTAGTAAGTGAGACCAAAGTGATTTCATAGTGATAATCTATCAATAAATAGGCTATAAAAAACGGGATTGATACGCCAAATAACTAAGTTTTAAGCTGTAGCGCTGGAAAACTTACGCTAATCACTACTCCAAACAAGCTCTCAGTACATGCGCTAGGTAACAATCGGAGCCGCCAATAAGGCATCTGGAATATCAAAGGCTTGTACCAAAGCACCAGCTTGTCCTCTCAATGTGCCACACAATTCGTCAACAAGCCGTCTTATTGCCTTGGATTTGCCACTGCTAATATATTCTTTTTCTAGATACCATCCCTTATGTTGCTCTATGGTATGTAGGGCATATAACTGACATAGTTGCTGGAGCGCTCCATAAATACTCTTATCAGCTTGGGCTTCTACCACTTGAACAAATTGTTCCAACACCAGATGTTCCACATAGGCCTCCGCCAGCGCAATCATATGTGTTTGACAAGCTAATGCCGCATCGTAGGCGCTTTGCCCACTTTTAATCATGCTCCTCATTCGCTGAGATAAAGAATACAACAAACTCTTTTCTCGATAGCGGAAAGCACTCAGTTGAAAGTCGCTGGATAAAAGATGTTGACGATCTGTATTTCTAATGGCGATAGGATTTAGCTCCGTAATCGCCGTACCTAAACGCCCCGTGATAAATCGCAATACCGCCCAAGTACCTTCTTCGTGAAATTCTTTCTTGAAAGAAGTTAATACGCCTTTGGCGACCAATTGCATGAGTACCGTATTGTCTCCTTCAAAGGTGGTAAATATCTCTGTATCAGCCTTCAATGCTGCAAATCTATTTTCAGCCAGGTAGCCCTTTCCACCACAAGCTTCTCTGCACTCCTGAATACTTTCGGTCGTAAACCAGGTGGCATATGATTTTAAACCAGCAGCGAGCGTTTCGATTTCTCTCATATCTTCTCCCTCATGCTTGCTGAATCGATTACTGAGGTATTCCAAGCCAAAATGTAAGGCGTAGGTTTTAGCCAATAAGGGCATCAGCCGACGTTGATGACTAGGATAGTCCAGCAGCAGCGTTTCAGCTTCGGTGATGGCCGGGGCAAATTGGCGCCGCTTCAAGGCATATCGAATAGCAATCGTCAGGGCTGACTTGGTGGCACTGAGACCAGCTCTGGGCACACATACCCGACCGCCAACTAAGGTGCCTAGCATGGTGAAAAATCGACGGGACGGATTTTCAATCGGGCTAGTATATTGACCTTCCTCGTTGATATCCCCAAAACGATTCAATAAATTTTCTCTGGGCACCGTAACATTATCAAACCAAATTCGGCCATTATCTACACCATTAAGGCCCAGCTTATAACCACAATCTTGCACCCGAACGCCAGGCATGAGTTGTCCGGCTTTATCTCTAATCGGTACTAGGATAGCATGAACCCCGTGATTTTCGCCCTCAACAATGAGTTGAGCAAAAACAGAGGCCATTTCTCCGTGCAAGGCGTTGCCGATATATTCCTTCCCCGCCGCTTCGGTCGGAGAATGTATGACGATGGTCTGGCTTTCATGATCATATTCTGCCGTGGTTTCCAGTCCACGCACATTGGATCCATGACCCGTTTCGGTCATAGCGAAGCAGCCTGATAATTCAAGCGTGCCAATTTTAGCTAGATATTTATCGTGATGTTTTTTTGTTCCAAGCCCCAATACACTTCCACCAAACAAACCGAATTGCACGCCAAATTTTATCGCTAAGCTGATATCATGATGGCCCATTGTATCAAAGAAAGCGGCATAGGCTCCAATATCTCCTTGCCCACCGTATTCACTAGGGTAGGAGAGTGCTCCGAGTCCCTGAGCAGCCAATAGTTTTGTCCAAGTCAGTACTTGTTGTCGATAGGCTTCCTTCTCGGGGAGTGTTTGATAGGCAAATACGGGATCCTGTAGTAATTGCTTCGTTCTTTGCTTGACTGCGGCGTACTCTCCTCCCAAAAGCTCACTCAGTTCCGCTAGATTAAAGGCTGTTTTTTGTCGTTCCGCTATTTGTTCTTGTGCGGTACTCGGAAATAAAATACGATAGGTATTCCAAGAAATCTGCTGTAAGGCTTCTTCTAATGTTTCTAACTCCTCACGGATTTCGGTAGCCTCCCAATCAATATCAGTAGCTGGTTGGCGCTTGGCAGCAGCAGTTTTGGCCATTGATAGCCCCAAATCTACTAAGGAAGTCCGTTTCGCAGCAGGTAGATGAGTGGCTTCTTGCCGGAGCATGATTTCCCAATATTTGAATAATTCAGGCGTAGGAGGAGACAATGGATTACTCCATTTCAGCAGTTGCACCTTATCACTGGGGCTCAAAAAGGAAAGTGCTGCGGCTTGTCGTTGTAGTGCCGTTACTTCGGTTGGGCTAAGTACGCGATCCGACCAGGCTACATAAATCAAAGGGATAATGGACTGAACGGCTGGTGTATATGCAAAACGGGTCGTGGGATTAGTGCTCATAATCTTTAAGGATTTATTGTTATAAATGTAACAATAAAATCGCTAGAAGGATTAATATAGAAAGATAGAACGTTTAGTAGCGAAGGGAATCAGAGAGAAAATGTAAGGATTGAGCTAGGAACAGTATGCCCTAAAAACGAGGCCGGCTCCTGGAAACATTTCCAAGAGCCGGAAGCTCACAGTTTTTGTGCGCTCGGGTTAGAGCAGGCTGAAAATTTAGTCTTGAAGTCCGTTTGCGTAAATTTGTTTCTAAAGGGGGACATAATGACACGGACCCAAAACGTTAAAAAAAGGGGGAACAGTCTAAGTTTTTTGTTTCTTTTTGAAGGGACTTTCGCTTTACAAAAGCCCCTTCAATAATAAGCTGTGGGGGGAGTTCATCTAAGTGAGAATTACAGCTTAATGTTTTTTGTTTATTATTCTTTGAACTGTTCGTTTAAAAGGGACATTATTTTTTTTACAATGTAAAAGTAGGTCAATCTCAGTAAATAATCTACGACAAAAAACACAAGTTGTATACCGGGTTTTGATGATTTATATAAGCTTGTAAAATCATTAAACCGCTTATTGTTAATTGTTTATGTAGTCTGTAAAGTGTGAAAAACACGAATTTTATGCATTCAGGAAATAAGACTAACTTTTAGTGTATTGAGGCTTTTTGCGGGACAGTCGCTTATTTTTGCTGAGCGGGTCTAGTTTGGAATCCACTTTTTTTCATGATAAAAATTGATAATTTAGCACTACATATTAGCGTTATGACAATTTGATAGTTGGCCACGCTTAATAGGGTCTACCTGATAATGCGTTGAAACGACCACGAACGACTGAACTCTTTTTTCCCAAAAACCAAAGGACGTAATTCGTCCATGAAAGAATATACCGCCCAATGAACAAGTCATTATCCTCTGCTAAGCTGATTCGATTTCCCCTTCTTTCCCATCATCAAGGGTGGACTTTCAAGTTGATCGCACTTTGTTGGCTACTCATCAGTACCCATTCTTCTTGGGCTCAAGGAGGAGATGCCGCTATTCCCAAAGAATATACACTTAAAGGAGTAGAAACCAATACGAGCAAAAGTGCCAATTCATTGGCCCAACAATATCAACTATTCTTGGCAACAGCTGCCGTACCTGATCAATACACCATCGGGTATGTCGAGATGAAGTTGAAACATACCTTGAATAGCCTAGAAGCAGAAAAACTGCAAAAAAGGAAATTGGACAAGCAAGTAGAATTAATCAGCAGTACGTTAACTTCCAACTTCCTAAAAGTATACTTCAAGGATGCTACTTTTGAACAGTTGTTTCGGGAAGGAGCTTATAATGAATATAGTTTTGCGGCCATTTGGTCATTGGTTTTATCTCACTTTGACATTCCTCATCAGATTGTCCAAGAGACCAAGCAGGTGTACTTATTGGTCGGGGCACTACCCGAACAGCAGGAAATTAGGTCTCCTACTTATCAGAAAAAGGACTTGCCACCTACCGAACACTTACATGAATATGCCTATTCATTGAAGGCGCTGGGGCTCTTATCAGCCGAAGAGTTTAGCCAGAAATCTTCTGAAGCTATTTTCTCGGAATATTTTCACCTGAAGAAAGAAGTAATTAGTCCTTACCAATTAGCAGGTTTGATGTATTATGAGCAGGCCGGAAAGCAGTACTTGGAAAAAGACTATACTGCCGTGTTGAAGAGTTTGGAGGCTGCACGAGATTTATACCAAATGCCTCGTTATCAAGCCTTACGCTCTGCCTCCTTGATGCAGATCGCTAGTAGTGATTCGGAGATCGTGGGGGAGGATGAGCTTTTATCTTTATTCGAGTTCTACAAGAAGCACCCTATTCCAGAGATCAAAACAGAAATTGTAAAACGTTTTCTTAGGCGGTCAAATGAGCTGCTGGAAACGGAAGAAACACAGGACAAACAACTACAACTCTATCTTCAGTTCAAAAAACACACGGGTAAGGATGAAGGCTTGGAAGCTCAATTGGCCGAAATTCATTATTTGCAAATGGCAAAGAGTTTTGCTCAATCTTTCCAAACCCTGGGGGTATTAAATTATATGGATAGCCTATACCTGAAAAGGCCTACGGATAAGGCCATACAGAATATCTTAGCGGTATTGTTGGTAAGGTCGTTGGGCAATGACCGGGATTTTCAGAAGGGCCTAAGTGTGCTGAAAGTATATCGAAAAAAGTATCCCTTTTTGGGACAAATGCCGCTATTCAAAGATTTAGAACTTTTCTATCAGGCCGAACAGGCTCATTATCACTTCTCCCGTAATGAAATCAATCTAGCCAGAAATTCTTTGCTACAATTTGAACGTTCCTTAGTCAAGTTGGGGCAGACTCCTCGGGTCAATATATGGTTGACCACTGTTTATACCTCTGCTGCGGATTACTTCATTAGGAATGGGGAAAAACGAGAAGCGATGAAAATGATACAGAGAGGCCTGAGCTTGTACCCCAAATCTGATTATTTCCAACATCGATTTGATCTATTACGATGAAGCTAGTCCAATAAGTCACTTATCTTTTCACCTACACAAATACGACTCATCAGATGAAAGTTGAGGATTAGCTCCGTGACATAAACCTTCAACCCTAAACTTTCAACTCCTTTTGGCGTAAAACGTCCAATAGTATAATCACTTCAATAAAAAAAAGGCCACCTTCGAAAAGGTAGACCTTATAAGACGAGAAAACCACTCAGAGAAAGGAAATATTTTATGTAGATAGAATCTTCAGTTTTTATTAGTCCAAGTCATGCAAATCATATTTCTTAATGATCTCGATCAAGAATTTGCCATAGTTTCGATCGCTGCTATAGCCTGCGCTCTTAAATTCATTCGCCCACTTTTTGTAGTTGTTTCCTAGCTGGAAGAGACTAGGATAGTTCTCTTGCAAATAGATACTATGTGCTCTCCAGTTTTGCCAGGCACTAGTATATTCATCGCCAGCCATTGCACTTCCAAAATGATTGTTCTCATTTTGAGCATCTTCATTTGTACCTGCCCGACTTCCCAATAAGCCTTGCGCAATTTTGATACTGGCAGGGATTCCGAACTTATCCATTTCGACAATCGCTACCTTTTGGAAACGCTTGATATAGTTTCTGGCTTCAGCATCGGATATATTGCTTAGTGAGAATTTACTTTCAACGACCGTTTTGGTTTGAAAACTCACTGGGCTAACCAGAGACATTTGGTCTACATTGGCTGGTGTATTAGCCTCTTCTTGTCGATCATTGACTAGACCTTCCAATGGCGCCTTCATATTGATCGAAAAATGGATATCTTTTTTGGTCAAGATGAAAAGTGCCAGGGCGGCTAGACCGAGTTTCAACCAAGGCATTTTTATATTGGAGAATGAAAACCCAGGATGTTTGGATATTTGGTACTTAATCGCCACAAATAGTTTCCCTAAGCCTTTCCATAAATGATGAAGAATAGCACCAATATCTATGCCTTCAAAGGCCGAAGCGCCATTACGCTCTTTAACGGCCCGTTTATCACTGCCGAAGACGTTGCGGGGTCTTTCTTTTTGGCGAACATCATAATGGGTAGAAGTCTCGGGTTTCATAATATTGTATTTATCGGAAACTTTTTGTATGTTTACCGTTGTAATTGCAATAATTTGATTGTCTTTTTTCCGTGTGACAATACAAATGTAAAACAAAAAGTTTTTAAAAACAAAAACATTTAAAACAATTTTGTTTAAAATATGAGCGACTTCTCAGATAATATTGTAAATCAGCGTTTTAATCGTGTCTTTCAAGAATTAGAAAAGTACAATCTGATTAAGGGAAAGTCTGATCTGGCCAAAAAGTTGGGTACGTACAATCATGTCATCAATAGTATTTTGAAGGGGCAGCGTAATATTACGGTCGACCAACTCCAGAAGTTGTTCATCTCTTATGGTATTGATGCCAACTATATATTTGGTAGTAGCGACGATGTTTTTATTGATGGATATCCGGCCTACGGTGAAATACCTACACGATCTTTGCTAGAACGCCAATCAGGAGCGAGAGAAAACATCACCCTGGTGCCAGCAAAGGCCATGGCCGGCTACGCTACAGAATTACAGGATGATAAGTTTTTGCAAAATCTGCAGAAATTTTCTATTCCCAATATGCCTGGCGAGCTAATGGCTTTCGAAATTAGTGGCGATAGTATGACGCCTACCATTACTAATGGCGATGTGGTAGTATGTGAGGCTATTGAACGAGGAAGCCCGTTACGAGACAATAATGTATATGTTATCGTAACCGATGTGGTGGTGGCTAAGAGAATCCAACAAGTACGTGAAGGCAATACCGTTACTGGCCTTAACCTGATTTCTGATAATGATGCTGTATACAAACCTTATCCCGTCGAATTGGAAGAGATTCGTCAGATTCTAAAGGTTAAATGCCGTTTGACTTCTTATGCCATCAGCTAAACCAAGCGCTACTTCCGATTTTTACTGTTTAGTGGTAGAAGATGATCCGCTCGTTGCAGATGATCTTTCTCTCTGTATCCAGGATTTGGGATACCAAGTCATTGGTCCAGCCAACGATTTTGCCACCGCACGCCAATTATTGGAGGAAAGACTGCCGGATCTCGTTTTCTTAGATATCGATTTGGGAGGAGAAGAAACGGGGATTGATGTAGCGACTTTGATCAACCGAGAGTATAAAATTCCCTTCATTTTTCTTACTGCCTTTTCGGATCAGCAAACGCTGGAAGAAGTGAAAGACCAATTTCCGGCAGGTTTTGTTTTAAAACCTTTTGATGAAAACCGGCTTCGAGCGGCGATTCAAATTGCCTTTCATAATTATTACTCCATTATTCGATTTCATTTAACCGGTTTGGACCGATTGAACAAAGCCCTGGTTGAACCCCTCACTCGCCGAGAAACCGAATTGTTGCAATTGTTATGCTCTGGAAAATCCAACCAGGAACTGGCAAATGCGCTTTTCGTCTCCATTAATACCGTAAAAACGCACCTCAAGAATCTCTATTTAAAGTTAGACGTAGGCAATCGGGCCGAAGCGATCATCCGCGTACAACACTGGATGAAGGACCGAGCGGACTAGATGTGCCAGGCCTCAGCCGTTCACCTATGCTGTAATTTTTTTTGGCGAAAAGAGGAGACGCACACAACTTCCTTCCAGGTTGGTAACGCTTAATTGTCCCTGTATCTTTTTGGTGAAAGCTCGAATCAAATGGTAGCCAAATCCTCCACCTGGGCCATTTTCATCAGCGGTGTCAAATCCTATTCCGGTATCTTTTACTTCCAATAAGAATTGATCCTGCTCTATTCTAAAATTGATCGAAATTTTGCCCTTTTGTTCTTTCGGAAAGGCATGCTTTAATGCATTGCTTAATAATTCATTCAATATCAACCCAAGCGGTATCATGGTATCTACATCCAGCGCCACGGGATCGATCGCTGTTTCCAATTGAATTTGTTGGGGATCTATTTGGTAAGAATGGAATAAAGAACTGGAAAGTTCTTCAATGTAATCGGGCACTTTCATCTGTTTTACCTCATCCAATTGATATAACTTCTGGTGGATAAAAGCCATCGATTGTACCCGATCACGCCCTTCTTTAATCGCTCCAATCGCATCGGGGTCATGCAAATAACGTGCTTGTAGAT
>Ga0209273_10002859_pt1 | contig 12613 bp, 8 predicted proteins | sample tdAd471_FD_187126 | JGI IMG/M metagenome (GOLD analysis project Ga0209273, IMG submission 187126) | Marine sediment microbial communities from the Atlantic coast under amendment with organic carbon and nitrate - tdAd47.1 (SPAdes)... | ecosystem: Environmental > Aquatic > Marine > Coastal >...
GATCGAGAACGGCGGCTCGTTTGCGACGGCGGAGGACCTGGCGGAGATCATCGCGAAGGTGAACAGCCCCCTGCTGATGGCGTGCTACGACCTGTTCGCGGCCCACACGGTGGGCGACGACATCGAGGCGGGGATCGAGATGCTCGGGCCTCGGCTGGCGATGGCGCGTCTGCGCGATCGGAAGGGTGATACGCCGGTTCCGCTCGGCGAGGGTGAACTGCCGTGTCGCGAGTTCGTGAAGACGCTGGCGGCGCAGAACTTCGGCGGCTGGGTGACCTACGAGTGGGAGAAGGCGTGGCTGGATGAGCTGGCGGACGCGGACAGCGTGCTCCCGGGCGTGGCGAAGACGGTGTACGGCTGGGCGAACGAGGGGCGGAAGTCGCTCGCTTCGCCCGCGGCGTGATTGACGGGGCCCGGCTGTGTGACATGGCGAGGGAGCGCGGCTTTGCGCTCGCGGGGGTGACGCCTGCGGCGCCGAGCGCGCACGAGGAGTCCTTGCGCGAGTGGCTGGCTGCGGGCAAGCACGGCGAGATGGGCTGGCTGGAGGAGCACATCGAGCAGCGCGTGGACCCGGCGGTCATGGTGCCGGGGGCGAAGAGCGTGCTGCTGGTGGGCGACCTGTACGCGACTCGGAACGACCGGGCGGATGCGCAGCGCGCGGGTGTGGGGCGGATCGCGCGGTACGCGCGCGGGGCGGACTATCACAAGAGCATGCGCAAGCGGCTGATCGGGCTGGCGGATGCGGCGCGCGAGGCGTTCGGGCTCGGCGAGGGGGATGTGCTTCGGGCGTTCGTGGATACGGCCCCGGTGCTGGAGCGCGAGCACGCGGCGCGGGCGGGGCTGGGCTGGGTCGGCAAGCACACGCTGCTGATCCATCCGGCGAAGGGGAGCTGGTTCTTTCTGGGCGGGCTGATCAGCACGGTGGAGGTGAGCGTGCCGCGGGGGCAGGAGGCGGTGGCGGATCACTGCGGGACGTGCACGCGGTGCATCGACGCGTGCCCGACGGACGCGATCACGCCGCACGCCGTGGATGCGAGCCGGTGCATCAGCTACCTGACGATCGAGCACCGGTCGTTGATCGATGAGGAGTTCAACGAGGCGATCGGGGACTGGGTGTACGGGTGCGACATCTGCCAGGAGGTGTGCCCGCACAACTCGGTCAGAGAAGGAAAGGATGTGGGCGCAGCGAACGAGGCGCTGGCGGCGCGGTGCACGGCGATGGATGCGGAGCACGGAAGGGCGCGGGACGGGTCGGGGTTCGACCTGCTGAAGGTGCTGGGGTGGAGCGAGGACGACCGGCGCGAGGCGTTTCAGAGCTCGGCGATGAAGCGGGCGAAGCTGGACATGATGAAGCGGAACGCGCTGATCGTGCTGACGAATCAGGCGATCGAGGGGACGATTGATCGGGAGAAAGTGCGCCGGCGGGTGGAGGAGATCGCGGGGGATGCAGGTGAGGGGGAGTTGGTGCGGGGGACGGCGGGGGTTTGTATGGGGAGGCTCCGCGATGCGAAGTAGGTACGCGCGAGGCGTCCGGTGGGCACAGCAATCATTCATCCCGATCCGATTGCGTCAATGAGATCTACGCCCGGTCGAAGATGCTCACGATCTAGATCTCATCGGGGAGACGCGAGCACCGGCATTCTTGGAGCTCTCGCACGGCCCGCGGTTCCCGAACCAGGCGAGGGACGACGCATCGCTTCGGGCAGACGGCCAAAATCGACGAAGTCGAAACCACTTCCACCTCGCCATGCCACCTCCTCCGAGATCCCTCCCGACTCGCCGCCAACGACCGCTCGGAGGCGTCGGGCGCAGTGAGTGATTGCATGCTCTCCCTGTTCAATGCCGATAAAACGACGCCTCATCTTCATCGCGACGGCGGCTGTCGTGCCGGAACCTAAATAAGCGTCAAGTACGAAGTCGCCGGGATCGGTGGCAATCTCCAGCACGCGCCTGAGAAGCGATTCTGGCTTAGGTGTATCAAATGGCTTCTCGTCAGGGAACAACGCGAGAACATGTTTCTTAGCGCTATTGGTGGTCCCTACTTCATCAGCAGTCCACAGCGTTGGAGGAGTCAACCCTCGCCTTGACTCGTTCAAAAAGACCTTTCGCCTCGGCACTCCGTTGCCATCCGACCCAAACCAAACATTGTTCTTAGCAATCTCTTCAAGCATCTTGCTTTCGGCATAAACCCAGCAACGGCCATTCGGCGGTCTATGGCGCTTCCCATTGGGTGCGACAATTGTATAAAACTGCTGAGGAGTCGCATGACCGTCTTGTACGTTCAGCGAAACCGATTGCCACGGCCCCCGTGGATCACCGTCCGGGTTCTTGAAGCGGGACTTAATTTCGGGTGGGTATGGGAGTAAATTTCTAGATCGCTTGAACTCCAAAGGGTCTTTCGCATATACGAGAATATACTCATGATTTTGTGAAAAGGTACGTCGATTTTCCCTCGACTTTCGATGTTCCCAAACAACTGATGTTATAAATCTCTCTCGACCGAAAATGTTATCGCAGACGATCTTGAGATAGTGGACTTCCCGATCGTCTATCGAAATCCACAGACTCCCGTCTGCAGTCAGCATGGGCATGAGTAGACCCAACCGCAATGCCATGCCATCGAGCCACTCTTCGTGATCCAAGTCGTCGTCGTAGTGATGCCACGATTCTTGGTTGTTGTAAGGCGGATCCAGATAGACACAGCGCACTGCCCCTTGATATGCCTGCTGCATGGCGGCAAGCACACTCGCATTTTCGCCCTTCAGGAGGATGTTTCCGGAAGTCCTTGCGCCACAGGAAAGGCCTTGTCGTCTGGCGCCGTGCAATGCGCTCTTCGTCAATCTGCGAGGCGTTGCCAAAACCCACCCTTTCTCTGCGAGAACCACGGAATTGCAGCCAACCAAGCTTCATGGCATGATAGAGGTCGACAGACCCTCACGCATGGCTCAGCTGACACTTCCACATTTTAAGACAAGTGCCTCTCCAGAACGGACCATTCGGAGGCCGATCCACTACCTTGGCAGCAAGCTGCGACTCGTAGACGAGATCCTTGCCTGGATCGACGAGCTCGCCCCTCTCAATGATCTTGACCGTCCTGCGCCGGCATGTGATTTGTTCGCAGGCTCAGGCGCGGTAACAGGCGCTCTCGCAGCACACCGACCGGTCGTTTCGGTCGACGTACAGGAGTACTCGCGCGTCCTATGCTCGGCGCTACTGAGACCAGCGTCAGTTGCGAGCGATTTTGCAGAGCGACTGAGCGACGGCCTTGAAAGCTGCCCGTTGCACGCTCGCCTGTCAGATGCGATCACCCCGCTCATCCAGCACGAAGATTGGTGTATCGCTGAAGCTTCGGACGGCAATCCGGAGCCTCTGTGTCATCTATTGGAACGCGGTTCAATAGTTGCCGCAAACCGAGACGGCATCGCTGCAATGCCTACGAGTTTAGCGTCAGCGATGAAAACTACGTGCAGCAAATTGATCCAAACGGGCCTAATGCATTCTGCCGACTCTGTCGTGTCGCGATATTACGGCGGTCTGTATTTTGGATACAAGCAAAGCCTCGCCTTGGATGTGATTCTGGCCTCGATTGCGAAGGAACCAGCAAGTCACCGTGACACGCTCAAGGCGGCGACGCTGAGCACAGCAAGCGAAATCGTGAATACGGTGGGGAAGCAGTTTGCCCAGCCGATCCGACCTCGGGGCAAAGACGGCCGCCCTAAGCCAGGGCTTTGGACACGCGTCAAGCGCGATCGGTCTCTTGACGTCTTGCGTATCTTCATTGAATGGAGCAGGCGTTTCGCGACAGCTCCCTCGGCGCGCACAACCAGCGAGGCACTTTGCAAAGACTATCTGGAATTCCTGACCGATTGGAAGGACCCAATTAGCATATTTTATGCCGATCCACCTTACACGCGCGATCACTACAGCCGATTTTATCATGTGCTCGAAACACTTTGCCTCCGTGACAGCCCGGACATATCGACTTCGAATATTGGGGCTGGCCAGCGGCTAAGCCGAGGCATGTATCGCGCGCAACGCCATCAATCGCCATTTTGCATTCAGAGTAAAGCCCCTAAAGCATTTGCAGAACTCTTCGCTCATACCCGATGGTTCGATGCACCTCTCATTGTTTCGTATTCGCCCTTCGACGCTGCGAGCCGTGCGCGACCCCGCCTCATGTCGATCGATCAACTAGTAAACCTGGCCAGATCCTACTACTCCGATGTTTCGGTCGAGTCTGCCGGCCGGGTCGCACATAGCAAATTGAATCGGAAAAACCTGAACGTTACGACAACGGACAATGCAGAGCTATTTATTATATGCCGGCCGTGACCTCGTCGCTATTAAGCATTCGATTCGCGGCGCGTTCGAGCACTTTAGCGACCCGCAAGTCGCCCAAATCTTTCAACGAAGTTCTCACTCGCCGCATTCTGTCACCTCGGCCAACCCACGTTCTTTTCAAATATCCTTCTGCTTCTTGATATCCCTCATCGCCCGGCATTAACAGGCGGTAGACAAAACTACGCGGCAAAACTTTCAAAAATACAGCGATCGGCCGACCTGTTCCGCGGTCCGGGTACCGCAAACCCCTCGCAGCGTCAAGTTCGAACCGATAGTTTTGACTTGCGACTTCTACGCTTGGACGGCTCTCCACGTCCTGCAGCGAGCCATCTTTAGCAACGTGTCGAAAAAGTACGCGACGCTGCGTTCCTCGGCGCGCCCCGAAATATTTCTCGTAGTTATCTAGGTCGAAGTTGACTTGGCTCCATCGCTCGCCACTGCGTGAAAGTTCAGCTACCAGTACCTTGTCAGATGTCGCTAGATCTCGCGTCGTAGCAGTGCCTCTCGCGTATCGCCTACCTGGCCGAAGCGTTCCGACGACTCGATCGTTGGCAGCGGCACGTTCAAGAACGACCGGATCAGTAACTTCGCGCAGAGAATTCGCATTCGTCTCGAGCCAAGTCGCCCACTGGTCGCGAACGCTTTCCATTTCTTGAGCGCTGATTCTCGACAGGACATATGCTTCCCAATTTCCACGTAGGCCAGCTTCGGTGAGGTTTCCTGAGCCGGCCACAATCACTCCGCCATCTTGATTGGTAAACCACGAACATTTCGGATGAAACATTGGCTCATTACGTTCGGTCACGAAAATTCGTACATTTAGGCTACCAATTTCCTGCTGCGCCACATCTAGTGCAGCGATCGCGCGTGTGTTGGTAACAGCGTCCATCCCGACTACAAGGTCAAAACTTCCACGTTTTGCAAATGATTCGAATACTTTATCGCGAAGCAGCAACTTCACCCCGAGTGCAGTGGCCCACGCGAACGCGCCCGCACCCCCGCCTGCCCCCGAAGCCTGTTGTATCAAGGTCTCGAGGAGGAACTCAGACTCGGGATCGAGCGGATTCTGCAAGTAGAGTTGGCAGGTCATCGAAACGACAATGATACCGCCTTATCTATTCTCTTGTCTAAGACAGCAGCGTGCGGAGGGCTTCGCCGGGCGAATCGGTGCGCATGAGGGATTCGCCGACGAGGGCGATGTGGACGCCGGCTTTGTGGAGTTTGGCGAGGTGCTCGGGTTCGGAGATGCCGGATTCGGAGACGAGGACGGAGGTGTCTTCGATCATGTCGACGAGGCGCAGGGTGTGGGCGACGTCGGTGGTCATGCTTTCGAGGTCGCGGTTGTTGATGCCCAGGAGGGTGTAGCTCGGTTTGGGGAAGCCGACGTGGGGCAGGACGCGGAAGAGGTTGTCCGACGAATGGACCTCGAGCAGGACGGTGAGCTGGAGCTCGTGGGCGAGGATCATGAGGTCGAGCAGTTCGGCCTCGCGCAGGCACTCGGCGATGAGGAGGATGGCGTCGGCCCCGGCGGCGCGGCTCTCCCAGACCTGGTAGGGGTCGATGATGAAGTCCTTGCGGAGGACTGGGAGAGGCACTTCGTCGCGGATGCGGTCGATGTATTCGAGTTTGCCGGCGAAGAAGCGTTCGTCGGTGAGGCAGGAGATCGCCGCGGCCCCGGCGTCGTGATACTGTCGGGCGATGGAGACGGGGTCAAAGGAATCGTCATCCTGGTATTCGGGCCTGATCCAGCCGGCGGAGGGGCTTTTGCGCTTGACCTCGGCGATGATGGCGGGTCGGGGGTGTTTTTCGCTGCGGGTGACAGCGGCGAAGAAGTTGCGCGGGCGTCCGCGTTCGGCAGCGCGTTCTTTGAGTGCTTCGAGGGGCTCCTCGTGCTTGCGCAGGCGGATTTCTTCGACCTTGTGGTCGACGATCTGGCGGAGGGCGTTTGGGACGGAGCGGGCCATGAGGGTGTGTATCGGCGTGATGGTGGCTTCGGTGATGGTGCTGGGCGGCGGGACTGCACTGGCGCAGACGCCAGAATCGGCGGGGCCGGACACTGAGTCGGAGTCGGTAGCGACTGTTCTAGGGGAGCCGGTGGCGCCTGTCGAGGGGGCTGGGAGCGCGGACATCCTTCTGCTGCTGGTTTTCGGACTGCTCTCGGCGGGATCGATCGTGGCGGTGAGGCGGTTTGCGCTGCTGCGGGCGCGCGACGGCGCGGTCGCGCGGTACGACGCGCTGGAGCGGGCGATGCTGCCGGCGACGCCGGGCGGACCGGTGCGGAACATCGGCCTGCCGCTGGTGCTCGGCTCGATGGGGCTGTGGTTGGCTTCGGGGATGATGGGTTCGATCCCGATTGCGCTGGCGACGGAACCGGGAGGGCAGCCGCCGGCGACGGTGGGGATGACGGCGGCGTCGCTCGGTGCGATGGTCGCCGGGTGCGTGGTTCTGTTCGGGGCGTCGTGGGCGCTTTGGCCCCGGCTGGGAGGGGCGCTGGGCCTGCCCCGATCGACCGGTGAGTTGGGGCGGGACTTGAAACTCGGCGCGATCGCGCTGGGGCTGACTCTTCCGGTCGTGCTGCTGTTGGCCGTGGTGGTTGGTCTGGTGATGAACTGGCTGGCTTCGATGGGCGTTGTGGAGCGGCCGGAGGCGCTCGCGCACGAGACGCTGCGTCAGTTGGCGGCCGGCGAGAAGGACGGCGCGTGGTGGGCGGTGATCGGTCTGGTGGTGCTTGGCGTGCCGCTGGCGGAGGAGCTGATCTATCGGGGGCTGATGCAGACGGGTCTGCGGACGGGACTCGGGGTTGGAGCGACGCGTCGCGGCCGCGGGCTGGACTGGATCGCGGTGGGGATGACGGGGCTGATCTTCGCGTTCGTGCATCTGGGCACGGCGGATACTCACTCGCTGGTGATCCTGTTTGCGCTGGCGCTGGCGATGGGCGTGGCGTACGAGCGGACGGGCCGGCTGATGGTGCCGATCGTGATGCACGCGGGGTTTAACGGCGTAAACATTCTGATTGCACAGGTCGGGGCTTAGACGGGGGCATCGGCGATCTGCGTGAACCGCCGGTCATTCTCTCTTGACCGGCTTGCCTTTTCGCCTAGTCTGGGGCGGGGGCTGGGTTCCGGGCGCACTGTTTCCTTGGAGGACGGCATGAGCGATCACGCATCGGATGAGACGCTTGGGCCGGACGGATCGTCGCCTCGCGATGCGGATGCCACGCTGTCGCCGGCGTCGTCGGAGTTGGCGGGTGACGAGATCGGCCACTACAGGCTGCTCGAGCCTCTGGGTGAGGGCGGGTTCGGCACGGTGTGGGCCGCTGAGCAGCGTGAGCCGATCAAGCGCCGGGTGGCGCTGAAGATCATCAAGCTGGGCATGGACACCAGGCAGGTGATCGCGCGCTTCGAGGCCGAGCGCCAGGCGCTGGCGATGATGGACCACCCCAACATTGCCAAGGTGTTCGACGCCGGGGCGACCGGCACCGGCCGCCCGTACTTCGTGATGGAGCTGGTCAAAGGCGTGCCGATCGTGGAGTACTGCGACCGGGAGAAGCTCGACACCGAAGCGCGGCTGGACCTGTTCGTCAAGACCTGCAATGCGATCCAGCACGCGCACCAGAAGGGGATCATCCACCGCGACATCAAGCCGAGCAATGTGCTCGTGACGCTGCACGACGGCAGGCCGGTGCCCAAGGTGATCGACTTCGGCATTGCGAAGGCGACCAACCAGGAGTTGACCGACAAGACGATCTACACCCAGCACCGGCAGATGATCGGCACGCCCGCGTACATGAGCCCCGAGCAGGCGGAGATGTCCGGGCTGGATATCGACACACGCAGCGACATCTACTCGCTCGGCGTGCTGCTATACGAGATGCTCACCGGGACCACGCCCTTCAGCAACGAGGAACTGAACTCGGCCGGACTCGAGGGCATGATGCGGATGATCCGCGATGTCGAGCCGCACAAGCCGAGCACGCGTCTGTCGTCGCTGGGCGACGCGGCGACGCAAGCGGCGGAGCGTCGGAAGGCCGATGTTCAGAAACTCGGCCTGCTGCTGCGCGGCGATCTCGACTGGATCGTGATGAAGTGCCTGGAGAAGGACCGCACGCGTCGGTACGACACGGCGAGCGGTCTGGCGGCCGACATCGATCGGCACCTGAACGACGAGCCGGTGAGGGCGAGCCCGCCTTCGACGGGATACCGGCTGCGGAAGTTCGTGAAACGGAACAAGGGCCAGGTTGCGGCGGGCGGTCTGGTCGCGGCGCTCCTAGTGCTGGGGATCATCGGGACGAGTTGGGGCATGGCGTGGGCGATCGATGAGAAGGATCGTGCGGACGAGCAGGCGCGTCTGGCGACGGCGGCGGCGGAGTCGGAGCGGATCGCCAAACAGGAAGCTGAGGCGAACGCCCGGCGCGCGATCGAGCAGGCCGAGCGTGCGGAAGCTGCGGAGGCCGAGGCGAGCGAGCGGGCCGGGGAACTGCAGTTGGTCGCCGACTTCCAGGCCGAGCAGCTTGGGGCGATCGAGCCGCAGGTGATGGGAGCGAATCTCCGGCGGTCGCTGATCGACGCGGTGCCGGAAGTCGAGCGCGAGGCGATGGAAGAGGCGCTCGCGTCGATCAATTTCACCAGCCTCGCCATGACGACGCTTGAGGACAACATCTTCGAACGGACGATCGAAGCGATCGACACGCAGTTCGAGGACCAGCAACTGGTGCGGGCGAAGTTGCTGCAGACCGTGGCGGCCACACTGCTCGATCTTGGTCTTCTCGATCTCGCCAGCGGACCACAGGAGCGTGCGCTTTCGATCCGACGATCTGTTCTCGGCAACGAGCACCCCGAGACGCTTGAGAGCGTCAACAACACTGCGTTGCTGCTCGGAGCTCAAGGCAAGTTCGAAGAAGCCGAACTCTATGCGCGCGAGGATCTTGAGACCTCGCGGCGCATCTTCGGCGACGAACACCCCGTCACGCCGGCGCGTATTGCCAACTTGGCGGGGATACTCGTTTATCAGGGAAAGTACGGCGAGGCCGAGCGGTATCTCCGTGAGGCTCTTGACGTATCGCGTCGGGTTCTGGGTGACGATCACCCCGACACGCTGGCGAGCGTCGGCGACTTAGGGGTGGTGCTTTTCTATCAGGGGAAGTACGGCGAGGCCGAGCCTCTCTTCCGCGAGAGCCTCGAAGCCTCTCGGCGCATCCTCGGCGCTGAACACGCGACGACCCTAGGGGACATGCACAACCTTGGAACGCTGCTTTGGAATCAAGGCAGGCTCGACGATGCAGAACCTCTCCTCCGGGAACTTCTCGAAACCAGCCGCCGGGTGCTTGGCGACGAGCACCCGAGCACGCTTGAAAGCATGAACAATCTGGGCACGCTCTTCTTGCTCCAAGAGAAGTTCGACGCGAGCGAACCCCTCCTGCGCGAAGCTCTTGAAAGTCGTCAGCGGATCCTCGGCGACCTGCATCCAGACACGCTGTCCAGCATGGAGGAGATGGGATCGCTGCACAGGCGTCAAGGACAATTCGAACAAGCCGAGTTCTACTTCCGCAAAGCACTCGAGACTCGCCGACAAGTGCTCGGTGACGATCACCCAAAGACTTTCGGCGCCATGCGAAGTCTTGGAGCTCTCCTCCGGTCGCAGGGGAGGTTGGAAGAAGCCGAGCCGCTCCTGCGTGAGGCGGTCGCTACAAGCCGGCGCGTGCTCGGCGACACGCACCCCGACACGCTGACATTCATCAACAGCCTTGCCGTCTTGGTCGGCGCTCTCGGTCGGCACGAGGATGCCGAGGTGTACTACCGCGAGGTCTTGGAACATAGGCGGCAAGACTTTGGCGATGAGCACCCCGCCACTCTGACGACGATCAAGAACCTCGCGATCTCGCTCGACGCCCAGGGCAAGTACGACGAGGCCGAGCCGTTGCTTCGCGTAGCCCTCGAGGGCATCCGAGGTGAATTGGGCGACGAGCACCGCGAAACAATGATCGGAACCAGCAATCTGGCCCGGCTGCTCGCGGACTTGGGTCGCGGAGACGAAGCGCTGCTTCTCGCGGACGAGGTCATCGAGACCGGCCGAAGGGTGCTTGACAGTGACGACTGGTTGATCGGCAATTTCCTGGCCAAGCGCGGTCGGGCGCTTGAGGAACTCAGACGCTATGGCGACGCCGCCGATTCGATGCTCGAGGGCCACGCCATCCTCACAAAGGCTCGCGGTGAAGATGACGTGCAGACCAGACGTGTCGTTGGCTACCTTGCCGACCTCTACGATGCATGGCACCAAGCCGAGCCCGACGCGGGGCATGACACGTCGGCGGCGGAGTGGCGGGCCAAGCTTGATGAATCCGGGATAGAATGAACGGACCTGCCTGACGGATCGGCGCGGAGCGGCTACCTTTTGCTCCAATGAGTACCCCTGCAGCATCCCGAACCGATCGTCCTCGCATTCTCACCGGTGATACGCCTACGGGTCGGTTGCATCTGGGGCACTGGGTGGGGAGCGTGGAGAACCGGGTGAACCTGCAGGAGAAGTACGACTGCTACTTCCTTCTGGCGAACATGCACGCGTTCACGACGCGGGCGGACTCCCCCGCTGACATCCGGCAAGACACGATCGAGATCGTCAAGGACTGGCTCGCGGCGGGGATCGACCCGGAGAAGTCGACCGTCGTCCTCCAGACCGAGGTGCCGGCGATCGCGGAACTGACCTGGTTCTTCGCGATGCTGATCCCGTTCAACCGGGTGATGCGGAACCCCACGCTGAAGACGGAGATCGATTCGAAGGGGCTGGGCGACCACTACAGTTTCGGGTTCCCGATGTACGCGGTCGGGCAGTGCGCGGACATTCTGGCGTTCCGGCCGGAGCTGGTGCCGGTCGGTGAGGACCAGGTGGCGCATATTGAGATGTGCCGCGAGGTCGCGAGGCGGTTCAACGTGCTGTACTGCGGCGTGGACTCGAAGGTGGAGGATGAGGAGTTCGTGAAGGAGGGCGGGGTGTTCCCGATCCCTGCGGCGCTGGTCGGCAAGACGGGGCGGCTGATCGGGACCGACGGCGTGCAGAAGATGAGCAAGTCTTTGGGCAACGCGATCTTCCTGTCGGACTCGCCGAAGCAGGTCAAGAAGAAGCTGGGGCAGATTTACACCGGTCGTCAGTCGCTGGACGAGCCGGGAGACATCAGCAACGCGCTGTTCGAGTACGTGCGGATCTTCATCAAGGATCAGGGTCGGGTGAAGGAACTCGAGGAGCGGTACAGCAAAGGCGACAACATCGGCGACGGGCACATCAAGGTTGAGGTGGCCGAGGCGATCAACGAATTGCTTGAACCGATGCGCGAGCGTCGAGCGGAGTTGGAGGGGCCGGACGGGGACGAGAAGGTGATCGAGATCATCCGCACGGGTACGGCTCGGGCGAACGAGGTTGCGGAAGAGACGCTGGCGATGGCGAAGGAATCGATGAAACTGGACTTCTTCGCGCGCGAACTCAAGGCGAAGTAGGCGATGGCTTCCGTCGGCTTCCGACGCGGGGAGAAGCGAAGCGACGAGGTCGTGGCGCAGGAGATCCGGCCGGGGGTGGTGTGGATCCGTCCCGGGCACCGGCCGTACACGCGGACGGACGCGATCGCGGGGATCGTCGCGCTGACGCTTCTGGAGGTGCTGGTCGGGTTCGTGATCGCGTCGACCACCTCGTCGCGGATCTACGGTTTTGCGGCGATGGCGGCGATGCTGCTCTTGATTCTGCTGAGCGCGCGGTTCGTGCTGCACCGGAACCTGGGCCGGACGAAGCGGATGCTGCGTCACGCGAAGGAAACGGTGATCCGTGCGATCGAGGGGGATCCCGGGGTCGATGATGCGGACCTGTGCGCGGCGGTGTTCGCGCAGCGGCGCGCGAGCATGCTGGATGTGAGTTCGGTGCGCGTGGCGGATCTCGAGAAGCTGGAGCGTCGGCTCAGCCGGCGGCTGCCAAGGGTGTGGATGGTGACGGATCGGCCGGTGGAGGTGCGCTGCGGGTTCGTGCCGCGGGAGGAGGAGCACGAGGATTCGTTGGCGGCGCGTCGTGCGGGGCTGCCGATGTACCGTCAGGGCGAGCAGATCTGGCCGAGCTCGCCGGTGGTGCCGCTGGGGGATCAGGCGAGCGCGAGTGCGCTGCTGCTGTGGTTCTGCGGGCTGACGCTGGTTCTGGGTCTGGTGATGGGGGGCGCAGCGCCGCTGGTGCTGCTGATCGCGATCGTGGGGTTCATTTTGATCTCGCTGGCGTGGATGGCGCAGTCGAACCCGGCCGG
>Ga0209273_10002860_pt1 | contig 12613 bp, 20 predicted proteins | sample tdAd471_FD_187126 | JGI IMG/M metagenome (GOLD analysis project Ga0209273, IMG submission 187126) | Marine sediment microbial communities from the Atlantic coast under amendment with organic carbon and nitrate - tdAd47.1 (SPAdes)... | ecosystem: Environmental > Aquatic > Marine > Coastal >...
GCAGCGCGCGCGCGGGGCTTGGCTATCCGCGCTTGATCCCGGTCACGGTCCACGAGCACTGGTTGACCCAGTGCACCTCGACCTGCTCGAGCTGCGGCGAGTCGAGCAGCGCGCGCGCTTCCTCGCGGCGGTAGTAGCGCGCGGTCTTGGGCAGCATTTGGTCGAACACGATCGCGCGCAGGTGGTCGTAGCGGAAGCCGCGCAGCAGCTTCAGGTAGTCCATGGGCTGGTAGCCCAGACGCAAGAGCAGCCACAGCGCCGCCGTCGGCGCGTGGGACAGGCGGCGCACGACCCCCAGCGGGAGCCGTGAGAACAGGGCCTTGCGCGCGGGGTCGAGCACGTTCACGAACAGCTCGAGGTTCTCGTAGCCGTAGACCCAGATCAGTACGCGGCCGCCGGGCTTGGCCGCCTGGATCAGCTGTTCGACGGCGCGCTGGGGGTGCTCGAGGTGGTGCACCACCCCGAGGCTGAAGGCGACGTCGAACTCGTCCCGGAACCCGACGTCGTAGATGCTCGCCTCGCGGACCTCGACCTGAGGGTAGGGCGCGAGGTTGGTCCGGGCCCGGGCCAGGCTGCGGGCGTCGAGGTCGAGGGCGACCCCGGACGTCGCGCCGTGGCGCATGGGCCACACGCTGTTGCGGCCCATCCCGCAGCCGGCGTCGAGGAAGCGCACGCCGCGCCACCCGCTGGAGAGCTCGACGGGGGTCGTCCACCTCGCGAACTGCTGCTCCTGCTCGGGCGTGAGCGCGTGGAAACGGTCCCAGGCGTAGCCGAAGCGCTCGGGGGAGCCCAGGCTGGGGTCCGTCATGGCTACTCGCCGTCCAGCGCGGCGCGCAGCGCCTGGAAGCGGGGCAGCTCGCGCAGGGGAGCCAGCGCGGGGTGGTCCAGCGCGTCGCCGCCCTCGCCGCCGCGTTGGTGCCAGGCCTCGAGGAAGTCCAGCGCCTCCTCGAGCTCACCGACCTGGGCCGCGACCTGGGCCGCGAGGAACGCGTTGCCGGTCTGGGGCTCGAGCGCGTTGGAGCGCCGCAGGTGCGGCAGCGCTTCGGGGAGCTTCTGCTCGGCGCAGAGCGCCTGAGCCACGGCGAAGTGGGCCAGCCCAGCCTCGCCGTTCAGCAGGCGCTGGAGCCGGGGCGGGATCGAGTCGCCGTGGTCCTCGATCGCGGTGAGCACCTTGTCGGGCTGGCCGCTGCGGCGGTAGGCGCGCAGGAGCATGATCGTGGTCTCCGGGGGCAGCGGCAGGCCTTCGGCGCCCCCGACGCGCAGCGCCTGTTCCAGGTCCGCGGCGGCCTCCCGGGGGCGCCCGCCCTCGAGGTGGAACTGGCCGCGGAACATCCACAGCTGGCCGTTGTCGGGCTCGTGCTCGATCCCGCGGTCGAGGGCCTCGACCGCGCCTGCCGTGTCACCCAGCGCCTCGCGTACGCCCGCGAGGTTGGCCCAGGCGCTGCCGAGGGTCGGGTCGCGCTGCAGCGCCTCGTCGAGGTCGGCCTGGGCCTCGGTGAGCTGGCCGAGCTGCATGCGGGCGAACGCCCGGTTGGCCCAATTCTGCGCGCCCTCGGGGCTGCGCTCGATCGCGACCTCCAGGTCGGCCAGCGCCTCCTTGGGTTTCCCGAGGTTCAGCAGCACCCCGCCTCGCCCGGCATAGGCGTCGCCGCCGGTGCTCCCGTCGTCGTGCTCGATCGCCGCGCTGAAGCTCGCCAGCGCGTCCTCGCTGCGGCCCAGCGCTTGGTAGGTCGCGCCGAGGGTGATCTCGGCTCTGGGGTTGCCCGGCTCGCGTGCCAGCGCCTCCTCGAGGGGCGGGATCACCTCCTCGAAGCGCTGCAGGCGAAACAGCGCGTGGCCGAGGTTCACCAGGTCCAGCGCCTCGGAGGGATCGCTGAGCTCGGCCGCGCGCCGTGAGTGCTCGAGCGCCGCCTCGTAGCGGCCCTGGGCGAGGAGCGCCGCGGCGACCCCGCGCACGGCGTTGCCCTCGTCGGGCTCGAGGTCCAGCGCGCGGCGGAATGCGGCCTCCGCGGCGGCGGGGTCGCCGGCGAGGGTCACGTAGCCCAACGCGTGCCAGGCTTCCCACAGGTGGGGGGCTTCGGCGGTGACACGCTCCAGCTGCGCGCGGGCCGCCGCCGAGTCGCCGTCGTCGTGGGCGACGAGGGCCTGGCCGATGGCGGCGAAGGGGCTGGCTGCGGTGTCGAGGGCGGCGGCGCGGGCGAAGTAGGTGCGGGCCTGCGCGCGGGTCTTGGCGGCGTCGGGGTGCCGCGGGCTCAGCGAGCGCTGGTGGACGCGGCCGATTTGGATCAGCCAGTGGGCGTTGTCGGGCTGCTGCTCAAGGGCTGCGTTCATGGCGCGCAGCGCGTCGTCGACTCGCCAGCAGCGCAGGTAGGCCTGACCGAGGGCGAAGCGCGCCTCGGCGAACTCGGGGTCGAGCTCCAGCGCTCGCTCGAGGGCGGGGACCGCCCGCGAGGAGATCGTGGCCACGTCGAGCCGCCGGCGGAGGAGGTCCATTCCCGTGAGGTAGGGCACCGTCGCGTGCTGGCGACGCTGGAGCTGCTCCAGCTCGGCGGCCTGGACCTGGCCGCGGTAGACGGCCAGGGAAGCCAGCGCGAGGCCTGCCACGAAGACGGCGGTGAGGGTCGTCGCGACCAGCAGCCGGTGGCGGCGGGCCCACTTGCGCAGGCGGACGGGCAGGGGGTCGCGGAAGGCCGAGACGGGGCGCCCTTCCTGGAACGCGCGCAGGTCGGCGAGCAGCGCCTCCACATCGGGGTAGCGCGTGGCCTTGTCCTTGGCGAGCGCCTTGAGCGCGATCGCCCCCAGCTCGCGGGGGACGTCGCGGTCGGGCGCGCGACGGTGGGGCTCCTGGGGGGTCTCGGTTTGGATCGCGTTGAGCAGGGCCTGGCCCTTGGCGCCCGAGAAGGGTCGGGTGAGGGTCAGGAGCTCGTAGAGCACCGCGCCGAGCGCGTAGACGTCGGTCTGGGCGTCGACGGCGGCGGTGTGCCCCGCGGCTTGCTCGGGAGCCATGTAGGCCGGCGTGCCGACGACCAGGCCGTCCTGGCTGACGACGCTCTCGCCGACGCTGCTGGTGTGGGTGCTCTCGTCGTCGGCCTCGCCGATCCGCTTCGCGAGCCCGAAGTCGGTGAGGAACACTTGGCCAAAGCGCCCGAGCATGACGTTCGCCGGCTTGATGTCGCGGTGGATCACACCCTGGGCGTGGGCGTAGCTGAGGGCCTGGCCCACCGCAGTCACGACCTCCAGGACCCGCGCCAATCCGAGCTCGGCCTCGCCCCGGGTCACGGCTTCGAGCACCTCACGCAAACTCTGGCCCTCCACGAGGCGCATGCTGAGGCTGAGGCTGCCGTCTTCGCCCTCGCTCGAGTCGTAGACGGGGACGATGTGCGGGTGTTCGAGCTGGGCGGCCAGGCGCGCCTCGCGGCGGAAGCGCGCCAGCAGCGCGGGGTCGTCGCCGAGCGCGGTCTTGACCGCGATCCGGCGCCCGAGTTGGGTGTCCTCGACGGCCCACACCGCGCCCATGCCGCCACGACCGAGCTCGTTCAAGCGGCGGTAGCGCGCGTCGTCGCCGGGGAGCTGCTCCCGCCGCTCGGACTCGTGGCGCCGCAGCCGCTTGCGCAGCCGCGTGCGTAGACCCGCCGGGGAGGGCTCGGGGGAGGGGAGCTCTACGGTCACGTCGCCGGGGGCGGCGGCGGTGGGTTGGCTGTCCGGGGTCGCGGGGGGCTGCGTCTGGTCCTCGTGCGGAGGGGTGTCGCTCATGGGGTCGAGCTTACGGCTCCGACGGGGCTCGGGTCCAGCGCGGCCAGCCATCAATACAGGACCCGCCCGCTCACCGAAGCTGGGCGAGCGGGCGGGTCCTGGAGTGAGGTATGAGGGTGATCGTCGTTGGTGTCGTTGACGTCGATTGACTTCACTCCCCCTACGCAAACCCTGTCCACGCCTCTCAGCTCAGGGGAGATTCCTTAGAAGGCGAGCGTAAGCTATCTTCGAAGAACGACTTGGGTGTTCCCGCTGCTGCCGGATGGGCCGAGCCGACGCCATCCGCCCCCGGGTGCTTCGAAATTGGGACGTGCGGGCGGGATGGCCCGTAAAACTCTTTGGATTCGCGGTTGACCCCGACGCCCCCTGGGCTTAACCTCTGCGCTTCGTGGTTGGTGATCGCGCGTGGGCTTCGTGCCTACGGACCTTTCGCAAGCCATCAGTGACGAAATAACCATTTCGAGCGCTCGTCGCTCACAACGGCCCAGCTGGGCCAATCAGGCGCGTTTGGTGCCTCGGCACCGGACACGCGTGAAGGTCGACTGACATGGAACGCATTCGCATTCGCATGGAGGCCTACGACCACAAGACCCTCGATCGGTCTGCTGTGGAGTTGGTCAACAAGGCGCGCGCCACCGGAGCCAAGGTCGCGGGACCGATTCCGCTCCCCACCCGGATCGAGCGCTACACCGTCCTCCGTTCGCCCCACGTGGACAAGAAGGCGCGTGATCAGTTCGAGATGCGCACCCACAAGCGCCTGATCGACATCACCGACGCCACTGCGAGCACGGTCAACGAGATCACCCTGGTCACGCTGCCCGCCGGCGTGCACATCACGGTCAAGGCGTAAGCGAGGTCGTCATGCTCTCCACCCTGTTGGGCAAGAAGATCGGCATGAGCCAGCTCTGGGATGAGTCGGGTCAGTGCCACGCCGTCACCGTCATCCAGGCCGGGCCCTGCACCGTCGTGCAGGTCAAGAGCAAGGACGGCAAGGACGGCTACGACGCGGTGCAGCTCGGCTTCGAGGAGCTGCAGAACCGCAACGAAGGCAAGGGCGACCCCCGCGGCACCAAGCCGCTGGTCGGCCACTTCAAGCGCCACGGCGTGCAGCCGCACCGCCGCCTGGGCGAGGTGCGCCTGGACGAAGGCGAAGCCGCCCCCGAGGCCGGGAGCGTGGTCACCGTCGAGGTGTTCAACGACGTCAAGAAGGTCGACGTCTCGGGCACCTCGAAGGGCCGTGGCTTCGCCGGCTGCATCAAGCGGCACAACTTCCAGCGCGGCCCCAAGACCCACGGCTCGAAGAACTACCGCGAGCCGGGCTCGACTGGCGCGGGCACCACGCCCGCCCGCGTGATCCCGGGCAAGCGGATGCCGGGCCACATGGGCGCCAAGAAGCGCACGGTGCGCAACCTGAAGGTCGTCAAGGTAGAGAACGAGCACAACCTGATCTACGTCGGCGGCGCGGTTCCCGGGCCCAACGGTGGATACGTGGTCGTGCGCAAGGCAGTCAGGGGCTAGCCATGGGGCTCGAGCTTAAGACCACCGACACCACCGGAGCCGCGAAGGGCAGCGTGACCCTCGACGAGGCGGCCCTCGGCGGAAAGGTCAAGACCCGGCTGATCCACGCCGCGAACGTGATGTATCACGCCAACACGCGCCAGGGATCGGCCTGCACCAAGACCCGCGCCGAGATCTCGGGCACGACCAAGAAGCTCTACAAGCAAAAGGGCACCGGTCGGGCTCGCGCCGGCACCGCGAAGAGCGGCACCCGCAAGGGCGGCGGCGTGATCCACGGCCCCAAGCCGCGCGATTTCAGCTACCACATGCCGCGCAAGCAGCGTCAGGCAGCCCTCCGCTCCGCGCTGCTGGGCAAGGCCAAGGACGGCGAGGTCCACACGGTCGCGGGGCTCGACTTCAGCGAGCCGAAGACCAAGAACATGGTCGCCCTGCTCGAGGCCCTCGAGCTGGGGGTCGAGACGGCCTGCGTGGCCACCGACGGCCTCAAGCGCAACGTGTTCCTCGCTGGGCGCAACGTCCCCGGCGTGACCGTGATCCCGGCCGCTGAGCTCAACGCGCGCCACGTGGCAACCCACAAGCACCTCGTGATCGACGAGGCCGCGCTCAAGGCGCTGAGCACCAAGCCCGAGACCGCCAAGCACACCCGCAAGCCCAAGGGCACTCGCAAGGGCGGCGCGGTCAAGGGCGCCGAGCCCGCTCAGGACGGGGAGTAGACGATGGCGATCAACCTCAACGCCTACCAGGTCATCAAGCGGCCGCTGATCACCGAGAAGGTGACCCGCCTCACCGAGCTGTTCAACACGTACGGCTTCGAGGTGGACCGCCGCGCGAACAAGATCCAGATCCGTCAGGCCATCAAAGAGCTTTGGCCAGACGTGACGGTGACCAAGCTCACCACGCAGATCCGCAAAGGGAAGCCCCGGCGGGTTCGCACCGGGTGGGACCACAGCCCCAACATCAAGTTGGCGCTGGTGACGCTGGCCGAAGGCCAGACGATCGAGGGTTAAGCCATGGGTGTCAGGAACCTCAAGCCGACTTCGCCCGGTCGCCGTGGGATGCAGGTCTCCGATTGGTCGGAGCTGACCCACAAGAACCGCAACCGGCCGACCAAGGCGCTGCTGCAGAAGATCAAGAAGACCGGTGGCCGGAACCACCACGGCTGCGTCACCGCGCGTCACATCGGCGGCGGGCACAAGTCGAAGTACCGGATCATCGACTTCAAGCGTAAGAAGGACGGCGTGCCGGCCAAGGTCGTGCAGGTCGAGTACGACCCGAACCGCACCGCGCGGATCGCGCTCCTGCACTACGCCGACGGCGACAAGACCTACATCCTCGCCCCCCTCGGCCTCAAGGCCGGCGACGAGGTGATCAGCGGGATCGAGGCCGAGCCCCGCGTCGGCAACGCCCTCCCGCTGCGCCACATTCCGACCGGCCTGGTGATCCACAACGTGGAGCTGCAGCCCGGTAAGGGTGGCCAGCTCGGCCGCGCAGCCGGCGCCTTGATCAAGCTGATGGCCAAGGAGGGCAGCTGGGCGACGATCCAGCTCCCCTCCGGCGAAATGCGCAAGGTGCACATCGACTGCCGGGCGACCCTCGGTCAGATCGGCAACACCGAGCACAACACGATCGTGATCGGCAAGGCTGGGCGTCACCGCTGGATGGGCTACCGGCCCTACAGCCGCGGCTGCGCCCAAAACCCGCACAGTCACCCCATGGGCGGTGGTGAGAGCCGCCGCTCGGGCGGTCGGCACCCCATGGGCCCCACCGGCCTGCAGTGCAAGGGCAAGAAGACGCGCCAGCGCAACCAGCCCGGGGACAAATTCATCGTGCGCGGACGCAAGAAGCGCGGGAAGAGGAAGTAAGCCATGGGACGCTCCGTCAAGAAGGGTCCGTACGTCGACCTCAAGCTGCTGAAGAAGGTCATGGCTCAAAAGGAGTCCGGCGACCGGATGCCGGTCAAGACCTGGGCTCGCCGCTGCACGATCGTGCCCGAGTTCGTCGGCCACACCTTCGACGTCCACAACGGCAAGATCTTCCACAAGGTGTTCGTGGTCGAGGACATGGTCGGGCACAAGCTCGGCGAGTTCTCCCCGACTCGCATGTTCCGCGGCCACACCGGCCGCAAGAAGTAAGGGACGCGGACCGTGAGCAAGACCAAGACCAAGATCAAGCGCAACGAAGAGGAGACCGCGGCCGAGTTCCGCGCGAGCCACAAGTTCGCCAAGATCTCGCCCCAGAAGGCCAGGCTGGTCATGGACATGATCCGTGGCCTCCCGGTCTCGGACGCCCTCGACCAGCTGCGCTTCAGCCCCAAGCGGGCGGCGTTCCTGATCGACAAGGTGCTCAAGAGCGCCATCGCCAACGCCGACCAGGCGATCGACGGCGAGAACATTCGCGACACCAAGCGTCGCCTGCTGGAGGACCAGCCGGACATCGACGTCGACGACCTCTACGTTCACGAGGCGCGCGCCGACGACGGCCCGCGGCACAAGCGCTGGCGTCCCCGCGCTCGCGGTTCGGCCTACCCCTACCGCAAGTTCTTCGCCCACCTCACCATTCATCTCCGGCCCTTGCCGGAAGGGAAGTAGCACCGTGGGACAGAAAGTTCGCCCCACTGGCTTCCGCGTCGGCGTCACCGAGGAGTGGCGGTCGCGGTGGTACGCGCGCAAGCGCGATTTCGGCCCCCTGCTCGTCGAGGATCAGCTGATCCGTGACGCCGTGAAGAAGGAGTACGGCTTCGCCGGGATTCCTCGCGTCGACATCGAGCGCAAGACCGAGGGCGGCGAGGTGACGGTGATCATCCGCACTGCGCGTCCCGGCGTGATCATTGGCCGCAAGGGCGCCAAGGTCGACAAGCTCAAGGACGACCTGGCCCGGATCACCACCAAGAAGGTCGACCTCAAGATCATCGAGATCGACCGCCCCGAGCTCGACGCCCAGCTGGTGGCCGAGGGGGTCGGCGAGCAGCTGAAGAAGCGCATGAGCTTCCGCCGCGTGATCAAGAAGTCGCTCGAGCTGACCATGGGCGCCGGCGCCAAGGGCTGCCGGATCCAGGTTAGCGGTCGCCTCGGCGGCCACGAAATGGCCCGCACCGAGAGCAGCCAGGAGGGCTCGATCCCCCTGCAGACCCTCCGCGCGGACATCGACTACGGCTTCGCGCTGGCGATCACGACCCACGGGTCCATCGGCGTGAAGTGCTGGGTCTACCGCGGCCTGCGCCCCGAGCGTGAGCGTAAGAGCGCTCCTCAACTGACCAAGTCGGCGCCCGCGCCGGCCACCGCCCCCGCCCCTGCCCCGGCCCCGCAAGACGGCGCCGGCAGCTAGGCAGTAAGGAAAGGCAAGACCCATGGCGAACATGCCCAAGCGCGTCAAGCACCGGAAGGTGCACCGCGGTCGGCTGCGCGGCTTCGCCAGCCGTGGCAACCGCGTGACGCTCGGCGAGCACGGACTGATGGCTCTGGAGGCGGGCTGGGTCTCGGCCCAGGTCATCGAGGCTGCCCGTATCGCCGCCAACCGCTTCCTCGGCGGTGAAGGCAAGCTCTACATTCGGATGTTCCCGCACAAGCCGATCACCTGCATTCCCCAAGAGACCCGCATGGGTAAGGGCAAGGGTGAGCCGGAGTATTGGGCCGCTGAGGTCCGCCCCGGGAAGATCCTCTACGAGATCGGTGGTGTCCCGGACAGCGTGGCCAAGCAGGCCTTCGCGCGGGTCGCCCACAAGCTCCCGGTCAAGGTGCGCTACGTGCCGCGGAGGGTGATGTGAATCTGGAAGAGATCCGCGGACTCCCGAGTGGGGAGCTGCAGAAGGCCCTCGACGAGGCTCGCGAGCAACAGTTCCGCATGAAGATGTCGGCTGTGACCGAGTCGGTCGAGAACACCCGTCAGATTCGTGAGATGCGCAAGCGCGTCGCGCGGATCAACACCGTGCTCCGCGAGCGCGAGCTGCAGCCGACCGAGTCGGCCGCGAAGGAGAGCTAGGCCATGGCCCAGACTGAGCGTCAATACAAGGCCGGCGCGCGCGGCGACCGCACTCGCTTCCGCGGCCTGGTCAAGTCGAACACGAACGCCAAGACCATCGTGGTCGCGGTCGAGCGCCGGGTGATGCACCCCAAGTACAAGAAGTACATCACCCGCCACACCAACCTCCACGCCCACGACGAGAAGGAGACCGCTCAGATCGGTGACTACGTCGCGGTCGTGGAGTGCCGTCCGATGTCGAAGACCAAGCGCTTCCGGCTCGAGACGGTGTTGAAGAAGGCTGGAGAGTAGTCGGCCATGATTCAAATGGAGACCGAGCTCGACGTCGCCGACAACACCGGCGCCAAGCGAGCCAAGATGATTCGCGTGATTGGCAAGTCCAACGCGCGAGTCGCGGAGCTCGGCGACATCATCGTTGCCCACATCCGTCAGTCGTCCCCGGGCGCCGACGTGAAGAAGGGCGACGTGGTCAAGGGCGTGATCGTGCGGCAGAAGAAGCGCTACCGGCGCGACGACGGCAGCTGGATCCGCTTCGATCGCAACGCGATGGTGATCATCACCGACCCCGTGTCCAAGAACCCCAAGGGCACGCGCATCTTCGGCGCGGTCGCCCGTGAGCTGCGCGCGCGGAAGTTCACCAAGATCATCTCGCTCGCTCAGGAGGTCGTGTAATGCCCCGCATTGGAACGATCCGGAAGAACTACCTCCGGGCCCAGGTGGGCGCCAAGCCCAAGGGCACCAAGCACCTGGAGAAGGTGCACGTGAAGAAGGACGACGAAGTCGTCGTGATCAGCGGCGCCGAGAAGGGCACTCGCGGGCGCGTCCTGCGCGTGATCCCCGCTGATGGCACGGTCGTGGTCCAGGGTGTGAACCGCAAGTGGAAGCACCTCAAGCGGACCCAACAGAACCCCCAAGGGGGTCGCTTGCAGCGCGAGGTTCCGATCCCCGCCTGCAAAGTGCGCAAGGTTGATTAGGCAGACACATGGCGAAGAAAGCTGAAGCAGGACGCGCGTCGATCTCCTTCAAGGCCAAGGCCAAGAAGAAGCTCGCCGGTCCCCCGAGCGAGCCGGTTCCGGCTCCGCGCCTGATCGCGCACTACAACGACTTCGTGGTGCCCAAGCTCAAAGAGAAGTATGGCTACACGTCGATCATGCAGGTCCCGCGGATCACGAAGATCGTGCTCAGCATGGGCGTCGGCGACGCCCACGAGAACCCGCGTAAGCTCAACACCTTCCTCGACGAGATCGAGCTGGTGACCGGGCAGCGCCCGCAGGTGACTCGCGCTCGCGTCTCCGTCGCGAACTTCAAGCTGCGCGAGGGCATGGCCGTCGGGCTGCGGGTGACCCTGCGCAAGGTCCGCATGTATGAGTTCCTCGATCGCCTGCTCTCGCTGGTGATCCCGCGACTGCGCGACTTCCGCGGGCTCTCGCCGAAGTCCTTCGATCGTCGGGGGAATTACAACTTCGGCCTCCCCGATCAGCTCGCCTTCCCCGAGTTGCGTGCCGACCGGGTCGACTTCCAAAACGGAATGAACCTCGCGGTCGCGACCACGGCGCGCACCGACGACGAGGCGCGTGAGCTGCTGCGGCTCATGGGCTTCCCCTTCAAGAACCACCCCGTACAGCTCATTGGAGTGGAGGGTTAGTCATGGCCCGGACCTCACTCAAGGTTAAGGCAAAGCGCCCCGCCAAGTTCAGCACGCGGGCTTACAACCGCTGCGACCTCTGCGGCCGCTCCAAGGCCTATTACCGCAAGTTCAACGTCTGCAGACTCTGCTTCCGTGAACTGGCCCTCCAGGGCCGGATCCCGGGCGTCAAGAAGGCGAGCTGGTAAGTCTTATGATGACCGATCCAATTGCAGACATGCTGACCCGTCTCCGCAACGCGCTTCACATCCGCGCCGACCGGGTCAAGGTTCCCAAGTCCAAGCTCAAGGCTCGCATCGCCGAGGTCCTCGAGCGTGAGGGCTACATCACGGGTTGCCGCGAGCTGGAGTCCCAGCCCGGCGACGGGATCGGCCCCCAGGGCTGGCTCGAGCTCGACCTGAAGTATGGCCCCGAGGGCGAAGACATCATTCAGGTGATCAAGCGCGAGTCCAAGCCGGGCCGTCGTACGTATCGCAAGGCTACCGAGCTGGACCCGGTGCTCAACGGGCTGGGCATCGCGATCCTCTCCACCTCCAAGGGTGTCCTCTCCGACCGCGAAGCGCGTGCGCGCAACGTGGGCGGTGAGGTCCTTGCCACGATCTACTAGGCAGGGCGACATGAGTCGAGTAGGAAAGAAACCGATCGAGATCCCCTCGGGGGTCAAGGTCGCCGTCGATCTGCGCACGGTGAGCGTCGAGGGGCCCAAGGGGAACCTCAAGCACACCTTCCCGTATGGGGTGAACATCGCGGTCGAGGGCAACCAGGTGCAAGTCAGCGCCGAGAAGCCCAAGGACCGCGAGCACCGCGCCTTCCACGGGCTGACCCGTGCCCTGATCGCAAACATGGTCAAGGGCGTGAAGGACCACTTCCAGAAGATCCTCGAGATCCATGGAACCGGCTTCGGGGCGGTCCTCAACGGGAACACCCTGACCCTGGACATTGGCTTCAGCAACAAGATCGACGTCAACGTGCCCGAAGGGCTCGACGTCAAGATCGACAAGGGGCGCCCGGTCGTGGTCACGATCTCCGGCGCCGACAAGCAAGCCGTCGGACAGCTCGCGGCCATGATCCGCTCCAAGCGACCCCCCACGCCGTACGGCGACAACAAGGGCGTTCGTTACCGGGGCGAGTTCATCCGCAAGAAGGCCGGCAAGGGCTTCGGCGACAAGAAGTAGCGCGAGGACGTAATGGCAGTTCAAACCAGGACCCAAATGCGCAAGCGTCGCCATCGGCGCGCGCGCGGTCGCCTGCACGGCACCGCGGCCCGTCCCCGTCTGACGGTGTTCCGCAGCAACAAGTACATCTACGCCCAGCTGGTCGACGACGACGCGCACAAGACGGTTGCGTCGGCGTCGACCCAGCAGAAGGACCTGCGCGGGCAGCTCGACGACAAGACCGCGAGCGTCGCGGCCGCCGAGCTGCTTGGCAAGACCATCGCCGAGCGCGGCAAGGCCGCGGGCGTCGCTCAAGTTTGTTTCGACCGCGGTGGCTACCGCTACCACGGACGCATCAAAGCGCTGGCAACCGCCGCGCGGGAGGCTGGCCTTGAGTTCTGAAGACACCAACAAGCCGGCCGAGGGCGAGTCGAAGCCCGAGGCTGCGAAGCCTGCCGAGGACAAGCCCGCCGAGGCCCCCAAGGCCGAGGCGCCCAAGGCCAAGAGCCCTGCCGGGCCTGCCCCCCGCGGTTCGCAGGGTGGCGGCCAGGGCGGTCGTGGTGGC
>Ga0209273_10002865_pt1 | contig 12600 bp, 17 predicted proteins | sample tdAd471_FD_187126 | JGI IMG/M metagenome (GOLD analysis project Ga0209273, IMG submission 187126) | Marine sediment microbial communities from the Atlantic coast under amendment with organic carbon and nitrate - tdAd47.1 (SPAdes)... | ecosystem: Environmental > Aquatic > Marine > Coastal >...
AACGGCACCAACCCATCCGGATCGGTCGCATCGGCAGCCGCGCCGTCGGCATCATCGGGCCTGAACCAGTCATCAGATGACGAGCCATCTGGTCCCTCAGGCTCATCATCCCGGACCTCAATGGTCTCTTCGGTGGCACTGACTTCGACGGCTGACTCGGCCGGAACGATGATCTCGAGTTCCGCCGTGTCTGGTTCGTCACCGCCGTCGAACGCCTCGAAATCGACCAAGGGACCATCGGCTTGTGCCATGTCTCCGACCTCGGCATCATTGCCCGATTCACCCGTCGCCTCAGCATCGTCTTCTAACTCGACCGGGACGACAATCTCGAGTTCTCCGGTGTCATGGTCGGCAAACGGCAGCACTTCATCTGGCTGAATAGCAGTGTCATCCGTTTCCCATTCCACGACCGGGGAGTCGGAATCCTGGTCGACGACTATGGCTTCCTGAACGATGACCGCATCTTGGGGGTCTGGCTCATCGAACGCCGAGTCTGCGTCGCTTTCAACGGGGTCGGTTGTCACGATCTCTGCGGTCGCATCAACCTGTTCAAGCTCGGGCGGCGTTTCGTCTTTGGAGTTCGGCTCTTGCTGCGACTCCTCGACAGAGTCGCCAGCGCCCTCGGCGAACGACTGCCACTCGTCGATGTCTTCGGGATCTGTAGAGTCGGCGAGCGCGGCGTACGGGTCAGTTGGAGGGGCCGATTCCTCCGACAACCAGTCGTCGAAGTCGCTTTGGCCGCTGTCGTTGCGCGGATCGTCTGGCATATTGCTCCACGGTACCGGAATTCGGTGTCAGAGTTGCGAATCGGACAGGGTCTGGTCGTTGATCTGTCGAGGAGGGACCCGTCCGGGGTTCAGACCTCGAGCAGCTCTTCTTCTTTGCGTTCGACAGCGTCGTCGATGGAATTCGTGTGCTTGTCTGTGAGCTCCTGCAATTCCTTCTCAGCCCGATGGATGTCGTCCTCTGACACGTCTTCGGCCTCGATCGCATCCTTCGCATGTCTGCGCACGTTCCTTATGGCGATCCGCCCGTCCTCAGCGAGACTCCGCACGACCTTGATCAGTTCGCGACGACGTTCCTCGGTGAGAGCTGGGAAAGCCAAACGGATGATGTTGCCGTCGTTCGACGGATTGAGGCCGAGGTCCGCTTCGCGGATTCCGCGTTCGATGTCGGCCATTGCACCCTTGTCGTAGGGCTGAACAATCAGCATCCTCGCTTCAGGCACAGAAAAGGACGCCAGCTGCTGGAGTGGGGTACGTGTTCCGTAATACTCAACTGTGACGCGGCTCAAAAGACCAGCGTTCGCTCGCCCGGTCCTGACACCTGCGAACTCGTGGATGGTGTGCTCCACGGCTTGGTCCATCTTCAACTCTGCATCGGACAACAACTCGTTAATCATCAACCTCTCCCAGCTCGAACAAGAGTGCCAACGGATTCCCCTCGAACGGCCTTCCCGATATTCCCAGGAGTCATCATATTGAACACCCGAATCGGCAGGCCATTTTCCATGCACATGGTAACCGCAGTTGCATCCATGACCCCGAGCTGCTCGGAGATCGCGTGCATGTAGTCGAGCTCAGGAAGGAACTCAGCATCGGGATTCGTTGATGGGTCCGATGTGTAGATACCGTCGACCTTCGTCGCCTTGAGAACTGCTTCTGCGCCGATTTCGGCCGCTCGAAGTGCCGCCGTCGTATCCGTCGTGAAGAAGGGATTTCCTGTTCCCGCAGCGAACACGACAACTCGACCCTTCTCGAGGTGGCGAATCGCCCGGAGCCGGATGTATGGCTCAGCGACCTGTTGGATGTTGATGGCTGTTTGGACCCGACATTCGACGCCGGCACGCTCAAGGGCATCCCTCAGTGCAACGGCGTTGATGACGGTCGCAAGCATCCCCATGTAGTCGGCGTTGGCACGGTCCATGTGGTGCGCAGCACCAGAGAGGCCGCGGAAGATGTTTCCGCCACCAACGACGATGGCGATCTCGAAACCTTCCGCCTGGACCTCTGCGATCTCGGCGGCGGTGCGTGCAACCGTCTCTGGATCGATGCCGTACCCGAGAGATGCATCAGCAAACGCCTCGCCGGACAGTTTCAATACGACCCTGCGTCCTGGCATCTGTCTTCTCCCGATATGGCCGGCTACTCCCCGGTCGCGACCCTAGCCATGGAAGCGACCGAAATGTTCTCGCCCATCTTGACAGCGAGTTGCTGTACAAGACCCCCGACAGTCCCCTCGAACTTGTCTGATCGAACGAAGACCTGGTCAACGAGCACGTTGTCTTTGTAGAACGATTCGATCCGTCCCGCGACGATCTTGTCAACAATCTCGTCCGGCTTGCCTTCGTTGCGAGCTTGGGCGGCGATCAGCTGCTTTTCCTTGTCGATGACCTCGGCGGGTACATCATCGCGATTGATCCATTCAGGCCTGGCTGCGGCCGCGTGCATGGCGATGTCGTTCGCGGTCTCGCGGAACACGTCGCTCTTGGCGACGAAGTCTGTTTCTGAAGCGAGACCGATGAGCACGCCAAGAACCGGCCTGCCAGCCTGCTGGTGCATGTAGACGCCAACGACGCCCTCACCCTGCTCACGGTCAGCGCGCTTGGCTGCGGCAGCGATGCCCTTCTCGCGAAGGTAATCAGCCGCCTTGTCCATGTCGCCGCCCGTTTCTGAAAGGGCCTTCTTTGCGTCCATCATTCCTGCGCCCGTCGATTTCCTCAGGGCCTGAACATCTTGTGCGGTGAAATCGGCCACCGTTACTCCTTGGAATCCTTCTTGGCGGAATCTTTCTTTGCGGCGTCCTTGCGCTTCGCCTGTGCAATCTCGGCTCCGGCGATAGCGCCGTCGGCGACCACACCGGCAAGCAGCTGGGCAGCCCGAATCGCATCGTCGTTGCCTGGGATGACAAGATCGATGTCGTCTGGGTCGCAGTTTGTGTCAACGAGTGCGATCACCGGGATATTGAGACGCTTGGCCTCTTTGACCGCGATGTGCTCGGCATTGATGTCGACAATGAAGACGGCATCGGGTGGACGTCGGAGATCGGCAACACCGCCGAGGACGGCTTGAAGCTTGACGAGTTCACGACGAAGCCTCAGGCGTTCCTTCTTCGGAAGCTGATCCATCTCACCGGTTGATTCCATCTGCTCAAGCTCGTGCATGTAGAGAATCCGCTTGTGGATCGTCTGGAAGTTGGTGAGCATGCCTCCAAGCCAGCGGTTGCTGACGTACGGCATGTGCGAACGCTTTGCGTTCTCCTCGATCGCTGCCTGAGCCTGCTTCTTCGTGCCGACAAACATCACCGTTCCACCTTTGGACGTGATGTCGAAGGCCATTTGATAGGCCTCTTCGGCAGCCTCAAGTGTCTGGCGAAGGTCCAAGATGTGAATCCCGTTGCGTTCCGAGAATATCCACGGACGCATCTTCGGGTTCCACCGGGAGGTCTGATGACCAAAGTGGACGCCAGCCTCAAGCAGTTGGCGCATGGCGATAACAGCCATTGTGTCTCCTTGTTTCGGGTTGTGCTTCCGATCGCCCTTTGAGCCCCCGAACGTCCATCGAGATGGACGCACCACACGGGGATTGCGGCGACCGTGTGTGATTGGTGGCAGGGTATCGGCCAGAGATCGATTACCGCATGCGGGATTGTGCTGGAGAACGACCCTGGCTGGTGCTAGCGGTACGCGGGTTCGATGAATCGGTTACGGAGGCTCATCACGGCCTTCGTGTGGATCTGACAAATACGCGATTCTGTGACGTTCAAGACACCGCCGATTTCGGCGAGCGTCAGCCCTTCGTAGTAGTAGAGGGTCAAGACGAGCCGCTCCCGGTCTGGGAGTCGGTTGATGGAGTCGGCGAGCATGTACCTCGTCTCCTCCTTCTCGAAGTTCCCAGACGGATCGACAGCGTCCTTGTCCGCGATGACCTCTGTCATCGAACCCGACTCACGCTCGGTTGGGTTGAGGAGTTCGTCAAGGGCAACGAAACCGAGGTTTGCGATCTCACCGAGGTGGTCGCGAAGCGTGGACACGGGAATCTCCATGGATTCAGCGACCTCTTCCTCAGACGGCGTGCGTTGATGCTTGTGCTCGAGTTCGGCCATCGTGCGCTGAATCTCACGTGCCCTGGCTCTCACAGATCTTGGCACCCAGTCGAGGGCGCGCAACTCGTCCAGGATGGCTCCCTTGATGCGGTTGACGGCATAGGTTTCGAATTTGAATCCACGTTCTGGCTCAAACTTGTCGACGGCGTCAATGAGACCAAACGTACCGAAAGACACCAGGTCGGAATGATCAACATTCTTGGGAAGTCCAGACCCAACCCTGCCGGCAACGAACTTCACGAGCGGCGAGAAGTGAAGGATGAGACCCTCTCTGGCGCGCTCATCCCCCGTCGCCTTGTACGACGTCCACAGCGCATCGAGCTCCTGCTTTTCAGTGTCAGGCACGTGGGTGGCTTCTTTCGTAGGTCTTGGTCATGTGTTTCCGGGTGACGGAAGTGTAGATCTGTGTCGTTGCCAGTTCTGAGTGTCCCAGTAGATCCTGCACCGAACGCAGATCCGCGCCGTTCTCAAGCAAGTGAGTCGCGAACGAGTGCCGAAGGGCGTGTGGGAATGAACCTACTCGGTTCTGCACCACCCTACGGATACCTCTTGGAGTTAACCCGCCTCCTCTGACTCCGATCCAAAGGATGTCTGAAACCCTGCCAGCGAGAAGTTCATCGCGGGGACGTCCAACGTAGGCCTCGACGGATCTGAGGACCGTGTTCGTGAGCGGGAGTGACCGCTCTTTGGAGCCCTTCCCTTGAACGACAAGAAACGATCTCCCACTGACATCCGCGACTGACATTGCGGCAACCTCAGAGACTCGCAGGCCGGTGCCGTAGAGACATTCGAGGAGGGCACGGTCCCGGATATCAACCGCAGCGTCGCCCTCAATTGCGTCAATCATCCGACCGAGAGACCCGGAAGGGATTGACTTCGGAAGCGTGCCCGGTCGCTTCGGGTGCGGCACGGCAGCTGCCGGATTCGACGAAATGAGGTCGAGCCGGGAAGCATCAGCGAGGAAGCCGCGCACAGCGGATGCCTTCCTTGCGATGGACCGAGGTGCGTAGCCTCTCGTCGACAACTGCGCGATGTATCGCCGCACAAGGCGCCGATCGACATCCGAAAGCCTTGAAAGGCCAAACCGGTCACAGAACTCGATGAACGACCCCAAATCTCTCGTGTAGGCGTCGAGCGTATGCGGCGAAAGCCCGCGCTCAATCGCGCAACGACGCAGGTATGCCTCAACGGCAACGGAAATCGAATCGGAAGGCACCAGCCAATAGTGGCTGCCCCCGACGGTTTCGTCAACGTTCTCGGCTGCCTTCGAATCGCTGGCAGCGCTCAGGGCGAGCTCAGCTTGCTGCGAGTTTGGCGGCGAGCTCGTCGTTCGATGGCTCAGTGAGATGTGTTCCATCAGGAAACACGACGACAGGCACACTGGAACGACCGTCGTTGTAGTCGATGACTTTGGCCATTGCCTCAGCGTTGTCGGACACGTCAATATCGGTGTATTCGACAGCGTGGTCGTCGAAATAGGTGCGTGCTCTCGCGCAGTCCGAGCATGTCTGTGTTCCGTACATCGTGATCATCTGGAGGAGGCCTTCGTTTGGGTCGGTGAGAGGCTACGGCGATTCGTCGAACAGTTGCCGGGCATATCGTCGTGAACGCCCTTCCTCGAAGCGATTGACGATCGGTGAGAGGAGTTCGAGGACCATGCGTAGATCCTCAGCTCCGAACACCGGAAACGCACCATCTCTTATGAGCTCATTGGTCCCCATCGAAGTTTCACGGTCGATGTCCCCTGGCACGGCGTAGACCGATACCCCGTACTCAAGAGCAATCCGAGCTGTGATCAGAGCCCCTCCTTTCCTCGAAGCTTCGACGACCAGAACGACATCACAGAGCCCTGCGATGATCCGGTTTCTTGTAGGAAACCGCCAGCCTTCTGGAGGGGTTCCAGGCGGATACTCGGACACAAGGACCCCGCCGTTCGATCGCAGATCCCCGTACAACTGACGGTTCCTCCTTGGATACACGACATCGATTCCACATCCGAGGACGCCGACAGCACGCCCTGAGCCAGAATCCGCTTGCAGGGCCTCGACGACCCCGCGGTGGGCCGCCGCATCGATTCCCCTTGCGAGTCCGCTGACTACGTGCCACCCAGCCCGAGACGCCACAGATCCGTATTCGTGCGCAAGGTCAAGGCCATATGCGGTCGCCGACCTGCTGCCGACGATCCCGATAGCGGGCCCGAGCGGCAACGAGCCGTCGACAAACAACCAACGTGGAGCACCGCTGAGGTTCTGCAGACGACTCGGGAAGGCCGGGTCGGTTGACGCCATGAGCTGGACACCAGCTGTGCGCAGCTGTTCCCACCGAACATCTGCAGGAATGCCGACGGCTGACCGCACCCGTTTCGACAACTTGGTGCGGCCATCGGTGACGGCAGTGACGGCTGCCGTTTGCGAGCCGTGCCTACGGACGAGGCGATCAACCGTCGCTGGGCTGCATCCGCCGAAGGCAAGCATGACTGCAGCATCGCGCCTCACGAGATATCTCCCCGCATGTCCAATGCCTCCTTGAGCTGGACCTCGGTGGTGAGTGTTTCGCCAGCTAGGTCGGCAATGGTGCGTGCGACCCTGCGTATTCGGTTCCAGCCTCGAGCGGTCAACTCCTCGGTTGCGGGTTCCGTCGCAAGGAACCGTGCAGCGGAGCGACGATCCTCAAGGTCATCGAGATCGGTTCCAGTGAGGGACCGATTCAGGCCATTCCTGGTGGCTTGGAGGTCCCTTGCAGTCGCAACCCGCCGCCGAACCGTGTGGCTCGTTTCGCCTTTCGGACCGTCCAAATCGCCGAGACGAGCACTTGAAACGGTGATGCGCACATCGAACCGGTCGAGCAGCGGACCCGACAGCCTTGCCTGATACCGGTCGAGGCGGGCCCCAACGCAGGTGCACCCCCTCTTACGATCTCCGCGGTACCCGCATGGACACGGATTCGACGCCGCTACCACCTGAATCGAACTCGGAAACCGAATCGATGCCCCTTGGCGCGATACGACAACGAATCCAGACTCCATCGGCTGACGCAATGCATCGAGGACCGTAGGAGGGAACTCCCCGAGCTCATCGAGAAACAGGACGCCATGGTGTGCAAGCGTGATCTCACCAGGTGTTGGCATTCCGCTACCTCCGCCAACGAGCGCAGCCATCGTGATTGAGTGGTGAGGAGCGCGGAAAGGGGGAAAGCTCCTAGCCCCAGTTGCAGCGCCACGTGCAGCCCGAACGAGAGCAACCTCGGTCGACTCTCGATCATCGAGCCTCGGGAGCAACGTCGGGAGTGTCGAAGCCAACATCGATTTGCCTGCACCCGGTGGTCCGACCATGAGCATGTGGTGACCACCGGCCGCCGCGATCTCCAGGGCCCGCCGAGCCCGTGACTGACCTTTGACGTGTTCCATGTCGAGACCTGACGGCCGGCTGTCAGCTACTGCCGAAAGCGCATGGCCTGCCTCTGTTCCTCGGATCACGTTGACGGCCTGTCGAAGGTCTGAGACAGCAACAGCGTGCCCGCTGAGGGCCGTAGGGACCGTGGAGCCCGACGGAACCAATGCGATCGCATCACAATCGCGTGCCACGCAGGCAGCCACGATCGAGTCCGATGTTCGTTTGAGGTCACCGCTGAGTGAGAGCTCACCGGAAGCGACGAACGACGTTGGCTGGTCACCTAGCCCATCCGTCGCCTGCACGATGCTCAACGCAATCGGGAGATCGAACAGCGCCCCTGACTTTGGGAGGTCGGCTGGCGAAAGACTGACGACCACTCTGCCCGTGGGAAACCGAAATCCGGATCGCTTGAGGGCGGACCGTACTCTTTCGCGCGACTCACGAACGGCTGCGTCAGGGAGACCAACGATGATGAATTGTCCGCGGCCTCCACTCAGTGAAGTTTCAACGCGAACGGGTTGAGGAACGACCCCGACCAGTGCGCTCGATGTGACATGGTTGTTCATCCCTCCAACGTATGGGACCGCGCCGACAGAATCACGAGGGCACGCTCCCTGAGGTGTCAGGGCCATGAGCCCGTCCATCAAGAGATCTGGTTGGCCCGACCGCGGGTCCGGCACTGGCGCTCTGGATTCCGGGTTGTCGAACTTCTGCGACACTCCTCCCATGAACCCTGTAATCGTGATCCTCGGCATCGTTGTCACCCTCGCCTTGGCAGGGTTGGCTGTGCACTTTCTCCTTACCTGGATGAACCGCAAGGGTTGGGTCTGGTATCGCAACCCAACCCGTCCACCGCCGACATCACTCGGTTTGATCGAGGAGATCTACCAGCCATCGGTCGAGCATGTGATTGAACACGGCATCGAGGATGAAACCGTTGCTGACCAGAACGAATCTGGTGAGGGAGATCGCGGTATCAGCGGCCCTTGAAGTCTGGTTGGCGCTTCGCTACGAATGCCGCTGAACCCTCGGCGAGATCCTCGGAAGCCAACAGAATCGCTTGCCCCTGCTCCTCAAAGGACAGCGACTGTTCGAATGTCATCGATGACGACCGGTCCAGCGCCCTCTTGATCATTGACTGGGCGAGAGGTGCACCATCAGCAAGAGATTCCGCAACGGCGGTGACGCGCTCATCCAAGACATCAGCTGGGACTGACTCAGACACCAGTCCGATCTTCACGGCCTCCTGTGCCCCGAATACTCGACCGGTCAACGCGAGTTCTTTCGCCCGCGCAAGACCGACCAAGCGAGGCAGGAGCCACGTGCCCCCGAAATCGAGCGTCAAACCACGCTTGGCAAATATCTCTGCAAATCGAGCGCTGTCAGAGGCAATTGCTACATCGCAGCCGATGGCGAGATTCATTCCAGCACCGACGGCGACACCGTCGATACGGGCAATCGTTGGCTTGGCCAATCGGTGGAGGGCGAGAGCTGCACGGTTGGTCTTGCGCATCCGTGCCGCATTGTCGGCGGCGCTCGGAACGCCGCTCACGTCCTTGTTCATGTCGGCCCCCGAGCAGAAGTCTCCCCCAGCCCCGGTGACGACGAGGACCCGCGCCTCGGAACGCCCAAACGCCGCAAAGGCATCAGCCAGTTCGTCCCACCCGTCCGGCGGCACCGCGTTCATCCGCCCCGGATTCGACATGGTGAGCCACCGCACGCGAGCGCGATCTTCTGTCGTCACAAAACCCGTCATCGGCTGCACAATACTCCCCTCAACCCATCGTGACCGTATCCCTCAACTCTCGCTGCTTCCGTCGTACCATCGGTGCATGCAACAAGGACCCCCACCCGAGTTCGGCGCGACCGTAATCGAAGGCGCAGACCAATTCGGGGAGTTCGAGGATGAGATCGTCCAGCCGATTCAGCCGTACCAAGCTCGAAAGACCTATGTATGCCCTGGCTGCCAGTCGCTCATCGAGACAGGCGTCGGTCATCTGGTTGTGGTTCCACAGGATGCCCCCGATCTCAGACGCCATTGGCACCGAGGCTGCTGGTTCAAGGAGCGTCGCCGCCAAGGACATCATCGCTAGTCGATTCCTTTGAGCCATCGAAGCACCACACCGTCTCGTGTAGCGCGCACAGAAACGACATCGAGTCGTGCGACAGGTGTGTCGAGGGAGGCGCTCGTGCGGCCGAGGAGGGCCACCTTACGATCGTCTATCGCGTTCAAAGGGTCGGACCCGTCTGTCGTCGTTTTGACCTCCACGGCAGCGACAGTTGAAGCATCGCTCACGACAAGATCGATCTCACCGCCGTCGGCTCGGACGCGGCGTGCACGTACCGTCGCTCCTTTGCGTTCGATGAATCTGGCAGCGACCTGCTCACCAACGATGCCAGACGAACCACTGGTAGGTCGTGTCACGATTCGACCGTACCGGAACTAATGCGAAGTGGCTAGGCCCCTTCGCGGGTACCAATCTCTTCGATGTTGACGTCCCTGAAGGTCATAACTCGCACGCTGTTGACAAACCGTGCTGGACGGTACATATCCCAGACCCATGCGTCCTCGAGTGTGATCTCGAAGTAGGCGGTCCCCGACGCGCTCAGAGTTTGCACATCTACCTTGTTCGCGAGGTAAAACCGGCGCTCCGTCTCAACGACATAGGTGAACATGGGGAGCACATCGCGGTACTCGCGGTAGATCTTCAATTCGACGTCGGATTCGTACCGCTCGAGGTCCTCTTCGCTCATTCACCCAGCGTAGGAGCCGCTTCTGACCTACAGACCGGACCAGCGGCTCGGAGGCCAAATGATGACAAAGGCCTTCCCGACGATGTCGTCGGTCGGGATGGGCCCAAACGACCGGCCATCGCTTGAGTGGCACCGATTGTCGCCCATCACCATCACGTGGTCTTCTGGGACGGTCATCGGTCCATAATCTGCATCCCCGCACGACGAAGGCGGCTGCGCATCCTCAGCAAGATATGGCTCATCGATCGCCTCGCCATTGACAAACAGTTGGTTCTCGACGAGCTCAACCTCGTCCCCAGCGACCCCAACAATGCGTTTGATGAACTCAGACTGCGGCGTTGCAAGGCCAATCGATTCCGCGACGTTGCGGACCGCACTCGAGAGCATGTTCTCCGACGGCGCCTCGAAGCCAGCTCTCGGGTCGTCGAACACGATGACATCCCCAAGCACCAAGCTGTCCCCGTCATAGGCAATCTTGTTGACCAGCACCCGGTCCTCGATTTGGAGCGTCTCTTTCATCGATCCTGACGGGATGTAGAAGGCCTGGAAGAAGAATGTTTTGATGATGACCGCAACGACGAGCGCTATCCCGATGAGGAGTGGCAGTTCTAGCCAGAACGGAATCGACTTCTTGCTGTGCTTATCGTCAATCGGAGCGACCGCTATCACGATCTCCCCAGTTTCGTCCTCAAAACCATCGTCGCCGGCTGGCAGTAATTCCGCTTGCTCAGCGGCATCGCCTTCGACTGGATCATCAGCTCGAAAAATGGAGACATCCCACGCGGTGTCGTCGGTTGGCTCAAGGACACCGTCGGCATCCGGGTTTCGGGGATTCACAGCGGAACCATACCCACGCCGTCGGAAAACCCAGCCCGGTCAGTCGGAACCCACGACCGACCGCCCAGGTAGTCGTGCCATAGCATTCGAGCCGCGGTGGACCGGTGTGGTGACCAAGCAGAGGCGGTCTCGTCGCATACATCCCGCGAGGGAACCTCTCCAAGGCCGAGCACATTGGTCATCGAGACGTACAACGCCCTATCACCGCTTGGCCAAACATCTGGCGCTCCGTTGACGAAGAGAACGAAGCAAGCCGCCGTCCACACTCCAATGCCGCGGATGTCGATAAGGGCCTCTGTCGCCTGTTCCGGGGACATCGCAACGATGTCTTGGAGAACCAGACTTCCATCGAGGAGGCGATCGGCGATGCCACGGACATAGCCGGCCTTCTGGCGTGAGAACCCGATGGTCTTGAGTTCCGGGTCGCTGAGAGGCAGAAATGCGGCAGGCTCAACGTGGCCAAGCCTGGCTTCGAGCCGGTTGTAGGCAGCGTTGGCGGACGCAAGTGACACCTGTTGCTCGAGAATCAGCCGGGTCAGTGTTTCGAAGGTCGGTGGTCTCCGCCAGTTCGGTGGGTCACCGTTGCGTTCGAACAGTTCGGCGAATACCCGGTGCCGATCTGCGAGCGCGGCGACCGAGGTTTGCATCAGCGTGCGCTAGTCGCGCTTCTCCTTGATGCGTGTGGCCTTGCCAACACGATCACGGAGGTAATACAGCTTGGCCCGCCTGACGTCGCCACGACGCAGAACGGTGATGCTGTGCAAGATCGGTGAGTGAACGGGAAATATGCGCTCTACTCCGACACCAAAGCTCAGCTTGCGAACCGTAAATGTCGAACGTGCACCGGTGCCGCCCTTGCGTGCGATGACAACGCCCTCGAACGCCTGGACTCGCTCGCGGCCACCTTCGATGACTCGAACGTCGACGCGCACAGTGTCGCCTGGACCGAAATCCGGGATGTCGTCGCGCAGCTGCGCCTCTTCGATCTGTCCGATCGTGTTCACGGGATCCTCCGAAATGAAAGGGTGAGGTGTAGGGCGGCAATTCTATACGACCAACGTTCGTATCGCCCTACTCGTCAACGAGGTCCGGTCTGCGTTTGCGCGTTCGCTCGAGGCGCTCATCGGCACGCCATGCTGCGATTCGAGCGTGATCTCCGCTGAGAAGCACATCCGGAACGCTCCACCCGCGAAACTCAGACGGACGGGTGTATTGGGGTTCCTCAAGCATGCCATCGTCCCTGAACGACTCGGTCACGGTCGACTCTGGATTCCCGACAACGCCTGGGAGCAGGCGGGCGATGCCCTCGATAATCGTCGCTGCTGCGACCTCGCCGCCGAGCAATACGAAGTCACCAAGGGAAACCTCCTCGTCAATCATGTGCTCAACGATCCGTTCGTCAATCCCTTCGTACCGGCCGCACACCAACGTGATCTCTTCCATCGAAGCGAACCGGTCAAGGTCGTCTTGTGCCAGAGGCGCACCAGCAGGGGTCAGCAGGATGCGGTGGGTG
>Ga0209273_10002872_pt1 | contig 12575 bp, 8 predicted proteins | sample tdAd471_FD_187126 | JGI IMG/M metagenome (GOLD analysis project Ga0209273, IMG submission 187126) | Marine sediment microbial communities from the Atlantic coast under amendment with organic carbon and nitrate - tdAd47.1 (SPAdes)... | ecosystem: Environmental > Aquatic > Marine > Coastal >...
CCCGCCGGCCTGCATGCGGACCAGGTACGTGCCCGACGGCAAGCCTGCGGCATCGAAAGCAACGGTATGCTGACCGGCAGTGCGGCGCTCCGCGTCCACCAGTACGGCCCGTTCGCGGCCCAGCGAGTCATACACTCGAATGGATACAACTTCCTGTCCTGTCGTTTCGAAGGTCACGGATGCGCGCGGATTGAACGGATTCGGATAGGCCGAAACCAACCGGTATCCTTCCGGAAGGCTGTCGTCTTCCGTATTCACCCCGCTTCCAGCGGTGATTTCGATGGAAAAACCGAAAATGTCCGAAATATCGTAGTACCACCCGAAGGTGTCCTCGTACAACCTGACCTGGTACGAGCCAACCGGTGGATTGGGGTCGGGCAACGTGCCCGATACCAGAAAGAATTCGGACGTTTCGCCGAGCGTGACGGCCGTTCTTCCCACCAGGTAAATATCATTTCCAGGCCCGACGAGATAGGCAGCAATGGACGCTCCCGAGGTACAGGTCGTACTCGTTCCACCCCGATCCATCTCGAAGGCCAATTGGATTTCTTCACCCTGGCCATAGCTCGTGGCTGAAGCCTGGGCATCGTACAGCCCGATTTCGCATGCATCCAGGATGTCCGAGTAGGCGGCACGATTCTCAGCCGTTTCCTGCAGCACGCGCGAGTTGTTGGCGGCTTTGCCGGGCGGGTTGTCCGCAATACCAAGCGGAATGCCATTCGAAGACACGTCGGGATCGGAGAAATAAGGCAGCACATCGCAATTGATGGCATTGTCGAAGCACTCGTTGCTGTAGGCCATGACCGTGTGGACCCCATTGTTCAGATCCACATAGCCGTAACTCCAGGGCTGGAACACGTCATCGGGCTCTGGACTCACATAGATATCGTGCCCCATGCCCATATTGTGGCCGATTTCGTGGGCAAAGGTCTCGGCGCCACATCCATCGACGCCCGTCACGCCGAAGGCTGCACTGATGCCTGTCAAAGGCTGGTATGCGATGCCACAGGTGTCAACCTTGAAACTCGGCAGCAGAAGGTGGACAAGGTCGGCGCCGTGCTGGGCTCGCAGCGTATGCGCATTGTCCAGCACGCCATCACCCATCGTTTGCAGGGCGCCCAGATCGTCGCCCATGTCGGCAAACTGGTTTTCATTGTAGGCAACGACCTCCGAATGCACCACGTTGAACGTGATGTCCGGATTGCCGCCGTTGGCCACGGTCTGGTTCAGGTAGTCCACGAAACTGGCTTCGAGCGCCGCCAGCCCCGCCGTTCCGTGGTTGCTTTCGACACCATCATCCCATAGTAGCAGCAGATCGATCTGGGCGGAGACTCCGCCTTTTCCCGCCCGGCGGTCCATCGTCGGCATTACAGGCATGCGATCGGGGATGACGGCATCATTCCGCAGGGTGCGCCGCTGTGCCTTGTCCACAAGGGTCAAGGCCGAAACACCGTCACGCGTAGGACGGATCTCATACAACTGCCCGTCCACCGCGAAGGAACCAGCGGCCACACCATCATGGATGGCCAGATGGAACGTCGGGTGCTTTTCACCTTGAATGCGACCGGCCAGCGTGGTTGTCCCGGCCTCCAATGTCTTGATCGAGGTTACATCGACCGATTTCTTTCCGGTCTCGAACGGGATCTCGACGGATCCCCTGTTCCCCTTGGCCAAAGCGCCGATCACCGACCGATCCATCGTGAGGCACGCTTGCACGGTTTCGCCCCGTGAGGGCGTGTAATCACAGGTACCGGACTTGGCCGCATCGACAGCAGACCACAATTCCTGCGCAGAGGCAGCAGGTACCATAAGGGCCACGAGAAGCAAGGCCCAAAGCGGACGGAAAACGGAGATACGAGTCATGACCGGTCGGATTGGTGGGAAGAGCCGCAATCTAACCGGAGGGTATCAATACAAACAACCAGGACCAGCTATGGTCACCCCAGGGCCGGCTTCACCTCTTCACCAAGGAGACGCGTGGCCGTCGACAGCTGCTCGTGACTCAAATGTGCGACATTCATGTGCAAGGATGCCCGCGCCAGTCCTCCCAGGGATTCAGCATGTCTCGACAGTTTCTCGGCCACGTGCTCCGGGCTGCCCACCATGAGCGCACCCCGTGGTCCGGTCACCCAGTCATAGGCATCCCGTGTGGTAGGTCCCCAACCGCGCTCCATGCCAATCTTTGAAAAGGTCTTCTGGTAGCCGGGGAAGAATTCGGCGTGGGCCTTCTCGTTGGTCTCTGCCACATAGCCGATGAAGTGGACACCGACCTTCAGTTTGCTGGCATCGTGCCCGCCTTCTTCGACTGCGCGCCAGTACAGATCAACCAGCGGCTTGAAGCGATGGGTCTCGCCCCCGATGATGGCAATCATGAGCGGAAGGCCCAGCAGTCCGGCCCGCGCGAACGATTCCGGAGTGCCGCCGACACCCACCCATACGTCCAGTTTTTCCTTGTATGGTCGCGGATAGACGCCCTGCCCCGTGAGCGCGGGCCGGAATTTGCCCTCCCAACTGACATGTTCATGCTCCCGGATGGTCAGCAAGAGTTCCAGTTTCTCCTGGAAAAGCTCGTTGTAGTCCTTGAAGTCGAATCCGTACAGTGGGAAAGCCTCCGAGAAGGACCCACGACCTACGACGACCCCGCCTCGCCCGCGCGAAATCAGATCCAGCGTGGAGATCTGCTGGAATACCCGTACGGGATCTGCCGCGCTGAGTACCGTCACGGCGCTCATCAGCTGGATGTTCTTTGTACGCGCCGCCGCAGCCGCAAGAATCAGGTGCGATGCCGAATCCAGATACTCCGGACGGTGGTGCTCGCCGATTCCAAACGTGTCCAGCCCGACCTGATCGGCCAGTTCGACGCGTTCAAGAAGATATTCGATGGCATCCGCCCGCATGTCGGGCGTGCTGGTCTCATCGTCCTTGAGGGTAACGGCGGCAAAACTGTCAATTCCGAGGTTCATGGCGGCAGGTGGTTTACGGAAATATCTCGTCCTTCATGAGTGTGACGATCAGGCGAATGTTACGCCACTCGGGCCTGACTGCCTCCCTTTCGTTTGCTACCTTGGGACCTCATTCCCCTGACGCCACGCCCGTGATCGACGAAGGCTACATCAAGTTCAACGCCGAGTGGACCGAGGGTCCATCGCCCAGCTGGCACAAGATCCGTGCACTCAATGAGTACAGGCAAGTGCTCTACGATCATGGGCTGATCGGTGCGCTGCCCGAAGGCATCGGATTTGGCAACATCAGCGTCCGGGACGAGCCCACCAGCAAGTTCCTGATCACAGGCTCCGCCACCGGCAATTTCCGCGAACTCGGTCCGGAGCATTTCACCACCGTGACGGACTACGATTTCGAGGCCAACTCCCTTCGCTGCCGGGGACCGGTCACGGCATCATCCGAATCCTTGACCCACGCCGCCTTCTATACAGCATCGCGGGCCATCGGCGCCGTCATCCATGTGCACCACGCCGGTCTGTGGAACACCTGGATCGATCGCCTGCCGACCACGTCCATTCACGTGACGTATGGCACACCGGAAATGGCGTATGAGGTCATCCGGTTGGTGCGCGAAGCACAGAAGTCATCCCGCCCCGGCAAGCCACTCGTCATCATGGGAGGCCACCAGGACGGCGTCCTCGCCTACGGGCCAACCCTCGGACAGGCCACGTCCACGCTGCTCAATTGCTGCGACCGGCTGTTTCGCCCATCTCCCGGCTGATCCCGTCTGTCAGAAAAGCACCACCGTTACGGTCTTCACGCCCATTTTTCCTTCCATCGACAGGAAATACATCCCGGCCGGCAGGTCAGTCAGGTCCAGCTGAACTTTTCCCGTGAACGCATTCCCTCCAGGCCACGGCATGGAGCGAAGTGTGCGCCCGGACACATCCACCACGCGAATCCTGTCAGGCGGTGTCTGCTCGAAGGCGTAGTGCAGGACAATCTGACCATTTGACGGATTGGGAGACACTTCGATGGACAACGCCGCCGAAGCAGGGCCCGTTTCCACATCGATTGCTGTCGGAAAAGTCACCACCTTGCGGTACGTGGTATTCCACCGTCCATCCACCGCGATCTCGGTGCGCTCGTCGATGAGACGACCGTGCGCATCAAACACGTAGGAGGAACGTCCCGAGGATTCCCACGCTCCGTTCATCCACCGATACCCAAGACGACCTTCCAGACCATTTTCGGAGTAGAAGAGATTCGTCCAACTCAGTGGCGCCCAGTCCCCATCCTGCCAGATCCAGGCAAAATGCGTGACATCTCCCGAAACCTCGTCCTCCAATTGCAGGCTTCGAGAGGTTGGAATCCAATCATCGCCGACGAGCACACTTCGCGTCGTTTCCTGACCTGAATGTTGCCCTTCCCGGAAATCCCGAATCCGTACTTCATCCTGGATCTGCATTTCCCAATTCCCCTCATGCCACCGTTCCCGGGAACGCATCCGAACAGAGTCTGCACCCACCGTCCATCGTTCCGTCCACCGAGCCTGTGGCACCCAATCTGATCGGTTCACGCTCCAGACGCTGTTGATACGGACCGAATGATCCGCGCCATACGCATACACCGTGCGTTCACTGATCTGACCTCGAAAACCTACGGAGACAACACCAGGCTGCCATCTTCCATCAATCCAGTACTCCGTTATATCGAATACGGGACGACCCTGCATGTCGACATCCCGGATGGACCGTTTGAAATTGGTCACTTCACCCGATCTGTCGCGTTGCATCTCGGTCCAGACCGTGCGCGTCGGATCGTACGTGGTTGTTTGTACCCAATCCAGCACATACAAATCAGGATCAACGCTTCCAGCCTCCTTGAATGGGATGTACCGTTCCTGCCGGACCACTCGATTGTTGTCATCATACTCCCAGAGCGTTCGACCAGTGCGTCCCCAGCCGTCGGGCTTATAGTCCCTGTATTCTGAACGTAGTTCACGATTCCGCCCCTGATCATCCACCCAGTAGGTATCCCGGAATTCGCGGATGAAACTGCCGTCATTGTCGAACGTCTGGATCAGTTCCACCCGGTCCTGGGCATTGACCTCCACGGCCATGTTTCCCGTAGTGATCAGGGTGGACATGACAAACGCCGCCTGAAGCCACACCCGGGGTCGACGAACAACTTTTCTTGGCATGAACATGATGCTTTCCAAACTGGATGAAAGGTACGCTCCCGGGCCCCCTCACGGCGTCAGCAATTGGAATTGGCAACACGAATGATGGACGACTCGATGCCGGGGAATATGCATTTCCACCCAGCAGAATACTGGCGAAACGTCTAATTGCGGTAGATGACCGTCCAGAATAACCATTCGGGAAGCCGAATCGACTCAGGAGACGTACGATCCACTGACCGGCTGAATCTGTTTGCTGGCTGTTTGTGCCTTTCGCGCCTCTTTCGGGACGATTATCCTCGGTTCCTCCAACCGCACCCTCGTATCCCGCTCGAATACCATGCATCGCCTTTCCCTGAAACTCCTGTGCGCCATCTGCGCACTGCTTTCCACCGGGTGTTTCCCGTCTCCTGCGTCCGAAGAAATCCCCGCCCCCCGCAGTGGCTTCGGTTTTGCTTTTGATGAGGCCCGTGGCGAACTGGTCCTGTTCGGCGGATCCGATTCTTCCAATGTCCGGCTGGGAGACACCTGGACCTGGTCCAACGGGCACTGGACCCACCATGACGTGGAAGGCCCCTCTCCCAGGAGCGACTTGTTCGTTGCCTACGATGCAGCACGTGCCCAAACTGTGGTTTTCGGGGGGCTGTCCGAGGACGGACTTCGAAATGACACGTGGGTCTGGGATGGCTCGAAGTGGTTCATGGCCGACACGACCGGTCCGTCGGTCCGGCAACTGGGCACTATGGCCTACGATGCGGTTCGGGAGCGTATCGTGCTGTTTGGAGGGAGCGGACCCGACCGGGCGCGCCTCGGCGATACGTGGGTCTGGGACGGCGAGCGTTGGACGGAGGCGCTGACAGACACGGCTCCTTCACCCCGCGGGGCGCATCAGATGGCGTACGACGAAAAGGTCGGCCAGGTAGCATTGACCGGGGGCTGGGACGGCACCTCAGTTGCCGACCTGTGGCATTGGGATGGTGCTTCCTGGACCCTCACTGATTCGATGTCCACACCTCCCCGATTGCACGGCTCCATGGTGTATGATCGTTCGATCGAAGGGTTGGTCCTGTTCGGCGGTTTCGGAGAAACCGGGAGGGAGAATTCGATCTGGGCCTTCCGCAATGATTCCTGGTCAGCCCTGTCGCCCGAATCCGCATCACCGGACATCCGCGCGGAGCACGACGGGGTATACCATCCGGACCTGGGATTCGTCACCTTCGGCGGAATCGTCGGGGACGGCATGGCACTGGCCGATCGCCAGAAGTCAAACGAGCTCTGGGCCTTCAGGGACGGCGTGTGGACGCGTCACTGAGTCTGCTCAGTCCTCCATCATGGCGATCAGCGATTCCACGGCGTGCTCGACGAATGCGGGATCTTCGGCTGTCAGGTTGAGCGACTGCAGTTCGACGGTTGAAGGCAGGTACTTCTGGAGCGAGGTCCAATAGGACGCATCCAGTTCCGGATTGTAGAGTTCTCCGCCTTCCGCCGAGTAGGCGCTGACGCCCTTGAGCGGCATCAGGAACGTGCAGTCTCCCGTCGTGTGCTCCAGACGCTTGCCGATTTCCGCGGCCACGCGGTCCTGCTCCTCAGCGTTCAGGCGAGGCACAAAAACGTACGGAGAGTGCCAGGTGACCTGATGGTCCTTCCAACCGGCGGGTACTTGATTCGGGACTCCGACGAGGATGCCCAGGTGTTCGCTGCCGCCGGGGCAAATGACCTGGGGAAGCCCGAGGCTCCCGGCCACGGTCAATCGTTCGGGACCTGAAGCACGCAGCACTTCGAACACACCGTCGGCAATTTCACCCATGGCATAGTCGAACACACCGTCGATGATGCCTTCCTTCATCATCTGCTCCATGGCCTCCCCTCCGGCTCCGATGGCGTGGAAGGTGATGACCTCATAGCCTTTCGCTTCGAAGAGTTCGATGGCATGCATGGCGCCTTTGGTCAGCACGCCGAGGTTGGTCATGCCGATGACGCCCTTGGCCGTGGACCGGGTGATGCTCTGTTCGACCTGGGCCATCCCCCAAGCCGCAGCGGCGGCATTGGCCAGGATTTTCCTGGAGAACACGTTGAGGCCCAGGATGTCGGAGACGGCAAACATCATGGTGATGTCCTTGATGCCCACGAAGGGCGCCGTGTTGCCTGAGGCGGCTGTCGAAAGCATGACCTTGGGGAAGCCGTAGGGCAAGGCCTGCAGGATGGGGGCGCACGTGGAGGTGCCCTGGGTGCCGCCGAGGGCCACGGCGCCATGTATCCGGCCTGATTCCTGCAAATCCAGCATGATCTTCGTAGCGCCCGCCGTGATGACCGGACTGGATTTGGCCCGGCTCGGCTCATCCAACTGTTCGTCGAGGGTGGAGCCTCCGGCCTCGATGACCTCATTTCGAGGTATATCCGCGGGGACGCCCGGATTTCCGACCACGCCCAGATCGATCAGCAGGGCGTTGCCACCCAGTCGTTCGATTTCCTGCCGCATGAAGTCGGCTTCGGCGGCTTTCGTGTCCAGCGTTGCAAGGATGGCAATTGTTTTCATCGGATGCACAGTCATTTGTGAAGGCGAGGGGTGTGGGCCTCTCTCAGTACCGATATATCACGTTTGCGATAAAAAACATGGCAATCGTGCGATATGGCTTTCAAGAGGGTGGGAAGTCGGCGGATTTCACACAACGAAGGACATCACCCCGAAAAACGAAGTCCCGCAAATTCGGCTGCAGCGGCGGAGACGGCCCGCTCGATCGGGATGCGCTCGGTGGAAGAGCCGGTCCAGAATCCGTGGCCGCTGGTATGGTCGATCATGTATTGCGCGTCGTCGGGGTTGGACATGGCTGCACCATGCGCCACGAGGATCACATCCGCATGCACGCGACGAACGGCTTCGTAGGCTTCTTCCGTCTGCTCTGCTGTCTGCTCAATGGTCAAACCGCTGTCGTAGCCCTTCAAGCCTCCTTTTGTCGTGCCGGCGTGGTAGCAGAAAATGTGCGGCTTGGCCTGTTCGCAGACAGCGATGGAATCCTCCAGCGTGAACGCCAGACCGATCGTCACCATGTCCATCTCCTCCCGGGCCAACCGCAGCATGTCGATCTCGTGCTGCAGGGTGATTCCGGCCGATGTCATCACCTTGTAGATCTCCGAATCATGATCCACGTAGGATATCGAAGGGCCGATATTGGACACCGACATCACCCCCATGTCCTTGCACTCCTGCAGCACCATGCGCATGTCCTTGAGCGGATCATTTGCGTTCAGGCAGGCGCACACGAACGCATCGCCCTTCATGGCGGGCATGATGTCCTCACGCGTGTAATCCAGCGTCTGCCGGTTGGAATCCAGGATGGGCCACATCATGGACATGGTGCCCATGCCATTGGCGCGTAGACGGGCTCCGGAGAACGTATTGACACAGTCGGTACCGGCCTTCTCCAGAAGTTGCGCCACCAGACCGCTTCCGGCCGAAGCAATCATGATTGGAATGCGCTGCTCAACCTTGGTGTGCAGGCGGGTCAGGATCTGGTCTCGGGTCAGTCGTTTGGTGATCACGGGAGTGCAGTCGTGGGCTTGATTGGAGATACCGGAATATAGCCGTTCCCTGCAATGATGCGGCGGCCCCGGGGACGGGATACCGAGCGCCGGACTCCGTATACTTCCCCATCAACCCACATGCTTCGACTTACAGAATGAATCGCCTGCTCGATCGATCACTTCTGATCGCCTTTCTCCTGCCCGTTTTCGGGGCAATCCTCGTTCCAACCTCCCAGGCTCAGGAGCGGGACTCCACGATGACCCGGGTCCTGGATCCGATTACCGTAACAGCCGAGCGCGCCGAGAGCCCGCTCAGCCTGACTACCAGCAGTGTGTCCGTGCTCGAGGCGCGCGAACTCAGGCAGCGCCCGGCGCGCAGCCTGACCGATGTACTGGGCACGATGCCGGGCCTGCTGTTCCTCGACGTGAACGGCGTCGGCTGGAGTCCCCAGGCGGTGACCCGCGGATTCTACGGCGGTGGCGAAGCCGAATACGTGGTCGTCCTGAAAGACGGTATCCCGCTGAACAACCTGGAGAACGGTCTGGTCAACTGGGAGCAGCTTGTCCGCGAGCCCGACACCCGGGTTGAGGTCCTCCGGGGCGGAGCGTCATCACTGTATGGCGATGCCGCCATCGGAGCCGTCATCAACATTCTGACGGACCCGAATACACCACCGCGCAGCCGACTGGAATTGGGCGCGGGATCGTTTGCAGCCCGGTCCACGCGGGTGTTCATTGAAGACACCAATTGGTCCGCAGCAGCGGATTTCGGTACGACGGACGGCTATCGGGATCACGGAAAGCGCACCACGGCTTCCCTTTCCGCGCAGCGGCAGACCACCTGGGGCGACAAGGCCGCCCTGACGCTCAGCGGATCGCTGAATGCGCGTAACGCAGACACACCGGGGCCCATTCGGTCCACGGAAGAAGGCGATCGCGAACAGAGCCTGTCCTTTTTCCGGTTCGACAACATAGACGAGCAGACCCGACGTGCCGCGGCCCAGGGCTGGCTGGCTGCCGGTCCCGGTCGTTTCCGCGCTTCCCTGGCGTGGGAGAACCGCGATCAGAACATGGTGCGAACCCTGCCGCTGGCGTCCGTCTTTGCGGACACCCAGGAGCGCGTCGTGGGCGCCAACGGCTGGCGGACCACATTGCAGTACACCGAGTGGCAGCTGCCCATTGGCCTGGAGCATTCGTTTACCGTGGGCATGGACGGGTACTTCGGATCGCTGGACTCGAAATACTACCAGATCGCCACCGGAGATGAGACCATCTACCTGGCCTCACAGGGCGGGCGGCAGGCGCTCAATGCGGACGGATCGGTTTCACGGAATGCCCTCGCAGGATACGTCCACATGGAAATCCGCCCCGTGGACCGGGTAAAGATGTCCATGGGTGCCCGCTACGACCGCATTGCCGACTCCTTCGACGCGGTGGATGGTCTGTCCGAAGACGCAGATGACGCCACGAACACGGCATTCAGCCCGAAAGTGGGCCTCAATGTCCGGTATGCCAGTACGTCACGGCACGTCGGCAATGCGTGGGTAAATGCGTCCCGCTCCTTCAAAGCGCCAACCCTGGACCAACTCTATGACCTGCGAGCCCTGCCCGTGCCTTTTCCTCCCTTCGTTGTGCGTATTGCCAGTCCCCTCCTGACACCACAGGAAGGCACGGCCATCGAAGCCGGCCTGTACCACCTCGTTGCGCTGGACAGCGGATGGCAGGGCCGGCTCAGCCTGTCGGGCTACACCATGGACATGGAGAACGAGATTGACTTCTCGTTCGAGACATTCTCTAACGTCAACATCGGCAAGAGCCGGCACCGTGGCGTTGAGTCGGGCCTGTCCTTTGGAAAACCGGGACGGGCCTCGGTCTTTGCCAACTACACGTTGCAGGATGTCACCCAGCAGAGTGGCGACAACAAGGGCAATGCCGTCAAAGCCATCCCGAAACATGCCTTCAGTGCAGGCGTCACGGCCGAAGCGGGTCCGTTCGGCGCATCTCTCATCCTGAAAAGCCTGCGTGGCATGTGGGTTGATGATGCCAATACCGTTGAATTGTCGGACTATTCCACCGTGGATATCCGCCTGTCGTGGGATGTCCGGGATTGGCAATTGACGGCCGACATATTCAATGCGCTCGACTCCGAGTTCGACGCCACGGCCTATCCTGATCCGGCCGGATCGGACGTCATCTTCCTGTTTCCGTCTGCGCCCCGCACCCTGTCCATCGGTGCCCAATACACGTTCTGAACCCCATGATTCGCTACCTGCTCGTCATAGTTGCCCTCTCAGTTTCGGTCGTGGTCTTTTTCACCTACACGAAACCGGCACCCACACCCCTTCCGGACGTCCCGCATCGATTGACCTTTGAGGGGTCAGACGGCCCCAACGCCGATGGTCCCGGCGCCGGAAAACACATCGTCTTCCTCTCGGGCGATCATGAGTATCGCTCGGAAGAAATCCTGCCTGCCATGGCCCGGATGATGGCCTGGCACTACGGCTTTCTGACCACCACCCTGTTCACACTGAATGACGAGGGCTTCATCGAGCCGGGCAGTTCCAACATGCGGGGTTTGGAGGTATTGGAGACTGCCGATCTGGTGGTGATGGGACTGCGCTTCCAGGACTTCCCCGAAGAAGAGATGCAGCACTTCGTGGACTACCTGGACCGCGGCGGTCCGGTGCTGGGCATCCGGACGTCGACGCATGCTTTTTCAGGTATCGAGGGCCGGTTCGAGAAGTACAACTGGAATTACGAAGGCGATGACTACGAGCTCGGCTTCGGAAGGCAGGTACTCGGCGAGACCTGGGCCGGCCATTATGGCACGAACCACCAGCAGTCGTCGGTGCTGCTCATGGAGGAAGGCGCTGAGGGCCATCCCATCATGATGGGACTCGAAAGATTCGACGCCGCGGGCCTTCCCGGCGAACAACCCTTCGCACACGCCGTGTCCGGCGGGTACTGGGCCGATCCGCTGCAGCCCTACACTGTCCTGGCCCGCGGCGTCGTATTGACCGGCATGGATCCCGATGCCGAGCCGGATCCAGAGAAGGAGCGCGCTCCGGTAGCCTGGACACGATCGTATTCCGGTGCTGATGGCACCGAAGGGCGGGTCTTCACGACCACGCATGGCGCCTCCGAAGACTTCCTGAACGAGGGCTTCCGGCGTATGATGATCAATGCGGCTTTCTGGGCTGCCGGAATGGAAGAGGCCATCACCCCGGAACTGGTCATCGACTTTGTCGGCCCGTACCATCCGGCCCGATATGCGTTCGACGGTTTCCGGATCGGTGTCCGACCGGCCGACATGGCGGGTTGGGAGACGCCCATCATGGACCCGACCAAGCCTACAACGGCACCTGAAGAAGAGAACTGATTCCCATGTCCTCGGCCTCCGTATCGCTTGACAACATCGGCCCCGGTCTGAAGCTGCGCTTCGATCGAACGCTGGCGTTCATGCGCGCTTCCGGTTTCGAATCGGGCCGCATCCTCGATCTTGGGCCCGACAATACGTTCGCGCAGATCCTCCGCAATGAAGGCTTTGAGGTCATCAACACCGGTACGGTGGACCTGGATCTGAAGCCAGAAGTCGTCCGGAATCACGACGTGGATTGTGTGACCTCTTTCGAACTGTTCGAACACCTGGTCGCTCCCTTCAATGTGCTGCGCCAACTTCCGGATGTGCCGCTTTATGCCACAGTGCCACTGAAATTGTGGTTTGCCGACGCCTATCGCAGCGCCACGGATGAATGGGACCGTCACTATCACGAATTCGAGGATTGGCAGTTTGACTGGCTCTTGGAAAAGGCCGGTTGGACCATTGCCCGCCGCGAGAAGTGGACCTCGCCCACCACGGACATCGGCATACGCCCTCTCCTTCGCCGCTACTGGCCCCGCTACTACGCCGTCAAGGCTGACCGCTCCA
>Ga0209273_10002874_pt1 | contig 12572 bp, 12 predicted proteins | sample tdAd471_FD_187126 | JGI IMG/M metagenome (GOLD analysis project Ga0209273, IMG submission 187126) | Marine sediment microbial communities from the Atlantic coast under amendment with organic carbon and nitrate - tdAd47.1 (SPAdes)... | ecosystem: Environmental > Aquatic > Marine > Coastal >...
TTGCCAAGGTCATGAAGGAGACCGGCAAGATGCGCAGCCTTGTGGATCCCCATACCGCAGCCAAATGCTTCAGCTTTATTGGCTGTGCCAATCAGATGATCCTTGAGAAGGTGCCAGCCTTCTTTCCCCTCATCTTCTGTTGAATGCGCGTAATACATACCGCCCCCTGACAATCTCAGGGATTATCCTAAAAGATATATTCTTGAATGATCAACTTTTAATTGCTTCACCATACATCACCCCCCCTCCACCCTCTTGATCACCTCCTCTACGTTGATCTCGATGGGCTGACCTTCTTCCTTGCGGAGGATGAGATGGGCGATGAGGAGGGTCATGGGCGCGGGGATGCCGCGGGCAGCGCTGAGGTAGCGCCGCACATGGGATTCGTTGAGCCCGACGGTGCGGGCGAACCACCTCTGCCGCCCATGTTTGGGGTGGAGGATAAGGAGGGCCTTGCGGAACTGGTCGGGCGTCATCATGGGATGTCCGGCCTTGGGCCGTCGCTTGCGGCCCCTCGTTGTCTTCTTGTCCGTGGTGACAGATGGTTTGGTTGCTGTGCTGTCCATGGTCGCGCTCTCCCTTTGGGTTATTCGGAGCTTGCTGGCGACGCAGCATTAGCGACACAAGACGCGGATCAGTCAATGCTCAATGAGCTTTTTATCCAATAATATGAATGGGTTGAGGGATAACGCACCCTCATACGACGACTTCTCCCAATAAGCGCCTATCACACTGGATTGGACGGCTCTCTTCCCCTTTAGGCACCTCTGTTGACCAGCCTCTGACGACCCCGGAATCTCTCTTTTCCGGCCCCTATCAGGGTTTTCACCCCTCGGTTTTCGCGGGCCCGCAAAACTTTTTTGCCTCTGTACCCCCCAAAATTAACGGAGCGCGAAGGCCGATCCTTTAACATGTCGTTAACGTTAACGAGACCGGAGTGATTCGGATATGCCCGCCCAACCCACTGCACCAGGCACACCCGCCCCTGCCGGGACACCCAGCCAACCAGCCACCCCCGGCCCATCGGATAGCGTAACGGGCACCGCCGCCCGCGCCGTTCCCCTGGCCCGGCTGCTGGCCCGCCAGGCCGCCCGGATCTGGGTCAACAAGGAACAGGAAGCCCCCTCAGACAAAGAAGGAGATAGCAACAATGCATAAGTCGACCATGCGCCAAGCGCCCCGTTTCTATTCCATCAAGGACGCCGCCGACCTATTGAGCGTCTCCACCAAGACCGTCTACCGGCTGGTCAAGAGCGGTGCCCTGGCCGCCGTCCGGGTTGGCCACCAGCTCCGGATCGCGGAGCGGGACCTCCAGGCCTACCTGCGCGGCGAACGGGTACTCTGAAGAGGGTTTTTAACAGTGTCCACGCCTGTCCACAGAAGTCCTTGTTTGTCCGCGACTTATGAACCCCATGTGATTACGTCGCAATGTCATACACGAAGGATGATGATGAGCCCCTCGCACAAATATCCATGCCTGTCTTTATTTGGACTTTACTGTCCACTCCTGTCATGGCAACAGACAGGACCCCAAGGAGACAAAACATGAACACGCCACCCTTTTCCGGGACAGAGCTCTTCACGCAGTCGACCGCCGTCACGCTAGCCGACCTCATGGGCCTGGTGGAGACTGCCCCGTTCAAGACGGCCCCCCTTGCAAACGAGACACGACGGCGGCGCGTACTGGGCTCGCTCGGGCGCATGGCCCGCATCCTTGGCAAGCCGCCCGAGGGCCTGGTGCTTGACCAAGCGTTCCTCGACAGGTTGCGCAAGGTGAAGCCCCGGCTTCACGGTATCGGCAAGCGGTCCTGGCAGAACATCCTGGTTGACTTCCGCTATGTCTGCCGCAAACTCCTGGGGCTGCCCATGGGGCGCAATCCCGCCCCCATGAGCCCGGCCTGGAAAGCGCTGATCAATCCCATTAACGATCTTGCCCGGAAGCGGCTCTACCGCTTCGCCCGCTGGTGTTCGAAGAATGATATTGATCCTGAGAACGTTGACGACGAGGTAGCGGCCCGCTTCCGCGCTCATCTTGAGACCACGTCCCTCAAGAAGCCTTACCACAGCTATCGCGTGATGGCCCGGTTCTGGAACGAACGGGGCGGGATTGATCCCAACTGGCCCGCCTACCGGTTTGAGGTGACGGATCAGCGCAGAACACGGACCCTGCCCCTCGAGGCCTTCCCGGCAAGTTTCGCCGCGGATATTGATCATTGGGCGCGCCAGGTCTCGGCTGACAACCTGGGGGACTGGCTCAACTCGTCCCTTGAGAAGCCCCTGTCACCCCGGACGGTCAAGACACGCCGACACCAACTCCTCGTCCTGGCAACGGCCGTGGTGCGGGCCGGCATACCCATTGAAGATGTGACCGGCCTTGCCGTTTTCGCCGACCCGGACATTTACAAACGGGGCCTTGAACATCTCCACAAGGAATTTGGCGGCAAGACCCCTTGGCTCGAGAACGTGGCCCGGGGCTTTCTGCCCGTGGCACGGCATTACGTCGGCGTGCCCGAGAACGTCTATCGGGACCTCCAGCAGATTTGCAGAAAGGTCCGTCTCGGTTTCCGGCCCTTGAACGAGAAGAACCGGCGTCGGCTCCTGCCTTTTGAAGATCCGGCCCTGGCCCAGCAACTTCTGGGCCTGGCTGAAGCAACCTTTGCCAGCCTTGCCCGAGTCGATGATCCTGTCCGTCCGCACGCCCTAGAGGCCCAGTCGGCCTTGGCCGTAGCCATCCTGCTGGTCGCGCCCATCCGCCTTGCCAACCTGGTGAGCCTGGAGATGGACAAGCACCTCCTGTTGACGGGCCGGGGCCGGGCACAGACCCTGAAGCTTCTTGTCTCCGGGGACGAGGTCAAGAACGGGCTGGAGCTCAGCTACCCCCTGCCCTCCGAGACCGCACGCCTCGTGCAGCTTTACCGGGCGCGGTATCTGCCCTTGCTGGCACCCGGGGGCACCGCCTGTCTCTTCCCTGGCCAGACCAAGACCGCGCCCAAGACCGTGGCCACCCTCAGCAGGCAGATCAGCGCCTTTCTCCTGGAGCATCTCGGTGTGGAGATGAATGTCCATCTCTTCCGCCACCTGGCGGCGCTCCTGTTCCTGCGACAGAACCCGGGGCAGTACGTGGTGGTCCAGCAACTCCTCGGCCACAAGAGTGTTGAGACCACGGTCCGCTTCTACGCAATTCTCGAACAGGAGATGGCAGTCCGGGCCTATCATGACATCCTGTTCGGAAAGGAACGCTGATGCCTGCGCGGTTCGCCACCCTCAGCCTTGATGACTGGCCCGCGGCTGATCGGGCCGCATGGAACGCCCTTTACGCCCCGTCCGGATTGTTCGAAGATAGCGGGGCGGCCGCGCACCAGCGGCCCGCCACCCGGGATATGATGCAGGACTCCTATGGCCGCTGGCTCATGTGGCTGAGGCAGGAAGGGACACTCCTAGAGACCGAGGATCCCACCTCCCGGATCACGCCTGACCGGGTGCGGGCCTTTATCATGCATATGACCGCCACCCTGAAGCCCGGCACAATGGCAATGACCATCCAGCACCTGGACCAGCTGGCCCGCTGGTTCGCACCCGGGGACGACTGGACCTGGCTTCGGGCCTGGAAGCAAAAGCTCTGGCGGCGTTACCGCGCTCCCGACAAGCGCGCCCGGCTGGTGCCCGCTCGAGCCCTCCTCGATCTTGGCATCGACCTCATGAACGAGATGCGGAACTCTCAGGATCAGTATCCCGTCAAGTGGCGGACCCGCTACCGGGACGGATTGATGATCTCGCTCCTCATCCTCTGCCCTTTCCGGCTTGCCAACTTCTCGACCATCCACATCGGCGAACACTTGCAGGTGGCGGGATCCGGCTATCGCCTTGCCTTCGCCCCGACCGAGACCAAGTCCCACGCGCCTGACATCAAGCCGGTGCCAGCGGAACTGCTTCCTTATCTCATGTTCTACCTTGAAGAGGTGCGCCCCTATCTTCTCATGGACACCCGGCACGACCGGCTCTGGGTGACCAAGGACGGCATGCCCATGCCTGACGGGGCGGTGGCCAAGCAGATCAAGCACTGGACAAGGAAGAGACTTGGCCGCGCCATCAATCCCCATCTCTTTCGGGACTGCGCCGCCACGGACGCCGCGCTTCTCTTGCCCGGAAGCACCGGCATTGCCCGCAGCGTCCTCGGTCACGGGAGTCTCAGGACCACGGAGTCCTATTACATTGCCGCCAACCAGGTTCACGCTGCCCGCGCCTACCACGACACCCTGAAGACGCTGAAGGGAAGCAAACGCTAAGAAGCCTCATCAAGGAACAGGACCTATGAAAGTACAAGGCCAATGAGCAGGGTCACAGGAGTTGCCACATCTGGTTCCGCCCCCCGCGCGGTGATTTATGCGCGCTATTCGTCTGACTTGCAGAGCGCGGCCTCCATTGTGGACCAGGTTCATGCCTGTTCGGCCCGGATCAGGGCCGAGGGCTGGGTGCCGGGGGCCACCTACAGAGACGAGGGCCTCTCTGGCGCCACGTCCTTGCGCCCCGGCTACCAGGCCATGCTGGCTGACGCCCGGGCGGGCCGGTTCGATATCGTTGTGGCCGAGGCCCTCGATCGCCTGTCCCGGGACCAGGAAGACATCGCCGCCCTCTACAAGGCGCTGACCTTCGCCGGCGTAAAGCTGGTGACCTTGGCCGAGGGCGAGATCAACGAACTCCATGTGGGGCTGAAGGGCACCATGAACGCTCTCTTCCTCAAGGACCTCGCCCAGAAGACACGGCGCGGCCTCGAGGGTCGCATTCGCCAGGGCCGCTCGGGCGGCGGCAAGGCCTATGGCTATGACGTGGTGCGCAGCTTTGGCGAAGACGGGGAACCGAGGCGCGGGGCGCGCACCGTCAACGAAGCGGAAGCCGCCATTGTCCGGCGGATCTTTGAGGCCTATGCTTCCGGAGACTCGCCCCGGGCGATCGCCCATGCCCTGAACCGGGAGGGCATACCCGGCCCCAGTGGCAAGGCCTGGGGCCCCTCCACCATCAATGGCAATCGGGAGCGGGGCACCGGCATCCTCAACAACGAGCTCTATATTGGTCGCCTGGTCTGGAACCGCCTGCGCTATATCAAGGACCCGGCCACGGGCAAACGCGTCTCAAGGCTCAATCCGGAACAGGCCTGGGTCATCGCGCAAGTCACCGAACTCCGGATCATCGACCAGGCCCTCTGGGACAGGGTCAAGGCCCGCCAGGCAACCCTCACCGCCGTTGTCGGGGCAAACGGCCATGACACCCATAACAAACCCGCCTTCTGGGACCGGCGGCGGCCCCGCACGCTCCTCTCAGGCCTGCTGAAGTGCGGTGTCTGCGGCGGCGGCTATTCCAAGATCAGCGCCGCCCACTACGGCTGCTCCACGGCGCGCAACAAGGGCACCTGCACCAACCGCCTCAACATCCGCCGCGACCACATCGAACCCATGATCCTCCTGGCGCTCCGGACCCAGCTCATGGACCCGGACCTGTTCAAGCTGTTCGTCGAAGAGTTCCACGCGGAAGTGAACCGCCTGCGCAAGCAGGACCATGCGGAACAGGACCGGATCAGTCGGGACCTCACGCGCGCGGGGACCCGCATCGCCAACCTCGTCAAGGCCCTCTCTGACGGCATGACGTCACCGGCCATCACCGCCGAACTCGCCCGCCTTGAAGAGGAGAAGGCCGATCTTCTCCGGAAGAAGGAGGCCCTCGGCAGTGACCGCAAACCGCTCCTTCACCCGAACCTCGCCCAGATCTATCGCGACCGGGTCGCCGATCTCGAGACCCTCCTCGCCCATGACACCCTCTCAACCGATGCCATGGACCGGCTCCGCGCCCTCATCGACGAGGTCGTCCTGACCCCGACCCGGTATCACCAACTGGATATCACCCTGAAGGGCGACATCGTCGCCATGCTCTATCTCGCCTTCTACGACAGCAAAAAGCCCGACACGGTTCCCCGTGACGGGCTTGAGCAAGTAAAGTTGGTTGCGGGGGTAGGATTTGAACCTACGACCTTCAGGTTATGAGGCAACCCGACGGGGCCGGAATAGTCTTTCAAAAGCAAACATTTAGAGAGATTTTGGGTGGGCGACGTCGGCGTCGTGTCGCACGGAGCAGACGCAAACCATTGGGAATAAACGGGAAAGCCCCGCATGTTCATGAATCAGCGAACCTCAGTAGTTTACAGTCTACTGGCCGACTATGTGCGCAGCCCTTCCCTGCGTCATATGCGAGAGCAGCGCTCCCTGGGCAAGCTGGCCCTCGAGGTCGTCACGAGACTGGATCAGGACAGTTCCATCTGGAAGAAGTGGGAAGGCCCGCGGGACAAGGTCCTGGCCTCGGCGATAGACTGCTGGATCCCGAAGGACGACATGCTCGCCTTCCTGAATGGCCTTCCTGGCCCGGCTCTGACGATGACCGATCTCGAGCAGCGCATGAAGGCCATGATCGAGGAGGAATACCTCGGAGATCCGGAACCGAAGCTCGAGGCCGAATGTCTGGCCATCTACCAGGCCGAGAAAGAGGCTGGCACGGAAATGCCCGCCATCATCGGGCGCCTGTCGGATTACGTGGGCGCGCAGTGGCAGCGTCTGCGCGACGAGGAGCGTGCCGAGGCCGAGCGGAGGTCGGAAGAGGCGCGACTGGAGCGGGAGCGGCGGCTCCTGTCCTACGCCGATTGTCCATGGACCCAGATCAAGGGCTCGAAATTCTTCTATTGCCGCAAGAACGGCCGGGTCTTCCAGCTCAAGCCCAACAGCGACAAGAGCCTGACGCTCTATCGGGTGCAGGAGGTCGACGACGCCGCCAGCGGCGACATGATTGGCCGCTATCGATCCCGCGGGGATGCCAGCAAGGTGGTGGCCAAGGCGGCCTATGAGCCCGAGCCATTTCGGTAGAGCGGCTCCAAGCCCCGCCACAGGGGCGTTGGTGAGGGCCGATCCCAGCCATACGGGTGAACCGGGCGAAGCATCCAGCAGCCGCCGCTCGGAATCGGTCACCCCAGCAGCTTGGCCTCGACCTCGGCCATGGCGTTCTGGTGGTCGGGCGACGGGAACAGGTGGCCGTAGCGCTCCATGGTCATCTGGATCGAGGAATGGCCCGCGAAGGTCATGACCTCCTTGATGGAGAAGCCCTGCTCGATCCAGAGCGACACTGCGAAATGGCGCAGGTCGTGCCAGCGCAGCTTCACGCCGACTTGCTCCTGCAGCTTGCGGAACCGGGACTGCGTGTTGGTGTGCTGGAGAACGCCGCCGCGTGGGGCGGGGAAGACCAGCCCGAGATCGCTCTTCGGGCAGCGCAATTTCCAGCGACGCAGGGCGTTCAGCACCATCGGCCCGGCCGGGATGTCGCGATAGCCCGCGCGCGATTTCGGCTCGCCCATCTGGTTGTAGGCGTCGGCGCGCTGGCGCACGTATATGAAACCGTGCTCGAAATCCACGTCCTGCCAGCGCAGGCCGCGCAGTTCCGAAGCGCGCAGGCCGGTCAGCGCCGAGACGATAAGGTGCGGCTTGAAATCCTCCTCCGCCGCCTCGATCAGCGCGCGGATCGTCTCTTTCGACGGCACTGGCGCCTTGTAGTCGATTCGGCTCGACTTGATCACCCGCACGCCTTGCGCGGCGTTGGTGAAGAGCTGGCCGTTGTCGATGGCATGGTCGAGGATGAGCTTGAGGACCGACAACGCGCGGCGCGTGAGATGTTCGGACCGGCCGTTCAGCAACAGCCGGTCACGGAACTCGTTCACATGACGGCGGGTCAGCTGGACGATCAGCTTGTCCCCGATCCCGACCTTAGCATCCGTGATGTGCAGTCGGACATAGTCGCTGTAGCCGCGAAGCGTGGTGCGCTCCATCCGCCGCCCCGTCTTGCAGCGCATCTCGCAATGGTCGAGCCACGCCTTCGCGGCATCGGCCACGGTGATGCTCTCGCTGTCGGCCAGATAGGTGTTGTTGGCGACCAGCGAGCGGACCTTCACAAGGTAGACATCGGCATCCTTGCGGCGCGGGAACAGCTTCGATCGGCGTTTTCCGGCCTGGTCGGTGAAATCCACCTGCCAGCGCACCAGGCCCGAGGGCAATGTTCGCTTCCGGATCGTGGCCATTTGCGTCCTCCAACGCTCAATCACGCTCTGCTTCGCCGGGAAGGCAAGTCCAGAATTTTGCAGTCTAGATAATGCCATTGACAGCTCGTCTGAGGTCATTTACCCATAGTTCAAACACACTGTCAAAGGTTATCGCCATGGACCAGGAATTCACGATCCAGCAGATCGCGGACGCGGCGCAATTGACCCGCTATCAGGTCGAGGCATGGATATCGCGCGGACACTTCAAGCCCGAGAATCCTGTTGAGCCGGGCAAGGCGAGGAAGTTCACCTACGAGGATGCCATCGTTCTCGGCGCGGTTGCCGAGTTCAGCCGCCTTGGGCTCTCGCCTGCGGTCGTCTCGATGCACACGGCGCAGCTGCAGTTCCGCGAAGGGCGTGGAGCGCTGTTCGTGATCAGTATGGTCTGCCGGCAGGTCAGCACCACGGAGGCTGACCCGGACATCGAGGGCGAAATCGACATCACCTCGGGCAGCATCGTCCCGACCGCCGAGATCGCCAGCATCGTCGCCGATCCAAAGGTTCGCGCCTTCGCGGTGGTGAACCTCGAGCAACTCGAACACCGCGTGAAGGCGTCCCTCGGCGTCGCCTGAGGTCAATCAGAAACTTCGGAGGACAACATGCAGGAGCATTTGCGGGCTGGACCCGCCACGGGAGAGGTTTGCCCGACGCTGGCCGAGGATCTGCTGCGGGGCGCGGACGCCATCGCGCTCTTCGTCTTCGGCGACGCGAAGGAGCGACGGAAGGTCTATTACTACGCCAGCGAGGCCAAGGTGCGGATGCCCACGTTCCGCATGGGCAACGTGATCTGCGCGCGCAAATCGCGGCTTCTCGAATGGATCGAGCAGCAGGAGGCCGCGCGATGAGCGATTTCCGCAACCCGCTTTCGACTGACGAACATGTGTTCGTGGGCAACTGCCTTCGCAACACCCGCGATGCTCTGATCCATGTGATGGCCTCGGCAGTGCCCGGCACCCCGACCTATCGCGAGGCGGATCGGACCCTCGCAGCGTTGGACCGGCTGCGCGCCGAGCTTGATCACGACCTGCGCGGGACCACCTCCTGGGAGCGCGACCCACGTGGTCTGACCAGCAAGGTCTACTACGGCCTCGTCAAGTTCATCGGCAGCCCCGAAGCGGCCGAAGATCATGCACAGGATGACTTCGCCGCCTGGGTTCTGGACGGAGAGTAAGCCATGGAGGACGCCATCCGCACGACAAAAGACACGACCCACAACGATGCGTCGGCGGATGCGTCCGCCAACGCGCTCGCCCCTGCGGCGCCCGAGGATCCGACCGAACTGCGCCTGCAACTGCATCGCAACGGCTATCGCCCGGTGCCGGTGCTGGGCGCACATGTCGCCATGAAGGCCGCGGGCAAGCGGCCGATGATGAAGGGCTGGGAGACGGTCTGTGCCAGCGCCGACGAAGCCGAGATCGCCCGCTGGACGAAGGCGCAGCGCAACTGCACCAACACCGGCCTGCTCTGCGGGACACTGGTCGGCATCGACATCGACGTGCTCGATCCCCAGCATGCCCACCGGGTGACCTGCATCGCGACCGAGATGCTCGGCATGACGCCCGCCTGTCGGATCGGGCGCGCGCCGAAGATCCTGCTGATCTTCCGGACGGACGCGCCCTTCGACAAGATCCAGACGCCCGAGTTCCACATGCTCGACGGCACGGTGGCGCGCGTCGAAATCCTGGCGACCGGGCAGCAGTTCGTGGCCTTCGGCATCCACCCGGACACGAAGGCGCCCTACTACTGGCCCGAATGCTCGCCGCTCGATGTGCCTCTGCATGAGCTGCCGACAGTCACCAAGGAGCGGTGCACGGCGTTCATCGCCGCAGCCGAAAAATATCTGCGCAAGGTTGGCGGTTGCAGCACCGCCGACCGCCGCGAGATCGAGCGCGAGGGCCGCAAGGCCGCCGGGCTCAAGCGGAATCAGGCCCCGTCGCGCGAACTGGTCGAGGAAGCCGTCGCCCACATCCCGAACGACGACCTGCCCTACGACGACTGGATCAAGGTCGGGCTCGCACTCTACGCCGCACTCGGGCCTGACGGCCGCGACCTGTGGGAGAACTGGTCGGCGCGGGCGGACAAGAACGATCCGGAATACACTGCCGAGAAATGGGACAGTTTCTCGACCGTGCGCAGCGTGACCGTCGGCACGCTGTTTTGGCTTGCGCGGCAGAATGGCTGGCGGGCAGCCAAACCGCAACGCGCCCGGGCCATCGCGGATGGCGACACCATCGCGTCGCAGGAAGACGACAAGCTGCCCACGCACGACGACGATGGGCGGCCGATCGTCTACCTCTTCGCCGGATACATGCCCGCAATCATCGACATGTCGGAGGGCGCGCTGCTCCAGGCAAAGCTGAACTTCTATCAGCGTGGCAGCATGGTGGTGCGCCCGGCGATGGTGCCGGTGGCGGTCTCGGACGGGCGCATAGTCGACGCACCCCGGCTTATCGACGTCAAGGCGCACCACATGGCCGAAGCGTTCACCCGGGTCGTCTGCTACAAGCGGTTCGACAAGCGCGCAGAGAAATGGGTGAACTCCGACTGCCCGCATCGTATCGCGGAGACGTTCCTCGCCCGCGAGGGGCAATGGCGCCTTCCGGTGCTCACCGGCATCATCAATGCGCCCACGCTGCGGCCGGATGGCTCGATCCTCGACCTGCCAGGCTACGACGCGCAGACCGGGCTGCTGTTCGATCCTCAAAACGCCCATTTCCCGGTGCTGCCGCGCGATCCCGACCGTGACATGGCGCTGCGCGCGCTGGCCTACCTCAAGGACCTGATCTCGACCTTCCCCTTCGTGACGGAAGGAGATCGCGCCGTGGCACTCTCGGCCATCCTGACCGCGCTGGTGCGCCGCTCGCTGCCCACGGCCCCTCTCCACGGCTTCAACGCGCCGACCGCGGGCACTGGCAAATCCATGCTCGTGGACCTCGCGAGCCTGATCGCCACCGCCCGTCCCGCGCCGGTGATCGCACAGGGCAAGTCCGAGGAGGAAATGGAGAAGCGGCTGGGCGCGGCGCTGATCGCGGGCGATGTGCTGATCGCCATCGACAACTGCGAGGAACCCCTGGGAGGCGAGCTTCTCTGCCAGACCATGACGCAAACGAGCCTCAAGGTCCGAATCCTTGGCAAGTCCGTGAACGCCGAGGTGCCGAGCAACGCGGCCATCTTCGCCACCGGCAACAACCTCACCTTCGAGGGCGACATGACTCGCCGCGCGCTCCGCGCCACGCTCGACGCCGGGGTGGAGCGGCCAGAGCTCCGCGCCTTCGACCGCAATCCCCTCGCCATGGTGAGCGAGAGGCGCGGTGACTACGTCTCGGCCGGGCTGACCATCCTGCGCGCCTTCCACATCGCCGGCCGACCGCAGCAGCGCGCGCCGCTCGGCTCCTTCACCGATTGGTCGCGCTGGGTCCGCGACGCGCTGATCTGGCTGGGTGAGGCCGACCCCTGCGACACGATGGAGGAACTTCGCGGCGCCGATCCGAAGCTCGAGGCGCTGACCGCTGTCCTGGAAGGATGGCGCGAGGTGATAGGAATGCGGCCAGCCAGTGTTCGCGACGTGATCGAGCGTGCGACCGAACAGCGACCGCAGCTTTATGGCCGCGCCGAATTCGTGCACCCCGAGTTCCGCGAGGCCCTGCTGCGGGTCGCGGGCGAAGGCGGCGCGATCAACGGCAGGCGGCTTGGGCGCTGGATCGGGGCACACCAGAACCGGATCGTGGGCGGGCTGCGCCTCGTCAACGCAGGCGTGTCGGCAGGGCATACGCGCTGGCAGCTGCAAAACGCGGAACCGAGCGCCGCGCCGATCAACGACGGTTCTGAAATTCTCCGGAGCCATGCCGATGCGTGACGTTCATTCCCGATCCGTCTGGTGGGTTTGGTGGCTTTGGTGGATTTGTCCCGGCCGATATCTGTGTTTGTCGCCGGAAGTGTCAGCGACGTGGAAGGTCGCGACACATGACGACAGGCATCACGCCGCGACGCATGACGTGACAGTTCTCAGGAGCGGGCCGAAACAAATCCCTGATCTCCACCAAACCCACCAGACAATTCGTGAACGGACGGCGGCGCTCAGCACGGTTCGCGAAAACTTCAGAACCGTCGTGAATGGCAGGAATCGCCGGATTGCGGACCGCCGGGCGGTTCCTCCTGCGCACATTCGTATGTGGGGACGCGCAGCGCATTGGTCCGCCAGCGTGAGGGCCAAATATGCCTAAACTCAACGATGCCGAGACCAAGACCGCCTTCGCCGCCCGCGTCGGTCTGACCAAGGGGCGCATCTCGCAACTGGTCGCCGAGGGGCTGCCGGTCCGCGCAGACGGGCGCATCGACGTGGCCGAGGGGCTGGCCTGGATCGAGACCAATCTCGACCCCGCCCGGCGCAACAAGGGCGGCGCAGCCACCGCGACCACCCGCACCGCCACGCTGGCCGAAGCGA
>Ga0209273_10002875_pt1 | contig 12568 bp, 14 predicted proteins | sample tdAd471_FD_187126 | JGI IMG/M metagenome (GOLD analysis project Ga0209273, IMG submission 187126) | Marine sediment microbial communities from the Atlantic coast under amendment with organic carbon and nitrate - tdAd47.1 (SPAdes)... | ecosystem: Environmental > Aquatic > Marine > Coastal >...
CGAATCTGATCGTGGTCGATGGAACATTCGGCGCCTATGTCGAGTACTCCAAGGCTGTGTTCACAATCTTTGAGTCGTACACGCCCCTGGTGGAGCGTCTCTCGATCGACGAGGCATTTCTCGACATCACGGGTTCTGTGCACCTCTTCGGATCGCCTGCCGATATCGGGCGATCGATTCGCTCGGATGTCAAAAATGAGACGGGGCTTGCCGTTTCCGTCGGCGCAACGCCAAGAAAGTTTCTTTCGAAGATCGCGAGCCAAGTCGCAAAGCCTGATGGATTGATTGTGGTCGAGCCAGGCGAGGAGCTCGAGTTCTTGCATCCTCTGCCGGTGTCGTTTCTTTGGGGCGTCGGACCTGTGACGAAGCGGAAGCTCAACGACATGGGCATCGTCACGATCGGAGACATTGCAACGACACCGCGCGATGCCATGCATGCGATGCTCGGCCCTGCCCACGCAAGCCATCTCTACGCGCTGTCGCACAATCTGGATCCCAGACCGGTCGAGACAAAGCGAAAGGCGAAGTCGCTGAGCGCGCAGTCAGCCATGCGAGCAAAGATCAGACAGCTCGATGAACTGACTCCTGTGCTTCACCGACTCACGGACCGGGTCGCTGGGAGGCTCCGTTCCAAGGATCTCACGGCTCGTACCGTCACGATCAAAGTGAGGTTCGGCGATCTGACGGCGATTACGAGGTCGCATACGATGCCGGCTCCGACGAACGCCACAGGGTCCATCGTGGACATTGGTACTCGGATGCTTGCCAAGGTGCTCCAAGAGTTTCCGCGGCACGAGACGACGCTCCTAAGTGTCGCGACTTCGGGAGTGTCACCATCAGACGCCACCCAACTGGCGTTCGGTGTTGACGACGACAACACGACAGCTGGATCGCCGCGTGAACTCGAGTTTGAGGCCTTGGATCGCTCAGTCGATGAACTGAGAGCCCGATATGGCGCCGATGTCGTCACACACGGGTCCGACCTTCTCTCCGGTCGTTCGCACTTCACAGACGGCCTTTCAAAGATCATGACCCCGGACGAGCTCGACGATGACCGTGCCGACGACTGAGCCGTTTCGTGTTCGCTGATGCAGTAGCGTTGTCTAATGCATCAATCAGCCGAGCATGTGCAAGCGGTAGCCGTCATTCCGGCCAGAGGGGGCTCGAAGTCGATCGAGAGGAAGAACCTCGCGATGGTGGGCGGTCGGTCCCTTCTGCATCGATCAATCGCTGCAGCGAGTGAGGCCGCTGCAGTAGGCACGGTTGTTGTTTCAACCGACGACTCAGAGATTGCCGAAGAGGCGAAGCGATACGGTGCGACCGTTGTGGAGCGTCCGGCGAACCTCGCTTCAGACTCGTCGAGGTCGATTGAAGCCGTACTTCATGTCATCACGGAGATGAACCTCGACGAGCGCACCGTGGTAGCAATGCTCCAAGCGACGTCGCCTTTCACCACGGGGATCGATGTGGACGCCGCGATCGGCCTCCTCTCGACCGGTTCGGTCGTGAGTGTCACGCGGGCCGAGCACCACCCGTTCAAGTCGTGCATCGTCGTTGATGGTCAACTCGCTCCTGTCGCCGAGGTTCCCGACCTTGAGGCGCCACGCCAGCTGCTACCGGTCGCCGTCCGCCCGAACGGCGCAATCTACGTTGCACGAGTCGGCGCTCTGGCCGCTGCCAGACGATTCTTCATTGAACCCGTGCTGCCATACACGATGGGTGCTGCTGCCAGCCTCGATGTTGACACCCAAGCCGATTTGGACCTGGCGAACTCGCTTGTGACCGACGATTAATCGTCGAGGAACTGCTTCGAAATCGGCACAGACCAGAGCCGGTCGCTTCTCAAAGCCTGCATGATCCGCTCGACACTGTCTCCGCTTCCGAAGGCGAGAGACGGCTCACTATGACCCGAGCTTCTTGCGGTGGCGATAGCGGCCTCGATTGAACCAGCATCGGGAGAGGCATCGATTATTGAATCAGCCGAAGCACGGCGAGACTGCCTGGACCCGATATTGACTGAAGGCACCCCAAACACGGGAGCCTCTCGTACGCCGGAGCTCGAGTTGCCGACGAGCATCTCGGCGTTTCGAAGCAACGCGAGGTAGAGCTCGAATCGAATGGACGGGTACATCCTGAACCGGGGGTTGCCCTCGAGTCGCTTGTAGGCGTCGATGATGGCCCCCGTCCCAGCGTCGTTGTTCGGAGAGAGCACGACGAAATTCCCGCTGTCGGCAATCAGAGCATCGACAAGGGCCTCAGCCTGTGAAGCGGTCTCCTCGTGCTCGGTGGTAACCGGATGAAACACAACAATTCCGTACTCGTCGAACGGTAAGTCGTACCTGCTCCTCGCTTCGGCGAAGGTCGACGCAGCTTGTGTTTCGAGCATCAGATCGACCTCTGGTGATCCGACAACCCAAATCGCTCCAGGCGATTCCCCCATCTGTTGAAGTCGCTGAGCGGCTTCTCGGTTCGAAACCAGATGGATGTGTGCGAGTTTGGAAGCGGCGTGACGGAGTGAGTCATCGATGCTGCCAGAGAGCTCTCCTCCCTCGATGTGAGCGACTCTGATGTTTCGCAGTGCTCCGACGATGGTGCCTGCGTGTGCCTCGATGCGGTCTCCGTGGAGGACGAGCAGGTCAGGTGGATCGTTGGCGACGTGTTCGGCGAGCCCGAGGATCGTGTTGGCCATGGCGATGTCCATTGCATCGCCTTCCTGTTGGTTCTCGAACATCGTCAGATTCGATAGACCCGAATCGATGACTTCGTTCACGGTGTAGCCGTAGCGGGTCATGAGGTGCATGCCCGTCACGAATATCTGAGACTCAAAGTCATCCGCATTCTGGACAGCGAGCATCAGGTGTTTCAGTTTTGAGAAGTCGGCCCTCGTACCGGTCACGAACAGGATCTTGCGTTGGGTCACGCCAAGTCACTCCATGCGATCTGCACGTCGGCTTCGAGATCCCGGGTGACGGCTCTCCCTAGGACGGCGTCATAGTCCTTGGCGAGGATCTCGCCTGTCCCCGGTCGTTTGACCCAAGTGTTGCCAGCGGTCAGCGGCATCCCGGCAGCGACAGGTTCGATGGTGACGACACTGGCGTAGGCAAAGTCGATGGTCGGCTGCTCATCCGTGAGAATCTCCTTGCTGCCCCCAAGTGCCTCAAAGATGGCGCGGCTCCCGGTGATGAGGTCACCCAAGTCCTTTGGCTCCATCGACACCGGTTGGTCGGGCCCCGGCCATGATCGATCGGACGTGAAGTGCCGTTCGAGAATCCTTGCGCCGAGGGGCACCGCTCCGAGACACGGATAGATCGACTCTGAGTGGTCGGACAGACCGAGTACGGCATCCGGGAAAGCATCAGCAAGTTGGGCGAGAGCCCCGAGCCTGACCTGATCATATGGCGTGGGGTACAAACTGGTGCAGTGCAAAAGTGCAAAGGGGACACCGCTCGTGCGAAGAATCTCGACGGTGGGCCGTATCGATGCAATGTCGTTCATGCCTGTGCTGACAATCATCGGTTTGCCGAACGCAGCCACGTGCCGTACGAGTGGATAGTTGTTGCACTCGCCAGATCCAATCTTGTACGCCGAAACACCGAGCGCTTCTAGGCGATCTGCCGCAGCTCGTGAGAATGGTGTGCTCAGGAAAGTGGCCCCTCGTTCTTCGGCGTAGGCCTTGAGTTCGGCTTCTTCGTCGGCCGTGAGTGCGCATCGTTCCATGATCGCCCAGATCGACTCGTCGGCGTTGCCAGGAATCACATCGTTCGGAATCATTTCATCTTCGATGACATGGGTTTGAATCTTGACGCACTCTGCACCGACACCGACCGCGTCGTCGATCATGCGTTTGGCCTTTGCGATGTCACCCTCGTGGTTGATGCCGATCTCGGCAATCACATAGGGTGCATGGCCATGGCCGATGAGGCGGCCATCGATTGCGAAGGTCACGGTATTGGTCTCTCGCTCGGGGTACCGACCGAATATACCGGTCGCTCCATGGAACCCGTGCCTGCTTCATGCCTCGAATCGGTGGTGGCATGGTCACGCGCAATAGAATCGAGCGTCATGGCTTCCGGTTCCAGACGACTCATCCTCCTTGCGCTCACGGCGAACGTCGCTATCGCGATCACGAAGTTCGTCGCTGCCGGGATTTCTGGCTCGACGGCGATGTTCGCTGAGGCGATTCACTCGGTCGCTGATTCAGGGAATCAGCTCTTCCTCCTCAGGGGGGAAGCTGTCTCGCGCTATGGCCCGACGGTCTCCCACCCCTACGGCCGTGGAATGGCGATCTACTTTTGGTCATTCATGGTCGCCGTCCTGCTATTCGTCGGTGGGTCCGTGTGGTCGATCTACAACGGCTGGCAGCGAATCATCCACGCCGGTGACCACCATGGCGACGGGTTGATCTTCTCTCTGGTCGTGCTTGCAATAGCCGCTGTCTTCGAGATCTTCATCGCCTTCCGGCCCGCCGTGAAGGAGTTCAACGCACATCGCGGTTCGCGTGGGGTCTGGCGAACGATTCGGAGATCCAAGGACCCAGCACTCATCATCGTGGTGTTTGAAGATGCCTCCGCTGTGGTTGGTCTTGTGATTGCCGCAGCAGGTCTGATCTTGACCGAGGTGACAGGCAGCTCCTTCTGGGACGGCCTCGCCTCGGTGCTGATCGGCATCGTCCTCGGAGCGGTTGCTTTCGTGATTGCCCGCGAGATGAAGGCACTCCTTGAGGGGGAGGCCGCAACCAGGGAGGACCGAGCGGCGATTCGGCTCGCGATCTTGTCGGTCGGTGCCGTCAACCATGTCGATCGCATACTGACAATGCAGCTCGGACCGGAAGAAGTGTTGGTCAACGCTGACGTGGTCTTTGATGAAGGCATTGACGAGGTCGACGCGATTGCTGAAGTCGAGGCGTCGATCGCAGATGCCGTTCCTTCCGCAACGCGAATATTCATCGAGCCGACCCGCACATGATCGGCTCAGCCTCAGCTCCGGCCTCTTCTGGCAACCTCGGCCCCGGCTTCGATGTGATTGCGTTGGCACTCGAGCTTCGGTGTACCGCGACCGCCGAATCGGCTCAGACCATGACCCTCAGTGAGAACGGAGGCACGTCGAGGCTCCACGACGACGACATGATCTACCAGACAGTGATGGCAGCAGTTGAACGACCGATGCACATCACGCTCACAAACGAGATCCCTCGAGCACGCGGTCTCGGATCATCATCCGCCGTTTCTGCAGCTGTCGCCGCTGCCTCGATCAAGGGTGTCGGCGCAAGCGAAGATGTGGCAGCGGTGTTCCAGATTGTGACAGAGATGGAGGGGCACGCCGACAATGCGGCCGCGGCCGTGTTCGGAGGACTGGTGGCCGCAACGCCAAATGGAATTCAGCGGTTGGACCTGCATCCGTCACTTCGACCAGTCGTGGGCATCCCTACGACACACCTCAAGACCGCAGAGGCGCGGGTAGCGCTGCCGCAGGAGATCAGTCTCGATATTGCCTCACGTTCCCTCGCCCGGCTCGCGTTTCTCATCGAAGGGCTTGCAAGGGGACAAGCGGACGCGCTTGCCCAAGCTGCAGGCGACGAACTCCACGAGGCTCCGAGGGCCTCGCTATCGCCGCTGACCGGCGAACTCATCGCCGCCGCAACATCAGCCGGTGCCCTGCACGCGAGTTGGTCGGGAGCCGGTCCCTCGGCTATCGCCTTCGCCACGGACGAAACCAAGGGCAGGGTCATTGGGGCAATGGCCGGAGTGCTTGGAACCAACGGTCAGGTTCTCGCACTGCCGATTGATAACGACGGGCTGCTCTAGCCCGAGAAGCTCTCTGTCAGGCCTTCGATCTCGAGGTCCTCGATTGCACCGAGAATCTCGTGTGCAGTCTTCCGGTACTGGTCCACACCCATGCCGTACGGATCGGCGACCCCTGACGGTCGGAGGACGGAGAGACGGTCTTCCCCCAAGGTTGGATACAGCTGCCGCGCCGAGTCGAGGTGGTGCTGTTCCATGGCGATGACGGCATCGGGCTTCGGAACATCGCGCAGATGCTTGGAGCGATGAGGCGCAAGATCGACTCCAAGCTCCGCACCGACGGCAATCATGTGGTCGGTCGCAGCTCCACCCGTGTTTGCATGCGTTCCTGCGCTTGACGTCGTGATGTCGAGGCCGTGCCACCGGTCACGGGCGAGGTACTCCGCAAGCGGAGAGCGGCAAATGTTGCCTGTGCACACAAAGACAATGTGCAATGGCATTGCTACTGATCCGCTCGGTACTTTGCAGCAGCCTCGACGAATGCGACGAACAGGTCGTGAGACTCAGAGTGATCGCGCATCCCAAGAAACTCGGGATGCCACTGCATTGCGATCAGATCCCAAGTGGGGTCCGTCGCTTCGATGGCTTCCACGGTGCCATCGGCGGCCGAGCCGACAACTCTGAGACCCGTGCCGAGTTCCTCGATGGCTTGATGATGAATCGAGTTGACCCCGTGGTCTCCCTCACCAATGATGCCAGCGATTCGGCTGTCGGGCTCGATTCGCGCAATGGAATGGGGGTCGTACGCACCGTCGCCGATGATGTCGTGCCCGTGGGATCCATGGGATGGAAGATCTTGAACGAGTGACCCCCCGAACGCGATATTGACCATCTGCAGGCCTCGACAAATGGCGAAGGTCGGCATCCCTCGCTCCTTCACCTTTTTCACAAGCGCGAGTTCGAACTCGTCCCTTTCGTGATCGACATCCGTGACTGATTCATGTCTGTTCTGTCCATACCGCTCTGGAGCGATGTCTCCACCACCGGTCATGAGAAGGCCATCTATTCGGTCGAGTTGCGCATCGGCGAAGTCGGGGCTCGTGGGAATGAGCATGACCGGCACACCGCCTGCCGCCAGGACACTGTCGGTGTACATGTGAAAAACCGCGTAGGAACGTACGTTCATCTCGGCTGAGAGGATCTCTTTGGGACGTCCCGTGATGCCGATAACTGGTTGCATACGACAATGTTAGAGACGTGCGAATCACGAACAACGGCTGTCAAGGAACAAAACGACCTATCCTCACCGCAAATGTGCGGCCCCGGAAGAGGGATGTTCCGCACGACATCCTGATTCTCAAGTGAGGGGTTCACCCGTATGGGTTCGCTGATCAAAAAGCGTCGCAAGAAGATGAGCAAGCACAAGTACCGCAAGCGCCTCAAGGCGAACCGGCACAAGCGCAAGCGCTAGAACACGCATCACCCCCGTCCAGGCGACGGGGGTGATGTCGTAACGGTGCAACAATGGTCGGATGCTTACTGATCAATCGCACCTCTTCGATGTGCCTGCCGGTGTCACGTACCTCAATACCGCCTACATCGGCCCGAGGCTCCACTCCGTCACTGCTGCTGGCGTCGCAGCGGTCGGGCTGACAGGTCGTCCGTGGGAGGTGGCTCCCGATGACTTTTTCGATCCCGTCGAGGCACTTCGCGCCAAGGTCGCCATGGCTCTGAATGGCGACACCGAGGGCGTAGCCCTCATCGGCGGCATCTCCTATGGCGCGGGCACAGCGGCCTTGAATCTTCAAGTGGGAGGCGGCAGGACTGTTGTCGTTATCGATGAGCAGTTCCCATCCAATGTCTATCCGTGGCGGTCGAAGGTGTCCGCCGAGGGCGGTGAGATTGTCACCGTTCGCCGTTCATCGGAAGGGTGGACGAACGGGATACTGGCTGCAATCGATGAACGTACCGCTGTCGTGTCTGTCCCGAACTGTCACTGGACGGATGGCTCCGTCGTCGATCTCGTAACCGTGGGCGAGGCTGCGAGGGCAGTCGGTGCGGCTCTGTGCGTAGACGCATCTCAGTCCTTTGGGGCCATGCCCCTCGACGTGCAGACTGTGAAGCCGGACTTCATCTATTCGACGGCTTACAAATGGCAACTCGGCTACTACGGCCATGCCTACCTATGGGTCGCTGAACAGCACCGCTCTGGTGTGCCGCTCGAGGAAGGGTGGATTTCCCGAAAAGGTGCATCTGACTTTGCGGGTCTCGTGGATTACACCGATGTTTATGAGGACGGCGCCAGGCGGTTCGATGTCGGAGAGAGATCGAACTTCGTCGGCATCGCCATGTCGAACGCGGCGATGGATCAGATCAACGCATGGGGCATCGAGGAGATAGCAGGGGCGCTTGCGGCGAAGACAGACGCCATTGCCCTTGCAGCAGACGAGAAGGGCTGGATCGCTTCGGCGCCGTCGCAAAGAGCTCCTCATCTCATCGGCATCCGGCATCCACGCGGATTGCCAGACGGGATTCGGGAGTCCTTCTCATCAGCTGGCGTGTCAGTGTCGATCCGCGGAGATTCGATACGAGTGTCTCCTCATCTCCACACGACAGATGAGGACATCGCCATGCTGGTTGGCGTGCTCGATGCCAAGCGCTAGCGGCTAGAACGGAAGCGCAACCGCTGCGGCAAAGATCCCAACCGAAAGCAGGAGAATCACGAGCTGAAGGATGCCTCTCACTGCGGGCGACGTCCTGCGTGCCGTGAACTGGTGGACGAGTGCAGCGATGATCACGACCGTGATCAGGTTCCACTTGAGAAGGAAGTCCTCCGGCTCAGCCTCCCAAATGAAGTACAAACGTATGCCCGTCGCGAGGGCGACGACCATTGCCGTCCAGGAAACGACGCTGAATCGGCGTGCAGTCGCACGGAGAACTTCCCTGTCATCCGTGGTCTTGCGGATGGCGGATACAAGAAAGCCGAGGACGATCAAGCCGCCCGTCCAGGTTGCGGCGGCGAGTAGATGCAGGGTCTTGAGGATCTCGAGTTCGTTCACGGAGTTAGGCGTCGCCCTCGAGGAACTTCACGATCTCGTCGACGAGTTCGTCGGCGTGTGCTGGATCAAGGGTTGGAGGACTGGCTGACCCGCCGTCCTTCGCTGATTCGAGGAGGCCGAGTAGCGGTTCGTCGTACTCTTCGATTTCCTCAAGATAGTCGGTGACTTCCGCACCAGCTTCCTCGAGTGCGTCGTCCACCTTTTGGGTGTACTCGGCATCGATGGCAATGAGTTCGGACGTGTCGATGTGCAGGTTTGTCACCTCTGACACCTTCTCGACCAAGGCGAGTACTGCCTTGGGGAAGGGGTTGCCAGCGAGATACGGCGGTGCTGCCGCCCACATCGAGAGCGATCGAATCCCGACTTCCTTGCATGCTCCCTGGATGACTCCGACGATTCCGGTCGGTCCTCTGTAGTTGGAGGACTCGAGGCCGTTTCGGACGACAGATACAGAATCAGAACCGACGCCAGAGAGCGTGACGGGCTCGCGGTGACCGACCACCCCAACGTAGGCGCCGATCAGAATGACTTCCTCGACGCCAATGTCGTCGAGCATTTCGACGAGTGAACGAGAAAACGTCTTCCACTTGAAGTTGGGTTCCGGACCGGAAACCACGATCAAATCGCGGTCATCGTTCAACCTGCTGATCGCGGTGAACTTGACTGACGGCCATGAAAGGGATTGCGAGACGCCGTCTTTGATGTCGACGGTCGGACGGTTCTGCTGGAAGTCGTAGAACGGGTCAGGCTCGATCTCGGCAAAGGTCGATGTTGCATCATGCGAGTCAATGATGAAACTCGCCGCCGTTGAGGCAACGTCGCAAGCGTCGTTCCAACCACCGAACGCGATCACCGCGATTGGGCGTCGAACGGGGGGCTGCTGTTGTCGTCTGATGACGTCCATTGCGAGAGGGTAACGGCGGTCGGGTTTTCCGTCGCCCCGATTTGGGCTAGCCATCGAGAAGTCTCGTCAGGTCCTCGTTCGTCGACACCGGAAGGCTGCAGACGAGCTGCTGGCAAACGTACGCCGCAGGATGGGTCCCAACGTCCCGATCAGCGAGGAGTGGGACCGGTGAGCGGACGCCGCGGTTCACGGCAACGACGACGTCAGGCCGATAGGCACCCCAGACGAGGCTCTCCATGTCAGCGGTGGCCGCCGGAGCCCCGGTTATGGCGACTTCCTTGATCCCGGCAAGCTGAGTGACCCACACCGCCAGGGCATGGCCAGCAAATGACGGGTGCGACTTGGCAATAGTGGAGAGGCTTCTCATCGTCGTGGTCAGTTCCGCTACCGCTGTCTGGTCTCCTGTCAGCGCGGCGTGCAATTGGAGAGCTTCCATGGCCAGAGCATTGTCGGAGGGCGTTGGATTGTCCTGCGTGACCTTTGGACGGGTGATCAGTTCCTCAGCGGAATCGGAGGTGGCGAAGAAGCCACCCGACTCGTCATCGGCGAAAGATCTGCGTAGGTCTGAGACCAGCGCCTCAGCTGCATCGAACCATCGCACGTCTCCCGTTGTTTGGAACTGTGTGTAGAAGCCGATCGCTGTCGCCGCAACATCATCTGCGAAGGCTCCGACCCCCGGAGTACCCCGCCAAGATCGTACGAGGGAGCCGTCTGGGCTTCCTTCGGACAGAAGGAATTCCCCAATCGCGTTCGCTCTCACCCGATACCGTTCGATTCCAAGGACAGCCCACGCCTCTGCGAAAGCTCGGAGGGCAAGTCCGTTCCACGCCGATACCACCTTGTCATCGCGGCTCGGCTGAACGCGGGTCGCACGTCGTTGCCTTAGCTTCGTATCGATGCGCCCACGTGCATCCTCGACTTCGCCGATCGTCATCGAGTGGTTCGAGGCAATCGAAGACAAATCCGAGCGCCGCGTCGGGATGTTTGCACCCTCGAAGTTGCCTTCGGGAGTCAGCTCGTAGATGGCCGCCGCAAGCGCGAGGTCCTCGCCGAGCACTGCAGACAACTCATCCCACGACCACACGAGGAATCTCCCCTCTTCTCCCTCGGAATCGGCATCCTCGGCCGCGTGAATCCCGCCACGGTCGTCGGCAAGTGTGGTGTCGAGGTAGTCGAGGACTTCTGTTGCCGTATGCCTGAACCGTTCGTCGCCTGTCAGCTGCCAGGTCCTCAGGTAGATCCTGGCGAGGAGTGCGTTGTCGTACAACATCTTCTCGAAGTGGGGGACAAGCCAGAATGCATCGACCGAATACCGAGCGAACCCGCCGCTGATGTGGTCGTAGATCCCTCCGCGGGCCATGGATTCAAGCGTGTGTGTCAGCATTCGCAATGCTGAGTTGGCCTCGTCCGTGTCTGGCCTCAGGGCGACGACACGCATGAGGAATTCAAGCGTCGGTGCCTGTGGAAACTTCGGCGCCATGCCGAATCCTCCGTGCTTGCGGTCATAGGTCCGTTCAATAGCTCCCACGGCATCGGCGATGTCGGAGTCTTGAGGTTCTGGCCCAGCGGGTGGCTGTCCCTTGGAGATCGCTTCTGTGATGTGCCCCGCCTGTTGATGCACTCCCGGTCTATTCGTATCCCAGGCATCGATGACGGCGTGCATCACGTCCATGAAGCTGGGGTGGTTCTGCATCCGCTGTTTTGGGTAATAGGTTCCTGCGAAGATCGGTCGCTGGTCCGGCGTCAGAAACACGGTCATCGGCCAGCCGCCTCGACCGGTCATAGCCGTTACCGCATCCATGTAGATGCGGTCAACGTCTGGCCGTTCCTCCCTGTCGACCTTCACGTTGACGAAGCGGTCGTTCATGTAGGCCGCCGTCTCGTCGTCTTCGAACGACTCGTGGGCCATGACATGGCACCAATGGCAAGCCGAGTAGCCCACCGAGAGAAGGACGGGGACGTCGCGCATGGTTGCTTCGGTGAACGCTTCAGGCCCCCATTCGAACCAGTCGACAGGATTGTCGGCGTGTTGCTTCAGATAGGGCGATGTCGCTGCGGCGAGGCGGTTGGGCATGCAGCAAAGGTACCGCCGTTCAGAGTGAGCGGTGGCGAAGTGGGTACCGTGTGGTCTACCGATGAAGGGACAGAGACATGGGATTCATGGACTCGCTCAAGGGGATGTTCTCCAAGGGCACCGAGATGGCGGCCGAGCACGAGGACGAGATCCAGGACGGGATCGACAAAGCCGCTGATATGGCGGACGAGAAGACCGGAGGGAAGTACTCCGACCACATCGACACCGGCGCCGAGAAGGCGAAGGACGTTGTTGAGGGTCTTGACGGAGAGAGCTAGATCTCGCCTCCCGCGGCAAACTGAAGGGCTTCCTCGAGAAGTCCGCTCCACGTCGCCTCATCGGCTGTTGACACCCACTCCTTGAAGGTGCGGCCCGATGGGGCGACTGGCGTTCCGACGCCGGTTTCGACGAGCTCGGCGACGCGGTCAGCTGGCAGCTTGACAACCATGCCGCCCGGCGGATGCGATGGCATTGCAACGAACTGACCGTTGAGTCTGATGCATCGGAAGCCGAACATCGTGCCTTCATCCAGCCCGTCGCGAGAGAGGTGTGGCTCGATGAATTCCCAGAAGGCTTCATCTGTCGGCATCGTCGTCCTCTCCCTCGTTTGATGGGTCGGAGGTTGCGGCTCCGACCGCGGCACCGAGAGCGATACCGACGGGAATCCATACCGGCTGACTGACAGCGGCTGCGAGAGCTGCGCCCACACCGACGCCGATGGCGATACCGACTCCCATGCGAGATGCGTCCATTCGTCCTCCTTCGGCGACTCTACTTTGCGACAAGCGGA
>Ga0209273_10002885_pt1 | contig 12539 bp, 7 predicted proteins | sample tdAd471_FD_187126 | JGI IMG/M metagenome (GOLD analysis project Ga0209273, IMG submission 187126) | Marine sediment microbial communities from the Atlantic coast under amendment with organic carbon and nitrate - tdAd47.1 (SPAdes)... | ecosystem: Environmental > Aquatic > Marine > Coastal >...
GGTAACGATCAGGTTCTGCACTCCGATCAGCTTCAGCAGTTTCGCGATGGCCATGCCGGCCGCTCCAGCGCCGCTCATCGTCACACGGATGCTTTCCGGCGACTTGTCGACGATCTTCAAGGCGTTGGTCAGAGCCGCCGTGACAACGATCGCCGTGCCGTGCTGGTCGTCGTGGAAGACCGGGATGTCGATCAGTTTGTCGAGTCGCTGTTCGATCTCGACGCAGCGCGGTGACGAGATGTCTTCGAGATTGATGCCACCAAACGTCGGCGCGATCTGGCGGACGGTTTCGACGATCTGATCCGGATCCTGCGTGTCGAGACAGATGGGAAACGAGTCGACTCCGGCAAACTCCTTGAACAGCAGCGCTTTGCCTTCCATGACCGGCATGGCAGCTTTGGGACCGATGTTTCCGAGGCCGAGCACGGCGGAACCGTCACTGACGACGGCGACCGTGTTGCGGCGGATCGTCAGGTTGAACGCGGCTTCAGGATCGTCGTGAATGGCCATGCAGACACGCGCGACACCGGGTGTGTAGGCCATCGACAGATCGTCGCGCGTCTTGACGGGCACCTTCGAGTTCACCTCGATCTTCCCGCCCAGGTGCATCAGGAAGGTCCGGTCGGACACCTTCAGCACTTCGACTTCGTCGATGCCTCGCAGAGTTTCGGTGATGGCCTCACCGTGAGCGACATCGGACGCGTTGACGGTCACGTCACGAATGATTCGGGTACCGCGAACGTCGACAATGTCGACGGCGCCGATGTAACCGTTGGCCTCGCCGATGACAGAAGTGATTCGACCAAGCAGGCCGGGAGTGTCCGGATAACTGAGTCGGATCGTGAGACTGTAAGACGGACTGGGCAGTTTCATGCGGAAGCATCCTGTCGCAAAAACGGATGACGAGCGTCGTCACGCCGAGTGAGGTTTCTTTAGCCGATCGGATTCTGTGACGCTCCGCTGAGGTTTGCAATCTGCGCGCGACGGGACCGCAGCGTTTGCGATGACGCGTCAGCACGAGCTGATGGGACCTCCACGGGGCCGCTCAACAGCGACTGTCAGGCCCCGGCAGGAGTCAGTCCGCTTTGACGGGAATGCTGATCACGAGGCCGGCGACGCTGCGGACGTTCTGCTGGGGACGGATTCCCGAGAGATGACATTTGGTGCAGCCCGCGAACAGCGAGACGGCTCCCGCGCGCTGATAGACGCCGTCTTTGATGCGCTCGAATTCCCGTTCACCTTTGGCGAGCTGGCGAACGGCGTCCTTCTCGAAACCGGCCTTCGGTTTGTGGTCGATGTTCATGGCCGGCGTGTTGACGGCGATCCAGCGAGTCTCGCCGCCGGTTTCGCGGTCGACGTCGCGAAACACGTTCTCCATCGCCCGCGCCGGAATCGTGTCGCGCGAGTCTTCGTCGAAATACGTGCGATGAACGGTGTGCAGTGTCGCGACGTAAACCTCGTGCAGGACTTTCGCCTGTCGTCGTGCTTCGGCGACGGTCAGCCGTTCGACTTCGCGTTTGTCGGCTGCGCTGTCAGTGTCTTGCGCTGCCGGGGCACTGTCCTGAGCTTCGCCGCGCAGGGCTGTGGTCAGCGCGAACACAGCCAGAACGCCGAGGATCACGATCGAGCCGGGAAGAAAGCGACGCGTGAATTGCGAGAGTGCCATGATCGAACCTGTCTTCTGTGTCGGGAGGCGGGACCGGTCGCCGGAGCGCGCCGGCTTACTCCGGGGGAGGAGTTGGCGGGTACATTCCACATTCGATGTGATTGCCGTCGGGGTCGAGAAAGAAAATCTGTCGAACGCCGGTTTGCGGAACGACGCTTTCCCGAAACGCGATCCCGCGTTCGTTCAGCAGTCGCTCGACGGCGTCGATGTCCGACACGCGAAACGCGATGTGGTCAGCGCGTGTGGCAACTTCCGTGATCGGCGGATCGAGTGGCTCGGGTGTCTGGATCAAGTGGATCTGCAGGCCGTAGTTGAACAGCCAGACGCCGGGAAAGCTGAAGTTCGCTCGCTGGATCGGCTGGAAACCCAGAACGTTAATGTAGAACTCGCGGCTGCGTTCAAGATCGCGAGTGACTCGCGAAACGTGATGGATAAATTCAACGGGTAGTGCTTCCGGCATTGGTGTCGCTCCACAGGAGACAGTGGTCGGTTCACAGTTCGGTTGGTCGAGCCCGGTTTCCCGAACTCAGCCCAGACATGATGACCCACTGCGGCCTGTTCGTCATCCGCTGGCGGTCAACGGAGTCACTCACTTTCCAGTGGATCATTCCCCGGAGCCGCGTTCGCGCAGACAGCGGGCGTCTCAATCACTCCCGTGTTCTGCGCGAACGCGGCTACGGCGACCAGCACGCCCATCAACCGCCAACGAAAAAAGCCTCAAGCGCGGGCGGTCCGCGATCGAGGCTGTCTTCGCCGAGGTTCGTCTGGCCAGTCGTCAGCCAGAAATCAGGCAGCGAAGCTATCCCGGATCGGAAACGTCGTCAAATGCAGTGTGAAATTCAGCCGGGTTCCGATTCGGGATTCTCAATGAAAAGTGCTGTCGCGCTGTTTCGTTATTGCTTACAGGGCCGCGTTTACTGAGTCTCAGACTGAGGTTTGCGCAGTCTCGCGTAGCTGGATTCGCAAGAATTCAGTTGTTCCCAGTGAGACTGAATTCTTGCGGGTCCAGCTACGCGCATTGATCACTCAGTGAGACTGAATTCTTGCGAATCCAGCTACGCACATTGATCACTCTGAACACGCGACGGGAGAATTCGAATGTCTGCGATCCGCTGCCTGAGTTCTGACGAGTTGCGGAATTTCGTGCTCGGCCAGACCGACGACGCCCGCTCGGAAGAGATTCTGGTCCACTTGTCCGAGTGCCCGGCGTGCGAGGACACCGTCGCGTCGCTTGATGACACGGCCGATTCGCTGGTCGCTTCCGTGCGGCAGGCTGTCGAATCGGGTGACGTTATTGGAGCATCGGGGGGCGAGGCCGACGATCCGCTGGCCGCAGCGCTGGCGAATGTCCGCAGCCAGTTCGCGCCGACTGTCGAGACGCCGCCGCTCGACGGAAGCCTGTCGCGGATCATTGAGCGTGTCCGCGATTACGAACTCGTCGACGAACTCGGTTCCGGCGGCATGGGCACCGTTTACAAGGCGGTCCATACGAAGCTCGACCGCACCGTCGCGCTCAAGCTGCTGCCGGCCCGGCGGCTGCGCGATCCGGCGGCGGTGGCTCGCTTCGAGCGCGAGATGAAGGCGATCGGGCGTCTCGATCACCCGGCCATCGTTCGCGCGACGGACGCGGGCGAGGTCGACGGGACGCATTTCCTGGCGATGGATTTCGTCGACGGCATCGATCTCGGGAAGCTTGTCCGCCTGACCGGACCACTCGACGCCGCCAGCGCCTGCGAGCTGATTCGCCAGGCGGCGATCGGCCTGCAGTACGCGCACGAGCAGGGCCTGATTCACCGCGACGTGAAGCCGTCAAATCTGATGGTCGAGCGGAAGACCGTCACGCGGAAGTCAGACATCAAAGACGCAGACGGTGCAGACCATTCCGCACTCCCCATTCCGAATTCCGCACTCGCTTCAACGGCCGTTCGCATTCTCGATCTCGGTCTCGCGCTGTTCGGATCAGCGAGCGAAGCGGTTGACGAGCTGACGACAGTCGGGCAGCTCATGGGCACGCTGGACTACATGGCCCCCGAGCAGGCCGACAACAGCCACTCGGTCGATGCCCGGGCCGACGTTTACAGTCTCGGCGCGACGCTGTTCAAACTGCTGGCCGGGATGGCTCCGTACGAATCGATTGAGCGGACGAGCCCGTTACAGAAGATGAAGGCTCTGGCAACGACCGACCCTCCGCCGATCGCGTCCCGCTGCGATGGCCTGCCCGACGGTCTGGCGGCCATCGTCGACCGAATGCTGCTGCGGGATCCTGACGAGCGTTTTCAATCCGCCGCCGAAGTCGCCGACGCACTCACGCCGTTCTGCAACGGAGCTGCCATCGGCGATCTCGTCGAGCGCGGAGTGCGACTCGCCGAACTGCAGCGGGAAGCGCGTGAGCGACAGCTTCAAAGTAGCCATCTCGCTCCGCGAGATGAGCCGCTCGGAGATTCCGCTCCGAACAACCTGTCACCGACCCGCGCAGATTCAGCATCTGCAAAGGGCCGACGCTCTGGGGACGTTCAACCCGCAAAACAGAACGGCTCATCTCGCGGAGCGAGATGGCTACTTTGGACAGCTCTGACCTTCGTTGCCCTGCTGGCGGGTATCACGATCTGGATCGAGACCGACACCGGCACGCTGAAGATCGAGTGCGCCGACGAAAACGTCCCGATCGAGATTCGCAACAATAGCGGCAAGGTCGTTAAGAACGAGACGCTTAACGTCGGCCAGAACGAAATCGTGATCCACTCAGGCAGCTACGAGATCGTCCTGCCGAACGACTACGACGAACTGAAAGTCGAAAACGGCAAGTACGAATTGACGCGCGGCGGCGAGTGGATCGCTCGCGTGACGAAGCAGCAAAGTGGCTCCACACTCCGTGTGGAAAGCCCCGGCACCGATACTGATTCACCAGGCATCGCGGCAGGCGACAGTGCCATGGGGCGACGGGCTGACGCGACGGAGTCGAGTTCCAGAATGAATCGAGATGCCGAGTCGTCGCTCGTCTTCAGCGGGCAGACGTTCGAGCAGTGGCAGCAGTCGGTGTTGACGGAGCGGAATCCGGAGGAGCTGAAGAATGCCGTCATGGCGCTGTGCATTCTCGGGCGGCAGAACCGCGATCGGGAAGCCGCCGAGACGGTGCTGAAAGTGACCGACGCTTACCCGTGTGAGGTCGGCAGCAGTCCGGAAGGCGAACTCGTGGCCGCGGCGATTCGTTATCTCAGAACGCTCAATGCCGAGGCGATCCTGCCGGCGATCATTGAAGCTCTGAAAGACCACGGAACGAATACGCGGCGGCTGATCGTCGAGCATCTCGCGGCTGGCGTGATGTATGGCGGAGGCGGCTTCGGGGGGACGGTCGGCAACGCGGTCGCGGTCCCGAACACGGGAAAGGCCGAGCCGCTGATGTCGCGGTTGATGAAGTCTCCGGATTATCGCAAAACGCTGGTCGAGCTGTTTCCGAAGTTTGGTCACAACAACCCGGAAACCGGCACGCTGCGGCTCATTGCCTTCCAGCAGATTGAAACGTTTCTGGATGACGTCTCGCTGAAGATCGAGATCGATTCACTGCTCGAGCACATCTACCGAAACGCAGAGACGACAGCTCACCCCGCGAATCTGGGCAGCTACGTCACGCGGGCGATTCTGCATCTGTCTCGCCGGTCGCCGCGTCCGGAACTGGCGACGTACTACCTCGACAATCTGGAGCGGACTTACCCGAACCTGCAGGACGACGTCAGTGTTGCCTGGCTGTCGTCGTACCAGTCCGACTGGTACGGACTGTGGCTGCTCGGAGACGAAGCGGAAATCGCAACGGACCGGATTGCGAAACTGCTGACGGCAAAGCTGCCTCAGACCTTTAACCCGTCGCCGGTTCAGACAACGACGCTGCCAACCACGGTTGCGGGCTGGGGCGATACAAACTCGCCGCGACAGTCCGTGACGCGCAAGGTGCTGGCGCTCGACCTGCTGGCGACGATCGGTCCCGGAGCAAAGTCCGCCGTGCCGGCCGTCATTGACGAGATCGAAGCGCTCACCGGCCAGCGTCCTGTCGACGATGGCGAGTACGGATACGAAGCCAACGATCCGCGAACGCTCTTCGTGCAGTTTGCGGCACCGTTCAGTCACGGCCTGACGGGAAACCCGTCGGCGAGCACTGGCTTCGGGGGCGTCATGCCAGCCACCGGTGGCGGATTCTTCAACGTCAGTGACGAGGGGGCTGAGCCTAATCAACGTGTGCCGGCAGTGATGCCGGAACCCTGGCTGCGTCTTAACGCGGCGCTGCGGGCACTGAAGGCGCTCACCGGAAAGACGCCACGATTCGCGATGCTGCCGTTGAGCGTCAAGCAGCCAGCAGCTGCTGACACGCCAAGCATGATGGGGGCGGGGCTGCCAGGTGCCGGTTATGCCGGCGGCGGATCCGAAGAAATGTACTCGGGTGGCTATGTGATGGCTGGCGGTGGGCCGGTCGATCCCGCGTGGCAGCCACGGCTCGTCTCCTACCGTGGCAGGCTGTTCGAAGAATGGGCCGAGCAGACACTCGCGTTTCAGTCGTCCACAAAGCTGAAGGAAGTTCTGTCGGCCATCGGTCTGCTTGGGGCGAATGAACAGCCGGAGGCCGTGGCAGCAGCGGCAGCTCGCATCTTTGAAACGGCGATGAGCCAGCGTGGGGAGATCACGGACGTCGATCGCCAGGTCATTCACAATTCGTTCATTCTGTGCTGGCAAAGCAACGAGGGGCCGGCACGTGAAAGACTGCTGCAGGCGGTCTTCGAGGGGACTCCGCAGCGGACGGCTCTGGTCCTGTCCGAGATCGTCGCGCCGACGGTCGATTTGCCGAAACCGCCGCCGACGATTGATCTCAGGAGTGAACCGCCGGCTTCCCCCAGCATCGAATGGGCGGCGCCGAACGGAGTGACCAGTGAATTGGTCTTTGCTGGCGCATTCGGGTCGCGGTATCAGAATCTTGTCGACGGCTGGGACGACCACGGTCCGGAACTGAGGGCAGCGATTCTGCGCGTCGAGGCTCAGCTTCCGGCACTCAAACAGGTCAATCGAACAGACCTGCTGCAGAAGCTGCTTCAGGCCGGGTCTCCGCAAGAGAAGCTGGCCGCCGCGTTGATCGTCGCGCGAATCGATCTCTCGAAACAGCTTGACGCGCCGTCTCGTGCCGAAAACCGGGACAAGACGTTCGCCGAGACACCGGCACTCAAGCCATCGTTGAAACAGGCAGCGATTGAGACGCTCGTTGAGGCCATTCGTGAGCGGCGAGACGACGTCGACTGGGTCAACGCCGTGCCTGCTCTACTGACGCTGCAGCGAGGAAAACTCGACGACAAACTGGCGTTCGAATTTGCGGACATCGTTGAGGCGGACAGTGCGACTCCGGAAGCAGTCCAGCCGTTTTCACTCACGATCGGTTCGCCATTCTCAGGTGAAAAGGCTGATGCAGCAGGTGGATTTGGAAGTCCATTGGGAGCAGCGATCGGCGCGCTGGGCTTGCCGGGAATGGAACTGGGAACACCCTCCGGTGGTGACCAGGACCAGTATTCCGAACCAGGTTACGGCCCCGCTGGTGCTTCCGGGTTTGGCAGTGGCGACTCCTCGGAAGCGTCCGGTTATGGGATGGATCGAGACGAGCTGGCGAAACCACCGAAAGCCGTTCGCCGCGTGTTGAGTCGCCGCATCCTGCTCCTCGAACTGCTGACGCTGGCGAACCAGAACAACGTGGAGCTGACAAAGAGACTCTCAGAGGTGATCCGCAGCATTCGCAGCCAGCAGAAGCCGTATCAGGGGGCACCGCTTTCCGCAGGTCACTTCACATCGGAACTGGCCGACGTCTGGCAGAACAGTGCGACATTTCGAGGAACAGGTCCGGCAACTGCTGATGTCGAGTCGAATACGTTTGCGGGGGTGGCGATCCGGGTGTCGATCGCACTGCCCGTCCGCGCCGCCGACGTGATGCCGGAAAGCAAGCAGCCGAAGGTCGGCGCGGCAGCCCGTGCAGAGCCGCTTTCCACTGGAGCCGGTGCTCCTGAGAAGCCGAGCAAAGGCCAGCCACAGGCCACCTACCAGGGCCGCACGTACGACGAATGGTTCGACGACGTGCGGCGCGAGCGCAGCCCCGACGAGTTGATCGGCGGGCTGGAAGCTCTGGTGACACTCGGTGCAGGAAAGCACGACGAGGATATCACTCGGCAGATTCTGGCGATCGTGACTCGGCTGAACGTCGTCGCGTCAGACGGTGGCGGGAATGAGGCTCTGCTGGGAGCGACCGAACGATTTCTGAATCGACTCCAGCCGGAAGCGGCGGTCCCACTGCTTACCGAAGCGGTCCGCGCGGCGAATCCGGCAATCGTCTGGTACGCCACGCAGCGTTTGATGCCGGACCTCAGCAGGCTCAAGTGGAACGCGATCGAGGCAAAGACGACAGGTCCAGTGTCGCTCACTCTTTATCGGGATGCCGAATTCCGGGACGCACTGCTGTCGGCGTGGCCGAAGATCACGGCAGAGATGCGACCGCAGTTTGTGCTGGCGGCAAGCCTCTTCGCGGCTGAGACGCCGCCGGACGGAGTGCTTCCGGATACGCGGCTGCTCAAGTTCCTGGCTGATGTGGCGGGCGGCGAGGACACAGCAACGCAGGTGCCTCAAAAGGGCGCTACTCGCAGTTCTCTGAAGCTGCATGCCTGCCGGGCACTCGCTCGGATCTACCCGTCCTGTCCTGAGCTGCCGAAGTGGACGCTGGATGGAATCGAGCCATTCCGGGAGCTGACTGGCAGCGAGTGGTGGTATCGCACATCCAACGGCTGGCTGGCTCTCGTGCAGATGGGACGGCACGCAGCTGGTCAGGCAGAGCGTCTTGCTGAATGGATTGTCGATACGGACGAGCCGTACCGGTCTGTGGTCGACTATGCCTGGGTGATCACTCTGGAATCAGGAATGAAAGACGCCGGCGGCCTGGCCATCCCTCGGCGGCTGGTCATGCTGGAAGTCCTGTCGTCGATCGCTGACGCAGAAAACCTGTCTCCGAGTGGTCGCGAAACTCTGTTGACGATCAAGGACGACGTGCCCGAGTTTGCTGCCGCTGCGTTGGATGACGAAAGAAGTGTCAAGCGGGCCAACGACGAGTTTGCTCCAGATGTTGAGGTGTCGGCCCTGCATACTCTTCTTCTGCCATACCGCGGTCGAGGCACCGTCCGAATGCTCAATTTCGGCTATCACGGCGCCGAAATCAGCTCGCTCGACGGAGCGAGGCTTGTGGTCGCTCACCGTCGTTGTCAGAAGCTGATTGCAGAACTGCTCGGCGAAGCAGAAGCGCCAAAGGCTCCGGAAAAACAACCCGATCAGAACTCGGAATCCGGCGGGGCCGAGTGACCTCGCAGCGTTCGGAAGTACAAGCCGAACGGGTGTTCGACAGAAACACCCTTGGCCGGACGGCTTGCGCCGTTCCGCGACCTCGTCGTCGATTGTCGACCGCAGTACGGTCACGGTGGGTCGTAGCCGCCGGGGTGCCAGGGGTGGCAGCGGCAGATGCGGAGGGTGCCTTTCCAGGCTCCGCGGATCGCGCCGTACTTACGGACCGCACCGATCATGTAGTGGCTGCACGTCGGCTGAAAGCGGCACTGCTGGCCGATGATCGGGCTCAGCGTGAGCTGATAGACCCGCACCAGCCCGATCAGCACCAGCGACGGCAGCTGCACAATCAGCGACAACAGTTTCACGAGATGCCTTGTTGATTCCCGGAGTCATCAGGGACGTGTTCGTGAGAGGTTTGAATTTGTTGATCGTCGCCGCGTTCGCGCAGAACGCGGGGCGGTCCAATCGCAGGAGTCGGCCCGCGTTCTGAGCGAACACGGCAGCAGCGCGCCAGTGCCGTGCCGGCAGCAACGCTATTCGCTGAGCAGCTTCCGCATCTGTTCGGCATAACGTTCGCCGAGTGTGATCTGGCTTTTGCGGTCGAAGTGAACCTTGTCGAAGACCTTCAGCCCGGACGCCGAGGCGACTCCGGTTGCGGGTACCTTATCGGGAAGCTGGCCGAGCAGGTCGTTGACGGGAGCCTCGCCGTAAATCTCGCCAGCGACGAAGGGCAGCTTCGGTGACTTCAGGTCGGCGCGCAGTGACTCAATCACGTTCTGCAGTTTGCCGAGGTACCTGGGGTCGTCGCGATTCGCTTCGCCCTGGTGCCAGATGACGCCGTCGACCTTCAGATTTCTGACGGCCTGCAGCCGCTCAATCGTGTGATCGTAGAGCGGCTGCCCCTTCTGCCACTGTTCGACCGAGGTCCCCCCGCGGGCGTTCGAGATCACGCCGATGGTCGCTTCAGGAAACGCCTTCGAGATGGCTTTCGCAAATCCGAAACCGGGGCTGATGCGCTGCATGCTGAGCACCTTGCGATCGGTCGCGAAGCGGTTCAGCGGGTTGGTTGCCGGAATCCACTTTCCCTGATCATCCAGCAGCAGGACGCGCGGAATCGGCTGGTCGTCACCTTCTTCCAGCGCGGCCCGACCGGCCATATTCGACTGCCCAATCAGCAGAAAGACCTTGTCAGGTGACGAATTGTCCTGCGCGAATCCGAGCTGGGACAGCAGGCCGATCGAGAAAGTGAGCAGAGCAGTCAGCAGACGACACATCGGGAATCTCCATTGAGTGTTGGCAGTCAGCGACGCGAAGGATCACCAGTGGCCGATCGGATTGCCAGTCCCTGGCGGTGACGATGAGCACCGGCACGGGGCGAGTTGCTGGTCCGTCGCGATTGCGTCAGACTTGCGATCGTCTGACGGGAAGAACGTCATCGCATCAACGAGGTCCCGGCACCGCTCAGTCAGTCGGGCAGGGAGAGTCAGGATATGAAACTCGAAGGCCGGACGGCCATCGTGACCGGAGCTTCAAAAGGCATTGGCCGGGCTGTCGCCGTCGAACTGGCACGGCAGGGAGCGAACGTCGGCATCAATTACTACTCGGGTGCAGACGGCGCCGCCGAAGTCGCTCGCGAAGTCGAGGCGCTCGGTCGCAAGGCCATCCTGCTGCAGGGTGATGTTTCCGATCAGTCGTTCGTCGAAGGCATGGTTCAGCAGGTCGTTGAGGAATGCGGGTCGCTGGAGCATTACGTTTCCAACGCCGTGTACAGCGATCGCGAGCGGATGATCGATGCGAACATGGAAGGCTTCCGCCGCACAGTCGATGTCTCGATGTGGGGCGCGTTTTATGGTGTGCGAGCCGCTGCTCAGCAGATGGTCAAGCAGGGAAAAGGCGGCGCGATCACCGTCGTCAGCTCGCCGCACGCCGTTCTCGCGATCCCGACAGCCATGGCCTACAACATGTCGAAAGCGGCCATCGACCATATGGCGCGGACGGCCGCCATCGAACTGGCTGAGCACCGGGTCCGCGTCAACATTGTTCATCCCGGCTGGATCGACACTCCCGGCGAGCGGAAATTCTTTTCCGAAGAGCAGATTGAGGTTGGCGGCCAGCGGCTGCCCTGGGGGCGCATGGGGACGCCCGAGGAGATCGGCAAGGCGATTGCCTGGACGCTGTCCGACGATGCCGACTACATGACCGGCAGCACGCTGACGATCGACGGCGGCGTCAGTCTGCCGTGGTGGTCGAACCGCGATTCCGGCGAGATGTAATCGCCGGTTCGCTTCCCGGTCGAGCTGCCTGATAGTTCGGCGTGACAGTTACTGCGTCTCGTGGTCGTTCCGTTGAAGACGCCGTCGCAGATCGTGCTTGCCGCAGGGGGAAGCCCGCCGACACGATGCTCCGGAATGCTGAATCGCTTTCAGCACAAGGTGCCTGTGACCGTCGGGAGATTGAACGTGCGACTGCGGCAGCGATTGGCGACCAGCATCCTCGGCCTGTTCGTCGGCACGGTCTTTCCCGGCGTGTCCCCCGACGCCTCTGCTCGAGAACCGGTCTGGCGAGCAAGCCGGCCATTGCGGGTGTCGGTCGAGCCGTCGGCTACCGATTCGCGGTCGCTCTCCGGTTGGGCGGAACGGCGGGACGCAGGTTCCGCCTGGCAGTTCAGAGCCGACCGCCTGAGACAGCTCCGGGCCACGCGGGAACTTGTTCGAGCGGACATCGAGTTTCTTGAAGCTCGACTGCGGTCCTACAGCGTCTTCCGCTTCAGCGACGGCATGGCCGTTCCGATCGTCCAGACTGGGAATGCACTTCTCGCTGCCCGGCTGACCGTTCTGGAACTCGAAGCCGAGATCCGGCGCGTCAGTCGAGGTCAGTAAGGAACGAGCTGATAACAGTTTTCCGATGCTGACTGTCGCCGCCGCGTACGATTCGGTGAAACGCAGGTCGACGAAATCGAGGGGGCTCGGCCCCGCTTTGACTAGGTCCCGGCGTCCAGCGTTTCGCACCGTTGACCTGCTCGCAGCGCAGGGAAAGCGGGTTTCGGATTGAAGAAAGACTCGAACCGTGCACAGATTCCGACGCAGCGCAACGGGTTTCAGAGCTGACTTCAGACGTCAAACCCGGTAAACGTCAAACTTTGCGGGAATAACCGGCCGCCCGGACGGATCAGCACTTCAGAAGATGAGCTTCAGGATCGGTCTTTCGTGGACATTTCAGCGCTCGTTGAACAGAACTACGAAGCGGCCTACCGCTTTGCCTACCGGCTCGCCGGGACAGCCCACGAGGCGGAAGATCTGACGCAGCAGGCCTTTCTGGACGCTCAACGGAAACTGGACACGCTTCGAGACGCGGACAAGGCTCGGGCGTGGCTGTTCATGATCGTTCGAAATCTGCATCGACGTCGGCTCCGTGATCGGCGGCTCCGTGATCGGCGGCTTCGTGATCGTCGGCTTCGTGATCGTCGGCTTCGTGATCGTCGGCGACGTGATCGTCGGCGTGGACTTTTCGATCGTCGACGTCC
>Ga0209273_10002886_pt1 | contig 12536 bp, 19 predicted proteins | sample tdAd471_FD_187126 | JGI IMG/M metagenome (GOLD analysis project Ga0209273, IMG submission 187126) | Marine sediment microbial communities from the Atlantic coast under amendment with organic carbon and nitrate - tdAd47.1 (SPAdes)... | ecosystem: Environmental > Aquatic > Marine > Coastal >...
CAAACATGCGTCGAAAGACGTCCAGCGTGAAATGAATATAGAGAAGGCTGACTTCTCCGGGAAATACAAGAAACCAAACAGCGACAGGTTCAAGACTGCTGTTATTGTGAGCGACGTTCACGACCAGAGATGCGACCCGTTTTGGCGGCGCTGTGTGGTCGATACGGTTAAGCGGGTACAGCCGGACAAGATAATAATCGGCGGTGATCTGTTCGACCTTTACGAGTTCGGCAAGTACACCCAAGACCCGCGTTTGTTTGAGCCGGTGAAGTCAATCAAGTGGGTGCATAAGTTCCTTTCAGACTTGCGTGAGAGCGCACCAGACGCCGAAATAGACATGCTGGAAGGCAACCACGAATTCAGGTTACTTCGCCACCTGTCGGAGGCTACGCCAGCTCTACAGACCATTCTAGGCGACCTCCACGGCTGGACTGTGCCGGACTTGCTCGGCCTGGATAAGTTTGAAGTCAACTATCACGCGCAAGCTGATCTGGCGGCGTTCACCGAAACAGATGTAAAGAAGGAAATCGGCCGCAATTGGATTTGCCCCTGGAATAGTTTTATCGTCCACCATTTCCCTGAAGGCAAAGAGATGGGACTGCCGGGGATGAACGGGCACCACCACAAATTTTTATCTCAGGCGCGATACTCACCGATTTACCAAGCCTACAACTGGATACAGTTAGGTTGTGGCCATGCTCGACGGGCAAGTTTCTGCAACGGTGAGAAGTGGCAGAACGGCTTTGCTGTTACCCACACCGACACGGAACGCCTGTCCACGGTAATCGACCACCACGATATCAGGGACTTTGCCGTGATCGGCGGCAAGTATTACACGCGAAAAGAAAGTGAGTGCCTATACGAATGAAAACAAGTTTCAAGCTTTTAGACAATAAGCCAGTTTGGGAAATTTCAACGACAGAAGGACGGTCACAGGTGTTTAGGTGGGTCGCAGTAAATGCACGTTTCATCCGTGAGGCGAAGGCTACCGGCGATCGGAAGTTCATCGAGCAGACAGAACGTATTTTGCAGATGGCGAAGGACGCTAGAGGCGAGGTTTTCGAGATATGATCAACCAACCGCAGTTCGTAGACAACGTGATTATCCCGGCGCTGATGTGCATGAACTTGCACAGCGACAGCGCGGTGCGTCTCCTATTGGGGACAGCCCTCACGGAAAGTCACTTGACTTGGCTCCGTCAGAAGCCGGCAGGCCCCGCCCGTGGTTTCTACCAGATGGAACCCGCCACGCATGACGACATCTGGGCAAACTACCTGGAGTATCAGCCGGGCCTGACGATCAGAGTAGAGAAGCTACTGGCGCCGGAACCTAGCAAGGTCTCTCAGCTAGTTACCAACCTCTACTACGCTACGGCGATGGCTAGACTCCACTACAGGCGCGTCAAGGCCCCCCTGCCCGACGCCAACGACACATACGGCCTCGGTTGCTACTGGAAAGAATATTACAACACGCATTTCGGCAAGGGCAAAGTAGAGCATTTCGTGAGGGCCATGTCGTGACACTCCACAAATTCGATTACCTACGGATAGGCTTCATTATCGGCGTTGCCGTGGGCATGGTCATCATGGGTGCAATCTGGTTCGGCGTCGAGGGCTATCAGCCCGACCTTCCTCCATTGGAGATATTGAAATGAAAAAGATTTTGCTAGTCGCTTCGGCGGCTCTTTTTTTAACTGGCTGCACGCAATTCGCGGCGACGGCAGTCACAGACTCACAGGCTGCCCACAATGCCGCATACGAATACGTATCGGAGAATATCCGCATCCGTCGTGCCATCCGTGAAAAGTGCTTAGACCTCGCTATGCGTGAAGTCGATGCGCTGATTTCTGCCGGTGATTTCAAGAAGGCGAGGCTGGCCCTGAAGAGAGCCTACCCGCCGCTGTTCACAATGGACTTGATCCGCCAAAAGACCGGCGCACTGGACGAGGCATCGGTCTGTGGCTAGGCAAGACCCTAACCCGCCGCCCTGGTATCCAGAAATGAGCGATGGGTGCAGCGGCGTATTAGATTGGCTCCCCATCGTCGGGTCCATGACCAAGTGCTGCGCGGAACATGACTATGCCTACTATTGGGGCGGATCGTGGGAATTGAAACAAAAAGCCGATAGGGCGTTCAAAAAGTGCATCGCTCGGAAGGGGTGCATCATTTGCAAGCTGGTCGCCTGGGGGCGACATAAAGGGGTTAAGTATCTAGGCGGCTCCAGTTGGAATTGGGATGGACCCGGCCCACCTGAAGGAGATGCGAGTTTTTATGTTTCGCGACATGAATAGTCGTTACAGGTGCTGAAAAAGGATTATTCTTCATTTTCCTTTACCCACCATATATAGTGTTTCAGACGCAAGGTAGTACGCCAGTACCTTTTGGTCACTGTGTTAAATTCAGCTAACCTATTGATTAAACAGGCGGTCATAGGTTCATTTGTACCATCGCGCCGTGCGTTCACATCACAGCTATTTTCAATGATTTCAAAGGCTTGCATCGTTTTTCCTAGCAAAATAAGGGCTGTTAAGTGCGGTTTGTTCCGTTTGCGTTCATGGATGTACCACTTTTAGGTGGTACATGCTTAGTGCGGCCCTTTTTCAACTCATAAATTGTCTTGTGCTTGGGTTAAGTCCATATCTACCATTCTAATGCCTTTGCTGCTGATTTCAAAAAGTCAGGGTGATGGTGTGCATACACCCGCTCAGTCGTCCTTGAGTCCTTGTGACCGAGGTAGTTCGCAATCTGCGGCATTGGGATCGCCGCTAACGCCATCCAGGTCGCGGCTGTGTGACGTAGGGAGTGCGGAGAGATATTCTTTAAGCCTGCACGTTTCACGGCAGAAGCAAAGCCCTTCTTTACCGAAACGACATTCTTCGAGTTGTGTTCTATCACCCATTCGCTTGACCTCACCTTGTAGCCTTCTTCCAATGCCGCAAGTAACCTGTCATTGATTGGCACGATTGCCCTGCTCTTGTTCGCTGGCGTATTGACGTTTGGCACATTGAAGTTGATGCGCCGATGCTTCATATCAACCCGGCTCCAGGTCAACTCTGTAATCGCTGACGGCCTTGCTGCTGTTCCTAACGCTACCTCTATGTAGAGGCGAATGTGGTGCGATGCGGCAGCGTCTAGTAGTCGGTTGGCTTCGTCAGGTGTCAGCCATCTATCGCGGGGCGGTGATTTGCGGGGCATGTCGAAGGTCGGTTCGTGGTCAATCCAACCCTTCTTCTTCGCCCAGGACAATCCAGACCTCAACGCAGCAATCTCCGTCCAGACCGTTGATGGTGCCATACCACCCGCTCTCCGGGATATCGCGTGTTGGCTCAGCGCAGAAGATTGGATAGTAGTCGCCGTCAAGCTCGACAAAGTATTTAGGGCTTTCAGCGCATACAAAACACGAGTTCCGTCCTTGCCCTGATTGTTCAGCCATGTCGAATATCCTTCCATTATCTCGCCCACTGTCGGCTCTGGCGGCTGCTGGAGTGCAACCAACTCACGTTTGAAGGCTTCGAGGGCAGCGCGTGCTTTTTCGCAGCTTCGCGCATTGCCTTTACAGCCCTGCCCGCACCCTGGGACTGCGGCTCTTTTTCGCTTGCCGCCTTCTGTCCATTTGATGACGCATTTTCCTCGATGGGTGCCGATGGTTTCCATGACTTCGCCTCGTAATCTGCAATAGCTTGAGGCTTAATCCTATATGTTTTGCCAAGCCGGAAGCAATCAATCTCTCCGGCGCGGCACAACTCACGTACTTTCCCGGCTCCGACACGCCAATGTTCTGCAAGCTCTTTTACGGTCAGGGGGCGGGTCATGTCAGTCATCCTATTCGTCAACGGATGTATCATCAAAATAAATGCGATTGCCGTCATCAGGGTTGCGGCCATAAACCATGTGGCCGTCATCCTCCAGGAAGTTTTGTGCGTATTTTAACGCATCCCGCAGCTTTTCGTTTTTTTCCCTAAGTTCGTTTAAATCTGTCATATCATTGACCCTTTTTCATCCAGCGTTTCTCGACGACCTCAATCAAATCAAGATATGCGTTTCGTTCTGCAAGGATGGATCTTTTAGTATGATCGTATTCGTTTGACCAATCGCGCCCCCAATGCTTGCGGGCCTCTGCCAAGGTGAAATATTTGCAGCCGGCTAAAATACGAACGCCGTCTTCATGGCGGGCGACGACCCAAGTTCTGCCTGTTATCGAAGGGCCAAGAGTAAGTATGCCTCTAGCTCCCCACAGATTGGTTCCCCGCAGACCGGCTCCCCGCAGATTGGTTCCCCGCAGATTGGCTTCCTGCAAATCGGCTCCCCGCAGATCGGCTCCCCGCAGATCGGCTCCCCGCAGATCGGCTTCCTGCAAATCGGCTTCCTGCAAATCGGCTTCCTGCAAATCGGCTTCCTGCTTAACAGCCAATCCCACAGCTATTTTTATGCTAGGGGCTTCAATCTCAATAATGAGTTCGCCGCTAAATCGGTTTAGAATTTTATGTAGCATATCATTGACCCCATATCGGAGAGTAGTAAAGACCGTGTATCGTCAGCCCGCAAAACAGGCAGAGGAACGAGAACGACAGGGTGGCTAGTTTGCTCATCAGAACCACTGGATCATAATTTCGGTGTAAACAATCACCAGCGATCCCATTGTGATCACGCCGTACAAAAACCAGTCATATTTTTGATATTTCATGCGAACACCGAACGGTCTACTGGCGGTTTCGGGTGCGGGTCTACACGACCCTCGATGGCGTCTTCGGCGAACGCGATTTCATCATCAAGGTCGTTTATGTTGGAAAGAATTGTGTCTAATTCGCCGCGCTCTATCCCGTCGGCAAGCAAGCGTAACTTGTCTTGCATGTCCTCGTATTTAATCAAGCCAGCAGTGCCACGCATTGTGGTGACTGCCGCTTCAATAGCGATCTTGACGGCGGTCAGGTGTTCTTTCTCCGTCACCATCTCGTCTATGTCCATTCTTGGAATTTCATACATTTCCGCTCTCCATCGTAACTTTAATCTGATCTTTGCTTTGCGGGGCATACGCCTTTAGAACTGTCTCGGTGCCAGCGTCATCGAGCAGCGTTAGTGTTGTCAGGCAGAAATCGTCTCTGCCGATGCTGCTTGCATGTCTGGCAGACGAAACCTTGATTTCAGCAACGCCATGAAATGATAAGTTGATCGGGCGGGTCATTTTGCCGCTCCAATCTGCTTTTTGATCTGGTCGCGGCGCTCCGACAACATGCGAAATTCTGTTGTGGTGTAGCCGTGGTCGTGGCTAAAGCCGATGAGGTCCATCTTCTCCTGGATCACCTCAAGCTGTTCGTTCAGCGTTAGATGCTCTTTCGCATGCATCTCTGTCGCTATTGTCTGTTGAATGTTCATGCTTCCTCCGGGCGCTTTTGGGGCGGGTCTTTGCGTGGTTGGGGGCCAACCCGCCCCTGGAGAGACTTCGAGTAATTAAGCGCCTTTTCCTATTTGCTGAGTTCCTTCAGCGCGGTCATCAACTTGTTTGCTGATGACCTATACAACCATATTGGTTGATAATGTGTCAAGCGAAAATCAACCAAAACAGTTTGTTTGTTAATTCAGGAGGATTTAAACGGGATTAATCGGGGGGGGTCTTGCTCATCATGGCAAAGCCAATCGCTAAAATCGGCGTCTTCACGCTCAGTGAAATCGATAAAAAAATCAACCGGGGGGATTATTTGGGGGTTATGTATGCACATGCATATAGATTAGTCAGACAACGCCTTGGGTCAATAACTATCGTCTGCCAACTTGGCACGAACTTTTAGCCAGTTTGCCGCCGCAATGCTGTCACAGTCCTGCAACGTCCATCGCCGGTCAACTCAAAAAGGCGTCGCCGTCCGTCTTCCGGGTCAGCCTTTTCGAGGATAACGCCCTCGTCTTTCAGCATTGCAATCACCCGGTAAAGCGTCCGTAACGGCGTGTCAACCGCAACGCAAAGGGCCTGGGCCGTGGGCATGTTGCCGATGATTTCAGCTTTATAAAGTTCCCGGCAGAGGCGGAATGAAAGGTCATTATCGGATTTCACAAAGTTTGGGATATCCAGCATTTCTGAATTTGTCGCCAATGCCAAGTCGATGCTGACAGGTGACAGGACCGACAGGACGGCGGCAACTTCAGAGCGTTCAAAAATAGCAAACAAAATTCTGATGTTGTGGATATTAAGCCGCCGCACATCCTCACGGATCGGAATGCGTGTTGATAGATGCGTTTCGCCTGTTGTCCAGACATGATCGATGTAACTGCGGATACGGGCCAGCTTGTCACCTTGGTACACCCCGCCTAACGTCTTTGGCGGTTTTGTCACATGGGAAAGACGCAAAAAACTTTCAGGGTAACGGATGATTTCAAATTCACCGGCTACCTTCTTAAAGCCAGCGGCGTTGTACCGCATATCATTCGCAAGGTGACTGCCCCACATATCTATGGCTGTTCGCTTTGGGTGGTCTGCAAGCCAGCCCAACAATTCACCGGCATGAGGATGATCTAGATATTCTGATGTATCTAAAACCTGTTCCGTCATTTCGGGGGCCTCAGATGTTGGACAATGGTTCCGACCATGACGGCGGTATCATCTCCGTCTAGAGTGTCATCGCATACAGCCCGAAACGCTGTCTGGTGCCTGGGGTCGCTGGATCGCGGAATAAGCCATTTCCCGCCGTCGTCATCAACCTTCAGTTCCTTGACGGTGAATTCTACTGTGCCGTCTAATCGTCTTCGCCGCACTATAACGCGATCTCCGGGCTGCGGGTCATGGTTCGCCTGTATATTATCGATAGCGATAACGATAGAGCCGTCAGGGTATAATTCGTTCATGCTCTCACCGACTACCCTGTAGCCATAGCGCGGGATAGATAGGTTAAGGTGCTTGGACAATGGTACACCAGTCATATTGACAGGTGGCGGCACATCATCAGCAGACTGCCATTTGCCAGCGGCTACAGTGCCGACAAGCGTCACCTTGGCTGGCTCTGGATTTTCCAGTAAGTCAGACGGGGCTACGCCCAAGGCTTCAGCCAACGGGTATATCCATCTATCAGATAGCCGGCGATCTCCGCGCTCCAACTTTCCTATCTGTTGGTTTGTAGTGCCGATCATTTGCGCCAATTTCTCTTGCGATAACTTACGGCTCTGCCTGATTTTTTTTAGTCTGTTTTCCATAAACAGACCATCAAACATTTCGGACGATTTTGAAACAGACAAAAGGGTTGACCTTTCCCAACCATTATGGTTGACTATAGCCATGCAATTCAGAGACTACATGACCGTTAACGGTATTTCAGTAAAAGACGCAGCGACAATGCTCAATGTTTCAGGGCAAGCCGTCTGGTACTGGAAAACAAACAAACGCCGACCAAGCTACGAACTGATGAACAGGATTACAAACTGGACTGGTGGAAAAGTAACTGCGAACGATTTTCAACTAGCTACTAACAGTAGTGTATCAACAGCTACAGACCGCAACAAGCAGAATGGTTAATAAAAGAGGTTAATATGATGAATGAACGCAAAAAAACTTGCACTCGCTGCTGTACTTCTCGGCGCATCCGGCATTTCAGCATCGCCGTCGAAAATCAGGACGGGTACAAAAATTACTGCAAACCCTGTGTTGCTGAACTCCACATGCTTCGCCGCAAAAATATCGACACAGACAGCAGAGATAAATTCATTGATAGCGCGATTGCGCTGGATATTCTTAAACGCCCGTCTATCGCAAGGCAGATGGGCCTATGATTTCACCGGCACCAGCCCTCATTCGAGGTCAAATATTCTGTGTTTGTCCTGATCCGACAACAATGGTGCCGGTGAAAAACCTTAATGCTCCCCACTGTAACGAGTTCCGGGTTGAGCATCCCGCCCCTGCGTGTCCTCCCTACGCGGGGGCGGGAATATATTATGGGTAAATTCAGCAGAGATAAGGGTGCAAGAGAAGAACGCGCCATCGTAAATAAGCACAAAGATAACGGCTTTCACGCCCTCCGTATTCCGTTAAGCGGTGCGGCAAGAGGCTTCAAGGGTGATGTGAAGATCGAAGGCTTGACCGCTGAATGCAAGGAACGCGCGGGCGGTTTTAAGACAATCTACAAGTGGCTATCCCAGGATGACACAGACCTGTTAACCATCAAATGCACAGGCAAAGAACGACTTTATGTGCTGCCGGAAGCCCTTTGGTTTCAGATAATTAAGGAAGGGTTGCCGAAATGAAGGTTTTAAGCCTTTGCGACAAAACAGGCAATATGCTCAAGCCTTGGGCCGAGGCTGGCTATGACTGCATCGCGGTTGATATTCAGCACGAAGGCGAGACAGACAGAGACGACATTACTTATGTCGAGGCCGATGTTAAATCGTATCTCCCCCCGCTTGCGGAATATGCAGCGGTTTTCGCCTTCCCGCCATGCACCAATTTAGCGGTGAGCGGCGCAAGATGGTTCAAGGACAAGGGGTTGCCGGGGTTAATAGAAGGGTTGGAGATAGTAGACGCCTGTCGTCGCATCTGTGAGTGGTCAGGCGCACCCTACCTGATTGAAAACCCTGTCAGCACACTATCAACATATTGGCGCAAGCCGGACTACAAGTTCGACCCATGCGACTTTGGCGGCTATCTCGACCCGCCTGGCGATCGGTACACCAAGAAAACGTGCCTGTGGACTGGTGGCGGGTTTGTTATGCCGGCCGTCTGTAGAGTTGAGCCTACGGAAGGCTCGAAGATGCACCTTATGCCCCCATCAGCGGATCGGGCAAATCTAAGATCAGAGACGCCACGCGGATTTGCCGAGGCGGTGTTTACATACAACCTCTCACCAAGAAAGACAGCAGCATGAATAACATAGCAAATTTTTGTGCAAACTGCGGGCATAGCAGTGTGCCGATTGACGATAAATGCCGCTGCTGCGGGTGCGATATCTACGAACAGACGCTAAAAAAAGACCTCATCAACAAGCCCGATCATTACGCATTATATGAGATCGAACCGGCTGAATTCATCTTCAAAAATGACCTGAATTTCTGGCAAGGCAACATCATCAAATACGTCTGCCGCGCACCCTTTAAGGACAACGAAATAACCGACCTGAAAAAGGCGCGGCGCTATATCGACATGCGGCTTAACCAGCTTGATGGCAGAAAGGTTACAGAATGAGTGGATTTAAGCACCAGGGCATCAAACATCTTAGCTGTTCATCCCTGAACCTCGCACAGGAAGCTATAGATGTGTGGGTTTCCCGCTACCTGTTCGGCAACAAAGGCACCTATGGCGCAGCGGCTCAACGCGGCATCGCCGTCGAGGACGCGGTTGTGCAAGTGCTGGCTTTAGGCGCGGATATCGACGAAGCCATAGCCTCGGCGACAAAGGCGTTTAACGCCAAGTTCCCTCTGGCACTGGATGATAAGACGATAAAAGAGCGTGATGTGATCGCGCCAATGGTGAAGATCGCCGTCGAAGAATTGGAGCAATACGGCAAGCCGGAATTCCCCGACCACGGCGGGCAGCACAAAGTAACCCGCATAATGAAATGCGGCGATTGGGAAATCCCGGTAATCGGCTACCTCGATCTGGTGTACCCGCAGCATGGCCTCATCGTTGACCTGAAAACAACAAACCGCATCCCCTCGATCATGTCAGCGCCACACAGGCGGCAACGCTGTTTCTACGCCCGCTGTGAAGGCAACAAGGCGGTTAAGTTTCTATACGTGTCAAAGGCTAAGGCCAAGTGGCTTGAGGGCGGCAACATTAAAGAGGAGATGGCAATTATGAAAGCGCAAGCCATGCGCCTCGAAAAGTTCCTTTCTCTCGGTGATCGTGAGTTGTTGCGGTCCATCGTGCCGGTAAACCCGAATACGTTTTACTGGAACGGAGAGGAAAACACCCGGAAAGAATTATACGGGATTTAAGACCGACGACAGGCGGAACCTGTCATTTCAAGCGTGAAACTTCAAAGGATAAACATCATGCCATTAAACCTAAGTAACAATACTTTCACCCCTCACATTCGCTACATGGCCTCAACCGGCTCATGGCGGAAGACGACGGAAGACGGCATGGAGGACTACGACATGACGCAAGCTGTCTTCGACCTCGACAACATCGAGACGGGTTGGGGTTTGATCCAAGAGGCGGAAGCGCCGCAGTGGGTCATGGATGTAGACGGCAAGTCGGCACCCAAGCCGGGGGATGAATGGAAACGCGGCTTCAAGGTGCCGGTGTTCAGCCCCAAGCTGTTCGGCGATGAGCCAATCAGGGATTTCGCCACAACCGGCACAGGTGCGGTTATGGGTATCCAGGAACTTTATACCCAATACGAAGCTGAATTGAAGGCCAACGCTGGCAAGGTGCCGGTTGTTGCTTTCGAGGGCGGCACACCTACGAAAGTCGGCAAGGGCAATACCAACGTCCCGAAGCTGAAGATCGTGAAGTGGGTTGACCGGCCTTCTGACCTAGCCAACGACAACACCGCCGCGCCAGTGGAAGCGGAAAGCGCGGGTCAGACGGTAGACGACGACGAAGAATTCTAGGGCTGCGTTTCGCTCTATTGGGGGTGGGTGGTAGCCGCCATCCATCCCCACGTTACACAGCAAGAGAGGAATACCCCGATGCCGAAATACGCCGGACCCGCAACGACAGAATTAAAGACAAACGAGCAAGAGGTACAGAATTTTCTTGATTACTGGTTTGGGGATGTGATCGCCGGGACGGTACAGATTGCCTGGAACGATCCCAACTCAGGCGGCATCATCCCATGTAAAAACTTTGACATTGCAGATTTAGACCTTATTCCCGAATTCGTTTCTGACATTAACTCCAAACCCGGACAGTCATGCTTTTTCGTCGCCAGCGTCCTCAAGGAAGACATGCCGACAGGACAACGCGCCAAGGACGACGACACAATCTATTCCCCCGGCGTGTGGGCTGACCTCGACGACCAGGGCGTAGCCGAAAACGCCCCGAAGATTTATTCCATTACCAAGCCGACAAACGCCACCATTACCGGCGAACACCCATATAAACGCGCACAGCTATTCTGGAAATGCCGCGAGTTTATCGGCGACAAGGACACGCTCCGCACCCTGAATATTGCCATCGCCGAAAAGCTGGAAGGCGACAGCAGCGTAACGAACCCCGCAAGGTTGATGCGGCTTCCCGGCACGATTGCGTGGCCCTACAAGGACGGCAGGGTGATCGAACGCACCCGCAGCGGACGCATGTCAGCAAAAGCCGTACCCTATGACCTGTCGGCCCTACAGCGGGCATTTCCGCCCCAACAGGCAGCGCCAGAGGCAACCGCAGACCCCCTAAACCTTGACTTAGGCATCCTGAACCCGGACGCACTCAGGGACGATGCAGCAAGGCCCGGACAGTGGCACAACAGCGTCTTGAGGCTAGTTGCACTCTATGTCAACCGGGGTACGTCTGACACCGACATACACCGCCTGTGCGGTGATTTAACACAAGCCGGGTATACCCAGGCCGACACCTTTAAAGAGGTTCAGGGCATGATTGCCGCGGCCCGGAGGAAGTGGGAAATCCCTGACCCGGCGACCACGCAGCCGGAACAGAAAAAGCCTCAATCCGCCCTGGAGCCGATTTGGATGGAGGATATCCATGCATCTCTGGACAGTGTGGATTTTGTCAAAGGCTACCTGGGCGAGGGGCAAATGTCGGTTGTCTACGGCGACAGCAACACCGGCAAGACCTTTTTCGTCCTCGATATGGCTCTGCATGTCGCGTTAGGGCAGACATGGCGAGGCAAGCAAGTACGCCAGGGCGGTGTTATTTACTGCGCTCTGGAGGGCAGCCACGGCATCAGAAACCGCCTTGTTGCCTTCAAGAAATATTATGAAGGTGAGATGAATGGCGTGAATTCGGCACCATTAGGCGTCATCGCATCATCTATTGATTTGCTGGACCCGGACGCCCACACAGACCCCCTTATTGAGGCGATCCAGGCGGCAAAGGAGAAGATTGGCGGCGACATAAAGCTTGTGGTGATTGACACCTTGGCGAGGGCTTTGGCTGGCGGCAATGAGAACGGCCCGGAGGATATGGGTGCGCTGGTTTTAAATGCCGACAGGGTACGCCAGGAAACCGGCGCTCATGTCATGTTTATCCACCACAGCGGCAAAGATACTGCAAAGGGCAGCCGGGGGCATTCGTCCCTTCGGGCGGCGACAGATACCGAAATTGAAGTCGTTAGACAGGAAGGCAGCGAGATTGGCAGCGTCGAAGTCAGGAAGCAAAGAGAGATGGAATATGGCGGCAATCTCGGCTTCCGATTGGAGAGTGTGGAGATCGGAATTGACCGCTTTTGGGGGGAGCCAATCACCTCCTGCGTGGTCATGGACGCAGACGCAAAAGTTGCATTTGATGGGCCTAAACTAACCGATAAAGAACGTAAGGCATTTGAGATATTACACCAGTTAATTGCAACAGATGGCGTTCAACGTGTACCAGCGGTTGATTTCCCAACTGTTACGCTGGTCAATCACAGCCTCTGGCGAAATGAATTAATGAGCCGGGGCGTA
>Ga0209273_10002893_pt1 | contig 12514 bp, 11 predicted proteins | sample tdAd471_FD_187126 | JGI IMG/M metagenome (GOLD analysis project Ga0209273, IMG submission 187126) | Marine sediment microbial communities from the Atlantic coast under amendment with organic carbon and nitrate - tdAd47.1 (SPAdes)... | ecosystem: Environmental > Aquatic > Marine > Coastal >...
CATCTCGCGCGGGATGGCTCTTTAGGTAAGGGCCTTGGCAACGCGGGACGCGGGCAGACGACCCAATGAACAATCAGACTTCACGGCAGGCGCCGAGCCAGCGGGTCACCGCGGTACTGGGCCCCACGAATACCGGCAAGACGCATTACGCGGTTACGCGCATGCTCGCCTATGAGACCGGCTTGATCGGTCTGCCGCTCCGGCTTCTGGCGCGCGAGATCTATGATCGCGTGGTCGAGGAAAAGGGCGCGGGCGCTGTTGCACTCATTACCGGTGAAGAAAAAATCTCGCCAGAGACCGCCACCTATTTTGTCTGCACGGTCGAATCCATGCCAGTCGACCACCAGGTCGATTTCGTCGCCATCGACGAAGTGCAACTTTGCGCCGACCCCGAGCGCGGTCATGTGTTCACTGATCGATTGCTTCACGCGCGCGGCACCCACGAGACATTGCTGCTCGGGTCTGAATCCATGCGCGGTCTCATCAAGCAATTGCTGGGTGACGTTCACGTCATCACGCGCACGAGGTTTTCGGAGCTCAAATATGCCGGACCCAAAAAAGTAAGCCGCCTTCCTCGCCGCTCAGCGATTGTCGCTTTCTCCGCCGATGCGGTCTACGGCATAGCAGAACTTATTCGCCGCCAGCGCGGCGGCGCTGCGGTGGTGATGGGTGCCCTCTCCCCGCGCACACGCAATGCACAAGTAGCGCTCTATCAATCAGGCGAAGTTGATTTTCTTGTGGCGACCGATGCGATCGGTATGGGCCTCAATATGGACGTGGACCATGTGGCGTTCGCCAGTCGGCAAAAATTCGATGGTCGCAACATGCGCGCGCTTCGCCCGCACGAAGTTGGTCAAATCGCTGGACGCGCTGGGCGCTATACGAGCGACGGCACGTTTGGCACAACGGGCGATGCGGGTGATTTTGAGCCGGATCTCATTGAGCAGATCGAAACCCACCGGTTTGACCCGGTCCGCACTGCGCAATGGCGCAACAGTGAGCTGAGCTTCACAAGCGTTGATGCTCTGATTGAGAGCCTTGAAAAAACCCCCGAGGGCAAAGCGCTTTTGCGCTCGCGATCAGCGGCGGACTACATTGCACTTCAACGTCTCGCCAGCGAAGCCGACATCGCAAGTGCCGCACAAACCGAAGATGACGTGCGGCAGCTCTGGCAAGTGTGCCAAATACCGGATTTCCGCAATATCTCCCCGGAAGAGCACGCGCAGCTCTTGATCACTATCATCCGTGCATTGAGGGATAATGGCGATCGGTTGCCGGAAGACTATCTCGAGGGAGAGATAAAACGCGTCGATCGAACCGAAGGTGACATCGACGCACTGGCACAGCGCATCGCACATGTTCGGACATGGACTTTCGTCGCGAACCGCGCCGGATGGACCGCGGATGCGCCGGCATGGCAAGCCCGCACGCGCGAGGTGGAAGACAAGTTATCCGATGCGTTGCACGATGCTCTTACTCAACGCTTTATTGATCGTCGTACATCTGTATTGATGAAGCGGCTCCACCAAGATGAAGACCTATCGGCGGGAATCGACGCCGAAGGTGAAGTCACAGTCGAAGGTGAATTTGTTGGGCGCCTCCATGGGTTTTGCTTTATCGCGGACCCTCGCGCCCGAGGGCTGGACGCGAAACTGGTGCGCCGCGTTGCTGACAAAGCCGTCCGCGGTATGATGGCGGCAAGGGCCGAGGCGCTGCTTGGCGCGCCTGACACCGCCATACGCCTTACAGATCACGGCCGCATTTGGTGGGAAGGCCATCCCATTGCGCGGCTCGATAAAGGCGGCGACACCCTTAGCCCGCGCGTCAATGTAATCTCAGATGATCTTCTCGACCCCACATATCGTGACCGCATCGCGGAACGTCTTGCCAAGTGGATCGAAGATCACATTCAGCGTATCCTGACCCCATTGATGGCCTTGCGGGATGCCGCCAGTGCGAAAGTTGCCGAAAGCGCAGACACTCAAGAGCCTCTGCCCGACGAAAGCTCAAAAACGGAGGCGCCCGCTCCCAAACCCAATGACCCACGCGCCAAAACCCCTGTACCGACGGTTATCGGCGGCGCGGTTCCGCTCGCAGGTCTATCGCGCGGGATTGGCTATCAATTGGTAGAGGGCTTTGGGGTCCTCGACCGGCGGCAACATGCAAAAGATATTCGCGCGCTCGAACAGTCAGACCGCGCGCAATTGCGCCGCTTTGGCATCCGGTTCGGGGAGTTCTCGCTTTTTATTCCATCCATGCTCAAGCCGTCACCCGCCGAGCTGCTGGCAATCCTCTGGGGCGTTCATAACGAGCGCTTCCCCAATGACGCCCACCCCGAGGTGCCCGCACCTACCTTGCCCTCGCCGGGGCTTACGTCAATTCCGCGCGATAAGGAATTGCCAGCGGGGTTTTACAATGCCGCAGGATTTCGCGTGTGCGGCGCGCGCGCCGTCCGCATCGACATGCTCGAACGTCTCGGACAAATGATCCGTACCGCTCGGACACCGGGTGAGGCAAAACAAAAAGCGGACGCCAAGGAAGCCGCACCTTCCAAAGTGCAAGTTGAGATTAAGAAGAAGCACGCGAAGCTTGGCGATGCGAGCCCCGAGGCAAAAAAAGAGAGTGCGCCTGAGGTTACTGATGCGCAGCCTTCTGAGACTGCCAAGCCAGAACCCTCCGCACCCGAACAAACCGACGCAGCGCCAAAGACCAAGAAAATTCCCGCAGGTATGTTCGAAGCTGCTGTCGATATGATGTCGATCGTGGGGTGTTCGGGCGACGAGTTTGAAGGGATTTTGCGGTCACTTGGCTACCGGACCCACACAATTCGCGCTGATGGCGAAGAAGACATAACCGTCTGGCGCACCCAACCTCGGCAACCTCGGCAACCACGAGGAAAACCCCGCGGGGACGCAAAGAACGCGCGGCATCAGGGCGGCAATCCAAAAGCCGCGGGCAAAAGTGCAGCTAAAGGTAAGGACAGAGGCAAAGGAAAGCCCAAGGGCAACTACAAAAGCCGGCCTCCGCGGCGAGAAAAGAAGATGGATCCGGATTCGCCCTTTGCCGTTCTCGCAGCCCTAAAAGATGACATGAAGTCGTGACCACCGGTCCCGGTCAGCGTGTGGACACTTGGTTGTGGCACGCGCGGCTTTTCAAAACGCGGACGCTCGCGGCCGATGTAGTGGCCGCCGGTAAGGTACGGCTCACACGGAACGGTAAGACTTCACGCATTGCCAAAACCTCGCATCAGGTACGACCTGACGACACACTCACCTTCCCTAAGGGGCGATTGATCCGAATTGTAGTCATCGCCGCACTTGCGACGCGGCGCGGCGCGGCGGCAGAGGCGCAAGCCCTTTACGAAGATTTGACCCCGCCCCCACCCCCCAAGGCGGCACGGGTTAGGCCGCCTGCGGCGCGGGAGCCGGGCGCTGGCCGGCCTACCAAGAAGGATCGCCGCGCGCTTGATCGCCTGCGCGGGGTTGACCCGGCTGAGAAGAAAAAGGTTTAAGTGGCGGCTTAGTTCTCATGGGAAGGGCCATCCAGAAAGGGCATGCGCTCCATATGATCGACAAACTCAAATCAATTTTCAGCGCCGACAAGCCGGTTATTGAAAAAGATGCGCTCGATACGCGCCTTGCGGCCGCGGTGCTGCTGGTCGACGCCGCACGTGCCGATGAGGATTACACGCAAGGCGACCAGGATCGCATCTCAGATATCCTAAAGAACCGCTTCCATCTTGGCGCCGATGAAGTCGCAAAATTGTTGGACCTAGCGGAGGAGCGCGCGGAAGAAAGCGTCAATCTCCACCGCTTTACCTCGGCGGTAAAAGACAACTGGTCAGAGGAAGACCGGGCGCGGCTGATCGAGTTGCTTTGGGAAGTGGCCTATGCAGACGGCAAAGTGCACGCCTATGAAGACCACTTGATCCGGCGCGTCGCAGGCCTCATTTACGTCACCGACCGGCAACGGGGCGAGGCGCGCAAGCGCGTGGCCGAACGGCTCGGCCTCGATCAGGCGTAGGAAAAAGCGCGGGAAATCAAGTCATGACCTATGTGGTGGTGGATGCGTGCATCAAGTGCAAATTGATGGATTGCGTCGAAGTATGTCCGGTGGATTGCTTTTACGAAGGCGAGAACATGCTGGTTATCCACCCCGACGAATGCATCGATTGCGGGGTCTGCGAGCCCGAGTGCCCGGTAGAAGCGATCAAGCCCGATACCGACGGCGAATTGGAATGGTGGATCGAACTCAATCGCGAATATTCGGAGAAATGGCCGAATATCACGATCAAGGGCGAACCCCCCGAGGGCCACAAGCAATACGAGAGTGAATCGGAAAAATACAAGAAATACTTCAGCCCCAAGCCCGGTGATGGGGCCTAGAGGGCGCACTTTTCTGCCGATTTTGCAGCGCAACAGCCCGCTTCCCAATAGCGCCGTTTTGTGCTAATTTTATTACACAATAGGTACCCCGCCTGAGGGGTACGCCGCCCGTTTCCTCCAGACAGAGGTGCGGGCGTTGCCTTGCCAGCCGGTAGCCGCAGAAGGTCTGGAACCCCCGGATCCCATGGGATGGACAAACGGCATCAGGCTGGCCCGTAAGATAGCCGCGTAGCCCTTTGTGCAGGGCGGATAGAGGCAGATCGGCTCATGAGAGCTGAGACAGCCCGTATGGCTAGGTGACCCGCCCCGGACAGAAGGCGGGATCAGGGGTTGGAGATATGGCGATTGGGTGCAGGCCGGTGAGCGGCCGGCAGATGGGCCCCTTCGCACCCATGAAACGCAACTGAGAAGTGAATATGGCGACCAAGAAAAAGACCACGAAGTCCACGAAGACCAAAGCAAAAGCGAAAACCAAGATCACGGCAAAAAGCGCCGCAAAGAATTCCGTATCAGCGAAGACGAAAACGGCCAAGACAGCAAAAAAGACCGTCAAGAAAACCGCAAAAAAGCCACCCGTGAAAAAAGCCGCGGCAAAGAAGCCCGCCCCGAAAAAGGCCCCAGCCAAAAAGCCGGCGCCTAAGAAAGCTGCAAAGCCCGCACCCAAAAAGGAAGCACCGGTGAAGGCCGTGGCCAAGGAAGCCGCGCCCGCAAAGGCCAGCGCCCCGAAAGAAGCGCCCAAGAAGAAGATCGTCGCGCTCCCGCCGGTCAAGCCCATCTACAAAAAGAAAGAGCACGTGGTCTATCCCTCGCACGGTGTTGGCCAGATCATTGATATCGAAGATCGCGAAGTGGCGGGTATCACCCTTGCGCTTTATGTGATCACGTTCGAGAAGGACAAGATGACCCTGCGGGTCCCCGTTGCGAAAGCAAAGGCGGTCGGCATGCGCCGCGTCTCAGGTCCCGATGTAATCAGAAACGCGCTCACCACGCTCAAAGGCCGCGCGCGCATCAAGCGCACCATGTGGTCCCGCCGGGCGCAAGAATACGAGGCCAAGATCAATTCGGGCGATCTCATCTCCATTGCCGAGGTGGTTCGTGATCTCCACCGCGGCGAAGGCCAGCCCGAGCAGTCTTATTCCGAGCGTCAGCTCTACGAGGCGGCGATCGATCGGATGGCTCGTGAAGTTGCGGCAGCCGATGGCCTTTCCGAGGACGCGGCGGTCAAGAAGCTCGAAAGCGTGCTCCACAAAGACGCCGCTTAAAGACGCTTGGGAAACCGGGCATTGCCCGGGGATTAGGCGCACCCAGAACAGAGGCTCGCGAACGGAAAACCCCGTTTCGCGGGCCTTTTTCATTGAACCAGTTTGAAACTAGATTTGCCCGTTTTGCGCGCTTTCTGACCCCTTTGTGATGGCTGCATGGCTGCAATGCAGCATTCCCACCTTTACTTGACTGTTTTAGTCACCTATTTTGTCTTTTAGAATGCCTCCAAATAAAGAGTTGCGCGCATCACGCGCAAGTTCTGGCATCAAGTAGTAAAGGTGGAACCATGGCACATATCGACACGCCGGAAACCTTGAAGGCCAATCGCCGCTTTATCCGCAGCGCCATGAAGGCGCCGGTGCTCGAAGCCGAGCACGAGCTTGAGCTTGCGCGCCGCTGGCGCGAAGAGAGCGACGAGGCGGCGCTCCATGAATTGACCGAAGCTTACATGCGGCTCGTCATTTCCATGGCGACCAAGTTTCGCAACTATGGCCTGCCCATGGGCGATTTGGTCCAAGAAGGCAATGTGGGCCTAATGCAAGCAGCAGCCAGGTTCGAACCTGAACGCGAGGTTCGTTTTTCAACTTATTCCAGTTGGTGGATCCGTTCCGCCATGCAGGACTATATCCTGCGCAACTGGTCAATTGTCCGTACGGGAACCACCTCGGCGCAAAAATCGCTATTCTTCAATCTACGCCGCTTGCGGGCCAAGATCCGCGATCACGGCAGCGCGCAAATGACTGATGCACAGCGGGCAGATATAGCAAACACGCTGCGTGTGCCGGTGCGCGATGTGGAACATATGGAAGGTCGCATGGCGGGCGGCGACCGCTCGCTGAATGCGCCGGTGGGCGAGGATGGCGATGCGGAGCTGCAAGACCTGTTGCCGAGCGATTTTGGTGATCCGGAAGATCTCGTCTTGGAAGAAAATACGCTGGCCAAGCAAAAGGCCTGGATCGCCCGCGCCATGGCAGCGCTGAATTCGCGTGAGATTCTGATCATCAAAGAACGCAAGCTCAAAGACGAAACCGTCACCCTGGAAACCCTGGGCGTGCGCCTCGGTATCTCAAAGGAACGCGTGCGGCAGATCGAAAGCGCAGCGCTGAAAAAGCTGAAGCAAGCGCTGCTTTCGGATGTGCCTGACCCGCACGATGCGGGGCTGGTGGCTTAGGCCGCATACCGCTTCCGCATCTCTTTGACCGACGCAGCGATCAGCTTTTCCAGCACTTTCATATCCACGTTTTCAAGGTTCGTCAGATAAAGACAGCTTGAGCTGTGCTTGTGCTTGCCGAGTTTTACGAGAAGGTCTTTGTACGGCTTAAACCCGGGCATGATGTAAACGGTTATGGCGGTCTTGCGCGGCGCAAATCCGGTGAGGAACCAATCGCCCTCGCGCCCACTGGCATATTTGTAATGGTACTGGCCGTAACCCACCATGGACGGGCCCCACATCTTGGGCCGGTGTCCCGTGACCCGGCCCATGATGCGCTTGATAAGTTCGGCCTCATTGCGGCGACGCGGTTTCTCAATTGATTTGAGAAAATCCGCAACACTCGCACCGGTGGGAACTGTCTTGGCTTCGGCCACGGCCCGCCTGCCTTAGTTCACAACAATCTTGACGAGCTGACCTTGCTGAAGCGTGTCGTTGTTTCTGAGGCCATTTAGTGTACGGAACCGCGCCTCGCGATGGTCGTCAAAGGCCATACGCGCGGCAAGATCGGCGACCGTTTCGCCGCGCTGCACTTGCACAATATCAATCGTTAGCGCGCTCGCCTCCGCAGCTTCGCTATCAGACAAGCGGCGGAAGCTGTCCATCGTATCGACCCAGCCGCGCTGGGAGGCGCTGCGCCCATCGCGCGGGCCCACCATGAAGAAGCGAAAGATGTTGTTCCCATCGCCCTCAAAGACCACGGCAAAGAGTTCACGGTTTTGATTGTCCTGTCGGATCACAGTTCGGCCGCTTGCCGCACGCACGCCGTTGATGCGGAATTCCTGCACGTTTTGGATCTGCGCTTCCACCTCTTGCGAGGCTTCATTGCGCAGGTAATTGCCAAGGTTTGACCGCCGGTTGGAATTCACTTGCGCCATATCGAATATGATATTCGAGCCGTCCTGGTGGAACGCCACCACCTGGCTGGTGCCGTTCTGGATGGTGTAATTCTGCGGCACGTCATAGGCAAAGCGCAGATCGGGGTGAATAAAGCTCCGCCCTCGGACGAAACCTTGTTCAGAATCATCCCCATAAAGCATGCCTTCAATCCGATAGAGATACGCATCCACTGTGCGCGGAATTTCGCCTTCGGCCACACCGCGCCGCTCGGCCCGATCATAAACTTCTTCCATGCGCCCTTGAGTATTGGGGTGGGTGGAGAAAAACTCGACGGGCGGCGTATAGGATTGCGAACCCGCGAGTTCCTGCGCCAGCCGCTCGTTCAAAAGCATGCTTTGGAAAAAGTCGTGCATCGCATAAGGGTCATAGCCTGCCCGGTAGATGTATCTTGTACCTAGGCGGTCGCTATCGCGTTCCTGCCCACGGCTGTAACTGGAAAGCCCCAAGTTGGCAGCAACGTTGTAGCCCAAAAGACCCAAGTCGCCGACGCCCGCGGCTTGCAGCCCCAGACCCAAAAGCGCCGCGCCGATGGAAATGCTCTGACGGCTTCCCCCATGGCCTTCAGCCACATGTGCAATTTCGTGACCGATCACACCGGCCAGCTCATCCTCGGAATTCGCTAGCGCTATGATCCCGCGCGTTACATAGACACCGCCTTCGGGCGTTGCGAACGCATTCACCATTGGCGTGTTGAGAACGGTCACATGCTGGATTGGGCGCCGGAGTGACGCGTGAGGTTCCAGCCGGTCCACGATGTCGCGCACATATTCATCAACGCCGTTGTACGTGTAAGCACCGCCATAGGCTTCGACGATTTGTTCGTGCTGGCTTTGCGCTTGCGCGGGTCCAGCGATGAGAAGCACGGCGGCAAAGCCCGCGCCCACAAATTTAGCGATCATCTTCATTGGAGATCTCCTCCCTCACCCCACCAGGGAATTCAAATTGTTCTGGATGGCTGGCCTCGATTTGGGGGCCGTTATACCACTCAAGCCATCCTCGAACGCGCAACTGTTGACCCGCCCATGATAGGGGATCGAGCCCGGATTCGGCAAATCTACGGACGTCGCTTGGCGCAATTGTGACAGTAAAATCCGTCCGCCAATCCTCGCCGAAATTGAGATAAATCCGGCCTCTAATCTCACTTGCAGAGACAATCAGGCCCTCGACAATCTGGAAATCTTTGGTGAAGGCAGCTGATTCCTTCGCGCCGCGGACCTCATAGGTCGAAAGCCGCCACATGCCGCGTCCCGCCTCGCGCGCATCGGATTCAAGCGCCAAGGTATCGCCCGCACAGCGCCGTTGATCGGTTGTGGTCTCAACGCGTGCAAGACCCTCTGCTGCCAACTTGCCGTTCAGCCACGATCCATCTTCGAGCCACACCTGCGCAATGATGCGGCCATAGCGGTCGGGCGCTGCACGCGGTGCGTAGGCTATCCCCCCTTGGGCAATGAGAGTGCGGACGGTTTCGGTTGCTTCGGTGAGATACGCCCAAGCGCCTTGATGCTGTGCTGGCGCGCGCGGACGGCCGAGCCCTTCGAGCCGCAACGTCTCGCCACTTGTCAGTTCAAACGTGACGGGATCAACAACCTCCGCCACGCGCGCCGTTATCAGACTGTCAAGCTCGCAGGCCGTCGCAGGCGCGGACCAAAGTACCGCAGTAATAGTGACAGAAAGGATCGCGCGTTTCATACCGAGAGGTTAGCATAGAGACGACCAAAGAAGAGAGCAGCCCATGCCAGAGCCATTCGATCCGACCCAGCACACCCTCGTCCCGCTGCGGGGGTTTGAGGATCTGAAAGTCGGCGAACGCTTCAATGCCCCCAGCCGCACGCTGACGGACGCGCACTTTGCGGCCTTTCAAGCACTGTCGGGTGATAACCACTCTGTGCATTACGACCGTGAGTATTTGAAAGAACGCGGGCATCGCGATCTTCTTGCCCACGGTTTGCAGGTTCTTTGTTTCACCGCGGCGGGCGCCGGGCTTTTCCCCGCAGCCATTGGTGATGCGCTGATCGGCTTTATCGAAGTGACCGCCCAGTTCAAAGCGCCCGTCTATGTGGGAGATACGCTTTATCCAGCGCTCGAGATCACGGAGCTGAAACCCCAGAACACCACCGGCGTCGTTACCATGCGCGCGAGCGTGCACAATCATGATGGTGCGTTGGTGCTGGAAGGAACACACAAATATTTGCTGCGGCTTAATCCTTAGCTGCTTCCGCGTTCCCTGCGAGGCGCGCGCGCAAGTCCGCAACGCTTGATCGCGCGATGCGAATTTCATCACCGGTGCGCAGCTTCGCGTAATACCTCGAGCCCGGTTCGGATCTTAATTGCGTTACGTGCTCCAGATTAACAATGGCCGAGCGGTGAATGCGCATGAAAGAATTCGGCACAATGTCGGCCACGCGGCCCAGGCGTTCGCTGTGATAAAGCGGCTCGGTACCTGCCACATGAACCATAACACCATCACCCTCGGCAGTAATCATCGCAATGTGCGCCACTGGCACATACTTGTCGACAACGGGCCCGCGCACCCGAAACCGTCCGTCTACAGATTTTGTCCCAGGGTTTAAAATGCGGTGCGGTTCAATCGTCGCGGCGATCAGCAGAACGCCGAGCATATAGACCGCGCTATCGAGATACGCGATCTGGTCCAATCGCTCGGTAAGGATCGCCAGAAAGGCCACGACATTTACCACAACGCCGCGCGGATGGAGCGGCCCCACCCGCATCGATATGGCAATCGCGATAGCAACAAACCCGGTGAGCGAGATAGCGGCGGCCTTATCGTCAAACCCAGTGATAAAAAGAACCGCGAGCGCGTTTGCCGCGAGCAAAGCGCCAAGTGCGAAATGTCTCCCCTTCACCGGCCATTCGCTCACAAAAATAAGCGCTGAAAATCCTGCAAGCCCCGCCGCCACAAGCCCCAGCCGCACCGGGTGCCAGTTATACGGATAATCAAAAACAACGCGCGAGACTTCAGCGCCAAGCGCAATCAAAAGCGCGAGCGCTGCGCCCGCATAGAACCAGCGCGTTCGGTTTTGCCCCAAAAGCTGCAAAAGCCCCAGCCCCGCCATGAGACCTCCGAGCATGAGCGCGGGCAAATAGAACGTCACAGGACGGCGCGCATCGGACCTATAGGGGCCAAGGTAGATGCCATGGGAAAGCACGCTTGGCCGATATAGATTTCGCGTCGCCGAAAGGACCAGCGTGAGTTCATGGTTCGGCCCTGCGAGCAATTCGCTTGGCACATGAAATGCCGCGTCGATGGGCCCGGAGATTTCATCCACGCTCCCGCCAGGGCGCCCCTTCGCTCCTAGGCGTTGGCCATCCCATATCACTTCGGCTGAAAAGAGCCCCGACACATAGAGCGCGAGGGGCCGTGCGCGAAGTTCTGCTGGAATATCCAGCGCCGCGCGCAGGGTCACGGGACGGTCGGCTTCGCTGAGGAACGTGAGTAAGTCAGTCGCGCCTTCGCCGCCCGCCACCACAAAGGCGGAATTGGGAATCACCAACACCTCGGTTTCACGGCCCTCGAGGAATTGCGTGCCGATGAGGTAGGTCGCTAACAAGCCCAGTAGCACCGCGGCCTTGAGCCATTCGCGGGGCTCGTGAGCACTTGGCGGATATCCACTTGTTTCCCGCGCCCAGTGCCAGATTTTGGTGAGGTCTCCGACGCCATTCATTCAACAAGTAGAGATCGAACCCATGACCCTTCGCAAGATAATCCTGACCCTTCTTTTTGTTGTCGGCGCCCCGGCGCTTTTGCTGGGACTGACCGTTGGGGTCTACGGCCTCGCCAAGGACTACACGTTTGACCGGGACGTGCCCGACGCCGCCTTTGCTGCCCCGGCAAACCAGGCCGAAGCGCGGGCGCAGGATGTGGAGCACCTGGCAAACTTTCTGGATGTTGAGCGCAGCTTCACCTCCGCCACACGTGCTCGGGCCCGGGCGATTTACGATCGCCTTACCCAAACCGCGCCAGGCATGTCCGATGCCGAGTTTGAGCTTGCCGTGGCCGAGTTCGTGGCGAGCGCAAATAATGGCCACACCAAAGTGCGCGAATACGACCGGCTTGATCGGTACAATCGCCTTCCCATTCGCGGGCACTTTTTCGAGGACGGCTATTTCATTGTTCGCGCCCACGAAGGCTTCGAGGATCTGATCGGTGCACGCATCGACCGCATTGGGGATACCGCGACTGACGATGCCTTCACTACTGTGCGGCGGTTCATCGGCGGCGAGATCGGCACGCAGGAAAAATACGCGCCTTATATACTTGAGGCACCGGAACTTGTGCACGCAGCCGGGCTTTCACCAAGCTCGAACTCACTAACGCTCGGGCTTACACTCTCTGACGGAACCCCGCGCTGGGTGACATTCGCGCCGCCCTTCCCCTCAAACGCCGATCAAGCCGCGCGTTCCGCGCAGCTTCTTTCGCCGGTAACATTCTCGCAATCCCAGCCGCAGTGGGATGCCGCCTTGCGCAGGCCGGGCGAAGCGCCACTGTTTCTTCAAAGCATCATCGAGTGGACCAACGTAACAGCCCTGCCTGAGATTGACGCTGTCTATGTGCAATACTGGACCAATAGCGATGCGGGCGTTGACCTCGCTGCCTTCAACGCCGAGGCGCGCGCCGTGATCGAGCGCGAAGCGCCTTCAGTCATTATTCTCGATCAACGCATGAACATGGGCGGTAACTACAACACCACCGCGGATTTTATGAATTGGTTGGGTGAGGCGCTTCCCCATGACGGCC
>Ga0209273_10002894_pt1 | contig 12510 bp, 8 predicted proteins | sample tdAd471_FD_187126 | JGI IMG/M metagenome (GOLD analysis project Ga0209273, IMG submission 187126) | Marine sediment microbial communities from the Atlantic coast under amendment with organic carbon and nitrate - tdAd47.1 (SPAdes)... | ecosystem: Environmental > Aquatic > Marine > Coastal >...
CAATCATATTTTCAATCGCAGGAAGGTGTCGGCGGTGGAGCGCCTTATCGAGCTGAGGTTACACAGATCAGCTACCTTGCATGCCTATTTGGCGGTGATCCGTACTGCGCAGATTTCGAAGAGCAGTACGAGATGAGCGTTAGTGATATTGAGATGCCGTTCCGTTTGGATAGGCAGCCAATCGAAGACACGGTAGAAGGTCATGCCACGGCGTTCGATCGTCTGTGCTCAACTATGTCCAACAGCCAAGATGGCTTTATGGGCTACCAAGTCGATACAGATGGTGACAGAAGTGCGGATTCGATTGTTGATGTTTATCGGGCGGCTGAAGTTGATGAGCTGGCGGGCACCATTCGGCTCACCGAACATCAAGGCGAGGAGACTGGGGGTTCGACATACGACTTCTTTATGAACATCTCAGACGTCAATATCAGCACACTCGAAGAGCCGCCAATTTCCTTCGCGCGGCTTTCCCAGATCGTTCCCGGGCGGTTGGTTTTCCGGTGTGAGGCCGGCAACTGCATCAATCACGACGTGATCTATTGGGAGGACGGCGAAGAGCGGCAGGTCTCGGAAGCGTCCTTCTATTGTCGCTTTCCGAGCCGAGCTGCTTTCCACTTCGAAAGGCTGCAGCATTTGTTTTCCGAAGAGACGCCCACCGGGCCGGGCAGCGGAATCTGAAATGGCGATTCCGCTTTTGCAAAATACTCAGTGTACAGACCTTTAACCATACGGGAGCGAAATGGGTCATTGCATTTGGAAAAATCGATGGAGTTGTGATGCCGATACCTAGATATGAATGAGCAGAGCAAGCCCGAAAAAGACTGCAGGCAGAAGCACAATGTGAAGACACCTCCGCGCAGGTGGCTCAAGAGGCCACAACAGAAGAATTCCGATAGTAGAGATTGGGCCCGTCTCTTTGATGGCGTAGTACTCCGCAACAAATGAGAGTTGGTCACGCCAGCTCTCCCAACCCAGCCAATTCGTCGCGGCAATTAGCAAGAGTGACATAAGCGCCATATGGGCGAGGCGCCAAGCAATTCTCGTAGCGGGGGTACCAATCAAAATTGCCTCCCAGTACCACCAGCATCTAGAGCAATTGTGTCCAAACTCGCACGCCCAGATCACATAGCGAAGTGGCAAGTGGTCAATGAGAGGGTTTGCCCTCAATCTATTACTCGCCCTACACTTTTGCTGGATCGAAACGGGAGATCAGCAAGTGCCAACAGCTGAGGAATACGATCTTGCGCGCTTCGTTGAAGCGCACGATAGTCATTACGCCCGCGTGAGGTCTGAACTCCAACAGGGTCAGAAACGATCGCACTGGATGTGGTTCGTTTTTCCGCAGATCCAGGGGCTCGGTTCTAGCGAGATGTCGCTGCGCTATGCGATCCGGGATATCGGCGAGGCCAAAGCGTATCTGGCTGACCCGACACTTGGACAAAGACTAAGGGAATGCGTGAGTCTTCTTTTGGTCCACAAGGATAAAACATGTGAGTCGATTCTCGGACCGATCGACAGCTTGAAGCTCCAGTCATGTCTGACGCTGTTTCTAGAAGCCGCACACGGCCCGGGGGATATCAAGCTATTTTCGAAAGCGCTTGAGCAATTCCATTTTGGCAGAAGAGATGAAGCCACGCTTCGCATTTTGTCCGAGACGAGTACATCATGAGTTACAGCCTAGCAATGGTGAGCGAGATCCATGGTCAGCAGTTCAGGAAAAGGACGAATGTTCGCGTCAATAGATAAATATTGAACTTCAAGGACATTTGGTATGAAGAAGCAAATAGGCGATTTTACTCTTGAGCAAGTAGATGAAGGCTTATTGGTTTCCCAATTTGGTAAAGCATATGTAGCTCGAAAGTGGCAATTGCGTCCGCAGCTATGTGATCTGGTGCAGTCCTTTGTTGACATGGGATTTGGCGCTGCACTCCAGCGCGGCCATCCGAAAGACTCTGGATTGTACCCGGCGGGTAACGGTACAGAGTACTTGTCGTTTGGCCCGAGCCATGACCACCTGTGGGCCGTAACGCTGAACAACCAATGTGCGGCGCGCGAGCCCGGCGGTTGGGGCCGGATCCATCACGTGTTGCTCAACAAAAACTACATTTCCGCCTTAAATAAATCCAATATCTCTTGGGAGCAATGGATGTCACCTCAACATCCACTGGTTGACTTGGCTGGATTCGAGCGCGCCAAACCAATACTTTTGGATGGTGCGCGTGAACTCCTTAGCCGAGGTCGGCGCGCAAGCTCACCTACCCGCGGTATTCGAAATGAAGATGAGTTGCAGGCTGAGCTGATCAAAAGAGCTAAAGCCGGTCAGGACTTTATCAGAGGTGCCGTTGAGTATGTCGGACATGAAATCCCGCTTGGATGGAGTGGCGGCCCTAGGGGTGAGGGCAATATAGACCTAGCCGTATTCGACCCGGAGCGTAGGATTCTCTATGTCATAGAGTTGAAGCATCCAACTGTTGTGGGAAGTGCGCCGGTTCGTCAAATCGAGAGATATTTAGGACATCCTGATTGTCTTGATCTGGCGGATCGGTTGGGCGCGACAAAGACCGTCGGCGTATTATCAGGTCTCAAAGTAGATAGTCGGGCTCTCCGGACGATAGAGCTCTCCAAATTACCAATCGCCGCCTTTCGAGTTGAGCCCGAAAAAGACTTCCGAATGGAACTCGATTTTGCAAATGAGCACTACGCTCATACGGTGGGTTGAGCTATTTATATAAGACCTGTTGTGCGCATTCGCTGTTGTGCAGCATTCACTGACATTTCCCCAATGATTTCAAATGTCTGACGCAGACCATTGTGTTGTATAGTCCGGCGGATACGCTCCCCGGGCGAGCGCTCACTGCCGGCCCGAAAAGGACCGAAGCCATGATCCGTTGCTATGCTGCAATTCTATTCGCCACTTGGTGCGGAGCCGCACAGGCGCAGACTTGTCCCGATCTCACACTCCCGCAGAGAGCAGCTCTCCTCGACTTCCATGTCTACGGTGACCTGCCGGGTGACGGTGATGTTCTGGTCCGTCGCGGCTACGTCCTTTCCTACGACCAGAAACGCCGCGTACCGCGTTGGGCCGCCTGGCACGCGTCACCGGCCTACCGGCTCACTCCCGACAGGGATGTTTCGCGTTGGGGAAGTTTTCATCCGGACCCGGAGATTGAAGATCCGGTGGAACACAGCGACTACAACGGGCTCTTTGCATCCACCGATAATTTCGCGAGAGGGCACATCGTCCCGTTCTACATTTCTGGTGGAGATCGGGATGCGGATGGTACAAGCGCCAGTGATGAGGAGGGCCGGTTCATCGAGGACATCGACGATGCCTGCACTGTCTTCGAGATTATGTATATGTCCAATATAGCGCCGCAGTATCACGATGATTTCAATGGCCCAGGCGCTCTCTGGAACCAGCTTGAGACAACCCTGCGCAACTTGATCGACAACCATGAAGAAGAATTCTGGGTCATTGCCGGCAGCATATTCGGTGAGAACGAGATCCAGTTCGTTGGTCCAGCAAACGATCAGACTATCGGCGTCCCGGACATGTTCTTTAAGATCGTGATCACACGCGAGGGGCCGGTCGGCTTCCTTTTCGCACATCGGCGCCAGCTGGTTCCCGAAGCCTGCAATCTCGATGCCGAACTTGCCGACTGCATTGTTCCGATTTCCGTAATTGAGGATTCAAGCAGGCTAGATTTTTTCTCGGACCTGCGCCAACTCGAAGTTGAATTTGAATCTCTGGACGGCGGTCAGATCTGGGCGCAGGTTACAGACTAGAATTTGGCGGTGGAGGTAGTCGAGAGCCAATGTATTTAGCTCCCCCACCCACCGACAAGAAGGAGAATAGTAGATGCTGGAATCTCTATTCGACGATGCTCTTGCAATGGTGAACGAGATCCATGGTCAACAGTTCAGGAAAGGGACAAAGGTCCCCTATATCGCCCACCTTCTTGCTGTTGCCGCCTTGTCGCTGGAGGCAAACGAATACCATGGGTATGAGCCCAAGGAAGACCTTGCAATTGCAGCACTCTTCCATGATGCGATCGAGGATCAGGGCGACAAGATCAATCTCGAACAAATCCGGAATAAATTTGGGAACAAGGTTCACGAAATTGTACGGGATTGTTCGGACGCTTCTATAGACCGTGAGGGGCAAGAAAAACCGCCGTGGCGTGAGCGCAAAGAGTCCTATATTTTGAAAATCGCGACAAAATCACGCGAAGCCTTGATTGTTTCGTGTGCAGACAAATTACACAATGCGCGATCCATTATGTTCGACCTTGAGCACAAAGGAGTTGGGTTCTGGGATCGGTTTAACGCAGGAAAAGAAGACCAGCTTTGGTATTACAAATCCCTCACAAGGGCCTTTCGGATGGCGTGGCCGGAACACCCGCTCCTGAGTGAATTGCAATCGATTGTAGATCGCATGGAGGATGCCATCAGCACAAAGTGATCCAAGTTTGGTGCATGATGTGCTTCTTCTCTTCCAAGGGTAGACTAGACAAGCGAGTGTCACCGCGTGATAATCACTTTTAGTTGTACATTTGATTGCTCTATTGGACGACAGTGCTGAGGCGTCAGCTCAAATACGCTAGTTGAGACACTTTTGACCCGAGTTCCCGTATGCGGGGCTCGTAGATATACACCACTCATTTAGCGGATGGGGTTTACACGATGACAAAGACTATCCGTGAATCGATTTGCGAACTCATTTCTCGAAATGAATTGTCGGAAAAGCTCCCGACTGAGATTGCCGCATTACTGAGCAGTGACGGGAAAACCTTTATTGAAGAAGAGTGTGCGTACTGGGATTACAAAGAAGAGTTCCCTTTTTCATCGACCGATGATTTCTTTGCTGGAATCGTTCGCCTGATCTGCGCTTTTCACAACACATACGGCGGTCTGATTATTTTTGGTGTGAACGATATCGAGCGGGTTCCCGGAAGAAACAAGGTGGCCATCAAAGTAGAAAAACTGAATACACGATTGAGGGAATTATGCAGTGAGGGAATAGAGACCGTTGCTCGATCATACGATTTAGTGCATGGGCAAGTGGATATTCTGCTTGTCCCAAAACGCAATCATCAACGTCCCCCAGTGTATCTCACAACCGGGATTGGCAAGTATGAACAAGGCAACGTCTTTATTCGAAAATCGCACGAGGTCTTGTTAGCTCAAAGTCAAGATCTCCCGTTCTTATATAGCGAACGGGAAGACTTCGATATCGCTGGCGCAATAGGCAAAACCGAACCGATAAAGGTTCTTCCACCCAGTCCTGCGACAATAAATCAATTTGTAGGACGGTTTGATGTGTTGAGACAACTTTGGAATTGGTACTCGTCCTCTGATGAACCCCGAACATTTCTTTATGGCAAGGGTGGATCAGGAAAGAGCACCATCGCATATGAGTTTGCGCGCCTTGTGGCCGACTCACCCACCTTAAGAATCAATGGTTCAGCGCCTGCGGACATCATAATCTACCTTTCGGCAAAGAAGCGAAAACTAAACACAGAAAGAGCAAATATCCTACCAGACACCAACACCGATTTCACAAACTCAGGTGAATTGGGATTGAGAATTCTGGAATATGCAGATTGGTTCCCAGATTCAGAATCATCTGTTCGTGAGTTGGAGCAGGTCAAGACAGAACTCGGTCGCTTACTGGATGAGTTTCCATGTCTGTTTGTTATTGATGACATTGATACACTAACAACTGAAGGAACTGATCCAGGGATGGATTGGCTTTATAAACTTTTGATTCGAGCACAAAAGAACAGCAAAGTACTTTATACGCTTCGAAATGCACCATCTCAATCGATTCTGAATTCAATCGAGGTACCTGGTCTTAATTTGGACGCGGAGTATCGGGAGTTTGTTGAAGAATGCGTTAAGCAATTTTCATCGGATCAACATTGTTTTACGGTTCCGTCCGACGGATTCATGTTTGGCGAGCTAGCAACGATCAGCGAGCGCCGACCACTTGTGATCGAAACGATTATTGCGTTGCGGCGAACATGCGATTCATACAGTCGCGCCATACAACTCTTCAGGGATCGAGTCGGTGACGATACTAGAGATTACCTATTTCGGCGAGAGTGGATGAAACTGAGCCGGGAATCTCGATCGCGCGAACTACTGGCCGCTTTGTCTCTTATAGGACGACCAGCAACTTTTGACGACTTGGAAAGTGTGCTGTCAATCGAGCCAACCTTGATTCGTGATGCGATTGCCGAATCTCAGGAGATGTTTATCAAGACAGGCTCAGATTCTTCCACCGGCTCCACGACGTACGAGTTAGGATCAATTACGAGTGCATTTGTTGCTAAAGAACGTGAAACACTTGACCGAGCCTCAACTCTCCGAGAGAGGGTCAAGGCAAGGAAGAGAAATATTCACCCTACGGATCAAAAAATCGAAAACATAAGGAGACGGCTAGGCAGATACTATCGCGATGAGAATCCATCTCAAGCTCTTGACGTCTTGCTACAAGAAAATGAACCGAAGATCACTGAGAATCCTCCTTTCAAGGCGCTATTGGGAATCGCTTTGGCAAAACAGATTCCGCCAAGAATAGAGTCGGCAAGGGAGGCTTTCGATTACGCTCTTCGAATGGGCTATGTAGACGCAGAGTATTTGCGCGCTTGGTTCTATATGGAGCGAACATCGGGGCATGGATTGGAGAACGCCATTAGACTGTGCGACAATATTCTCCAGATCCAGAGATTAGAAGAACGCCTAGTTTGCGAATTTCGATCGAAAAAGGCATTTGCTTGTCTGATCAAAGGCAGGAATGAAATAAACTCTGATCCAGAAATCGGCGAAGGGTTGCTGGCAGAAGCAGTGATTTTGAGCCTGCAAGCATGCGATGGGTTTTCGATTTTTCCGGAGATTGATTTGTCCGAGTCAATCGATCGGTGCGTATCAGCGTTTTCTACATATAATCAAGTTACTTTGCGGAGCTTGGGCGCGGATGGAGCTTTCGCCGGTTTGGATCTGATAGATCGAATTGCGAAAGAATTTTCGTCTATTCCTATCGACCCAATTTCGGACGAACTCTCAAGTCTAATAAGGAGGCAAAAATACCAGGTGCGCTCAGAAAAACAGGCCGGCGCCCAAATTGGGAAACTGTCGCGACTTAGGTCTAAGTTGTTGGCGAAGAGCGGAGCGAGGCTGGAATTACTTCAAGAGCAAAAGCGAAAGGAATTGCTCTCGGAAATTGAAGAAGTAAGTGCCGACCTTGAGCTAAGTGCAAAAACATTGTCTTCGCCATAAACTACTGATCGTACATTTGGCGCATTATTTTACCGACTTCTGCCCCCAAAGTAAGGGCATTCACTCCGCGAAGTATCTCGCCGTTACTCTCCAGTCTTTGCGACTGGTACCGCTTAAACATTTTCTGCTCAATGGCTCTAGCTTCATCTTCTGAGGAGACGGGTTGACTAAAGTCCAACTGCCAAGATAGCCCGGTAACCTCTGTTGCAAGTCCTGCATTGTATGCATTCAAACGTAAACTGGGATCTCCAGCATATCCCAATTTGACTGCGATTTCCCTGTTCCGCTCGTCGTGCAAAACAAGCAGATATACATACCAAATCTCTCGCTCTTTGAACTCAGCTGTATACTTGCCTTCATGCTTTGGCGCCAACTTGCTTTGTTTTCGTATTACCCGACCACGACCCAATGCGGTCCTTGGCAACATAGGTTCAATTCTTAGTTTCTCGAGGCGGCCGAGAAGATTTGCATGGTCAGTAGACAACTCGACCAAGTACGCTTGGGCCTGCAAGTGCTCTTTCGGCGTCAATGGGCCAACAACTTCGGAGAACACATTATCTGAATCTTGAATCTGCCATACTTCGAGCGGATGTAGCGCATATGGAAACTTCGTAATGCTATCGTATTCAGGATTATCCAAGTTTCGCGGGACATCGTAATCCTTCGTACTTATCTCAATGTCACTCGCGCGATATACACCAACGACGCGGCCCTGCAATTCAATGTCAGTTGGTTTTCCTTTCGTGCACACCGTGAATATCAAATCACCTTCCGACAGGATCTTTCTGGCTCGAGTCCGAGATGCCTTTGTCGCAAATGTAATTGGGTAAGCTGGATTACCGGGGGCGCCCCATACATATGTAAAGAATGCTTTCATTTTTTGTCGTTCCCATAAGGTGTCATTTCGAGCGAGCTTAGGAATGCAATTTTGGTTCAAGCCCCCTCTCAGGCATCCTGCACATAGCTCGAAGGATCAAGAGCACTTCCAAGCACCCTCAGGACGAACATCTGTTGTTGCTACATGGGATTGGTCTTGCTCCCTATGCTCTCTGAGACTTCGAGGTACCGGCAAAAAGCGTTTGCCAGTTGCATCTGTCTGGGCGTTCTGCAATCCGCCTCAAAGATACTCGGGGACGCAACAAGAACGGCAAGGCACTTCGCCCGTGATACTGCGACATTGAACCGGTTTGCGCTGTAAAGAAACTCCATTCCTCGGGGCGCCTCTGCATAACTAGACGTGGCCATCGAATAGATGACGATCGGGGCTTCCTGGCCTTGAAACTTATCAACTGTTCCTACACGCGCGTCTGGTAGACGCTGCTGGATCTCGAAAACCTGCGCATTGTACGGTGTAATAATTAGCATGTCGTCTAGTGTGAGAGCTCTCTCCTGCCCATCCCGATCAATCCATTTAGGATCTCCGGAGAGCACTTGCGTTACCAGATTAGCGACTGCTTCCGACTCCTCAATTGAGGAGCTTTGATTGCCGGAATGCTCTGTCGGCAAAAACCTCAAGCCTGCTCCAGTCAATGGCCCGTCTGACAATATTTTCTGCCCGTCACAACCTGGTAAGGACTGCAGTTTGCCATCGTAAAAGAGTTCAGAGTTGAACTGGCAGATCCTTGGGTGAAGGCGCCACGTTTGTTCAAGAAACAGCCCGCGATCCTCCGCAATTGTATGAGCCTCACCTAGAATGTGCTCTAGTGCCGATACGCCGGTTCCATCAGGATGGGTTCCTTGAGTTGGCTGATCCAACTGTTGGGGGTCACCGATCAGAATCAGTGCTCTTGCGCTCTGTGATACAGCAAGGACATTTGCGAGAGACATTTGTGCAGCCTCATCTATCACAAGGACATCGAGGACTTCTGACGCATCTTCGCGTGACCAGAGAAAGTGAGTTGCCCCGGCAACTTGAGCACTTCCGGAGCCTAGCGCGTCATAAACTCCATCATTGCTCCTCAAAAACTGTAGGCATGGTTGATCCTGTTCGGTTGCCCCAGACTTAGGCTTCTGAACGCAGTTGACGTCGACCCCCATTTCCTCGGCGGCCTCGACAACCATATCAAGCAGGTTTCGGATTACTTTGTGGCTATTCGCTGTGATCCCAACCTTCTTCCCGCGCCCGACAAGCTCGCAGATCATGCGGGCGCCTGTGTGCGATTTACCTGTCCCCGGAGGTCCTTGGATGGGGAAAACGCCGGTTTCGAGCTCTCGGGCTATTCGTAGGGCAGTATCGAGTGCGGTTTCACCTTCTTGCCTAATCGACCCATCGCCGGAATGGGTCATCTGGCGCAAAAGCAGCATCCTACCGCTGTAGTATTGCCCATCTCCTTCAATGCCGTGTTCGGCAACAAATTCACCAAGTCGCATGAGCGAGTCTGCTTGCTCGTGCGTTCGGAATATTTGATGTGCAAACACTGCTTCAGGGTGAATAGACGCCGTAGCTTGCTTCTTCTTTATGCCTACCGTGCGGTTGTCAGTGGAGATTGACACGAGGCTCCCGATCTTACCGCCCCCACTCATCTCAAGATTCTCTTCGCCTCGAAGATCGGTGTCTTGCTGTGGGAATTGATACCTATGTATAGGGGTTTTTGCGCTCTCTGGCGTCACATCCGCTACAAATTCTAATGCAGCCAATGCACTTCGCTCATCGATAAGCTCATCAGACGTCAGCTTTGAAAGCCGGAAATACTCCCACCAGGTCGCCTTATCCTCCCGTCGATGCCACTCCAAAATGTAAGCTAGAATCCATTTTGCATGCTGCGCGCCAGTTCGCTCCTCTAGGTCAGCTGGCACATCTGTTGTTAGACGCTCGATCAGGCGGCGCACAGCTTCCTGCCGCACTGTTGCCGTTTCGCTGGGCTCTTGATTGGAGTTTTGAGGGCGCGGGACTTCTTCCCCCTCCTCAATGAGTTTGGTCCGACAACTTTCGAGCCAATCTCTGAGCGCAAGGGTAGAAGCACAATCATCGTAGTTGTACGACTGGACTGTGTCGCACACGTCATCACTAATTGAGAGAATGTCATCAAGCTCAAGGCCCGCTTGAAGGTGTGAAAGCGCTAAGTTGGCATCGGGTAGGCTCGTACGGCGCTCAAAGCTGTATACCGGCTCAAGCCGCTTTATCGAGTAGCTCTCGACGCCGACACGCATTGAATTTCGTACAACACTATAAAGATCCACCAGAACGCTTTGACGCAGAAAATCATCAATCTGATTTTCGCGGGAGGCGTAGCGTCCCATTAGGCGCTTCAGGGCACCGGACTCATAGGGCGCGTAATGGTAGATGTGCAAGTCAGGATATTGCTCTCTACGTGCCTCTACGAAGTCAACAAAACGTTCGAATATCGATTTTTCACCTTCGCGGCTTAATGCCCAATCCGCTTTGTATGACCAACTACCTTCTTCGTCTTTGTACAAATAGCCAAATAAGTACTCGAGCCCATGTTCACCAACAAAGGCATCACTTTCTATGTCAAAGAAGATGTCCCCATCCGAAGGCTCTGGGAGAATGCAAAGCCCAGTACCCTCGACTACCGGCAAAAACTCATACTGAATCGTGCCCGCCTCACGAGAGGCGATCTGAATACGTGCCTGGTCGCTCGCTTTCTCGTAAGAAAGCGGAGCACCCCTCTTGGGTTTCCAAGACATTGGCGTCGGCATAGTCGCAAGGCCGGCCATCGTCGGGATGCCATTTTCCTGCAACTCGGCGATCTGGTTTTTGCTGATCCCTGCAACTAAACACAGGTGATCATCCGCTCGCCGTCTCGAATCACACCGATTGCTCCATCTACATATATCGCAGTGAGATTTGGGGTCCGGATAAAGCTCTTCCTGCTCAGGTAGAGATACTGCGGTCTCGGCAGCCGCTTTCGCCTTCCTAAAGTACGCGGCATAATCCGCATACCTAAATCTCTGGGCTTCAAAGTCTGACCATGGCGCCACAACATAAATATACTCGGGCGGTACGCCCTGACTTTGATCCAATAGGTCTGCATAGAGACAAAGCTGTAAAACAGATCCCGCCTTGGTATCCCGAGCGAGTTTTGTATCGATTATTTCGTAGGACCAGGAACCAAGTAAGCTGGGTGTTTCTACTCGCCTCAAAATGTCTGCACGCCCAGACCACTGTTCTTGTGCAAATGCAGCTTGGACAATGACTTGTGCCCCAGCCGCCATTGCTGACTGCGTCGCTACTACCGCTTCAGGCGTTACATAGTTGCCATCAATACGAGCGACCTCAAAACCACTCCTCTCAAGGAAGTCGATATATGATTTCTCATGGCGATCACCACGTTCCCGCAGCAACTCCAGGAAAGGGTCCCGGTGTTCGGGCTTATCTAGTACGCCCGTAGCGACCTTCAGATCCAGTTCTGTCAGATGCCCGCAATTGAGGTGACCTACAAGGTCAGACGCACTGAGAACGAGTTGGGAGCCTTCACTCTTCATGATCAAAACTCCCAGAGGCGTTCAGAATACTTGGTGAGAGCAGTCACCGGCGTAGGATTGAGACTGATTTCTCGGCCGTAGACCTCTTCGGAGAGCCAAGCGACTTCAGCATCCGTATCCTCAACTATCGTCCACCACACTCTCCCATGCGGCAACCCATCGCCGCGCCATTTGTATCCTCTTGCTTTGAGCACATCCTTGCGTTCATAGGGTGATCCGACTGCTCTAATGAGCCATTCTGTCTTTGACGCAGATCTACGTACGGCTGTCATCACCCGCGCGCCATCATTCGGCAATGCTTGCGCTAATAGCGCTAGACACGCCTCACAATCCGCAAGTGCCCGGTGCCCTTCATAAAACCAACCAAATTGCATGCCGAGATAGTCCAGCTTGCCTGCGGAAAAGCCGTGTCGAAGCCAATCAACACCGGTGTAGCTACAAGCCCATGGCTTCTTCTCAAAACAAGTCCAATGCTTTTCGACCATTGGACGGTCGAATGTCGCGTTGTGCGCGATCACCAAGTCAGATGTTTCGACAAGCGCGTCAACCGAGTCAGCATTGATCTCTTTGCCAGCAACCATGTCGGCCGTAATGCCGGTGATCAGCGAGGCTTCCTCCGAAATCGGTACATTTGGCTCTCGTAGTTCCTCAAAGGCATGGTCTCTATAGACTGTCAAAATCAGACCGGTTTCCACCTCATATTCGAATTGCAGCATTGCGAGCTGTGTGACATCGTCTGTCTCAACGTTCAGGCCTGTGGTCTCGACATCGACGACCAGT
>Ga0209273_10002910_pt1 | contig 12432 bp, 9 predicted proteins | sample tdAd471_FD_187126 | JGI IMG/M metagenome (GOLD analysis project Ga0209273, IMG submission 187126) | Marine sediment microbial communities from the Atlantic coast under amendment with organic carbon and nitrate - tdAd47.1 (SPAdes)... | ecosystem: Environmental > Aquatic > Marine > Coastal >...
CGTCGACAACTTCGTCAGCGCGTCACGTAGCGCTTCAGCACTACCGTGCACATCAGACTTGATGATTACCGAAATCGACGAGACCTCGTCGTCCTTCATTTGGCTGAACATGTCCTCGAGTTTCGACGCCTGCTGCATTGCGAGCTTCGCATCGCGCGTCTTGCTCTTACGGAATTCGGCGGCTTCGCGCGCCTTGCGCTCATTCTTGACCACGAGAAAATCGTCGCCGGCGCTCGGTGTATGCGAGAGACCGAGTACGACAGCCGGGCTGGACGGCCCTGCTTTCTCGATGGAATTCTGGCCCTCGTCAAACATGTTACGAATACGGCCGTATTCCTCGCCCGCAATAATCATATCGCCCTGCTTCAGGGTTCCGGACTGCACCAGCAGCGTCGCCACCGAACCGCGACCTTTCTCGAGGCTCGATTCAATGACGAGGCCCTTCGCCGGGCCATCTTCGACGGCGCGAAGATCCATGACCTCGGCCTGCAGGAGAATTGACTCCAGCAGCGAATCCACGCCTTCGCCGGTCTTTGCGGAAACCTGCACGAACAGGTGATCGCCACCCCACTCCTCGCCGATGACCTCGTGCTGCGACAACTCGCTTCGCACCCGTTCCAGATCCGCGGCATCACGATCGATCTTGTTAATTGCAACGACCAGCGGCACGCCTGCGGCCCTGGCATGCGTGATGGCCTCTACCGTTTGCGGCTTTACGCCGTCATCAGCAGCAACCACCAGGACCACGATATCGGTTGCCTGGGCGCCACGAGCACGCATCGCCGTGAAAGCGGCATGACCCGGAGTATCCAGGAATGAAATTCGGCCTTTCTCGGTCTCTACCGAGTACGCACCAATGTGCTGCGTGATGCCGCCGGCCTCGCTGTCCGCAACGTGCGTGCGGCGAATGTAGTCGAGCAACGACGTCTTGCCGTGGTCGACATGCCCCATGATCGTCACGACAGGCGGTCGTGGCACTGTATCGCCTGTTTCGCCTTGCTCGTCGGCCAGCAGTTTTTCGTCCATGGCCTCAGCAGTGGTCGGCTTGGCGACGTGACCCAACTCCTCGACAACAAGCGTCGCGGTGTCCTGGTCAATAATCTGGTTGATCGTCACCATGGCGCCCATATTGAACAGCACCTTGACGACCTCATTGCCCTTCACTGCGAGGCGTTGCGCAAGCTCGGAGACTGCAATGTTCTCCGGAATCTCGACCTCACGTACGACGGGAGCAGTCGGCATCTCGAAGCCATGCTGCGAGTCGCCACCCAGCGAAACCGGCCGACGACGCGTCGGCGTCTTGCGCCTGCGTTTGCCCGCCTTGTCACCGGCGACGTGTAGTTCCTTGCGGCCATAACGCGTTTCCGGCCGTTTGGGTTTGGGCTTGCCTTTGTCCTTTTCTTTTTCCTTGGCGCGCCGAGCTCGTGCATCCTGCTCCGCTTTCTCGAGTCGAACTTTCTCTTCGGCTTCGGCTGCGACTGCCTTCTCAGCTGCCAGGCGTGCCTCTTCTTCGGCGTCGACGCGTGCTTTTTCTTCCTGCTCGCGTTGCTCTTCCTCACGCTTTGCTGCGGCTTCTTTCTCTGCTTGTTCGCGTTCCTGCTCGAGTTTGGCCGCTTCAACCCGCTGCTCTTCTTCGAGGCGCTGGCGATCGAGTTCGTCCTGTTCCTTTTGCGCCTGCTGCTCAAGGACGTCACGCTTAATGTAGGTCCGTTTGCGACGAACCTCGACATTGACCGTGCGAGAACGCCCCTGTGCACCTGAGAGCCGCAGCTCGGACTGCGATTTGCGCTTCAGCGTAATCCGCCGCGGCGCCGCATCACCAGAGTCCGACTCCGACTGCCCGTGGCTGCGACGCAGGTGCGTCAATAACTCGAGCTTCGCGTCGTCGCTGATTGTGTCGTCTGAGCCACCGACCTTGATGCCGGCCTCATCAAGCTGCGTGAGCAACTTGTCAACCGGCACTTTCAGTACCTCAGCGAATTGTGCAACTGTCACGTCTGCCATACTTATACTCCGCGCAACTTAGCGCTCAGGCCTGTTGTTCTTCAGCGAACCAGTGAGCGCGCGCTTTCATAATCAACGCCGCGGCTTCTTCTTCATCCATCTCGTTGAGCTCAAGAAGATCGTCGGTCGCCAGCTCTGCAAGGTCTTCGCGGGTTACGACGCCTTTACTCGCAAGAAGGAACGCGAGTGCCTTGTCCATGCCCTCAAGGCTCAGCAGGTCCTCCGCTGGTTCAGCTTCGTCGATCTTCTCTTCCTGCACGATGGCCTGCGTCAGCAACACGTCACGCGCGCGACTGCGAAGCTCGGAAACGATGTCCTCGTCAAATTCCTCGATTTCGACCAGTTCCGAGGCTGGCACATAGGCGACTTCCTCGATCGTCGAAAACCCTTCCTGCACGAGAATCAGCCCGATTTCCTCATCGACGTCGAGCTGCTTCGAGAAGAGGTCGATCAGGTCTTTCATCTCCGACTCGCTCTTCTGTTCCGCGTCGGCAGCTGTCATGACGTTGAGTTCCCAGCCCGACAATTCACTGGCCAGACGGATGTTTTGACCGCCACGACCGATAGCCTGCGACAACTTGTCCTCTTCGACAGCGATATCCATGCTGTGCGAATCCTCATCCACGACGATCGATACGACCTCGGCCGGCGACATCGCATTAACGACAAACTGAGCCGCATTCTCGTCCCACAGGATGATGTCAACGCGTTCTCCGGCGAGTTCGTTCGACACTGCCTGGACACGCGATCCGCGCATACCAACGCAGGCACCCACTGCATCAATGCGGTTGTCATTACTCCTTACGGCGATCTTGGCCCGCAGACCGGGGTCACGAGCCGCACCGAGAATATCGATCAGGCCCTGGCCGACTTCGGGTACTTCAATCTTGAAGAGTTCAACCAGGAACTGCGGCGAAGTGCGGGTCATAAAAAGCTGCGGACCGCGTGGTTCCGAGCGCACTTCGATCAGCAGCGCCTTGATGCGATCCTGCGGCCGAACAGGCTCGCGCGGCACCATATGCTCTCGCGGTACGAAGCCCTCGGCGTTGCCACCGAGATCAATGTAGACGCCATTGCGGTCGACCCGTTTTACGAGGCCGGACAGCATTTCGCCCTCCCGGTCCTGGTATTCCTCGACGACCTGCTCGCGCTCAGCCTCGCGGACTTTCTGCACGATGACCTGCTTGGCCGTCTGAGCAGCGATGCGGCCGAATTCGACCGACTCCATCGGGACTTCGACGTAGCCGGCAGGCTCTGCAGCCTCGTCGACGTCAACAGCGTCAATCATGCGCAGTTCACGATCAGGGAACTCGAGCTCCGTGGACTCGTCCTCGAAAACCAGCCAGCGCCTGAACGTGTCGTAATCGCCCGTTTCGCGGTCAATTGCGACCCGAACATCTATGTCTTCGCCGTGTTTGCGGCGAGTCGCAGACGCGAGAGCGGCTTCGATTGCCTCGAATATGATGTCTTTCTCAACGCCCTTCTCGTTCGAGACCGCGTCGACAACCATCAAAATTTCTTTGCTCATTTCCAACAACTCCAGTTTGGCCGGCGGCTCAAAATCCGCCAGGCACCAGTCGCGCGGTGTCGATAGTCGCCACTGGCAAGGTGTGCGATTCGCCATCCACTTCGACCACAATGTTCTCGTCATCCGATGCGACCAGCGTGCCTCGGAATCGCCTCCGCCCCTCGATGGGGAACCGCATCTGTACTTTCAAGGTTTCTCCCGTAAACCTTTGAAAATGCTCTACTTTAACCAACTTCCTGTCCAACCCTGGCGACGACACCTCGAGATCGTAGTGGCCAGGCAGTGGATCCTCGACATCGAGGAGTGCACTGACTGCCAGACTGACTTTCTCGCAGTCGTCGAGCCCTACCCCGTCGGCTTTCTCGATAAACAGGCGCAGAACACCGTGTTTACCGCCGATTTTCAGCTCCAGGTTCCACAACTCATAACCCAGTCGAACGATGGTCGGCTCGAGCAGCTTTACTAGTTCATCACTGGTCATACGTAAGCTAACCACTTGTTTCAAAACAAAAAAATGGGCCAATGGCCCATTCTGTCCCAGCGCGGATCCGTTGCCCTCAGGCAACAAAAAACCCCTGAGCGGGGCTTTTTTTCTACCAAGACTGTTGGTAACGGTGCGTGTCAGGACTTACATCCTCCGGAAAGCTCGATTCCGGCCCCACCACCGCGCTGGCGCGGGATTATACGGCAATCCAGCTGCAAGGTGCAATGCCCGGATTTACTTGCGAATCAAGGTATTCGCAGGCCTTTCGAGCGCCGTCGACTGTGGCTAGACTGCACGCTTCTGTCTCCCGGAATACGTCACACCCATGTACGACTACGCAGTCATCGGCGGCGGCATCGTCGGCTTGTCCACGGCCTGGCAACTGCGCCAGCGGCAGCCCGGCAAAAGTATCGTCGTGCTGGAGAAGGAAACACAGCTCGCCGCACACCAGACGGGACACAACAGCGGGGTCATCCATGCCGGCATCTACTACGAACCGGGCAGCCTGAAAGCGACGCTTTGCAGGCGAGGCGTTCAGGAGACCCTGCGTTTTTGCAAGGACAACGACATTCACTTCGAGCAGTGCGGCAAGCTGATTGTTGCGACCTCAAAGGAAGAGCACGAGCGCATGCTGGAGTTGCACCAGCGCGCCCTCGAAAATGGCATTGATGTCGAATTGCTGGACGAGACGCAACTTCGCATCACAGAGCCGAACGTCACCGGCGTGGGCGCCATCCTGTCCGGTACGACAGGCATCGTCGATTTCGCGACAGTCGCCCGGACAATGGCCGCGCGTTTCGTGGACCTGGGTGGCGAGATCCTGACCAGCACAGAGGTGCTCGACCTTGTCGAGTCTCCGGACTGCGTCACTATCACAACCACTTCGGGGCACACGCTCGAGGCCGGCTGCGTCATCGCCTGCGCCGGCCTTATGGCGGACCGGGTGGCGCAGCTCATGGACATCGACATCGATTTCCGGGTCGTCCCTTACCGCGGGGAGTATTACCGACTGCCGGAGGAAAAAGCCGGGATTGTGAAGCACCTTATCTATCCGGTTCCCGAACCCGGCCTGCCTTTCCTCGGTGTACACCTGACACGAATGGCCGACGGTGGCGTCACCGTCGGTCCGAACGCCGTTCAGGGCTGGAAACGCGAAGGTTACGGCCGGCTGAACTTCAGCGTGAAGGACGTCTGGGAGATGCTCAGTTTCCCGGGCTTCTGGCGTGTCACTGCCGACCACCTGGCCGTCGGGCTCACGGAGTTTCGAAATTCGGTGTGGAAACGGGGCTATCTCAAGCGGGTGCAGAAGTACTGTCCCTCAGTTCTTCTTGCGGATCTGCAGCCGCACCCCGCAGGCATACGAGCTCAAGCCGTGATGCGCGATGGCACACTCGTACATGATTTCCTGTTCGCAGAGACTTCACGTAGCCTGCACGTCTGCAACGCGCCTTCGCCGGCTGCCACGTCGGCGATTCCTATCGGCGAACACATCTGCGACAAAATCCTGGAAAAATTTCGACATGACTGACCCTACAGAACTCAAGCCACTGCCCCCCGAAAACTGGGATCTTTCGCTGGCGTCGATCATCGATGACATGGGCGGGCGCCCTCTTGCGGTACACGGGCTCATGGCGAATCACCCCGCGCTGCTCAAGGCGTGGTGGAATATCCGCAACTACACGGTCGCCGGGGGCGACCTCGGCCTGCGCAATGTAGAGCTGGTGATCCTGCGTGTCGCCCTGCACATGAAGAGCTGGTATGAGTGGGGGTCCCACGTGCAGCGCGGACTCGCCGCAGGACTCACCGAAGCGGACATCGAGCGAATCAAGTCCGGCCCTGGCGATCCTGGATGGCCTCGATCCGATAGCTTGCTGCTGTTGGCCGTCGACGAACTCGTCGAAAATCGAGCGATATCGGCAAAAACCGCCGCCGCGCTAAAAGACCACTACTCGGAGCAGCAAATTCTCGACCTTATCGTGACGCATGGTGCCTACGTCATCCTCGGTTGCATGCTGAATACCTGGGACGTCGAACTCGATGAGCATGTCGCGGCCGAACTGCCCGAGGGAGCAAACCGGCAGACCTTCGAAGAGGGCTTTTCAGGAAGCTAAATCAGGGGGCCAAAATAAAAGTGCCCCGTCAGGCGCCACCTGACGGGGCGACAAGCGCTTAGGCAATATAGGGGGGTTGCCGTAGGCTTGAACTGCTGTTGTTATAGGGCGACGTTAGCCCCGACATCCCCTTAGCTGCAATTGTGGTAAATACGGATAGGCAGATTGTCACGAAATTCCGCTATTCGGCGTAACCCATTCGCTCTGCCCAGGGCAGCAATACAGGCAGCACCGGCTCGAGATGTTCGCGATAACGCTGCCAGCGCCCGCTGGCTGCCGTATAGAGCGACTGGGTCATCTGGTCATAGCTCGGCGTACTGATCTGTTTGCTGCGTTCTGCGGTTTTGACGTAATCGCGCACGCCGTCGTCCCAGTCCATGCCGAGAAATTCGAGGCAGGCGGAGACCGTGCTGTCGAAGTCCCGGATGAGCGACTCGTATCGCACCGTATGGACCTGTAGTGGCAGAACGTCCTGGTAGTGTGTCCACAATTGCATCACGGAATCGTATAGCCGCGCAGCACTTCCGAGATCCAGGCAGTTAACCATGCCCTCATTCATCTTGAACGCGCGCATGTGACAACTCAATACGGCGTCACAGGGATGCCGCTGCGCGAAAATGAACCTGGCGTCTGGAAACACGCGGTAAATCACGCCAGCCTGTACCAGGTTCAGAGGCAATTTATCGACGACCCGCTTTGGCCTGTCCCCTGCGTCCAGGAACTTGTCGAGTTCGTCGAAATAAACCCGGCGCAATGATTCGATTTGCTCCGCATCCAGGGCCGCAAGGTTGTCCAAAGAGCCGCCGGTCATGTCGCGCATCGCCGATTCGAGGGCAAATACCGTGGGTGCTTCCTCCGTCGTCAAGATATCAGCGTGACTGTGCAGTATCGTATTCAGCAACGTGGTCCCGGACCGGGGAAAGCCGACCAGGAAAACGGGGTACGGGCCATCGTCAGCGATGTTCCGTTCCGGCCAGCCAGCGACTCTCTCTTGAGTGAACGCCGCAGCGAGTTCATCGATCAGGCGAAAATATGCGCCCCTGTCAGTTCGCTGTGCCGACCAACCCGCCGCGCAGACGCGGTTCGCATCCCCCGCGTAACCGAATGCCACATCCGGGTCATCCAGGCGGTCGCAAAGGTCACACAACAGGTAAGCGGCAGCCTCCTGGGTTTCGGCATCGGCGCTGCGCCACTCGCTGCCCTCCAGGCAGGCTCTTGCCGCCGCAAAGTCTTTCTTTCGTTTCAGCAACTCTGCCTCGCGCAACTTCAGGGCCGGATGCTCCCCCGGGCATTTCTCCCTCGCGTCAACGAGCGCGGCCTCGAATTCATCGATCCGGTTGCTCCGTTCCAGCGTCTGGCACAACTTGTTGTGCGCCTCCGGATAATCGGACCTGAGCTCCACGGCACGTCGAAAACGCTCAATTGCTGCTGTGAGATCGCCCTTTTCGAACAGCGTGTTTCCAAGGTGAAAATGACTGTCAGGAATTTCCGGCCGAAGCTCGATCGCCTTTTCGAACCGCACGACGGCCGCATCATAGTCCAATAACGCGGTGTAAATAGCGCCCAGGAGATTCAGGAGCACCGGGTGCTCGGAATGATTCCGTACGAGACCCTCAGCGATTGCCAATGCTTCCGCAAATTGTCCAGACGAATATAGCCCGAACACTTGCTGCAGTTGCTGCAGGTTCAACTGGGGTCGTAGTAGTGGATCCATCGTCTTGTGTTTCTGCATTCCCGCAAACGGCGCATGTTACACGGAGACGGAGTCGATTTACGACGTTTTCAACAGCCCTCAGGCACGTTCCAACAGCAGTCGCCGCGTGTACGGAATCAGGCCGCCGGCGTCAATGATGGCCTGGCGTGCCTGCGGCAACGGTTCGATCGCGTAGGACTCGCCAGAGGTCAGGTTGCGAACCTCGTTGTCCGCGATCTCCAGTTCATCTCCCTCCTCGGCCTCGATGTCGGGGCAGATGATCATTTTCAGCCCGACGTTTATCGAATTCTGCAGGAAAATTCGCGCAAAGTTGCGCGCCACAACAGTCAGGTCGTAGCCCTTGATGCACGAGGCGGCCTGTTCGCGTGAAGACCCGCAGCCGAAATTATCCCCGGCCACGATGTAGCTGCCCGCCGGAACTTGCTCCTCCTTGAGTGCCTGGTTGAAGGTGGCATTATCCGCGAAGGCGAATTGCGGCGTTTCCGCCGGCAGTACCGTCGCCATGTAGCGGCCCGGGTAGATGATGTCGGTCGAGATATCGTTGTCGAGCTTCAGTACGACTTTGTTCGTTGCCATCTCAGGCCACCTCCCTCGGGTCAGAAATGTGGCCCGTCAGGGCACTCGCCGCTGCGACTGCCGGTGAGCAGAGGAACACCTCTGCACCAGGATTGCCCATTCGACCCCTGAAATTGCGATTCGTCGTTGCCAGCGCAGTTTCATCGTCACCCAGCGCTCCCTGGTGGATTCCCAGGCAAGGCCCACAACCCGGATTGCAGACCACGGCACCGGCCTCAACCAGGTCCTGCACATAGCCGGAGTTCAGTGCATCAGAGTAAATGCGCCACGAGGCGGGGAATACGAGCATGCGCGTCCCCTGCGCTACGTGCTTGCCCTTGAGGGTCCGCGCGACAATCTCGATGTCATCGAGGCGACCGTTGGTGCAGGAGCCAACGACGACCTGGTCGATCTTTTGGCCCCTTACCTCGCCGATCGGCAAGACGTTGTCGACCTTGTGAGGGCACGCGATCTGGGGCTCGAGCAGGTCGGCGTCGATTTCGACCACCCGGTCATACACTGCGTCGGCATCCGGACCGAAAAGGTCCAGTTCATCGACAACCCCTGCCTCGTCCCGCAGGTAGCGGCGTGTTTCCCAGTCTGGCGGCACCACGCCCGCTGTCGCGCCCGCCTCGACCGCCATATTGCATAGAACCAGGCGACCCGAGGTCGGCAGGCTATGGATAGCCTCACCGTGAAACTCGATCACCCTGAAGTTCGCACCTTCAGCGCTGAGCAGGCCGACCAGGTGCAGAATCAAATCCTTGGCATAGACCCCGTCGGGGAATTCGCCGTTGACCACCACCTTGACGGTGCCGGGTACCTCGACATTAAGGATACTCCCCAGCGTCCAGACCGCGGCCATCTCGGTGGCGCCGATACCAAAGGCAAAGGCACCCAGCGCACCGTGTGTGGTCGTGTGACTGTCGGTGCCCACCACCACCTGGCCCGGTCGCACGTAGCCGTTTTCGGGAAGAATCTGGTGACAAATCCCCCCCACGTCACCGCGGATGTCGTGGAACTTGGAAATTCCCTGCTGCGCGACAAAGTCCCGGATCTTCTTCTGGTTGGTCGCTGTCTTCGAGGACTCCGCGGGCACGCGATGATCGAAGATGATCGCGATCCTGTCCGGATCCCAGACGCACGGTTGCCTGCCCGTGTCGCGGAAGATCTCGTTGAACTGGTTGATAACGAGCGCGGCGTTCTCGTGCGACATTGCCAGGTCCACTGGCAGCTCGAGGACGTCGCCTGTTTCCACACCAGATCGACTGCACGCCCGCGCGAGCAGCTTCTGTACATACGTCATGCCCATATCAGTGTCCTTTCATCAATAGCTGTCAGACGACATGTTTCGCCTTCAGAGTAGCCAGTTGGTCAGTCGTGATACCGATGTCCGCCAAAACCTCGGCGGTATGTTCCGAGAGGCGCGGTGGCGGAGAGGTAATGTCTCCCGGGTTTTGTGCGAATTTCGCGGTCAGCGTAAACAACGGAATGGTGCCGATGCCCTCGACAGGTACGTCCTTCAGCGTCTCGCGATGCTTGATCTGTGGCTGCGTGAGCGCCTCCTCGAGGCTCAGGATTGCACCGCTTGGCACGCCGCTGGCATTGAGTCTTTCTACCCACTCCGCCGTGTCCCGCTCCACCAGTTTCACCTCCAGGAGTGGCGTCAGTTCCTTGCGGTTTTGTTTGCGGGCGTCTCGCTCCTGGAAGCGTGCATCCGTCTTCAGCTCCGGCAGGCCGAGCACGTGACAAACAGACTCCCACTGTTCCTGCTTGTTGGCGGCAATGTTGATATGCCCGTCCCTGGTTCGAAAGACCCCGGACGGCGCAGCCGTGAAATTGTCGTTGCCCATGGGTACCGGCTCGCGCTTGGCGATGAGCAGGTTCGCCGCCACCCAGCCCATGAGTGGCATGATGGAGTCGAGCATCGCGATATCGATGAATTGACCTTCACCAGTGCGTTCGCGGTGATAAAGGGAGGCCATGACGGCAAAGGCAGCATTCAGGCCGCCTACCGTGTCGCACACCGGGAACCCCGCGCGCAACGGATTTAGTCGCTCGTCTCCGTTGACGGCCATCTCGCCGCTGAGGCCTTGAATAATCTGGTCGTAAGCCGGTTTATGGGCATCGGGGCCTGTCTGCCCGAATCCCGAAATGGCGCAATAGATCAATCCCGGGTTGATCTCTTTCAAAACCTCGTAGCCCAGTCCCAGGCGATCCATGACCCCAGGCCGGAAGTTCTCGACAAGCACATCTGCACCTTCGACGAGCCGCAGAAAGATATCCTTGCCCTCGGGCGACTTCGTATTGAGAGTCACCGACTTCTTGTTCGCGTTTTGCGCCAGGAAGCTGGTGCCCATCAGTTGCTCGTTCAACTCGGTCAACGTACCCAGCTTCCGCGCGAGGTCACCGCTCCCGGGCCTCTCGATCTTGATAACGTCTGCCCCGAGAAGTGCGAGGTGCAATGTGGCAAACGGTCCCGCCAGTACGTTAGTCAGGTCGAGTACCCGGACTCCTTTCAGGATCTGATCGCTCATGCCGCCACCTTCTTGCTGATCGTTCCGGTCTTGTAGACGCAACCGGGCATCTCGCGGTCGAAATGGTCTGCAACATCACCAGCCACGCCGATCAGGCGATCAAGGTCCACGTCCTTGCGCAGTCCCTGCAATTGCAGCGCATTCACGAAATCCTCGGTCGCCACATTGCCGGCCGCTACTTTCGTAAACGGGCAACCGCCAAGACCCGCGAACGAGGTTTCAAATGCGATCACGCCGGAGTTCAGGGCAGCGATGATATTGGCCATACCAAGTCCATAGGTATTGTGGAAATGGCAGGTGCAGTTGATATTGGGCTCGAGATCGAACACGGCGCCGAACAGTCGTTCGACCTGCACCGGGTGGGCGTGTCCGGCCGTGTCGGCCAGGCTGATGTTGCACAGGCCTGCTTCCAGGTATGCGCTGACCATCCCCAGCACGCGGTCCTCGGGAACTCGACCCTCGAAGCCACAACCAAAAGCCGATTGCACAGAGACCTGCACCTTCTTGCCCGCAGCTATGGCCTGCTCCGCGGCCGCGATGATGCGCCGCGTGGCTTCCATCGTCACCATGCCGGTGTTCTTCAAGCTGTGAGTTTCGCTGGCCGAGGCCCCCAGGCAGAGCATTTCCACCCCACACTCCAAACCGCGCTCCACGCCTCGCTCATTGAGGGCAAGGCCCGCAATGGTTACGTCGGATTTCTTGTTGCCTACCAACCGCCGGACAAGTTCATCGGTGGCGGCCATCTGCGGAACCTTGGTCGGGTGAACAAAGGAACCCACCTGCACTATGTCCACACCGGATTCCATGACACGGCGAATCCAGCTCTCCCTGGCGTCGATCGGGACAACCAGCCGCTCCATCTGCAATCCGTCTCGGGGACCTACCTCGTGAATGACGATATGTGTCATGAGAAATCCCTCCTAGAGTTTGTCGGCAATCGCTTCGGCCATCTCGAGCGTGCTGGCCGATCCTCCCATGTCATAGGTTTGTACCTTGCCCTCGCGAACGACAGCACCAACCGCATCCTCGACGCGCTGTGCCGCATTTGTCTCACCCAGCCAGTCGAGCATCATCTTGGCAGCCAGGATGGTCGCGATCGGGTTGACCTTGTATTGCCCCGAATACTTGGGGGCCGAGCCATGCGTTGGCTCGAACACGGCGAGCTTCTCGCCGATATTCCCGGAGCAGCCGAAACCGAGCCCGCCAACCATTTGGGCGCAGAGGTCGGAGACGATGTCTCCATAGAGGTTGGGCGCCACCAGCACGTCGTAATTGAACGGGTTCTTGAGCAGCCACATGGTGATGGCGTCGATATTTGCATCGTCCATGGCGATATCCGGGAAGTCCTTTGCCACCTTGCGCGCCGCCTCCAGGAACAGGCCATCAGTGGCACGTACCACGTTGGCCTTGTGGACAACGGTGACTTTCTTGCGTCCGAACTTGCGGGCGAACTCAAAAGCCGCACGGATGATCCGCTCGGAACCCTTTTTCGTGTTGAT
>Ga0209273_10002911_pt1 | contig 12428 bp, 13 predicted proteins | sample tdAd471_FD_187126 | JGI IMG/M metagenome (GOLD analysis project Ga0209273, IMG submission 187126) | Marine sediment microbial communities from the Atlantic coast under amendment with organic carbon and nitrate - tdAd47.1 (SPAdes)... | ecosystem: Environmental > Aquatic > Marine > Coastal >...
CTGCCTGCCCCAAGACACTGGCCAACTGGCAACATTCTGCTTTAATTGCGGTCATTTATTGCTCGCTCTTGTTTTCAATCCTACACCTACTCAGGTCGATGTGATGAGCGGTCAACTCATCGCAATACAAAATTCATGAACTTGCCCTATTGTTATTGAAATACTCATCTGCGACAGCTTTGATACCAATGCCCAAGCATCGCATTGCTCTACTATAGAGGTGATCATTTAATGGAAAGTTACGTCAAACATCAGCGCGATGTGTTTGCAGGACATTCAATCTTGGCAATCGATGATGAGCCGATCATTCGTGAATTACTGAACCGGCTGCTTAAAGACCTGGGGTTTGAGCACGTCGAATGTGCGGCTGATGGATCAGAGGCTCTCCGGAAGCTCGACAAATCGCGTTTCGACCTAATTCTTTGCGATATTATGATGAACCCTATGAACGGCATTGAGTTCGTCAGGACCTTGAGAAAATCGGCTCCCGTCAGATATGACTCTTGCAAGGCATCCACACCAGTCGTGTTTCTGTCAGGCAGCACCGAGCAAGAGCATATTAAAGGGGCGAAGGAGGTTGGCGTAAAAGGCTACATCGTCAAGCCCATTGATGCGGCGATCATGCGTGATCGATTAGCCAAATTCTTTCGCAGATGACGTGAAAGAAGTCCCGACAGCATAACCGCCTAAATACTTGTTATAACAAGCGAACTTTCACTGATACGCTTTCACCCGCCTCTTTGCATTCTCGACTTGACACGCTACACCCTAAACTCCAAAAGGAGAGTGGGGCAGGTATGCAAGTCAAGTTCACCAAGAAATCCGAATATCAACCTGCAGGACATCACAGCCTTCTCTGGCGATACTGGCTCACCCTTTATAGGGAGGCTAGTAATGATATCCCATTGCGGACATCGTTGAGACCAGATCAAGTTGCTTCGCTGATACCCTACCTGACCATCCTCGACATGATTGATGAAGATACTGTTTCCATCCTGTTGATCGGCAGTGCCCACGACCAGATGTGGAGCCGAAACATAATCGCCGACAACTTTCTCGATCACCTCGTTGGCAACGCCCGCCAGAGCTACAAAGATATTTTTGTCTCGCTCAAGAATTACAGGCTGGGCTGCGTGACCGAGGAGGTTATAACAACGGCCAACGGTGCGACACTTCACTGTAGCGGCCTTCTTCTGCCCCTTAGAGCTAACACCCGGGAAACAACGGCTTCAGTAGGCTACTTCAACTATGAAGGTACGGAAGAGAGCTTCCTGGACCTAACGCGAAATGGACCCTCTAGCCGGTCCATTGAGAATCTAGTTTTCATATCCTTGGATGATTGACAATTCACTTCCGATTAAGTCTTTTGCGCTAATTTCCCTCTTCACATTCCACTTTGCGGCGACCCAGAATGACATCTCGGCACTCACTTTCCGAAGTTTCAGCTCTAGTATGCGTGTCGGATGACGAAGAACGTGCGTTCCTCACCAACATTCTATCTCTTCTCGGAAACACAGCGATCTCTGAAGCCACCAATGAAGAAGAAGCGGCCCGCGCTCTTTCAACAAGCAAGCTCGATATGATCTTTTTGCGCCTGGCCGCACAGGAGCCCGACCCACAGCAAGTTCTTGGGAAGGTCTTCTCAACTCAATCGGACGCCGCGCTCTTTGTCTTCGCTGCAGAGGGCTTCGCGTGCGACGCTTTTGAAAAGCAAGCGCAAACATATGGCATTGAGGTAGCAGGATGCTTTGACGAACCCATCTGCCTCAGTGACCTTGCGAGCAGCATGGTTGGTTTCAAATCCCGATAGAGATCCCCGCCCCAAAGTGGCAGGGACCAGTATAGCTATGACCAGTCAATCTTTGACATTAGTTCGAACACACTGGCAGGCACCTTTTTCAGGGCAGTATCGACGCGAATGGGAGGTCTCTTCCAATCATCAAATTGCTGCTCCTGTATCTGATCCCAGGTAAGCGCCCCTTCCCCTACAGCATAGCCTGCCTGCCCTTCAACGCGAGAACGATGAACATCTGCGTCTGAACAAACCACTTCAACATTCTGGAGCTTGGCGCCCTTCTCTTCAGCCAAACGCGTCCACTCATCTCGCGTGGCCTGCACTGGATTGCAGCAATCAACCACAACATTGTGTCCTAGTTCCAGGTTGTCTTCAGCAAGCCGATAAACAAATTGGTAGACACCGCTTAGGTCGGCAGCGCTACCCAATTCGCCAAGTATTTTTTGGATTGTATCAATCTGGATATAAACGGCACCAGTCTCACGGCAGATTGCTTGTGCCAGTGTCGATTTACCTACACCGGGTAGCCCTGAAAAAATCACCAGAGTGGACATGGCATATTTCCTAGACTAGAGCTAATCGCAAGCCAGAACTTGGCCCATCAGCAATCAACAATAAATGACCAATAATAACAATATGTTAATATTGTGCTGTGTTCTATATACACCGTCAACCATGTCGGATACTCAAACCGAAGTTAACTTGAGCCCTCCAGAATGTTTGCCTAAAGCTAAGACAAGTAGTAGTCCCAGTCATGAAGCGTTAATCTGTGAGAGAATTTCCCCCTGAACTAGCTCTGCTTGCACTGTTGATCTTTTCAGCCGCAGGCACATCGCTGCGCCGAGTGTGGCGCCGGGGATATAGGTGTCGCCGGTGTGGCCACATTTTTCGATTGGGACTTACCGATCGCTCGGCGAATGTTCTTAACTATTTGACCTGCGGCTGATTTGCCACCTTTTGAACTAGAGGATTTAGCTTTCATTCTTCGTTCCTTACGTCACTTCAAATGAAATCAAAATCCTCTCTTATGCAATTACCTTGTTTGGTCCCATAAGCCCTGACGGGGAACAGGCAGAAACATTTTCCGCGCCCTGCTATACTTTCAGCATGAAACTCTTAGATCGTGATCTGGAAATTTCTTCGAGCGAGGCAGTTGCAACGCACAGAACCGACAAACCTTCTGCTCCCTTCCTAAAACTTCTCAAGGACAATCTCCTGGACCTGTCCTCAGATGCAGTCTTCATCTGCGACGACACCTTCCGCTTCTGCTACATCAATTCAGCAGCAACCAGCTTGACCGGTTTTTCCTCAAGTGAGCTTCTTGGACAGCCGGTCGACCTATTGCTGCCGAAAACTCTAAGATCCAGTCACCGGGAGCAGATGGTATCATTCGCGGCTGTCGAGGGCATTTCCCGAAGCATGAACAGGCAACGTCAGATTTCATGCCAGACAAAGGACGGGGCTGTTGTCAAGACATCCGGGGCACTGACAACGATGACCCAAGACGGGAAACGCTTCTTCGGCGTCGTTTTGAGGGATCAGACCGAACGCGACGAGCTGCTAGCCAAGCTGGAACGAAAGGAACGGGCACTCAGCCTTGCCTTGCAGAAAGCCCAGTTGGCCATCTCGGCGCGGTCGCATTTCCTGTCCAAAGCGAGCCATGAGCTTCGGACGCCGCTAAACGCTATTCTCGGCTTCAGCCAACTTCTTGCGAACTGGCAAGGGCCTCCATCCGAAGAGATGGCCCGAGACTACGGGCAATACATCCTTGGCAGCGGTGAGGCATTACTGCATGTGGTCAATCAAATACTGGAATTCAGCGAACTCAACAGCGATTATGCGGACCCCAATCTGCAACCGTTTGCTCTTGAGGATCTATTAGAATCCGTTGCAACAGCATTTGGCCCCAAAGCCGAAGAGGCCAAAATCAACCTGAGGCTAGAGGTCATCGATGGAGCTGACAGTTTCATTGACTATCCAAGAATGTGGAGAGCCCTATCGAACGTCATCGACAATGCTATTCGATACACAGCCGCCGGCGGCAACGTAACCTTGAGGCTAGAAAAAACTGCCAAGGGAATTCCTGTCATCAACATTGAAGACACAGGTCAAGGTATTGCACGCGACCGGCTAGTGGCGATCACCAAACCCTTCGAATTGTCTGCAGATAGCCCACACGGTGTTTCGAACGGGATAGGGCTAGGCCTTGCCACGGCTAAGACAATCGTTGCGATGCACGGTGGTCGGCTACGCATCAGAAGCAAGCCAGCTCGCGGCACCACCGTATCCATTTCACTTCCTGACATCGACCCGTTAACCCGCCAAAAAACCGAGCACGACAGCAATCCGGCCGACAAAAAGAGCCGTACGATCTTCTATATCTAAATCCCTGGGAAGGACAAACATGTTTGATATTATTCGGAAAAAACCTCCATCTTCACAATCCACAAAGCTTCCGGCTGGCCTGAATGCCTCAAACCTCATAGGAACGATGTGTGCATCACAAGCCATGATTTCCTTTGACGCAAATGGGGTTGTCGTGGATGCTAACCCTACATTTCTCTCGCTAATGGGCTATAGCCTTGAAGAGATCGTCGGAACCCACCACAGCAAGTTTGTGGACAAGAAATTTGCAGCAAGCCCAAAGTATCGCGAGTTTTGGGATAAGCTCAATCATGGCGTCTATCAGTCAGGCATCTTTAAGCGCCATACAAAATCAGGTGATGTCGTATGGCTGCAGGCCGTCTATCTGCCTCAAATGGGTTCAGACGGAAAACTCGAGCGCGTGGTCAAGTTCGCGACTGACTATAGTGAAACCCAAAACCGAACCGTTGACGCACTTGGGAAAGCGGCCGCCATGGACGAATCCCAGGCAGTGATCGAGTTCGAGCTGGACGGCACTATTATCACAGCTAACAAAAACTTCCTTTCCACCGTGGGCTACGAGCTTAGTGAGATTCAGGGGAAGCATCACAGCATCTTTGTGGACCCTGCCTATAGCAAATCCCCAAAATATGCAGAGTTTTGGGATAAACTCAGGGCGGGTGAGCACCTCACCTCTGAATACCGACGCATTGGCAACGCCGGCAAAGAAATCTGGCTACAGGCCAGCTACACACCAATATTGGATGCTGATGGTACGCCTGTTAAAGTCGTTAAATTCGCCACAGACATTACCGCCCAGAAACTGAAAAATGCCGACTTTGAGGGCAAGATTGAGGCCCTAAACAAGGCTCAGGCCGTGATTGAGTTCGAACTGGATGGCACCATCATCGCCGCAAACCAAAACTTTCTCGAGGCAGTTGGGTATAGCTTGGAAGAGATCGTCGGCAAGCATCATTCAATATTTGTGGACGGTGCCTATAAGGGATCAATCGAATACAAGGCTTTCTGGATTGCACTTGGAAAAGGTGAGTTTCGATCCGGGGAATATCAAAGGGTCGGGAATGGTGGCAAAGAGATTTGGCTGCAGGCCACCTACAACCCGATCTTCGATCCCTCAGGCAAGCCTTTCAAAGTTGTCAAATTCGCGAGTGATATCACCTCTATGGTGTTGGCGCGAAAGGAAAGAGAACGTGTAGGCGCCCAGGTCGACAAGAACCTGGATGAGATCGTCACAAGCGTCGGGACCGCCAATGAACGCGCAGGATTGGCGGCTTCGGCTTCTACTGAAACTGAGGCAATGGTGCAGACCGTGGCGTCCGCGGCTGAAGAACTCAATGCCTCTTTCCGCGAGATTGCAGAAAGCGTGGCCCTGGCACGGAATGCGGTCGACAAAACGTCAGGCGAAACCCGTGCGGCAGACAAGTCCACGAAGACGCTTAGTGAAGCCGCAGAGGCCATGAACAAAATCGTTGTTCTGATTGAGGATATTGCGTCACAAATCAACCTCCTTGCCCTCAATGCGACCATCGAGTCGGCTCGAGCTGGCGAGGCAGGAAAAGGCTTCGCGGTTGTAGCCAGCGAGGTTAAAAACCTGGCAACACAAGTAGCAACCGCTACAGGCCAAATCTCAGATGAGATTACTCGCATGCAGGATGTCTCAAGCGAAGTGGTTGAGCGCCTTGTTGGGATCAACAGTGCCGTAGGCGACCTTCAGGGAAGCGTTACGGGTATTGCTGGCGCGATTGAGGAACAAAGCGTTGTGACGCAGGAGATCTCATCGAACATGCAAACAGCCGCTGGTGCCGTTGCGGAGATTAACGAAAATCTGAATGATCTGTCCCACAACATTAACTCTGCAAACAACCTCGCAAACGAAGGCATCGACCTGTACCGACGCCTGGAATAGCCTTTGCGCGCTCCTTCCCAGGGTGTGCTGCCCTCTCTGTCAACCATCTAGGTGGTTCGACAGAGAGGGCTCCTTCTTGTCAACCGATGAGTTTACGCTTTCTAAACGATAGGTCTGGATAATAATGTCGTACGCTTGGGGGCGCCAAAACGGACCGATACTGAATGCTAGATCAGGCCAAGACATCTGAAAATCTGGCGCTAGCCTATAACCAACATGTCAGTACTGTTGTTAGTTCCCTTTGGGCACAATATGCATTGGAAGCCCGGGGCCCCGAAGGCCTACAGATGCTTTTTAGGGACATTTTGCCTGAGGGACTTGGCAATAGTTCAAAATTCCACATGAATGACAGCCCGGTAGGCTATCCCTTCTTTGTGCAAGAAGGAAACTGGTTCCCAAATCACCTGTGCCTGAAGTTTTACGAAAACCTCTGCAGTATCGAACCAGATCTTTTTGAGGTTGGCCGCCGGGTGGCCGGCTTTTCGTTGAAGAAACGCAACATAATCGAACTGCGTCTGCTCAATCTTGCCCGTGCATCCCTTATTCTTAGAAACATTGCACGCGTCAATGCCCGCTTTGCCAAAAACAAGAAGCCAAAGATCACCTTCCTTGGCAAAGAAAGAGGTGACCTGAGACTCAATTACCTCGAGGGTTTCCGCCATACAGAAAAAAGTACGGACTACTATCGGGGTTTTATTGTGGGGGTGCTGGAGTTCATGGGCTTTCGAGATCTGAAGTCTGAAATTGTCTCCGACAGCTTTCCCCAGGAAGGTGGCGGTGTCACAGACCTGTCCTTCACATGGGAGGAAAAGAGCTTTCCACAGCGACTGAAGCTCCGCCCCCCATCAAAGAGACTGACTATTCGCGAACGAGAAATCGTCCGCCTTTTGACTGAAGGCTTCACGCTAAAGGAAATCTGCTATCTGGAAGATATCAGCTACGAGACAGTAAAATTTCACTTGGCCAACGCACGGAAGAAACTACATTGCCGGACCAGCGAGGAGCTAGTTGCCAAGTTTGTCGCGATTGATTTGGGGCATGAGCTATGATCATACTGCCTTAGCGGTCCAATTCTGGTCAGTTTGATTTGCGTCAAGGCGTACACAGCACATCCCACTAGTGTGCCTGCAGTACAACAGTGGAATCAGACATGCATATAGATTTCTTTCGCAAGGCCGCACCGATTGCCGCAAGGTCGATCCGCATCCTGCCCCTTCCCCCGGCCAACCTGGCTTTGTCTTTACTGGTCAAGCGCATGTCACGCAGGCATGCGAACATACTTGAGCGGCTGCAGCCAATTGCAGGCAGGCTATTCTCGATCCAGATCACCGACCTTGGGGTGGCGCTCCTGCTGACAGTACACAGCCATGCTGTGGCTGTGAAAGTCGTGCGGCAAGCGCCCCCCTGCGATGTCGGTATTGAAGGAACTTTGTCTGTTCTTTTCGCCTTACTTGAAGGTGATCTGGACGGTGATTCCCTTTTCTTTTCCCGCGACCTGCAAGTGGACGGTGATACAGAAGCCCTTTTAACACTAAGGAACGCTCTGGACAGTGAGGACTTCAGCCTGAAACGCGAGCTTCTGAATATCTCAGGTCCGATCATTCCAGCTGCACAGCGTATCTTTGAGGCACTGGCTCCTGCCCACCCAGGCGCTCTGAAATCGGGAGGCAGACCTTGACCAAGCTTGAACTTGTATGCCCTGCGGGCACACCTGCGGCGCTAAGAACGGCAGTTGATGCCGGCGCCGACGCCGTTTATATGGGTTTCCGCGATGAAACCAATGCAAGGAATTTTCCCGGCCTGAACTTTTCGCGGAAAGAGCTTTCTGAAGCGCTTACCTATGCACACGCACGTGGCGCTCAGGTTTTCCTCGCCGTTAACACATATGCGAAGGCGGGAAACCCGACACCTTGGCATGAAGCAATCAATTCCGCAGCAGAACTGGGCGTGGATGCCCTGATCCTGGCAGATATAGGCCTATTGGACTATGCTAGGCACACCTTCCCTAACCTCCGCCTGCATCTTTCGGTTCAAGCATCTGCATCAGACCCGGCATCAATAAACTACTATGTCGAACGCTTCGGTATTCGCCGCGTCGTCCTGCCGCGCGTCCTCACAGTACCAGAGATTGGAAAGCTTAACAGTCAGATACCCATTGAAACGGAAGTCTTTGCCTTTGGCGGTATGTGCCCGATGGCCGAGGGACGTTGCACACTGTCGTCCTATATCACAGGTAAGTCGCCAAACCGGAACGGCGTGTGCTCACCTGCAAGCCATGTATATTACGCACAGACTGACGAAGGCCTGACAAGCAAGCTGGGAGGCTTCACGATCAACCGGTTTAGGATCGATGAGCCCGCGGGCTATCCCACCCTGTGCAAGGGGCGGTTCAAGTCCGGCGGAAAAACACGCTATCTATTCGAGGAACCTACCAGCCTAGACATTACCCCTATCTTGCCTGACTTGCTGGCTGCGGGTGTCACTGCTCTCAAGATCGAAGGACGCCAACGCAGCAAGGCCTATGTTCGTGATGTGGTCACTGCCTTCCGCGCCGCTATCGACGGCACGCCCGAATTCACGCAATGCGTCGGCCACCTATCTGAAGGCAGCCAGAACACTACAGGCGCGTATGGGAAGAAATGGTTATGACACAAAATGCCCCCACCCTTTCACTAGGTCCGCTTCTGTTCAACTGGCCAGCGGAGAATATGCGTGATTTCTATTTCCGTATCGCCGATGAAGCAGATTTAGATATCGTATATTTTGGCGAGGTTGTGTGTGCCAAACGCCGCCCCTTTCAGCTCCCATTCTATGGCGCGATCCTGGAACGCCTTGCTCGGGGCGGCAAGCAGGTGATCCTGTCGACGCTGCAGCTTGTCATGGACGGCAAGGACCAGCAGGCAATCGCCGACATGGTGGCTTTCGCGGGCGACTATCTGGTGGAAGCCAATGACTTGTCATCCTGCGCGGCACTCGCCGGAAAGCCCTACGCACTAGGGCCGTCCGTAAACATTTACAATGAAGAAACACTCAGATATTTCGAGGATGAAGGTGCCACCCGTATCTCTCTCAATGCCGAACTGCCGGTTGACAGCCTACAAGCCCTGGCAGACGCCGCCACCGTGGACCTTGAGGTGCAAGCTTTCGGTCGTGCACCGCTTGCTATTTCCGCCCGCTGCTTTCATGCTCGCACGCATGGCCTGGCGAAAAACGGTTGCCAGTATGTATGCGAAAAAGATCTCGATGGCTTGGCGGTTGACACGCTTGATGATCAACCGTTTCTGGCAGTTAATGGCTTGCAGACCCTGTCACAAGCCTATTTGTGTCTACTGGAAGAAATCCCAGCGTTGCAGGATATGGGCATTATGGGCCTGCGCCTATCACCCCATAGCTGCGACATGGTTAAGGTGTCAGAAATATACCGCGCCCGTGCGGCCAAGCGGTCTAGCGCCACAGAAACACTGGAAGCTCTGAAAGCCGTCCTGAATGGCCAACCACTCGCGAACGGCTTTTTCCATGGTGAGGAAGGACTTAAGTACGTCGCATCACATATCTGAGCTCCGCCATGTTTGCCTTGGGCGGGCTATACCAAGAAACCTGCCATCCGGCTTCGGCAATACGAGCCTCCTTACACTGAAGGTATGAGATTGGATGTTTTTGCCTTGGGCTCAAGCATCCACATAGGCGGGACTGGCGAGAGCGAGCAAAGCAGTTACTGGATAATTAGTTGCACCTATTTGCGGAATATTGCCAGATTGTGCCGAACATCGTGTTCAGTAACGGTTTTGCGTATATCTGCGAGAAGCTGGTTTCTTCAAGCATGTCGGGTAAGTTTCCCTTCGCATTATCTCGGGTGACGGCCAACCCGTCAAGCAAGCGCACCAGCCAGAAGGCGGCTCTGAGGAACACATTCGCCCCGGGGCCCCAGTCGATCAACACAAATCGACCGCCCGGTCGCAGCAACGCCTGAACGGACTTAAGCGCCCGCTGTTTTTGATCATGGGTCAAATGATGAAACACGAGGCTGGAGGTCACACAATCGAAGCGGCCAATATCTTGCTGTGGAAGTGAGGCGGCGTCCGTCACATTGACGTCTCGAAACGTGACTGCAGATACCTCACTTTGGAGCCCCATCTTATTGAGTGCGATCTCCAGAACCTCAGGATCGATATCATATCCGGTGACACTACTTCTTGGCTCAGTCTGCGCTATTGCGAGGGACAACTCACCCGTGCCACACCCGAGGTCCAATATGGCTTCTCCAGCTTTGGGCGCTATCGCGTCGACCGACAATCTCCGTAGAGCGCCGCCACGGGTGAAATATTCAATGACCAAGTCATAAACACCCGTCGCCCATTTGTAGCGAAGGGCCGGGACAAAGGCCTGGGGCTCACCTTCTTCGTGTTCTGCGATATTCGACATTACCGCCTCCTGAATTGTTTCCTTCAACAACAAACTAAATGAACGGCCGCCGAGCACGCTTGAAGAAATGGCCATTTATTCAAGCCGCTTGGGCCTTCAAGCCTTATCTCTGTCCTGAACAGAGGAGAGAGATCGATGTTTGTTTTGAGAGAATTGATCAAGGTGACCTATGTGCCATTGATGCTTGGCGGCTTTTTGGCTGCCGCACTCTACGCCATTGCAGGCGGTTACGGTTATGGCGCGCTGTTGGTACTGCTACCGCTTGCCATTGGCATATCGTTTGGGTTGGAGCGCCTTGTGCCATACGAGAAACAATGGAACCAAGACCATGGGGATAGCTGGCGAGACGCGGTTCACGCCCTTGTAAATGAGGTTGCGAATGCTTCGTCGGTGGCTTTGCTGCCTTTGATTGTCGCCATCGTACCCGGACTTGATATTTGGCCCACCAACTGGCCCATATGGGGGCAACTGTTGCTCGCCATCCTGATTGCTGATTGCGGCATCACTTTGGTGCATTATGCAAGTCACATCAATCCTACCCTGTGGCGCTTCCATGCGGTTCATCACAGCGTCAAACGCATGTATGGCTTTAACGGCTTGATGAAACACCCGCTTCATCAAGCGATTGAAACGCTCGGCGGCACATGTCCTTTGATTCTGATGGGAATCCCGCTGGACATTGCAGCCCTGCTCGCCTTCGCGGTCGCCATCCAGCTACTCCTGCAGCATAGCAATGTGGACGTGAAAATCGGGCCGCTTCGCTATATATTGGCGCTCTCGCCCCTACACCGGTTTCACCACATCAAGTGGCCTATAGAGGGCGACGTTAACTTCGGCCTGTTCACCACAATTTGGGACCGGATGCTGGGGACAGCCGTATATGACGCCAAACGCCGCTTCTCCTCGAACGACCTGGGCATCGGTAAGGAACCCGACTATCCGGACGGCTATCTGGCACAGTTGATCCGGCCGTTTAAAGCGCCCTCTAAAACAGAAGCAGCAGTTCCAAAACAGCCTGTAGAATGAGTTGCCATATACCACAAAAACCCTTTAGTATCAGTGCCGTAAGAAAAAGGGAGGGATAGAGTGAGAACACTAATCTGTGCGGCACTGATCGCCATCGGGTCAACGTCCGTTTTCGCGTCTGTTGATGACGAAAAAGCGATCAAAGAGATCATCGCCGCCATCGAATATGGTTGGGAAAACGGTGATGGGACACCGTTCCGAAAGTACTTCCTCGATTTTGAAGGCGCCCGCTATGTAGAGTCCGGCGGTCAGAATGAAGGATTGGACGACCTGGTAACCAACCATGTGGAACCGGAGAAAGATGCCCTTGAATATCTGCACCTCGATTTCTCGGATATCGAAATTCATTTCGAGGGCGGCTTTGCCTGGGCGGTCGCCGACACACGCGTCAAAGGCAAGGTCAGGAAAAATGGGCACGAGTTTGATAAGGCCGGGCGCCAAACATTCCTGTTCCGACTGGTCGAGGGCGAGTGGAAAGTAGTGCATACCCATTCTTCAAGCCGCGACTATAGGCCAAAGAAGCACGAACACTAGACAGCTGGTGTTTCCGCAACTGTCATCTGAATTTTTAGAACGCTATCAGTGGGGGAGACACCAAATGTCTCCCTCATTGTTCTTGAGAAGTGGGCCGAATCCGCAAAGCCTGCCTTGTGGGCAGCTTGGGTTGCATCTGCCCCTTCGCCAATCGCGGCAACCGCAACATTTAGGCGCCGCCACAAGACATACCGCCGAAGCGGCATACCGATGATGGCGCGGAACAGTTTCGTAAAACTGCTTTTAGACATGCCGGCGGCACACGCGACCATATCCAATGTGACTTTGCCGCCAAGCCCGTCATCGATGGCTTCAAGGGCGCGGATCATCCTCGTGTCATCAATAGTGGTTTTTGCTGCT
>Ga0209273_10002913_pt1 | contig 12421 bp, 12 predicted proteins | sample tdAd471_FD_187126 | JGI IMG/M metagenome (GOLD analysis project Ga0209273, IMG submission 187126) | Marine sediment microbial communities from the Atlantic coast under amendment with organic carbon and nitrate - tdAd47.1 (SPAdes)... | ecosystem: Environmental > Aquatic > Marine > Coastal >...
GGTGCGTGGCATCAGTTCGAGGATTTCCAGCCGCTCCGGGGTGTAGTGGCGGGTCATCTGTTCCGCCTCAAAATAATCCTGCATCGCCTTAAAATCGAGACTCTGCCCCGGTTTAAGGGTGACAAAGGCGCAGCCGCGCTCGCCTAGCCGGGAATCCGGCATGGCCACCACCGCCGCGTCCGCCACGGCGGGATGGCGATATAGCAGTCCCTCCACCTCGGCCACCGGAACATTCTCACCGCCGCGGATAATGATGTCCTTGGTGCGCCCGGCAATGCGGATGTAACCATCGGCATCCATCACCGCCCGGTCACCGGTATCGAACCAGTCCTCGTCATCGTGACCGTAAGCCTCCGGCCGTTTCAGATAACCGACAAAATTGGCGCCACCCCAGACCAGCAAATCACCCTCTACCCCGGGAGGCTGTTCGACACGGGACTTGTCCACGACCTTGACGGCAGTACCCGGCAGGGCCTTGCCATCACTGCCGAGAATTTTGGCCTCGCTGTCGCCAGGCTTACTCAGCGTCACCACGCCGCATTCGGTCATTCCCCAGCCAGCATAGGCGTTAATGCCGTGGCCATTGACCTGCTCCAGCAGTACTTCGGGAATTGGCGCGCCGCCGCAGACGAAGGTTCTAAAAGTCCCGTCGTGACACGCCTCGCGCTGCGATGAACCGGCCAGATCACTTAAAAACGGCGTAGCGCCCATGGTAAAGGTCACTTTTTCGTCACGCATAATCTGCCAGGCGCGATCGGCATCCCAGATGTCCTGCAACACCAGGGGTGTGCCGAGCATCATCGCGGTCATCATGCCGTACATAAACCCGGTCTGATGGGCCATGGGCGACGCCATCATGCAGACCTCGTTTTCATCCAGCCTCAGCGCGTTGATGTATTCCCGAGTGCCAAATATCAAGGTATTGGATGTCTGCATCACCCCCTTGGGCTGGCCGGTGGTACCGGAGGTGTAGAGCAGCTGCATTACCCGATTGGCATCGTGGCCGCGCTGCTGGTAGAGCGCCTGGGCATCGCCGCCCGGTTGCAGTAACGTTTGCTCAAAACTGCCGTTACCGTCGTTGCCAATCACCAGCAGATGCTGCATATCGGGCAGATCGTCCCGTAACGACTCAATCATCGCCGGATGGTCAAAATCACGAAACCGTTCCGGCACGATCACCACTTTGGCGGCGGCAAACTGGAGCATAAATCCCACTTCGCGCTGCCTGAAAATCGGCATCAGCGGATTACTCACCGCCCCAATACGCACGCAGGCCAGATGGATGGCAATAAACTGCCACCAGTTAGGCAACTGAAAGGCCACCACATCGGCAACACCCACGCCTAGCCGATCTAACCCCAGGGCAATCCGATCCACCTGTTCGCTCAACTCGCCAAAGGTGAGCACCCGCCGGTTGCCGCGCTCGCTGTTGTTATCAACAATCGCTACCCGGTCAGGGTCCCGTGCGACCGCATCATCGAGATAATCCGTTAATAGCCGGTCAGTCCAGTGACCCGCGGACCGGTGTCTTTCAAGCCGCTCAGGCGACAACAAAATATCCATCGCTTTAACCTTCCTCCTTCCCCAGACAATTTCGCAACAATTTTGCCGTATGATCGCACGGCCCGTCGCTAGAATGGACGCCAGTCTACGACATAAACCTCCACCCTTATTTATTCACCAAAAAGGAGCAGAGATGGATCTCCAACTTGCCGGAAAATCCGTAATCGTCACCGGCGCAGCCTCCAATATCGGCCGCGCAATCGCCCTGGGTTTTGCCGCAGAGGGCGCCAAAATCACCATCGCTGACCTGGACGAAACCCTGGCCAACCAGGTGGCCCAAACCGCCAGTGACCGAGGTGCGGCAGACGTACAGGTAGTCAACACCGACGTCACCGACCTAACGGCCGTGCAAAGCATGGTCACCACTGCTCAGCAGTTTGGGGGCGTGCATGCGGTGGTCAACGCCGTCGGTTGGGATCAGCTGATGTTCTTCACCGAAACCACGCCAGAATTCTGGCAAAAAATCATCCAGATCAATTACATGAGCGTGCTTAACCTCACCCATGCCGTGCTACCCAGCATGATCGACCAGGGCGAGGGCTCTTTTGTCTGTATCAGCTCCGACGCCAGCCGTCAGGGCGAACCCCGGGAGGCGGTCTACGGCGGCACCAAGGCGGCAGTCAATTCCTTTATGAAAACCATCGCCAAAGAGAATGGCCGCTTTGGCGTGCGCTGCAACCTGGTCTGCCCCGGCGTCACCCTGCCAGACCCGGACGAGGCGGTGAGCGACAACAGCATGTGGGCCAAACGCGACGCCATGTTCACCGAAGAACAACTGGTGAAGGTGGCCAACGCCATGCCGCTGAAAAAAATTGGTCGTCCACAGGACATCGCCAATGCCGCCGTGTTCCTCTCATCCCGGGCCGCCGCTGGCCATATCACCGGCCAGGTGCTGAGCGTCAGTGGCGGTTATTCGATGACCGGCTAACTCACTACCGCAAGCCATTAAACCGCGTCAGCCAGCCGGGATCAGACACACACCGCGCAGTAGTCGTTTCTGACTCCTGGCTGGCTGTTCGATCAATCACCGCAGGACTTGCCCGTGCAGCCCTTACACATACCCACTCCGCTACTCGAATCGCTGGCCCTGAGCCAGCTTGTCGCGCCGCAGGTCTGGCTGAAGATGGACGCACTACAACCCTGTGGGTCGTTCAAAATCCGGGGCATTGGTCACGCCTGCCAGCACTATCTGGCTGAGGGCGCCGGGCGATTTCTGGCCTCTTCCGCCGGAAACGCCGGGCTGGCCGTGGCCTATGCCGGGCGCAAGCTGGGCGTGCCGGTTACCGTGGTGGTGCCGACCACCACCAAACCCAGAGCCATTGAACTGATTGAACAGGAAGGCGCGCAGGTGGTGATAAACGGCGAAGACTGGGACGCAGCCGATGCCCACGCCCATTCCCTGTGCCAGCCCGACTGGGCCTACATCCATCCGTTTGACGACCCATTGCTATGGCAGGGTCACGCCAGCCTGATCGATGAGATTGCCGCCGATGGACTCACTCCAGACGGCATCGTGGTCGCCGTCGGCGGCGGTGGTTTAATGAATGGCGTCGCCCAGGGACTGGATAACCACGGCTGGAACAAGACACCGATCCTGGCGGTAGAGACCGTTGGCACCGATTCACTTTATGCCGCTGCACAGGCGGGCAAACACATCGGCATCGACCACATCACCAGTATCGCCACCTCCCTGGGTGCCAGGAAAGTATCCGCCCGGAGTTTTGAGCTGCTACAAACCCACTCGATAGAATGCCACCGGGTAACCGACCGGCAGGCAGTAGAAGCCTGTTACCGATTTCTGCGCGATCACCGCGTGATGGTGGAACCGGCCTGCGGCGCAGCCCTGGCCACCGTCTATGAACAGGCAGAATTCTTTGCTAACAAAGAAAACGTCGTCGTCATCGTCTGCGGCGGCGTGGGGGTCACCCTGGAGCGACTGGCAGAATGGCGTGATCAGCTAACCTGAACCCCATCGAATAAATGAGTGATCAACCCGAACAATTTCTGATAATTAATCACCAATAACTGGCCACTGAGGAGAGACCCATGAGCGAATCCGACCTGTTTCTGTATGAGTTACGCGATGATCACATTGCCGTAATGACCCTGAACCGACCGGACAAAATGAACGCCCTCAGCAACGACCTGGCCAAAGCCATACTGGCCGGACTGGAACGCTTTGAAGCCGATCAGGATGCCTGGGTCGGCGTGCTCACCGGCAACGGCAAAGCCTTCTGCGCCGGCGGTGACCTGGAGAACATGCGCGTCACCTCCATGGACGAAGGCGACTGGGTCGATTCAGTCACCGACCTGATGCCCATGTTCGACGCCCTCGAGCAACACAAAAAACCAATCATCGGCGCCATCAACGGCTTCGCTATGGGTGGCGGCCTGTCAGTCGCCAACGCCTGTTCCCTGATCGTAGCGTCTGAATCCGCCAAGTTCGGCATGCCAGAGGCAGCCGTGAGCGTGCCCAATTTCTCCTACTTCGATCTCTGGAAAACCGTCGGCTATCGCAACGCCCTGGAACTAAGCCTCACCGCCGACCCCTATTCCGCGGAACACATGCACCGCATCGGCTTTGTCACCCAGGTGGTGCCGAAAGAAGAGGTACTGGATGCTGCCATTAAACTTGCGGGCCGCGTAGCCAAAAATGGCCCCATGGCCACCGCCGGTGCCGAACTCGCCATGCGCTTTACCCTGGAAAATCCCAAAGAGGACTGGGCAGCAACCGCCCCCAAACTCTGGAGCAAGCTGCTCAACAGTGAAGACTTGCGGGAAGGACTGGCGGCCTTTGGGGAGAAGCGGAAACCGCAATGGAAGAATCAGTGACCTGGATGGTACTGACTTAAGCCACTAAGGGAGTAATTACATCATCCGGATGCAAAATCACCCACCTAACAACACCCGTTCGTCAAGAGCCTGACGAGTGATCCGATTGGTACTGACTTAAGCCGCTAATAGGGTAATTTCACTATCCGGAGGCAGAAATCATAACAACATCCGTTCGTCCTGAGCCTGTCGAAGGACGCCCTTCGACAGGCTCAGGACGAACGGATATTTGACATTGCCAAGTGCCATTCAGGCCCTCCCCCACTCCTCATCGAATCTGCCGTCTTTACCGCTACTCGGAATCAAAACAAGCTCGTAACAGCGCCTGCATTTTCTCTGCCCCCATCCCCTCCAGCAGTTCAATATTCCGTTCTGGAATCTGCTCGACACCCGGATAACCAGCAATAGCCCGCTCCAGGCTCGCCTCCCGCAGCAGATGCAACATCGGATAAGGGGCACGGTTGGTGTAGTTCTCCGCCGCATCCGATTCAGTGCCAGCAAATTGATAGTCAGGGTGAAAACTCGCCACCTGGTATATGCCCTCTAACTCCAGTTGTTGCAACAGTGCATCCAGGCGATCGAGAAACTGGTTAAAGGTATCAAAGTCCTCCAACACATTCGGGTGAATCAGTAGTGTGGTCTCTATGGATTCATCGCGGGTGAGCAGTTCTAACTCGTGTTGCAGGTCAAGCAAGAGTTGTGGTTCGGTCGTAGCCACGCTTAACGTAAAACGCACCCGCTCATTCAGCAGTTCCGCCCCGGCAAAGGGGCAGATATTTAAGCCGACGACTACAGTTTCTACCCAGTGGCGGACGGAATGGATTATTGACTGGCGTTTTGAAGAGGTCATGTTGGGAGACATTAGCAGGGTTTACGATGAGGATAGAGCTAGGGAGCCTGGCCTGGCCACATCATAAATGGTAGAAGCCTCGTCAGATTTGATCCGAGAAACGCCACGAAACACCTCGCCGCCTATCAGAACCATAAGTTCGTCTGGCTGCATTAATGGCTAGCCAAAACAACTTAACACCCTGTTTTATAAGATATTTGTTATCCATCAATTGCTGTAGTCTAGCGCCCCATATTCCCACACCGTATAGTTAACCGTTAACTACCTAGGAGGATTAGTGGGAATTCAGAGACAAGAGACGCTCATTCACTGGAATTTTTTCTTATCTATCGAAGAGGATCTGGATAGGCTCGGGCGGTTCGTGGATTTCTCTGCTAACGAGGAATCGTTCTCAATAGAGATTGCTAGACTATTCTTGGCCGCTAGTGCCGAAGTCGATGTGGTTCTGAAGCAACTTTGCAAAGCTATGAACCCCAACAGTGAAGCGAGCTCAATCAATGCCTATCAAAGTGAGCTGCTAACCGCACTGCCCAACTTTAAAGAATTCGAAGTCATTCTCCCAAGGTATGGACTAACTCTGAAACCTTGGACAGACTGGAAAAGCACTCACCCTCCCTTTTGGTGGCAAGATCACAACAAAGTAAAACATCATCGTCACGAACACTTTGAAAAGGCGAACTTGAAAAACTGTCTTAATTCAATAGCAGCTTTATATGTATGTGTCCTTTACCTATATCAGCAGCAAGCATCAGAAGGAGAGCTTTTACAACTCCCTAAGTTATTCAATGTTGCCGATAGGTTTTTTGGTGGCACTCAAATGGGGCGTTACGGGCATTCGTTCAAGTACAACCTGCTATAGCAGTTAACAAGACCAAGCACTGCGACGGCTGCTTCGTTGCGATGCACTAGGTCTCTTGGGGAACATTGTGCCGTCGTCAATGTTTGTTCCAGCGTACTACCCTAATATCGTTGAGGTGGTAAGGTCAGCTAATTGGTTGGTTCACAACTTTCACGGCAAAGATGTGGACATCTACAATGCGGTTGACTACCGGCACAATCGCCTGATGGAAGGCTTCAAGTACCAAGTTGTACTCGATCTGAATTGCCTCCAGTATTTACTGGATCTCGTCAATAAATCAGAGTCTAGTGGGCTTTCAAGGATCGCCGCCGCTTACCTTACATTTTTTCAGATAGCTGGCATCCAGCTAGACCCAACAAACGCAATTTACGAAAAAATAAACTACACCGATGATCGGGCAGAGGAAGCGATATCAAACCTTGAGCAATTTCGCGGCATCGATAACCATTCGCTAGATGAGTTGGCTGCATATGCCCTTGGCTATAAGCAGCAACTGTGCATCGATCCAATCATCTCCGATGATCGAGAAAATTTGCGGGATGAACTTCTCAAATATAGGCATTTAACCGATTGGGATTCTCTATATTTGTGTGTCCTTGCGGTTACAGCTATCGCAATAGATTCATCAATTTCCAAGCCAAAGAAGTTGCTCGCATTTATTAATTGGTGCATATCCGAATTTCGTTTTTCCCTTGCAGCGCTTGTGTATGCCACCGCGTTATTCGGACGATCACCTGCTAAGAAAATGATGAAATACAACGCAAAGGAGTCGTGCCACCAAAAACAAGCCGCACTACATAACATGACTTGGGACTTGTATTACGTTGACTGCTATATGAAGTCTTGGGTGTCAAAAGACGCGCAAACAGAGAACTTAATGCTCACCGCAGATGGCGGACTTAAACTCACAATGCAGTTGGCGGTAGAGTGTCAGCTTGCAGGCGGTCTCGATCCCCTGCGGCCACATCTTGCTCATGAAATTCAGGCAGTCGAGGCAGCGTACTCAAACCGGAATTCCACTCCTAGAGCTTACAGGTCGGCAAAATGGGGCTCTGAGTATCGTAGTAGGTTAATTACCAGATATGAATCAAAACTCCTGCAAATCGAGACCTAACAAATCGTTGCAGCGGACATTTGACTCCTCGTTCAGTTAGGCCGACCTTAATGAATAGAGTTTTACCAGCTTTCGCTACGGGGCCGCAGATCGATCTCGAAAGTCCAGGCCGATTCATCCTGCTGGGAGAGTTGATAGAAAGTTTCGGCGATGGCTGCAGGCTGCAAAAACTCGCTCACCGGTCTTTCTGGCTGGCGCTCGCGGGTACGCGGCAGATCAATTACTCCGTCAATAATCACTAGCGCAACGTGAACACCCTCTTTGCCGATCGACCGCGCTAGGGACTGGCAAAGGCTCCGCTGTGCTGCTTTGCCTGCGGCAAATGCACCAAAATTAGCACCACCCCGCAGTGATGCGGTTGCACCGGTAACCAGAATGGAACCGCCGCCGTTTTCAATCATCGATGGCGCAACGGTTTGTGCAGCCGCCAGAAGTCCCAGCGCGCTAACCCGCCAGGCCGATTCGAAATCATCCAGTGTTACTTCCAGGGGCGCACCGAACAGACCCGAGCCGGCGTTGTAGGCAAGCACGTTTACTGGCCCAAGTTGCTGATGAATTTGCTCGAACGTAGTTTTGATATCGTCGGTGTTAGTGAAATCGCACACAAAAGGATGAATGTTGGCATCGGCCGCCGCGTAGCCTTTCAGGCGCTCCAGGTCTCTGGCCAGAATCGCAACCTGATATCCCCCGTCCAGAAAACGGTGGCACAGGGCGAGCCCGTTACCCGGCCCTACCCCGGCGATAACACAGAGTGGTTTATCCATCTCATTTCCTCCTTCTGTTGTTGTGCCCTACCTTAGCTTCGCATTGGAATTTGCGGATGGGAAGTCAGGCATTCTCCTGAGGTTACCCCGCAATGCTTTGCAAGCCTGCCGGGCCAGGCAATACGGGTAGTGCTTATGCTCGCTCCCCGCCAGCTAATTACTATTCCGTTTGAGAACGTAATGATCCTTATCGAACGGTTTAAAGAAATGGTCGACCAGTGGATGCGTGATCGGCCCTTTGTCACTGGATACTTCTAAATTCTGTTCCGCCACGTAGGTTGTTTTTCCAGTGCCGTGAACCAGCACGTGATACCAGGGCTTGTTCTTGGGCGGCCGTGACCGGGCGACAAGCTCATACCACTCTTCAGAGGCCTGAAATTTGGGGTCAACGTCATAAATGACGCCACGGTAGTCGAACAATTTATGCTGAACGATTTCCCCAATAGAGAATTGTGCTCGATTGATGTTCGTCACTGTTCCCAATCTGCTGCTCCATCGTTAATCAACACAGTGGTTTAGATAGTCACCATTTATACATCGGATCAAGACCCCGCTCCGGAGTTCGCATCCAGTTGTGGGGGTAAATCATGCATTCCGCAGAACGACCAGGGTGTCAGTTCCAAAGGGCAGCGAGTTAAGCTCGTGTCAGGATAACTTGGCTCATAACCGCTAATTCGCCGTTCGTCCTGAGCTTGTCGAAGGACGCCCTTCGACAAGCTCAGGACGAACGGTATCTTCGGACCAGGCAATCTTTTAACAACCGAATTGTCGGTGACCTGGCACCGGTGACAGGCCCTAAACAACCTCGACTTAGTGCCGTTCGGATCAGATCCTGTATTCCAATCTTTCCACCAACCGAGCTTAGGAAACAACCACCGAATTCAACTGGTCCAATATCTGTCTTATCTGGTCTCTAATAAAACAATAACCGCCTATTCAATGCCCGTTGCTAATCAGGGTTAACGGCCCGAACAATCCGGCAGCGACACTGAACGCTAGCTAGCGCCCGCATCCGTCGTGGAGTATCGTTTCTACTCAAAAATTGGAGGGGGAGCTTCGATGGATAAAAGGTTAATTTGCCTGCTGTTAATCACTTTTTCGTTACAGGTTAACGCGCGCCTGCCGGGCTGGCATGGGGTCGATCATATGGGGATTGCCGTACCCGATTATGACCAGGCGGTGGATTTTCTGGTGAATGTGATTGGTTGCGAGCAGCTAATCTACGACGGGCCTTACAGTGATCCAACCGGTGACTGGATGCAGAAACAGTTTGAAATCGAGCCCCGGGCAATCCTTAAAAAAATGGGCATGCTGCGCTGTAATTTTGGCTCCAACATCGAGCTATTTGAATGGAGCGCCCCGGACCAGCGCAAACAGATACCCAGGCTAAGCGACATAGGTGCAAACCATATTGCGTTTTACGTCGACGACCTGGAAGCAGCCATTGATTACCTGAAAGCCCACGGCGTCGAGGTACTCCACGAGCCCCTGCGCAGCACCACCGGGGACATGGCCGGAGACAACATCATCTATTTCAAAACGCCCTGGGGAGCCTATATGGAACTGGTGAGCTCACCCAATGGCAAAGGGTACGAGAAAAACACCGACCGGCGACTGTGGCACCCGGCCAGGCCGGGGCAGTAGGTAAGCGCGGGAATTAGCGGCAGCCGTCTCTCAGGACGTGAAAACCCCGCTGGTTGACTACTCAGCCAGCCTGACGAGGTTGCCGGGTGATGTTCGGGTTATAGCTGGTTTCCGGTGACCCTGGCGGCTACTTTCTCGGGGTCGCTGGGTAGCGTGTTGCCCCGCCAGGCGACGTGCAGATCGGGCCGCAATAGCAGGTAATCGCGTTGGTAAACCTCGCGCAGTGCTGGTTGATCAAAGCGTAAAACTGATAACGGTGCGCCGAGGCTGGCCATTGCATTGACCATGGGTGTGGTGTCTTCGCCATCCGCGAGGCACAACAACGAATAGCCTTTGCCGAGTTCATCCTGCAGGGGCCGCCCGTCACTGAGCCACATATGGGGTATGCGGCTGCCCGGCCAGCTGATGGGGTGATAATCGATAAATTGCCGCTCAGTGTGGCCCGGTTCGTCAAAGATGATCGGCGAGTTGATATAACGGTAACCGAGCTCGACGCCGTTCATCTCGTGGGTGATGCGCTGACCGGTTTCAGCCAGTGCGGCAACTTCCTCCCGGTTAGCCTTACCCTCCGGTGTATCCTCGGTAATCTCGGGGCCGCAGACACTCATCCAGGAGCGTACCCCTGCCGTGGCTTTGCCCGCCGCATCACGGTTAAACAGTCCGACCGGGCGGCGCTCGTGCTCATAAGCTGGCAGTAGATCGGGTCCACCCCAGCCATCGAGAGTGGCGGCCAGCTTCCACGACAGGTCAATGGCATCACCGATACCGGTATTCATGCCCAGCCCACCATTAGGGATAACCAGATGAACGGCGTCACCGGCAAGGAATATTCGCTCTTCACCGTAGTGTTCGGCCACCAGCAGGTTCATGTTCCAGCCACTGACATTGAGCATCTCTATGTCCACCGGCAGATTGAGCCGTTGGCGCAGAAACTGCTCCGGGTCCGGACCCAGGTCGGTGGTGGTGTTGACCATGAAATGGCGTAGGTCGTCCTGCACCACTAATACGATATCGGGCAGCAGGTAATAGTGGCGGCCCTTGCCCGCGGGTATCGCCTCGAACAACTGTTCGGAACGGAAAAACAGCTGGTTCTGGCGGGCGATACGGCCCTGCCCCTGCAGGGCAATATTGAGTCCCTTGCGCACGGTACTAACGCCGCCATCGCAACCCACCAGGTACTGACCCGAAAACTGGCGGCTAGTGCCGTCGCCTGCAACCGTCTCGGCGGTGACCCCTTCACTGGTTTGAGAAAAAGCGGTGAGTTCCTGACCCGAATGGACGCTGATTTCTGGCATCGACTCGGCGATCGATTTGAGCAGCGGCTCCAGCGTGTATTGGGAAATGATCTGGTACGGCTCAAGTGGTAGTGACCCGTCGTCACAGTGGGCAATTTGCTCGCGATACCGCTTGATGGATGGGTACTCCAGATGCAACAGGGGCGGCTGGTCCCATCGAGTGATCAGACGGATATCCATGGGAATGTCGTGAAAACGGCTGGCTTGGCGAATGGTGTCGGCCAACCCCATGCGGCGGAATATTTCCATGGTACGCGCGTTACAGCGTTCCATTTTTGGGCGAAACAGGGGTTTTTCGTTCCGTTCGATCAGGGCGACCTTGACGCCGCGCTGGCCCAGGTCGATCGCCAGAGTTAACCCCACCGGCCCGGCGCCGATTACCAGAACATCTGCTGTTTCCATGGCCGCTACTCCGTGTCAGCTTCCTGTTGAAGATGAATACCTAATCCGGCAATGCTTTTAACAAGCCCCGATTTAGCACTCCTTGCTACCAGTGGACACTGTTCCCCAGACAGAAAGCGGATGCAAGTTCGCAAGAGGATAGCCAGCCAACTACCGATCGCTAACGGGTTTGTATTCAATCTTAGGTTTACCTGAACGCGACTCCGCTCTGTTTTTCATTTTTTGCTGCGGCGCACCCAAATTTACTCTAATCTTTTAACGCCAATCACTTTGGGAGAGGAATAATGGCAGCTGTCGAATCAAGCGTGATCAACGACCCTTTTGTCCAGGCGATGCTGGACAGGGACCTGGACACTTTTGTTAGCTTTTATCAAGACGATGCCATTACCTATGGCCTGGGTCCAAGCCCGGTTACTAAAGGCAAAGCAGCTATTCGGGAAGAGATGGCCGCCATGTTTCAGGCGATTAAATGCGACACCTTTGACTGGGACGACACCGGCGAGGTCGTTGGCGACACCGCCTACCACTGGGGTACCTGGCACCTGGTGGGAACCAACCTGATCACCAACGAAAAAGTGGATATGTGGGCGCGCACCCTCGACGTACGCAAACGTCAGGCCGACGGCTCCTGGAAGATCGCCGTCGATCACGCATCGGTATTTCCTACCCCGCCCGGCGCCTAACCAACGACAGGAGATCAACCGATGGCCCATTACGAACACTCGGTGAATATCGACGCGGATCCTGAAAAAGTCTGGCAGGTTGTCGGTGACTTTTTTGGCCTGGCAGGCTGGCACCCGGCAATTGAGAGCTGCGTGGTTGGTGAGGAAGCCACCATTCGCGTGGTGGATCTTGGCAACAACATGGTGGTGCGCGAACGCGAACTGAGCCGTGATGACAAGGCTCGGACCTATACCTATGAACACGTCGATCTGTTGCTGCCGGTGTCTGAATTTATCGGTCGTTTCAGTGTGACCAGCGGCAATAACGATAATGGCTGTACGGTGACCTGGGCCGCCGAATTTGTTCCGGAAGGGGTCCCTGAAGAAGCCGTTGTCAACATAGCTAGCGGCGTATTCGAGGCCGGTCTACAGGGAC